>ERZ824473.2943-NODE-2943-length-18182-cov-6.224527_pt1 | contig 18182 bp, 10 predicted proteins | sample MGYA00519874_ERZ824473 | MGnify/ENA primary metagenome ERZ824473 (study PRJEB31778, sample SAMEA3449151) | human gut metagenome | biome: human gut; feature: human-associated habitat; material: faeces | place: United Kingdom | collected 2010/2012 ... | reverse complement strand
TGCAGTCGTTTTTCGGCATCCGGCTGATCTGTCCCGGAGTCATTAATTTCATTCCAGCCTTGCTCATCTGCAGATTACCACTGCCTTGTGAATGTCCCAGGCTTTCGGAACGGCTATCGATAGTCATATCCTCTAACATATCTGATACCCATTGATGTGTTGTATGGGCTGTTGCTCCGGATCCTAAGAATACAGTCGTTGCACAGTTTCCTGTGAATATCTCCCATTTGTCATTAGGATACAAAGTTTTTATCTGGGCAATATCTTGCAGGATTGGTACGATGGACATATTTCTGCTTCGTATTTCCCCAAGAAGTGTCTCACAGTTAAGTGGTTTAGGGCCGGCATAGTATTCATCTGCCCACAGCCGTACATGGATCGGTAACTGTCCGTCTCTTCGATTGTCTGCAATCCTTTTTAATACTGTAAATAACTGTGTATAAAACATATTGATAAAAAGATTATAAGAAGAATCTCCTGATGGCATAACAAGAAACAATGCTGTTTTTTTCTTAGGATTTCCCTCTACACCTAAGCCAAGCGATGGAATATCTATGTCATCTGTTCCTTCAAATACCCGTTTGATCTCCGGGATTTCAAAAAGACGTAATTGTGCATTAACCATGATAACAATAGAGCGTACGGTTTCTGATGCCCCTTCTTTTAACTTGCGGTAATCTCTCACTGGCGGATAATCTTCCCCATATCTTTCCTGTAACTCTTGCATATTCTGCTGTAACTGCGTTGTCCCTTCTTCATCTGTTTTTTGTGTCTCCTTGTTTACCAGATCAAGGATTCCCAGCATAGAGGCTGTCCTTCCCTCTTCTTTTGCCTGAAGCCATTCATATTCAAACAGGGATTGCAGATACAGTCCTACACCATCATCCCAAAAGGGATCACCCTTTTGGGCATCCGGCGGCTTTACAGATGTCTGGATATTTGTAATGAGTTCTACCATATCTGTATAATTTTCTATGTATCTGAACGGATTATACTGGTCTGATTGTGCCATATCTTTAAAATTAAGGCTTTTTACAGCTATCCCTTTTTCTTTTAAATAACCTCCATAATTTTTCAGCAAGTCTCCTTTTACGTCAAGGATAATATTTGTCATATTCGCTAGTAAGATATTCGGGATCAAAAGAGATGTTGTTTTTCCATCACCAGAACCGCCAAGGATCAGGATATGCATATTCGGCAATGCCTTTGCATTTACTGTAATATTTTTACTCAGGCAGGTAACAGGTTCTTCCCCTTTTCCATACAGCCTTTTAGCTGTCTTTGGTACATCTGCCCATTCTGCAACACCATGTTCTGCATCGGGATGAAAATTACGGTAATAAGTGAGATAATAACAGACAAACATTGCCCATACAGTCAGGGCAATCCCTATAACGGCTGGTGTTTTTCTATTGAACCAGTTACGGAATGGATGCATCAATATGTAGGCTAATTTATCTTGATAATTCTGTATCGTCACATCATCTAGTTTGAACAATCCTGCTATATAATAGGATGCAGCCAATGCCAGAAGCAACAGGATAAAAAACATCCCCCATGGTGGTTTTCGTTTTTGTATCATACATATTCTCCTCATATAATAAAATGAGCAGAAGAACGATTTTCTTCTGCCCATATAAAAACTAAAAACAGCTATGCCTGTCTATACATAACTATTTTTAGAAACTGCAGGTCACCGTACTGAAATTCAGCACATTTTATTTTGATCTGATTGGTGGATCCGGCATCTTTATCTTAAGGTCACTTAGATTTTTCCCCTTCTCTTTATATTTCTGTAATGACGTTACCTTACGTTCTGAAGGTCTGTCTACTTTATCAAAATATTGTTTCGCAAATTCTTCGCCCGTCAGTTTTCTCATCTCATGGTCTACCTGTTTTGTTCTGACATTAAATACAAATACCGGCTCTTCTTTATTTAGAAAAGCGATATACGAACCTTTTTGTGTCTCAAAGACCTGTGTTTCAGGTATCACAAGTTGTTTTTCATTCTTTCCATATGTCCCAGGAATACGGCAGGCAAACTGGTTATATCTATCTAATCCATCTTTATTGATCACTGAGGATTTCTCAACCAGAGTTTTTTTATCAATGCTAATCGGGATATAGGCAGGATCATTTACATACCGCAAATATGCTGTCGAAGATTCTTTTCCCATAGTGTTATATTCGGCTACTTCTATTTGGTGTTCGATCTCTCCCTTTTCTTTTCCCTCATATTTAGCATTAACAGCCTTTAGTTCCGGGGAAGCTGTATCAATATATTCTGCTTCCGTCTGCTGTCCTGTCTGCATATAGTTATCCATCGACATTTTTTTCATATCCGGGACATCCGTTATGCCATCTTTCCGCAGATCATCCCGGTATAATTTATACCATGATTCTACTTTGGGGAGGTCGGCATTTGCCACTATGATCTGTATCTCGCCATCTCCAACATGTAAATCAGGAAGTTGGGAATAGTTAATTCCCATTGAAGTAAAATCTTCTTTGATAGCCTCTTCTTCCTCTTCCAGTGGAAAAGAGACTATCGTTGTTTTTCCGGAAGTAAGATTCCTTAGTTCCTGTATGTCTTTTTCTCCCCCTGTCATACGGCTTAAGATATGCCGTTGATACCATGACCCGAAGTTTTCCCTGTCTGGCTGATAAACAGCAACCTGCAGCATTCCATCATTTTTTTCCAGATCAGGAAGTATCATATAATGGATGCCGAGGCTATTTAATTCTTCTGACAACTGTTCCTCCGGGATTTCTGGGACGTTCATAATATCATATTTTCCTTCCGTCATTCTTAAAAATTTCTGGAAGTCCGTAAATTCTGTTTCTTTTAATTTTCGTTCTTTGACCATACGGGCAAAATACTGCAGTAATAAGATAGTCCCCATTGCTGATAATTTAAAAAAAGGGTCCATATACCTTGCTGCATTGGATATTGCCATGACAACTTCCCTGCTTTTTTCTTCCATGCGTATCTCCTCCTGTTCCGTACTGAAATTCAGCACATTTTCTATAATAACTTCGGTACAGATTCTTTCTGTATTTTGTTTGTAAAGATATGCCCTTGCTTCGGCATCCTCTCTGTACGTTCTCTTTCCGGCATATCCTTCCCTGGCAGTCCATATTTTTCCTGTATCTTTTCCATATCCACTCCGATCTGTTTATTCTCCTTTTGTATCCCTTCCAGATAGTCTATGGTCTCTTTCATAAGCTCCATTAATTCTGTCTGGGACACCCGGCAGTGGATCTCACCATTTAACAGGCTGTCTGCATGCACGTTTAGGATATAACCAAGCAAAGTGACGGTCATCTTGTCTGGTTCTTTTATACCATTTTCCATGCATTTTAATTCCTCTGGTGACAGCAGGATACGTCCTGCCAGTTCTTCTAAGCTCCACCCCCGTTCTTCTCTTAATCTCTGGATACATTTTCCCATTTTTGATACTCTTATTACAGGCATATTCTCTGTTCCTCCTGTCGATTCTTCCCATCTTTCTGTATTTTCTCTTCGTCTGATCCTACATCTAATTCCGCATTTACTTTGACCAGACGAGCCTGGATAAACTTCAGTTCTTCTTCTTTTTCAAATGGTTTCTGCACTTCTTCTTTTGCCTGCACAAGCTGCTGTCTTGCATCTTCCAGCCGTTCTTCTGCTGTCTTTTTTTGTCCGGGAAGGTTTCTCATTGCGGTAAGGATACGTTCGATGTTTCGTACAGGGTCTTTTTTAACTTCGACTATAAAAGAGGCTTCTCTCGTCAGTCTTACATAAAAGCTGTTGTCAAACAAAGAATACGAGATTTTCATCTGAAACCCCCAAAAACTTCCGATATTTTCTGCATCGGCATGGGCTTTCTTCATCTGTGTACAGGCCTGTACGAGCATTTCCCCTGCAGCTTTTTCGTAATTATAGGTAACACCATGTATCTCCATCAAAAAAGGAGTGTTCAGGACGGTATCTATATGTTTTATATCGGAATCATATGCTGTGGTGAGTTCTTCATATTTTGCTATCTTTTCCGGGTACTCCACAGCGATCGCATCCTGCAGCCGAAACATGTTGCTCTCATAATTGGCTTTCAGCATCTTTAATTTTGTCACCTGTACATCTAAATCCATCTTTTCTTTTATCTTGGGATTACCTGTTGCAAGTGCCTTGACTTCCGCATAAGATAATGCTGCTTCATCGACATCCTGGCAGGAACGGACAGGGGATTTGGATGTCATGATCTGCCCGATGAACTTCTGTTTATTTTCTATAAGCTGCCAGGAGTATGCGTCAAATGTATTTTCTGTGATATACCGGAATATCTTTACTTTTTTATTTTTATTTCCCTGTCTTAAGATACGTCCTTCCTGCTGTTCAATATCAGCAGGCCTCCAGGGTACATCTAAATGATGGAGGGCGATCAGTCTGTCCTGGACGTTAGTACCAGCACCCATTTTTGACGTGGAACCAAGTAAAAAACGGACCTGCCCGGAACGAACTTTAGAGAATAATCTTGCTTTTTGTACATCCGTATTGGCATCATGGATAAATGCGATCTCTTCTTCCGGGATTCCCTTTTTCATCAGTTTTTCTTTTAAGGCATCATATACATTAAAGGTTCCGTCTTTCTTTGGTGTAGAAGAATCACAGAATACTAACTGTGCTGACTTCTGTCCTTTTGTTTCTTCCCAGATTGTAAAACATCGCTCTGCACAGGCAGAAACCTTATTATTTTCTGTATCCGGCAGCATATCATTGAGAAGTCTCTGGTCTAAAGCAAGTTTACGTCCATCCGTTGTTATCTTTAACATGTTGTCTTCACTTGGGTCTACCGCACCATTCCGTACCAACTCTGCTCGTTCTGCCAGGGACTGCAGGATCTCTTTCTGCTCTTCACTTGCCGGCAGGACAATATTTTCATATTCTGCTTCCGGGACAGGAAGTTTTAACATATCTGCAGTCTGTATATCCGCCACTTCCTGAAAAACAGACATTAACTCCGGCAAGTTAAAAAAGTTTGCAAAACGAGTTTTCATGCGATAACTGCTACCCTCTGGAGATAACTCAAGAGCTGTGATTGTCTCTCCAAAAGTAGAGGCCCAGTTATCAAACATCCCCAGTTCCATTTCCTGCAGGCGGTTATACTGCAGGTATCTCTGGATAGTATACAGCTCTGTCATACTATTTGAGACTGGAGTCCCTGTCGCAAAAGTGATCCCTTTCCCTCCTGTGATCTCATCCATATACCGGCATTTATTGTACATATCCATCGCTTTCTGGGATTCTGTTTGTGCGACACCTGCTACATTTCTCATTTTTGTATACAAAAAAAGGTTCTTAAATGCGTGCGATTCGTCCACAAACAGCCTGTCAATGCCCAGTTCCTCAAATGTCACCACATCGTCTTTTTTCTTATCATTTAACTTTGCCAGCCGGACTTCCAAGTTCTTTCTGCTCTTTACCATCTGCTTGATTGTATAATTTTCTCCCTGTGCTTCTTTAGCCAGGCTGATCGCCATCTCGATCTCATCTATCTGTTCTTCTAAGATATTACGCTGCCGTTCTGCTGACAGTGGGATCTTTTCATATTGTGAGTGGCCGATAATGACGGCATCGTAATCCCCTGTTGCGATCCTCGCACAGAACTTTTTACGGTTTGCAGGCTGGAAATCTTTCTTTGTTGCCACAAGGATGTTGGCAGCAGGATACAAGGTAAGGAATTCCGCACCCCACTGTTCCGTCAGGTGGTTTGGTACAACAAACAGTGATTTATGAGTAATCCCGATGCGTTTTGCTTCCATTGCTGCGGCAGCCATTTCAAAGGTCTTCCCTGCCCCCACGCAGTGTGCGAGCAAGGTATTATCACCGTATAATTGGTGTGCGACAGCATTTTTCTGATGTGACTTTAAGGTGATCTCCGGATTCATTCCGGGGAATTCCAAATGGCTTCCGTCATACTGTCTTGGACGGATGGAGTTGAATCTTTCATTATAGATCGTGACCAACATTTCCCGCCGTTCCCTGTCTTTGAATATCCAGTCCTTAAATTTTTCTTTGATCATATCCTGCTTCTGTCCTGCCAGTATCGTTTCTTTTTTATTTAATTCCCTGTGTTCCTTTCCCTCACTGTCAGTATAGGTATCAAAGATCTGTATATTTTTAAGGTTCAGGGAATTTTCCAACAAACGGTATGCATTGGCTTTCTTCGTCCCATAGGTATTGGTCGCTAAAATGCTCCCATCTATATTTTTCCCCTGAATATTCCATTCCCCTGTATAAGAAGAATACTGTATCTTTATCGTGTGGTTTACAGCAATATATTTTGGCGGCTGAAATGTCTCTATCATAAATTGCTCATAAACTTCTAATGGTATCCACATAGAACCCAGCCGTACTTCGATCTCTGATGCTTCTAGCCGTTTTGGCTGCACATTTTTTAATGCCTCTACATTCCTTTTATACTCTGGAGTACTTTCCAAAAAATTTTCTGCAATGCGGAGTTTTTCCCGTACATTGCCTGACAGATAGCTGTCTGCTGTCTCCCATTCCTGTGTTACTGGATTTCTATAGATAACTCCTGCCAGTTCTTCTGTTATCTTTTCCCCCGGCTTTCCACAAAGTCCCGACATAAAGGAAAGGTCAACTTTTCCATGTTCTGTCATAGACACAGCAAGGGCTTCGTTCGCAGTATTGACATGAGTGATACTTTCCTTTTGCCGGATAGTACGTTTGGAGAACATATCTGCTTTTCCGGCAAGATTTCCGTCTTCATCTAATCTTTCAAGGGAACATAACAGAGGATAGGAGGAATCTTCCGAAAAAGCCCTCTTGTTCGCTATGCTGTTTAAAAGTCCCCATTCTTCCGTATAAGAATCATACAGGGTATTCAATTTTCTCTGCTCTGCCTGAATCTTTGTTTCTGTATTTTCTGTTTCTTCTACCTGCAGCCGGATCAGTTCCCGGACACAGTCCCGGATAGCAGCCATCCCGGTGATACGGCTTTTTGTTGTCTTTGTGACCCTTTGCTGCTCCAGTCCCGATTCATTTTTATAATAAATATCCCCAGCTTCTGATACGACATAGCTGTATATCCTGTTCTCTTCCCTGTCCGGCATATCTGTTACAGGTTCGGTCCCGTACTGAATTTCAGCACGTTCCTCCGGCATCCTTTCTGGTATATGTCCTGTGATATTGGCTATGGCATCCCGTAATTGTATTTCTAAAGAAACGCCTTCGTTTTCTATGCAGGCAGTCTCCACCCCATAAGGTCCTGAGATTTCTTTCATTGTTCCCAGGATCATCTCCGGGTGTGCTGCAAAATAACTGTTTACAGGGATCCCCTGTGCATCCTCTGTAACAGAGATCCATTCCGGATCAGCTATTTCTTTTTCCCTTTTTTGCAGGAACAAAATATCAGAAGTTACTTTTGTCCCTGCGTTTTTAAATGCAGTGTTTGGCAGCCGGACTGCTCCCAGAAGTTCTGCCCTCTTAAAAAGATATTGCCTTACTTTGGTATTTTCCTTATCCATCGTCCCTTTTGTTGTGATAAATGCAGCAACACCACCTGGACGCAGTTTATCCAGTGTCTTTACAAAAAAATAGTCATGGATCAAAAATCCATGACGGTTATAAACAGGGTCATTTACCCGGTAATCCCCAAAGGGAACATTTCCGACAGCTATGTCAAAATATCCATCTGGATAATCTGTACGTTCAAACCCCGTATTCTCAATATTTACTTCTGGATAAAGATAACCAGCTATCTTTGCACTCATCTGGTCTAACTCCACACCATATAACGTAGACTTGTTCATGCTTTCTGGAAGAAGCCCGAAGAAATTCCCTGTCCCACAGGATGGTTCTAATATCCGTCCTTTTGTAAATCCCAGTCCTGCCAATACCTGATACATGGCTTTAATAAGAACAGGCTGTGTATAATGAGCATTTAAAACAGACCCTACTGCCGAACGGTATTCTTCCAGAGTCAGTGCCGTCTGTATCCTCTCCCTTTCTTCCTGCCACTGTGGTTTCTTCTCATCAAAAACATCTGCGATCCCGCCCCATCCAACGTAATCTGCTAGTATGTTCTGTTCCTCTTTTGTTGCCTGCCGTTGTTCCTTTTCTAACTGTTTTACCGTTTCGATCGCAAGGATATTCTTCCAGCATTTTTCACGGATTGTTCCTGTTCCTAATTCCCCTTTTAAAATATGATAGTTATGGCTGTTCTCTTCTGAAGCAGGAGTGACAGCTATGTTATCTGTATCTAAGATTTCTTCCTGCAGTTCTGCTGCTGCAATGCTGTCTTTTCTTATCTCTGCCGCCCAACCTATCATCTCATCATATCGTATTTCCCTTATCTCGTCCGAATGATTTTTAATATAGCTCTTTGCTTCATTTTCACTATGAAAGAGCATCGTTTCTGAAAGATATGTTTCTAATCCATTATTACCCTTTCGTAATAGGCGGTAAAGAGGCTGTCTATTTCCATATGCATCAACTGCTGTAACAAAAGAAACCGTTGAATCTTCATAATCCTCGCTGCTTTCGACAGCTACTTCAATGAGATTCGATTCCTTTTGTTGTTTTTCTACCCATGCACTGGCTTCTTCTCTGTTTTTACAGAACTTACTACGTCCTGAGAAAATAAAATCATCATTTTCTCTTGTTAATTCCTGTACATGGAACGGAAAATCTATTCTTCCAGTATCAGCAATCTCATATTTTTTATCCTGTAAAACCTGCGGTTCCTCTTTCTGCATCAATTCATCAAGCTGTTTCTGTTCTGCAGGTGTTAAGCCTATATGTTCTTCAAGATATGGCAAAAAGTTTTCACTATACTTTGTAATCTGTTCTATCTTTTCATCCAGCACACCATCCTGTTCCCAGTATTGTCTATACATACAGTCTGAAGATAAACAGTAATCATAATATTCCCGGATGTGTTCTAAAAGGGATTTTCCTTCTGAACCTATGTCATATCTGCTCTTGAAAGAATATTCTTCTCCATCTATGACCGCATAAATAGAAAATGCTGTCTTATAATAAGAATATCCCTCTTCTTCATTCTCCTGCTTCTCCACCTCTTGTTCATCCAATACTGTAAATAGTTTATTTGCTACAGCAAAAGACATTTTCCGAACAGTAAAATCACCTTTTTCTTTATCATAAGGGCTTATAACATCATGTTCTGAATAATCGATCTGGAACTGCAGGGTATCCTCTTTTTTCTCTTCCATACTGAAATTCAGTACATTTTCTTTTTCCTTTATGTGATCCTCCTTAGCCGATCGTTCCTGCATTTCCTTATCCTTAACATAAGGATATTCTTTGTTTTCTATCAGGATACGGATCCGTTTTTCTGCTTCTTTCCATGTCAGTTTCTTTTCTGCCTTTCCCTTTTTTAAATGAAATCCTTTGGCATCATGCCACTCATCAGAACGGGAACTTCCTGATATAGAATGGGAGTGTCCTCCGATACCATACTCTTCTTTTAGGAAAGCGATCGCTGCTTTTTTGTCTGGCATAGGTTCCTGCTGATAAAAAGACAGGATGCGTCTTTTCCCTCCCTGAACGATACCTCCTTCCTGCAGTAGTCTATCAATCTCATCTTCTGTGATAAACGCTGTCTGTTGTGGTTCTTCTCCTTCCTGTGGGATAAGTGCCGATGCATTTTCTAATTTCTGAAGTTTGTCTGTTATATTCTTATATCTTTTTTGCTGCCATTGGGTCTTCAGATTTACATCCGTTCCATATGGCAGGATCTCCTGATAGATATTCTTTATATTTTCCGGCTCTTTTAACTCTCCGGCAATCTTCTCGACAGCTTCACTGTAAACCACTCCCCACCGGGATTGTTTCATCTCTTCTCTGTAAAAAAAGCAGAGGAGACTTGCGGTTTCCTTTCGTACAACATCTATTGCCTGCCCTGCCAATGTATTTGTAGTAAACTTCCCCTTCTTATAAAGTGTTTCGATCCGTTCTGCGGCTTCGTCCCACGATAATATCTTTTCTGGATTCCTTCTTGCACCATTCCCCCGGCGAAAAGAAATTCCTTCCTCACTGTACCATACACTGACTTTTACTCCGTCTGGCATGAAAAGACCCTTTCCGCCTTTCCATGTCTCTTTCAGGTCTTTTCTAAGCAGTTCTCCTGGTTTTTTCTGCATCAGGTCGAGTAGCACATATTCTAAAGAATGGTCATCATTCCCGCCTGTCCGTAAAGCTTCGTCGATATAAGTTTCCGGGAACGCAAAAACAGCAGCCGGTGTATCACCTGCTGCTGTTCCATAATCAGCTTGTTCTTGTTCATTTTGTGGAAATAAGCTTAATTGAATATAATCTCCTGTTTCACTATTTCCTCTGCCTGCTGTTTGCAGTTGTTTACCAGTCCGACCCATTTCATCTGGTCGGCTGCTTTCAGTTCCTCCGTTACCCCTGCCGCCTTCATCAGCTCTGGCACCAGTTCGTCCATCCTCTCTTCTGCCTGCTTCTGGATCTCGATCAGATGTCCCTCGTAATCTTTCATCAGAAGGATCTGATATGTCGATCTGTCGTGTTCTTTCAGGTATCTTTCCCTCATCAGTCCGTATTTCCCGATGTATCCCTTTGTCGACTCTTTCAATCCCAGATTCGGATACAGCAGTCCGTCCTCGGCTTTCGTGTATGTTAACTTCATCTTTATCTGCCTCCTTTTGTTCTGGTATATTTCTATTTTTATTATATTCTTTTGGAATCCCCTGCACAATAGATTCTGCCCGGTTTTTTTGAAAATTTTTCTGCCAGAGATAAAGTCCTATATCTTTCAAAATAGAAGCACCATATTCACTCACCGGAGAACCTAAACGGAACAATACATTAGCATTATTAAAATCAGTGATTGCCCGAAATTCTCCAAGATATACATAATCCGCAGGATTTATGCCGCACCTATTTAAAAGCATATACCATGTTGTAGATATAAATAACTCTCTATATTCTAATCGTATGGTGTCTTCCTCCAATTCTTCCAGATAAGAATCCTGTTTACTTTGAAGTAATTTGGATACTTCTTCTGTTGTAGTATCCTCTGCAACCTCTTCTACTATTTTTTTCAGCATTGTAGCAAGGTCTGTTTGCTCTCCTTCCACGTTGTATTTCTTTTTCAGATAATTGGATAACTCATTCTTATCTTCTTCCGTTATCTGCCATAAATATGGCTGCCTTACCTCTGTTATCGGAACTCCCTTTATAATTCCAGTATCTTTATAATCATACACATATCTTAATCTCTTTCTGCCATTTACAGTCTGGATAAGAGCGATTCCTTTTGTTCCCTGCTTTACATAATGATTTGTCTTTTTCCACGTTTGAAAACTTGTACATCCTATTGCTCCAGGACGCTGTGCATAAATCATAAGCTGGTCTGAAAAATCATATTGATAGACACGAGAAGCCGTATTTAAGAACCGTAGCCATTCATCAGGTGATGAAGATACTTTTCTAATAGTTTTCTCAAGCATCTCCTCTGCTGTTGGTAATGTTATCGCCATCTTTCATCCACCCCTTTATAACCTTTGCGTCCATTCTGCTTCTTTTTGTTTTATGAAAGAAAGGTTCTCTTTTTTCTCAAAATGTTTTTCTAAATATCTTACTGCTTTCCTGACCTGTCTGTTTTCTTTATAAAACGGTACTGCATCTAACATCTACTTACAGATGTGCCCTCCGGCGAGCAGGTCACATTTATCAGAATACATATGCCCTTCTGGAAAATGCAGGTTGATACCGATCGCTTTTATACCGTTTTTTCTGTCTCCTGGTATTTTTTCATAAACAGCGATCGCTTCATCAATGGTTAAACCCTCATGATATTCACCCAATGATGGAAATTCTGAACATTCTGCAACATAAAAATCAACTTCTGGTATTGGTTCAGGTTCCTTATCAAAAATAGATAATCTCTCAAGCTTTTCCATTTGGATCAGCAGGTCTTTTGCCTGTTTTACATCCTCCTGATCTCCTGATATTTCTATAGTTTTTTTAAGATAATCATTCAGATAGCCCGTTTTTTTCTGCAGGATGTCATCTGTGATCGCATCCACTGCTTTCTCCGGCTCCATCGTTTCATCTACATACCAATCTCCCCGTAAACGTCCGAAAGTATCTATCTGTTCTGCAAACTGTTCAATTTCCTTTTCATCCAGATAATACTCTGCCCTTTCCAGATATTCAGGCAAAGTTCCCGATTTCGTTTTTGATATAGGATTAATGTCTATCGGAATCTCTTTAACATATAACATATCTTCTTTCAGATAGTTAAAAAAACTATCTTCGCTGATCGGTCCCTGATAACTAAGGGCAACATCCACATCTGAATCTGGGCGGTATAAGCCTTCTCTGCTTCGTGAACCATACACCCTCGCACCGATCAGCTCTACTTCATTATGCAGACCCAGTTCATCTACTATGATCTGTGCCTGGGATAAGACGGTCTCTTCAATATCCGCCCGGCTCCTTCCTTCCAACGATTTTTCTTTGTAATATACTTCGGAAGTAAGCCGAATATCTCCTCCTTTTAATTTTCTTTTTGCTTCTTGTACCGCATACCCCAATAACTCTTTCTCCTCACTTTCCTCAATACTCTGTTCTACCTGCTCATAATCTGTTTCTTCTATGTTGCCAATGGATATGCCTGCATCATCTAAAATATCCTCTACGGCTTCTGCTAACGATACCTCTGGATCATCATAGATTCCTCCATCTAATTCCTGATAATCCTCATTATAAAACGTATAATCATATCCTCCATCCGTTTCATGGATCATAAAATATCCGCTGTCTCCTGATATAACATAGGCTGCTTCTTTTTTTTCATGAAGCGATCTGTTTAGTAAATATTCTCCAATTAATTTCATTGCTTCAGGACTAAAGCCATGCCATAGATCTTCGGCAATAACCTGTCCCTGTTCATTTACGATAATATCTGCAACCTGTTCCCCAAATTCATCATGCCGCATCTGAAAAAATTTTTCATTGTGAAATTCCTGCATTTGTATTGAATGCCATGTCCCGAAGTGTCCCTCGGCTGTAAATCCCTGTGTTGCTTCAGTTATCTGCCCTACTACTCTTAGTGCCGGCTCTTTATAAAAATCTGATAATGGGACAAACCCTATCATATCTACATAAGAAACATTTATTTTTCCATTTTTCTTTAAAACAATAATATCGCTGATGGAAAGGGAATGTCCTGTGAAATCCTGTGGGTGTGCGATATTAAATTTTACATATAGGCTGTCCATGTTTTCATCTGGCTCTAAGATCCCACTATAAACAAGCTGGTAATCTTTCCTTTGCGGCAGCTTTCCCTTTGCCCTGATGGAATCATAGGAAAGGAAGGCATACTCCCTTCCTTCTCCCTTCCAGTCGATCTGATAGATCCCATAAGCATCCCCTTTCCCATGCAGGATCTCTTCTTCACTTAAGTTAATTCCTGTCTGTTCTTTTTTTCTCATGGTCGTTCTCTCCTTTTCTTCCTTACCTGACGTAATCGCTGCATCATTGCTGGAGTAAGGCTGGCAGATGCATAGGTTTTCATCTCCTGTACACTATCTCCCTCTTCCAGACATTGGATCAGGAATTCTTTTTGTGCATCATTAAAAGTATCTTTTGCCAGATAAGTCTCTATAAATTCATTATTGTTATCTTGGGTCCCTCTCTTCTTGTTTTCTTTACAGAAAAAATGCCAGCGTTTCTTTTTTCTCTCTCTATTGTTTACCGTATCTTCCTCTATAAAGGCGGCTTCTTTTTTCTCCTCTTCTTTAACCGCAGTTTTCTTCTCCTCCAACTTCAAAAGAAGATCTTTTTTCTCATTCTCCCATACTGCCTTGTTTTGTTCTATCTCACTTAACAGGCTCTGTATCTTATCTTCCCGGTCTTTTAGCAGCTCTGCTTTGGAAGCTAAGGTACTCTGATATGATTCTTTTTGCTGCACAAGAGCTTCTTCCTGAATCTTTAATGTCTGCTTTAATGTTGTATTTATTGTATCCCTTAATTCTTCTGTTTCCTTAAATACTCTGCCCGCTTTTTCATGTAACTTAGAGATCTGCTGTGTCACCTGTGCATCTGGCACAAATAATCTTTCAAGATAACCCGTCCGTTCTTCTCTGATACGTTTGATCTTATCTTTCCAGTTCTGTACAGGGACACTGTCTATTCTCCGCACTTCTTCTATCGGCATTCCGTCTAAAAAACAGAAGCAGTAATATTCACAAAACACTTCATCTTCTATTTCATCTAAGAAAGCTATCACCTCCGCACTGCATCCGGCTTCCTGCAGTATCTTTTTTTGAAATTCTATAACAATATGTTTTTCTTCTTTTGATCCCATTTATTTTTTTCACCTCCTGTGCTGAATTTCAGTACGTCCTTTTTTCTTTGTAATCTTTTCTTCTTTATTCAAGCTTTTTTCTTCTTCGATCATCCGGTTTACGATCCGTTTCTCATGCCGCACCTCACGCAGCATCGCATTGATCTGTCTTTTTTCCTTCTCTGCACTGAGCATCCCTTCCGGCATCTCTTTTAAAAAATCATTTAGTTCTTCCTGATATATTTCAAACTGGTCATCCCAATCGGGAGTATCGGCCAATCGTTTTTTTAATACCCGGTACTGCTGGAATATTTTTTTATCTTCGACGGAAAAAAGAGTCCTTCGCTGATTGAAAAGCTCTGCTTCTTTCTTTATCAATATCTTTTGTTTTTCCAGCAGATCTTTTTCTGTTTTGATCTCATGCTCTAAGATATATTTACACTCTTCATAGAGTTGATCAATATGGACCGCATTTCTCCTCACTTCTTTCCATGCTACTGCATAAGGATTTTTTTCTTCAAGATAATGTCCTGTCTGATAAAAGTTTTTAATTTTTTTCATCTGAAATACTGTGAGCGTTGTTTTGGTATACTGGAAGATCTCTCTTTCATAAACTTTTGATAGTTCATGGGACAGGATCTTTTCTAACCCCTGTTCCTGTCCTTTATTTTTTATCCTTTCCTTGATCTCCTCTGCCCGGTATCCTGGCCCAAGCCGGGAATCTCTCCGTCCCCGTTCAAAACCAGGCGGGATATATGTCACATATTTTTTCTGACGGATCTTATAGCCAAGCCCTTCCATTTGCCTTATGAAATCATCCCAATCTTTTGATGAAGCAATCACAAAATCTATGTCTGCCTTGATAATTTTTTCGGATGATGGCCTGCCTTCTTTCTCCGCATAATGTGCGGCATAAGATTTTCCTATCTTATTGTTTTTGTCATAAACCAAAGGCGGCAGGCCGTATTTTTCACAGATGCGGTCTGTGAGAGGCTGAATATATTTTTCCCAGTCTTTCTTTTCATAACGGTATTTATATCCACTCATCCGGTTCACAGAGTTAAAGACAATATGTCCATGCATATGTTTCTGATCCGTATGGATAGAAAAAACATAGTCATAATCTTCTCCCAGATATTCTTCACAAAAATCATTTATCACCGCATAGGCTTCTTCTTTTGTTGCTTCTCCTGGCGAAAAAGAAATCACAAAATGGTATCCCTGTCTCCCTCCTTCCTTTTCCCATTCCTGTTTTGTATCGATCATTACCTGATACACTTCCTGCGGAGTCGTTCCCGCATTTCCCCCGACCATCCCTTCTGTTTTATCTGGGTTCATGATGTAAGAAATACAATTTTTTAAATGTGCAGCCCCGCCTCCCTTTGGCATTCCAATATTTGATAGTTTAGTAATCGCCATAATCCTCTACCTTCTCATTAAGCGTTTTCATCTCATGCTTTATCTGCTCTAATGCTTTTTCAAGATTATAAATATCAATCTGATTGCCATAACCAGCATTAATTTTTGCAACGACCTGATTGATGTTGACTCCTATTTTACGCACTTGGTAGGAAAGATTCTTTAACTCTTTTTCCAATCGGACAGGACGAACTTCCTGCAAAAAAATACACTTCCGTATATATGCAGAAGTGTTTGCTTTGTCTCCCTTTTTAGTTTTTGTCTCAAGATCGTTTCCAGCCTTAGATAGAAGTAACTGATATTCTTTTTCACTCAGCCGGATGTCGATTCTCCTTTTTCTTATCTTTCCTCACCTTCCTGTCTATTTTTTTCGGTCGCTCTTTCCTCGTCCTGATCGGACATATACATATCCAGAACAACTTTTAGATCTTCTATTTTTTTAGGATCCATTGGCCCAAGATATTCCGTAACAATATCTGCAAGCTGTTTATTTTCTTCATTTTCTTTTTGTTCTCTGACTTTTCTCAGTTTTTCTCCCACCTCTTTTTTTCTTTCTGCGATCCTGTTTTCTTTTTCCGTTAATTTTTGAAGTTCGTCCTCCAATTTTTCAATCTGTTTCTTCCAATCCATCTCATCAATCTCCTTCTTTATTTTCATTCTCAAGGTCATTTATTTTGAGTTGTAAATTTTCTATCTCTGCCTGCAGTGCTTTCCTTTTTAATAATTCATACTGCGATACCACTGCGATCTCATTTGGATATTCATAACGGCAGAGTGTATATTTTTCTTCTTCATCATCTCCTCTTGGTCTTGGATATTTTTGATACATCTTATACCATTCTTCAAGAAAATCATTGATGATACTATCGCTGCCAAATCTTAAATAGTATCCGTCCTCTTTCTTAACCGGATGCAATCCATGAAAATCTTCCATATCAAATATTGCGTAAAACATTTCCTGATAGGAAAGCATATCCGCATGAACCAAAGCACCTTCACCAACTCCTAAAGCATTACACATAGCCTTCAAGATTTTTTCTCTTGGGATTTTTTTATTTTTTTCATACTGTGCAATCCTTACATCTGCGGAAGAAAGAGAAAAGCCGCACATCACACCTAATTCTTTTTGTGTATACCTACGCAGCATTCGGATTTTTTTAATCTTTTGCCCCAAAGAACCGGGTGACTCCCAATTTCCTTTTTTACATTCTATGATTTGCTTTATCCAATCCATCGTATCCATCCCTTAGAATCTATGTTAGTATTTCAGGAAATCTGGTTTTCCATAAAGTTCTTTTTTCTCTGCATCACTTGAAAAAGAACTATATTTTTTACCTGCATCTTCCTCAAGCTTTTTTTCGATTCGATCCAGTTTATCCTGTATATTCTCTAATTCCTCCATCATATTTTCTGTTTCTTCTTTTTTAAAAAAATTCCGTACAGCTTCTGTGATATATACATTTTCTGTAGGATACATTTCTTTATCTCTGTTATTTATCCTCTCCAGAACATCGTCTGGAAGACGGAAATGTTTCTGCCTTGCCATTTATTCCTCCATAATTTTTTATGTTATCTATAAGCGGTCTTATGATTTATATGTACCATTTTTGGTATTATCCATATACCAATTCTGGTATTCATACCAAAAATGGTACGAATAAGCCGATAGGCTTATTGCAAGATACGCATTTTGTGTGTACAAAATACTACCTTGTTAGGGGAAAGCCCCTAATACCCCTTTCAGACAATCACTCCCAATTAACACACATATGACAGGACTGCAAATAAAACTTTATTTCCTTTTTGCAGACCTGCCATATCTTATCACCCAGTATCTCTTTTTTAATCACACTTATTTAAACGCAAATGTATAAATTCCATTTTCAAAAGTAATACTGATATTTTTTCCATCGCTTCTTTTTGTGCTGAAATCCAGTACGGCTTTAAAATTTTTTCCTCCTGTATTTTCAACAGAGGTAACATAAAAATTTCTTCGTTCTTCCCCTTCCTTCTCTAAAAATTTTAATAATTCCTGCGACAGTTCATTTTCATTGGCTACTGCTTCTAATGAATTATCCTGGTCAGTAATCTGTGGCTCACAAAGATGGATCGGCTCTGTACCAATCTCGTTATACTCTTCTTCATCATCCTGCATTGTATTTTTTTCCTGTGGCATTCCTCCATAGTCTTCAATATTTTCAATCTGCTTTTTATATGGAACAAATGAAAAAATTTCTTTTTTCTTATCATAGGAAATAAGAACAACCGAATTATCTTCATCATCTAGTTGTAGATAAAATGTCGCTGTCCCTGTATTGCTTGATACATCATCATCAAACTTTGCAAGGGCATTGATCCATTGCACGTTTTTATAATTTTTTTCAACATACTCTGCTGCCTGTTCTTCAAAATCTGTTTCAT
>ERZ824473.2941-NODE-2941-length-18190-cov-4.274111_pt1 | contig 18190 bp, 10 predicted proteins | sample MGYA00519874_ERZ824473 | MGnify/ENA primary metagenome ERZ824473 (study PRJEB31778, sample SAMEA3449151) | human gut metagenome | biome: human gut; feature: human-associated habitat; material: faeces | place: United Kingdom | collected 2010/2012 ... | reverse complement strand
TGGCCAAGAACATCGTCGCAGGCCGCGGCGAAGTATGCTCGTGCGTTAATTTCATCGTATGCCCTCCGTTTACGCACCTCTCGACGGTTGCCGAAGCGCTCAAGGGTTCGGACGTCGCACTCGGCGCGCAGGACTGCGCAACCGAAGCCAAAGGCGCCTACACGGGCGAGATCGCCGCTTCGATGATCGCGGCGCTGGGCTGCAAGTACGTGATCCTCGGCCACTCGGAGCGCCGCCAGTACTACGGCGAGACATCCGAGACGCTCAACAAGAAGATGGCGCAGGCTTACGCAAACGGCCTGACGCCGATCTACTGCGTGGGCGAGAACCTCGAAGAGCGTGAAGCCGGCAAGCACTTCGACGTGGTGAAGGCGCAGATCGAAGAGGTCGTCTACAACCTCACCGCCGAGCAGTACAAGGACCTCGTGATCGCATACGAACCCGTTTGGGCCATCGGCACGGGCAAGACCGCGACGGCCGAGCAGGCGCAGGAGATCCACGCCTACATCCGCAAGGTGCTGGCCGAGAAGTTCGGCGCAGCAGCCGAAGAGACGGCGATCCTGTACGGCGGTTCGTGCAAGCCCTCGAACGCGGCGGAAATATTCGCAAAGGAGGACGTGGACGGCGGCCTGATCGGCGGCGCAGCCCTCAAGGCGGAGGATTTCCTCAGCATCGGCAAAGGCTTTGCTAAATAAGCGGTCCCGACCGCAAACAAAAAAGCTCTTCCTCCGGGAAGAGCTTTTTTCATATCCGTCCCGGAGCGTCCCGCCCCGAAACGCCGCCGGCCTATTTCCCGGCCGGGTCAGGCAGGTTCTCCATCACGTTCCGGTAGAAGTCGCGCACGTCGTTCCAGCGGTAGTAAGGCGCCAGATCGCTTGCGACGGGAATCCGCACCTCGCGTTCGTTGTAAAGGAACTTCACCAGCACGTCGTCCGCAGCTTTCTTACGGTAGAAGACCAGCTGGATATTGGCCGCCATCGGCGTAATCCTGTACAAGGGCCATGCTTGGGCGATCTTTTCGGGATCGCTCTCCACGACGTCGCACCCCTCGAACTGCAGCAGCGACACGAACGTCATCAGGTTGCCGTCGTGGCCGAACCGCAGGTCGGCCGAAACCGCTCCGCCCTCCACGGCCCGGTCGGCGCGCGTGAGGAAATCCTCCAGCAGCGCCTTGGCGTAATACTGCGGAAAACGCTTGTTGAGCGACGAAGGGCCGCGGATCACGTAATACTTATAATTGTCGTACACGTTCAGCCCGTAAAGCTCGTCGGTGGTAAAGAGGTCGTAAAACGAAATTCCCAGACCGACGTTCTGCATGTCGGCGGCGAAATAGAAAAGACCCTTCATCAGCTTCTGCGCGTCGATCGTCCGCACGAACTCCCCGTCGGCGAACAGCTCCGACATCAGCCGGTCGGGACGCACGAACCGATCCCCGATCCGCTTGTACTCCTCCTGCCAACCGCCCTTGTCGATGAAGTCGAGGTACTCCCGGCTGAGCGTCGGATTGGTCGGCTTGCTGTAAAAATTGAGATAACGCGTCGTCCTGCGCCCCGCCGTGCGCGACACCTCCAGACGGGGATTAAGCTCCTTGAGCCGCTCGCAGAAAGCCGCCATGCTCAGCACGCACCGCACCACGAGGGTCGCCTGCGCATCGACGACCGCGCCGGAGCGGAATACTTCGGGGAAATTGCGGTACATGCGCCCGGCGATCTCCCGGTGCTGCTCGGCGCCGAGGGGCGAAAGATCGCCGCCCCGGTTGATGCCGTCGTCGTAGACGCGCTTCACCCGGCCGTAGACCTCGCGTCCCCGCTCGGTAAAGGCGTTCGCGGCGTCGGCGGCCCGGAAAACGGCCATCACCTCGTCGTATTCGCTGTCGTGCAGCAGCCAGCGCGAACCGTGCCGGCCGTAGTGACTGATATAAAACGGCTTATAACCCTTCGGCGCAGGCGTCAGCACGGGATTGTCGTACGTATAGACATAATAAACGCCGCCGGACTTGCTGGGATTTGCAGCTATTTCGTCCCGGAGGTTCTGTCCCGAAGCGGCCAGCGCCGCGAGGGAGCAGAGAACGGCCGCGAATAGTTTTGTAAATCTCATCTGTTTTTCGTTCGGTTACTGAATGATAAAATCGGACATCAGAAAGTAGTGGTCGCTGGGGTACAGACCATCGACCTTGTCGCGGAGAATCTCCGCCGCAACGGGTTGCAGGTTGCCGCGCACGAAGATAAAGTCGATGCGGCGCGCGTTCTTTTTCCGGTAATCCGGGCCTTTGAACCCGTGGTAGGTAAAGCCGGCTTCGCCGGGACCGTGTACGGCCTCGTACGCCTCCTGCCACCCGGCGTCGCGCAGGCACGCGACGGGTGCATTCTCGATTCCCGAATTGAAATCGCCGCAGATGATCTGCGGGAAGCCGTCGGCATACTGCGCGCACTCACCGACGATCATCTTCATCTGCTCGCGCCGCGCATCGTCCGACTTGTGGTCGAGGTGGATGTCCAGCACGCGGAACTCCGCGCCGCTCTTCCGGTCGCGCAGGCGCACCCAGTTGCAGTGGCGGGCGCGCATCGTGTTCCACGAACAGCTGCCCGCGGCAAGCGGGGTTTCCGACAGCCAGTAGCAGCCCGACGAGACGAACTCGTAGCGCTTTTTGCTGAAGAAAATCACGTTCTTGCCGATAAAGTGATAACCTTCGGTATAGGGGTCCATCTCCGGACCTGCGAATCCGTAAGCGACATAATCCGAGAATTTCTCCTTGAAATAGTTATACGAATCGTAAATCACCTCCTGCATGCAGATCACATCGGGTCTGTACATGCGGATCGCCTTCAGGCAGACCTCGCGGCGGTCCTCCCAGCGGCGGCCAGCGGTCTCGTCTTCGGGCAGTCCCGTGATGCGGACGTTGCAGGTCATGACGCGGGTCACCGGCTGCCCGGACGCCGGACGCGCCGCAGTTGCGGAGACCGCCGTAACGCAGGCCGCAAGACAGCCTGCCAGACACAGCATAAAACTCTTCTTCATCGGTTCAAGTCTTAAAAGCAAGCGCTGCAGCGGGCGGAATCCGGCCCGCCACAGGCTTACCCGGTTTAAACATTATCTAACCAAAAAACCGTATCAACGAAGGTATGCACCGGTCTGGCGCAGTTCTTCCCGCACCTTCTCCACATCGACCGCCGAGGGGCGTACGCCCTCTTCGAGCGCGATGCGCGCCGCACGTCCGGCGGCTTCGCCCAGCGCCATGCAGGTGGACATCACGCGCGTCGAAGCCATCGCTTCGTGGTTCATCGACGAGCAGCGGCCCGCAACCAGCAGGTTCTCGACCGCGGCGGGCACGAGCGAACGGTAGGGAATGTCGTAGCAGTCCTCGCACCAGTGGAGCGTGCAGTCGCCGCCCGTGGCGTGGTGGATATCCACCGGATAGCTGGCCACGGCGACCGCGTCGTCGAAGCGGCGGCAGGCGAGGATATCTTCGGCCGTCAGGATATATTTTCCGACGATCACGCGGCTTTCGCGGATGCCCATGAAGGGAGCCACCTTCTCGCGCCATGCGTTCTCGAAGCCGGGAACGAAGTTCTTCAGGTAGCGTTCCAGCTCGTAAATCTGCTTGCGGCCCTCCACCTCGCCGTGCGTATAGCTTTCCGGCTTGGTCGAATCAACGCCGCTCACGCGCGACATGTTCACCCAGATTTCGTCGTCCTTGATGCCGGTAATGAGGATCGTACGCGCCACGGGAATCTTATACCCCGCCTCTTCGGCCTTGCGGATCTGGTTGCGCAGGCCGACGGTGATGAATTTCCCGGTCCGGAACTGCTCGGCGGGCATGGTGTCCATGTCGAAGACATCGGGTTGGCTGACCAACGCATCGCGCAACTTCTGCACATCGACGCCCTTCATGCAGAACATCAGCGTCGGGGGCTGCATGCCGCCGTCGGCATCGCCCTTGCGGCACTCGACGCCCGCACGGCAGGCCACGTCGCCGTCGCCCGTACAGTCGATGACCGTCTTGGCGAGGATCGCCTCGCGTCCCGCCTTGCTCTCGATGACGACGCCTTCGACGGCATCGCCGTTTTTAACGACGTCCGCGCAGAATACGTACAACAGCACTTCGACGCCGACCTCCTGCAGCATCTCCAGCGCCACGGTCTTCGCCTCTTCGGGGTCGATGATCGTCAGGCTCACATGGAGCTTGCAGGGACGGTGTTCGCCGGCGGCGCCCCGCGCACGCAGGCGGTCGATGAAGAGCTGGGGCAGTCCTTTGATAATCTGGTTGCCCTTGCGTCCGAGATAACCCAGAATCGGCAGACCGATGGTCAGGTTGCCGCCCAGATAGCCGCGGCTTTCGATCAGCATGACGCGCAGGCCCTTGCCTGCCGCCGCACGTGCGGCCATGATGCCCGCGGGGCCGCCGCCCACGACGAGCACGTCCACTTCGGCGCGAACCGGAATCTCCCGCCGGGGTTCCGTAATCGTTTTTTTCTGATTTGCCATATTTGCAATGTTTTAAGGTTTATTTTACGTTTTTGGGTGTTTCGTGGCGTACCATGCGCCACAGGATAACGGCCGTGACGAGGTGCATCACGCCCATGACGGCGAACAGCACGTTGCCCATCGTCGCCAGCAGCGAACCGATGAAAATGTTGAACACCGCGCCGCCCACGGCTCCCGCGCCGGCCGTGATGCCGACCACGCTGGCGACGTTCTTCACGGGAAACGCCTCGGCGATGACCACGCAGATCGTGTAGAGCCAGCTCAGGCACATGATCGCGATCAGGCTGAAGATCGCCACCACAAGCCCGATGCGCGCATCGAACGACACGGCCTGCCACTCGCTCACATAGGGCGTGAGGATACACAGCGGCGCCACGAACGCCATGATAATCATCATCGTCTTGCGGGCCTTCAGCGCCGGCATGCCGCGGCGCACGAGCCAGTCGGACCAGACCGAGGTGAGGATGCCGCCCACGGCGCCGAACAGGAACGGCAGTCCGCCGATATACTGAATCATATCGAGCGTAGCCTGCTGCGAAAGCCCCTGCGCTTCGCCCATGCTGCGCAGGTATCCCGGCAGCCAGAAGCAGCAGAAATACCAGACGGGGTCGCTGATCAGCCGGATCAGCAGCACGCCCCAGAGCGAGCGCGTCGTCCACAGCTCGCCCCACGTGAAGGCCCGCTGCTGTTCGCCGTTGTTCCGCGCGACTTCGTCCTTGTCGGGGGCCATCGTGACGGCCAGCACCTCCTGCGGCGGATTCTTATAGATCAGCGCCCATGCCACGGCGATCACCAGACCTACCAGACCGGCCACGATGAAGACGTCGTGCCATGGCAGGAACCGGGCCATCCACGCGATGACCAGCGGCGCGATGACCGTTCCCAGCGAACCGCCCGCCGTACAGAGACTGTTGGCCGTGGCGCGGTGGCGTTTCTCGAACCAGAGCGTGACGGCCACGATCTGTCCGGCGAAGATCGTCGGCTCGGCCAGTCCGAGGATGCCGCGGCAGATGGTGAATTCGACGACGTTGGTCGAAAGGCCGCCGCCGATGCAGGCCAGCGACCATGCGACGATACCTCCCAGCATCACCTTCTTCGAACCGAAGCGGTCCACCAGAATGCCCGATATGGGATACATGATGGCGTAACAGATCAGGAATACGTTGACGATCCACGCGTACTGGAGGTCTTCGATGCCGAAATGGGTCAGGATTTCGGGTTTGAGGATCGACAGCAGCTGGCGGTCGAGGTAGTTGCAGATGATTGCGACGAAAATCGTCGCCACAATATACCAACGACGCTTGTTCGGGTTTTGGAGTAAATTCATTCGGGTTTCTTTTGGCTTATCGGTTTATAAAAAGGTTCTCGGTGAAAGCGCCCAAGGCGCGGTAACGCTCATAGCGGAGGGCCAATATGCCGGACTTCGCGGCGTCGGGCGTGTAAACACGGGCGACGGACGGACAGAGCGCCCGCTGCGCCGCACCGACCGACGGGTAGAGTCCCGCGGCGGCAGCCGCATGGACCACGGCGCCGAGCGCGCAGGAGTGCGCACTGCCGGAAACTTCGATCGCCATGCCCGTCACGTCGGCGAGCAGCTGCATGACAAAGGGGGATTTCTGCGAAATGCCGCCGATGCCCACCAGCCGTCCGATCTCCACGCCGTTCTCCGCCAGATGGTCGAGTATGGCCTTCGTCGCGAAAACCGTCGCCTCGGCAAAGGCGTAATAAAGCTCCGGTGCAGTCGCCGAAAGGTTCAGCCCCACGACCGAACCGGTCAGCCGGTTGCAGGGATAGGGCGAACGGCGGCCGTTCAGATAATCGGTCGCCAGCGGCGCATCGGCCCGAAGGGGCAGCTGCGCGGCGGCTTCGGCCAGTTTGGCCAGCAACCGCTCTTCGGTCTGCGCGGCCAGCGCGCGGAGCGTCTCGTTCTCAGGATCGGCCGGCAGCAGCACTTCGCGCAGCGGCCAGCAGAGCAGGCGCTTGAACCACGCGTACACGTCGCCGAAGGCCGACAGCCCCGCTTCGAATCCGACCATGCCGGGAAGTATCGAGCCGTCCACCTGACCGAAAATGCCTTCGACCATCCGGCCGCCCATCTTTTCGGGCGGCATGACGGCCATGTAGCAGGCCGACGTACCCAGATTCAGCACCACGGTCCCGTGACAGATGCCCGCGCCGACGGCGCCCGAATGGCAGTCGACATTCCCCACTCCGATGACGACCTGCTCCGACAGCCCCAGTTTCGCCGCCCATTCGGGGCTGAGCGTACCTGCGGGCGTATCGCAGCCGTACGTCCTGACGGGCAGACGCCGCAGGACGGGCAGCAGGACGGGGTCGAGTCCGGCGAAGAACTCTTCGGGCGGATATCCGCCCCACTCTTCGGCCCACATCACCTTCGACCCGGCGACGCAAAGCCCCGACCGCAAATCCTCCATAGCGCGGCAACCGGTCAGCACGGCCGGAATCCAGTCGCACAACTCGACGACGGCCCACGCATCGCGGCGCAGGCTCCCGGAACCCCGCAGCAGGTGCAGGACCTTCGACCAGAAACACTCCGACGAATAGTGGTTGCCCGAACGGCGGGCGTAATTGATTTCGCCGCGGGCGCAGAGGGCGGTGATCTCCTCCGACTCCCGCTGCGCCGTGTGGTCCTTCCACAAAACGAACATCGCATCGGGATTCTCCTCATAACCCGCCGTCAGCGACAGCGGCGTGCAGGTACGATCGACCAGACACGGCGTGCTGGCGGTCGTATCCACGGCGATGGCGCGTATCGCCTCCGGCGCAGGACACTGCGCAATGACCTGCCGCAGCACCTGCTCCAGCCCCTCCAGATAATCCAGCGGGTGCTGGCGGAACTGCGACTTCGCGGTATCGCAGTACAAACCCCGGCCCCAGCGGGAGTAATTGCAGACGGCGACGGCAATCTCTTCGCCGGATTCGGCGTCGGCCAGCAACGCCCGCACCGAGTCGGTGCCGTAGTCTATTCCAATAACGTACAGGTGTTCCATTATAGCTTGTTTTCAGTGCAAATCGTCCGGTAAACGAAAGGTAAAAGAGAGCAAAACCCTTTATTTGACTTTGCGAATATATTAAAATATTGCTACAAAAAGAAAATTTTCGGCAATAAATTTTGCAAATACAAAAAATAAATATAAATTCACCCCTGAAAAAGATAAGAAAAACAAATAAAAGCAAATAATGACTAACTTTACAGCGACGACCTCATCCTCTGCCTGCCGGGCAAACGGACGTTCCGTTTTCCGGACGGCATATCCGGCGGACCGGGCATTTCGCTGTAATCCGGGCGGTTTCTCCGAAGCTCATGCGGCAAAAACCTCCGACAACCCTTTCCCAATGCGCCGGCCTTATACCTATATTTTATACAACAAACGGAAATCGCCCCGAATAAGTATCGGACTCGGAATTTCCGCATAATCCGACGCGCATTTTCTTTCGAGCACGCCTTTCGCCTAAAGAATACCTTACGACAACAAAAAGAAACTCCACCCATAATTCAGACAATAAAGAGAAAACACCCGCACACACAACCAAGACAAACGACATCGCATTATGAACCCTGAATTTCCGGCCTTTTCGGGCCAATAACCCGGATTCCTTCCGACGGACAGGCGCATCGCGTCTGCCCCGTGGTGTTTTATCCCAAGACCAAAGACCTTAAAATTTTACTAATTCCACCAACTATGAAAAAACAGCTACGCACCTTAACAAAACTGTTGGCAGCGGTCATCGCATGCTGCCTGAGTGTGGCCGTGCACGCCCAGACGACAGTCCGCGGAACAGTCACCGACGCGGACGGCATGCCTCTCGTAGGAGCTACCGTGATCGTCATTACAGGCACTCAGCCGGGGGGGGGTACCACGACCGATGCAAACGGTAAGTTCGCCATTGCGGCGGCTCCCGGCCAGCGGCTCTCCGTCTCCTACATCGGCTACAAGGAGACTTCGGTCGAAGTAACCACCAAGACCGATTACGACATCCGGCTCGAAAGCGACAATGCGCAGATCGACGAAGTCATCGTCGTGGGCTACGGCACCCAGAAAAAGGTGAACGTGACGGGTTCGGTGGCCACCATCGACTCGAAGGCGTTCGACAAACGCCCGATCGTCTCGACCTCGGCCGCCCTGCAGGGCATGGCTCCGGGCGTCACCGTCACCACGCAGTCGGGCGCACCGGGCGATGACGGCGGCGCAATCCGCATCCGCGGCATCAACTCCTTCGGCGGCAGCTCGACCTCGCCGCTGGTGCTCATCGACGGCATCGAGGGCAGTCTGGACAGCGTCGATCCCAACCTGATCGAATCCATCTCCATCCTCAAGGACGCCGCGTCCTCCTCCATCTACGGTTCGCGCGCCGCCAACGGCGTGATCCTCGTAACCACCAAGCGCGGTTCGAAGGAGCGGTTCTCCATCACCTACAAGGGCTATGTGGGCTGGCAGTCGCCGACCGACCTGCCCGACATGGTCAATGCGCTCGAATTCCGCGAGCTGACACGCGCCATGTACCTCAACGACGGCGTGGACCTCAACGGCGAAAAGCCGGGCAGCACCCCCATTCCCGATTACAACGACGAGGATATGGCGCTATACCGCAAAAACTGGGGCAAGGACCCGGATCTTTATCCCAATACGGACTGGCAGGACGCCGTGCTGACCGGTTCGGGCTTCACCCACAGCCACAATGTTTCGCTCAGCGTGGGCAGCGAGCGCGTACGCATGCTCACCACGCTGGGATACGTGGATCAGGAAGGCATCATCAAAAATGCGGACTTCCAGCGTTACACGTTCCGCAACAACGCCGACGTCAAGTTCAACGACAAACTGTCGATGAAACTCGACCTTTCGTTCTCGAACGACGACCGCAAGGCCTCGCCCTATCAGAGCACGATCTTCAACTACATGAACACCCGTCCGGCTGACATTCCCAACCAATTTTCGACCGGTCTTTACAACGGTCTGGGAATGCAGGGCATGAACCCCGTAGCCCTGATGCTTTACGGCGGCAGCAACAACACCAACACCATACGGCTTTCGGGAGCCATCACGCTGACCTACGAGCCTGCAAAATGGCTCTCCCTGCAGGGTATGCTGGCGCCGCGCTATACGACCACCAACCGCCACAACTGGAAGAAGCCCGTTACGACCTATCAGGACTACAAAGGCACCTCCACGCTGACCTCCGCTTCCTATGCCACCCTCACCGAATCGGGTTCGCGCGCTTTCTACGGCAACTACAACTTTCTGGCTACCTTCAAGCACAACTTCAGCGGCCACGACCTGAAACTGATTCTCGGCGCCGAGCGCAACACGTACGACTATAAATACCTGATGGCCTACCGTCAGGTCTTCAATTACAACTACGACCAGATCGACGTAGGCGAAATCGACAACATGGACAACTCCGGCCGCCGTTACGAGTGGGCCATACAGTCCTACTTCGGCCGTCTGAACTACAACTACAAAGAGCGCTACCTGCTGGAGGCCAACCTGCGTATCGACGGATCGTCGCGCTTCAACAAATCGAACCGCTGGGGCTACTTCCCCTCGGTATCGGGTGCATGGCGCATCTCCGAGGAGCCGTTCATGCAGGATGCCAAGCACGTAATCGACGGGTTGAAACTCCGTGCATCGTACGGTACGCTCGGCAACCAGAACCTTGCCGGCGGCGACGCAGCCAGCTACTATCCCACCACGCAGAACCTCGCAATGGGACAAATCTCGATGAACGACAATATCTACTCGCTCGTCACCCTCAACACGCTGGCCAACCCCGACATTAAATGGGAAACCACCACGATGCTCGACGTCGGCGTGGATTTCTCGCTTTTCAACAAGCTCAACATCACGGCCGACTGGTACCGCAAGGAGACCAAGGACATTCTGATGAAACTCGACATGCCCCTCGGCATCGGTCTCAACGCTCCCTACCAGAATGCGGGTAAGGTCCGCAACACGGGCTGGGAGGTAAGCGTGGGTTACAACAACCAGTGGCGCGACTTCTCGTTCGGCGTGCAGGCCAACCTGTCCGACGTCAAGAACGAAATCCTCGACATGCGCGGCAAGACCTCGACCAGCGGCGTGCTGCGCAATCAGGAGGGTTATTCCATCGGCAGCATCTATGCGCTGAAAAGTCTCGGCATCATCCGCACGCAGGAGGAGGCCGACTGGGTCAACGCCAACTGCCCGCAGTTCAAGGAAACCGTCCAGATCGGCGACATCCGCTATGCCGACATCGACGGCAACAACTCGATCGACGAGAACGACAAAGACATCGTCGGCAGCACGATCCCCCGCTACACCTACAGCCTGAACCTGAACTTCGGCTGGAAAGGGCTGCGTCTGGGTCTGCTGTTCCAAGGCGTCGGCAAAACGGACGGTTATCTGAACACCTATTACGTAATGCCCAGCAACCAAGGCGGTACGTTCCGCAAGGAGCACCTCGACTGGGCGAGCGCAGAGAATCCCAACGGCAAGACTCCGCGTCTGACGAGTGCGAACAAAAACAACTGGTACGACTCGTCGTTCTGGATGAAAAGCGCCGCTTACCTCCGCCTGAAGAACATCCAGCTGGGCTACGAACTGCCCAAGTCGTGGATGCACCGGATCGGTCTCAATTCGGCCTATCTTTACGTCAATGCGCAGAACCTCTTCACGGTCACCAACTTCTGGGACGGCTACGACCCTGAGGTGGGTTACGGAGGCGATTCGAGCGGCGACTTCGACGTCGTGAAACTCGGCTCGGCGAACAACTATCCGCAGGTAAAGATCGTTACGGTCGGACTCGAACTCAAATTTTAACGCATTACAACCATGAAAAACAAAATAATCACCGGCATAACGCTCTGCAGTCTCTTCATCACGGGCTGCTCGCTCGACAAAGCATATCTCAACGGTCCGAATGCGTCCACGTTCCCGGCTACGAAATCGGAGGTGGAAGCGGGCGTCTTCGCGACCTACAAGGGCCTTACCCTGATCGACGCATCCTCGACGCCGTTCCCCGGCATTCAGGACAATGCTTCCGACATCGGCGCATCGCGTATCAACGCCGCCAACTACAACTACCAGCAGCAGTCGAAACTCCCGCCTTCGAACGCATGGGTGACCAAAGTCTACACCCAAATCTACAAAACCGCAGCCCGCGCCAATCTCGTACTGGACGGCATCGACAACGTCCGCGAGCTGATGAGCGAGCAGGAGTACAATATGTATAAAGCCGAGCTGCTGCTCGTCCGCTCCTTCCTCTACGACTGGGGCTGCCAGCTTTACGGCGACATCCCCTACATCGACCACACCCTGAAATTGGGCGACACCTACACGCGCACGCCGAAAGAAGAGGTGATTTCACGGATTCTCAACGAAGATCTTGCGGACGAAATGCTCGACTTTCTGCCGATCCGCCACAACAAGAACAGCTACGGATCGGCACGTCTGGGACGCGCAGGCGCCTATGGACTCAAAGCCCGCATCTGTCTGAACTGGAAATATTACGAAGAGGCGGCCTATTATGCCGACAAAGCGCTGAAACTGGCCGAAGAGGGCGGATATTCCCTTCAGGCATACGACATCCGCTACTGCGGCGAAGACCACACGAAGGGCGAACCCACTCCCTCCAATCTGTTCGGCATCAACGGTCACAAGAACAGCGACGAATGGATTTGGGCCTTGCAGTACAATACGGCGATCTCCAGCAACCAGCACAATGCCGGCTATTATGCGGCGCCGCGTATCGCAGGCGGCTGCTCCTACTTCAGCCCGACGCAGGCTTTCCTCGACGCCATCCAGTGCACGGACGGCAAGTCGATCGTGGAATCGCCCCTGTTCGATTACCAGAATCCGTGGAAGAACCGCGACCCGCGTCTCGATCTCTTCTGCGTACGTCCGGGTTCCCGCGTACTGGGCATGCAGTTCGAGACCAATCCTTCCGCCCAGACCATCAAGAACTACAATGACAAAGAAGAAGGCGTAGACGTCGCAAACTCGGAAGCCTACGGCAGCAAATCGGAATACGGCGCCAACGGTTCGAAAGGCCCGTGCGGTTACTTGTGGCGCAAATACCTCGACATTCAGGAGTACAAATACAACAATGCATTCGGCACCAGCTCGGTATGCGTGCTGAGCTATCCGCTGATGCGTCTGGCCGAGCTTTATCTGATCCGCGCCGAAGCCAACATCGAGTGGAACGGCGGCGACCTCAGCGTCGCCAAAGCCGACATCGAAACGATCCGCAGCCGCGCACATATGCCCGGTCTCAGTGAAAACCTCAGCCGCGACGGCCTGCGTTCGGCACTGCGCTACGAGCGTATGGTCGAACTCTGCAACGAGGGTTTCCGCTGGTTCGACATCCGCCGCTGGGATATGGCCGAATCGGTCATCTCCGGAACGCTCTACGCACCGGCTCTCGACGGTTCGGTTTCGAACGCCGTACCGACGATCGACTCCGACTGGCACGTAACTTACAACGGCCAGACGTTCGACGGCAAGGATATGAACCTGCGCAGATTCATCACGATGTCCTACGACCCGATGAAAGACGCCCTGTGGCCCATTCCGGAGGACGAGCGCATCGCCAATCCGCTGATAACCCAGAACCCCGGTTATGCCGGTCATTCAATCGAGGAATAACAATAAAAACAAACACACCATGATACAACGGCTATACAGACTGCTGCTTCTCTTCTGCTCGATCGCGGTTTTCGCGGCCTGCTCGGACAGCGACGGCAACGAAAATAACGGAGGAAACGGCGGGGAACAAATTCCCGACGGCGGCGACACCTACGGATACATAACGGACGCAAACGGCAGCCCCGTTCCGGGGGTTGTCGTAAGCGACGGCTTCACCTGCACGCAGACCGACGCCGAGGGCCAGTATGTACTGACCCGCAACGCGGAATCGGGCTTCGTCTTCTACTCCCTGCCTTCGGGCTACAAGGTCAACATGCACAAGACCTACAAACTGCCCAAGTTCTTCACCAAACTCAAACCGGGAACCGCCCGCTACGACTTCACGCTGACGGCGCTGGACGCCCCCGAAACCCGGTTCGACCTGATCTGCATCGGCGACCCCCAGATCAACGAGGCGGCGCACGCCGTCCGGTTCAAGCGCGAAGCGGCCAAGGACATCCGGGAGTATTCCGCCTCGGCCGACATTCCGTGCTACGCCATCCACCTCGGCGACTTGGTGAACAACAAATGGGCGCTCTACAGCAACATGGTGGTGGCCCTGCAGCCCGAACAGACGGGAATCCCCGTTTTCTCGACCATCGGCAACCACGACCACGAATTCCCGACGGCCAACGAGAAGGAGGCCCGCGCGAAATACGAAAGCTTCTTCGGTCCGGCGGACTATTCGTTCAACCGCGGCGACGTGCATATCGTATCGATGGACAACATCATCCACGAATGTCAGGAGAGCGCGGGTTACACCGGCGGTTTCAGCGCCGAGCAATACGAATGGCTGAAGCAGGACCTGAGCTATGTTCCGAAGGATAAAATGGTGATCCTGTGCGTTCACATTCCCTTCCGCAACAGCAATTACGCCTACTACGACGAAGTGCTGGAGCTGCTCTCGCAGTACAAATACGCAACGATCATGTCGGCCCACACCCACTCGAACATCAACCACATCCACACCAAGAACGGCAAGGAGATCTTCGAGCACATCACGGGCACCTCCTGCGGCGCATGGTGGCGCTCGACCGTCTGCACCGAAGGCACGCCCATCGGCTTCGGCATCTACCGCATCGACGGGGCCGCGATGAAGGAGTGGACCTACAAATCGGTGCAGCACGACGAAGAGTTCCAGATCCGGCTCTACCGCGGTTCCGACAAATTCACCGGCGGCGGCGACGCTTCGTACTACTTCTCGAAGAAAAACGCCGGCCAGATCGTCGCGAACATCTGGAACTGGGACCCCGCTTGGACCGTCAATGTCTATGAAAACGGCGCGAAAACCGGCACCATGACCCAGTATTCGGACAAGGACGCATGGACGGTGGCCTACCACATCGGCATCCTGAACAACAGCAGCAGCTACAACAAGTCCACGGATCACATGTTCTATTACACGCTGACGAATCCCGCTGCGGACGTAAAGGTCGAGGCGATCGACCGCTTCGGCAACAAGTACGAACAGACGGTCTTCACCGACCCCGATTCGCATCCCGGCATATATCATCTGGATTATTAAAAACAGACTAAGAACCGAACCTATATGAAAAAGTTATTATTATTCCCCTGCCTGCTTCTGGCGCTCGGCCTGAGTTCGTGCGAATCGTCGGACGACGAGGTCATGAGCATCGAGCTGGTCAGCCCCAAAAAACTTGCGGTTACGACCGAGTTGGCGACCGCCTCTTTCAAATGGGATGCCGTCGCAAAAGCGGAAGGCTATGCCTATGCTTTGGACAACTCCACCGAATACACGACCATCGACGCTGCGACCACAACCCTGAAACTGACCCGACTTTCGCGCGGTTCGCATACGTTCCGCATCTATGCCGTCGGCAATCAGGGACACACGACCGACTCGGCCGAACGCACCGTCGATTTCGACATCGACCCGACGCTTCCGACCCCGGCGCCGTCTTTCAGGAAAGGCGACGGTGTGGATGTGGCCATCATATCATGGAAAGCGGTCAAAGACGCAGCCGGCTACGCCTACAAGTTCAACGACGCGACGCAGTGGACCGAAGTCGGCCCCGATGTGCTGGAAATCACACAGGACGGTCTGAAAACGGATGAAACGAATACCTACAGGATGTATGCGATAGGCAAACAGCCCGATTCCGAGAATTCGCCCGAAGCTACCCTGAACATCACCATGATCGACACTTCGAAAGGCGCATGGATACTCATGGCCAGCGGTGAGCCTATCAAGCTTACGTCGTCGGCAGCAGACATCTACACACATACGTTCGACAAGCAAAGCAGCGACAGTTTCGAAATCATCATCAATGGCGAAACTTACGGTTTTGCGACCCACAGCGGCAACGGCGGCATCGGCACGATCAACAATGCCAACGCAGCAGTCGCAGCAGGTCAGTATGTACGCGAAAGCCGCGGACAAATGGCTAAGAAGACAGACGACACGGAGGTCAACAAATTCTGGATTAATCCCGCTGCCGAATGCAAGGTCGAGGCGACGTTCGATTTCACCAATGCCGACGGCATCCCGCGCTATTATATGACGCTTGCGGAAAAAGCCGATGCGTCCATTATCTTGGCGGAATATTTCGACTTAATGGTGTCCGGCGGAGACTTCTCGACCGGCAAGGCCGGATTCAGATTCAAGGCATCGACCACCAATGCGACGGACATCGACGGAACAGAGCCTGTAAATGCCGCTGCAAAAGTCACCGACTTCGGAGTTGCGGTCAGCGACGGAAGCGCTGCGCCCAAATATACGGCCAGCCGCGGTCTGGCAGATTGGAACCTGAATTATTGTTACGAGTTCGTCGGCTGTATTCGTCTCTCGAATACCGTAACCTCAGCGACGAGTCCTCAGGCCTACGGCATATTGACCACACCGGCTTTGAGCGCACTCACCGGTGCAACGAAAGTCACATTGACTTTCGACGCCGTACAGTTCGGACAGGACAGCGACAATATTAGCGTCAAGGTTCTGAATGCCGGTAAGATCACCTCGGCAGAGGTAAAGATCAAGGGTGCAGCTCCGGCAACGGCCATTACACCCGAAAACGACAATACGATTCTGATCAAAAAGGCTCATTACCCCGGACAAACCAATGCCGCAGCCAAGGAGTGGTCCAACTTCACGGTTGTTATCGAAGGGGCGACGGCTGCGACTCAAATCAGTTGGGATACGACCAGCGTAGGCGCTGAAAGCAAATGCGGGCGTCTGTGTCTGGACAACATCGTCGTCAGGAAAAACTAAACGAACACTTTCACACGATCCGGCGGGCGGGGGGGCAAACCCCCCCCCGCCGATCGTTTAAAATCAACTTTCTGCAAAATGAAAAAAACACTGATATTTCCGCTGCTGGCCGCCGCGCTCCTCTGCAACTGCGGAGGCTCCGACGACAAGGGTCCGGGAGCGGGCGAGGGCGACGGCAGAATCACGGTCGTCGAACCGACGACGGCTCCGGGCGCCCCGAACGACGACATCTCCCTGCTGCAGCTCAAACCGGGCAAACTGATTACACTCAAACAGGTCAATACGGCCAACTGCAAACGCGCCGCGGCGGCCGGCATGTGCATCGACATCATGGCGCAGGACGCCACCGTCTTCGCCGAAGGAATGACCGACGCGAAACTCGACGCACTGTTTTCCGAGGCGGGAGCGGCAATCGGCTCCGCCGCAGCAAGCCTTTGGGGCATCCATCTGCCCTACCGGACATACGACATTTCGGCGACCGACGAAGCGGCCCGCACGACGGCCGTAGCGAAGCTCAGAACCGTGATAAACAGCGCCATGAAACACATGTCGCCCAAGCATTTCGTAATCCACCCCTCCACCGGCACGATACTCACCACCGGAAGCGACTTCGCGGCACGCAAAGCCCAGAGCCGGAAATCGCTCCGGGAATTACAGACCCACATCGCTTCCTGCAATTCGACGTACGGCCTGAGCACGATTCTCTGCGTGGAAAACTGTCCCCGGAGCGTCGCCTACGATGCCGAAACGACGCTCGCCCTGCTCAGCGGCGAAGGGCTGGAGCAGGTGCGCGTCTGCCTCGATACGGGCCACGCCCTGATTCCGCTGAACGGGTCGTATATCAATCCCACCAAAAACGGCGACGCCGTCGCCATACTCCGAAAGCTCGGCACACGCCTCGGCACGCTGCACATCCAGCAGAATCCCGGCGCCGAAGGGCAATCGGGCACGCTGGACAAGCATTTGCAGCCTTACACCAGCGGTCTGATCGACTGGGGAGAGTTCTATTACGAACTGCTGAAAAACAACCGTTACCGCGGCTGCTTCCTCTACGAAGTCTCCTTCACGGACACCTACGACGGCACGACGGCCACGATCGAATCCGCCAAAGCGAATTACACGGGCCTTATCTATCCGGCCTTCACCGACAGGCTGAACCGCCAATAGGCCACCGGCAGCCGGACGTCGGACGGACAAGGGACAAGAGAATGTCTCCGAACCGGCAAAGTCTCCGTCCCCGGCAGGAGTAACGGGCAAGCCATCCGCCACGCTTCTCCGTACGACAACGAATCTTTCCGCAGGACGACAAACCCTTCCGAAGAACGACAAACCCTTCGGCAGGACCACAAAAAATCCGGACACCCATCAGGGTATCCGGATTTTCTTATCGTTTTCCGATCAGACGGGAAACTACATTTTCTTGCCCACGTTGGTCTTCTTGGCAACCTTCGGAGCGGCAACCTTGGCAGCTTTGGGAGCGGCCGGTTTCGCAGCCTTGGGAGCGGCGGCCTTCTTGGGAGCGGCTTTCTTGGCTTCGCCCTCGACAACGGTAGCCTCCTCGACGGCGTCGGTCTTCTTCGCTGCGGGTTTGCGCGAACGGCGCGTCTTGGGTTTAGCCTCGGCAGCGGCTGCAGGAGCGATGCCCAGCGTGTAAGCGTCGTTGAAATCGACGAACTCGATGATGCACATGTCGGCAGCGTCGCCCAGACGGAAGCCGGTCTTCAGGATGCGGGTGTAACCGCCCGGACGATCGGCGATCTTCGGCGCGATGGTGCGGAACAACTCGGTTACGGCC
>ERZ824473.2923-NODE-2923-length-18302-cov-3.286348_pt1 | contig 18302 bp, 23 predicted proteins | sample MGYA00519874_ERZ824473 | MGnify/ENA primary metagenome ERZ824473 (study PRJEB31778, sample SAMEA3449151) | human gut metagenome | biome: human gut; feature: human-associated habitat; material: faeces | place: United Kingdom | collected 2010/2012 ... | reverse complement strand
TCTTCAACGTGCGGACCAGTCTGTGCGGTGCTTCGTAGATCACCATTGTTCTTGTCTCATCTTTCAGTTCATTCAAGACAGCCTGTCTCTCCTTCTTATCCGTCGGAAGAAATGCTTCAAATGCGAATCTTCTCGTTCCAAGCCCGGATATCGTAAGCGCCGTCACACATGCGCAGGCTCCCGGAACAGCTGTAACCGTGATCCCGGCCTCCTGGCACATCTTTACCAGTTCTTCTCCCGGATCAGAGATTCCCGGCATACCTGCATCGGTGATCACTGCAATATCTTCACCATTCTGCAGGCGTTCCACAAGTTTGTGTCCTTTTTCAATCTTATTATATTCATGATAGCTGGTCATCGGTGTCTTAATCTCAAAATGATTCAGAAGCTTGATACTGTTCCTGGTATCTTCTGCCGCGATCAGATCTGCTTCTTTCAAAATCCGCACCGCCCGGAAGGTCATATCTTCCAGATTTCCTATCGGTGTCGCACATAAGTACAATGTTCCTGCCATCTCTTACTCCTCCATCTTATGCTCGCTCTTGTTCATCCCGTACATCTCAAGCAGTTCTTCTGTATAACTTCCATCCTTCTGATATACGATCAGTGGCGGCTCCACCTGCATTCTCGGATTTCCGCCTTTCATACCCTCGATCAGAACCATGTTCGGTTCTTTGTCTATATGCGGATATACCAGCCGCATACGTTTTGGCTCGATTCCGTATGCGCACATCTTTGTCATGATCTCCGGAAGCCGGAATGGCCTGTGGACCATGTAGAACCTTCCTTTGACCTTCAATAGTTTCGCACTTTCTCTTAATATATCATCCAGCGTGCAGAGTGCCTCATGTCTGGCAATATACAATGCTGTATTCTGATTCTTCAGTCCGTGGTCTCCGATCATGTACGGGGGATTGGTCGTAATAACTCCAAAAGAGGCGGCTCCGAATATGGATGCTGCCTCCTTGATATCTCCCGTTACAATGTCGACCCTCTCTTCCAGTCCGTTATGGCTGACGCTGCGCCTTGCCATATCTGCGCTCTCCTCCTGGATCTCCAGTCCTGTATAATGCAGGCCCGGATATTTAGCTTCCAGAAGGATCGGAAGAATCCCCGTTCCTGTTCCGAGATCCAGTGCTTTTTCGTGCTTTTTCACATTTGCAAATGCGGACAAAAGCACCGCATCCATTCCAAAACAGAACCGTCCCGGACTCTGGATGATCTCGTATCCTCTGATCTGCAAGTCATCCAGTCTTTCATTCGGAAGTAATTTAGTCATCATTTAACTTTGACGCTCCGTTCTTTTCTTCTAACGCCTTCAGTTCCTTCATCTCTTCTTTGGAAAGTCTTACGTCTTTCTTCTTACGTCTCGGCTTGAATCTCAGTTCTGCTGCCGGATACTCACGGATCTCTTTCTCGTCATTATCCAGTGTTACAACAACCTTCACCAGCTGACGGAGTACGTTAACAGACTGGACATCTCCTCTTAAGCCTTCCGGTGTTGTGACATGATCACCATTTGCCGGAAGATGGCTGTTCAGTTCTTCGTATGTCTCCTCTTCATTCGTCAGACAGCACATCAGTCTTCCGCAGACGCCCGAAATCTTCGTCGGATTCAGTGAAAGGTTCTGCTCTTTTGCCATCTTGATCGATACCGGTGCAAACTCGGATAGATACGTATGACAGCAAAGTGGTCTGCCACAGATCCCGATCCCTCCGCGGATCTTCGTCTCATCACGCACACCGATCTGTCTTAACTCGATTCTTGTACGGAATACACTTGCCAGATCCTTTACCAGCTCGCGGAAATCGATTCGTCCGTCTGCAGTAAAATAGAACAGCACCTTATTATTGTCAAATGTATATTCTGCATCGATCAGCTTCATCTCCAGCCCGTGCTTATGGATCTTCTCCAGGCAGATCTTGAATGCTTCTTTTTCTTTTTCTTTGTTCTTTTCTTCTTTTTTCTTATCTTCGTCTGTTGCAAGACGGATCACGGATTTTAACGGCTGTGTGATCTTATCGTCTTCCACTTCCTTCGGTCCGGTAACTACAGAACCAAATTCCACTCCTCTTGCAGTCTCAACGATAACCTTATCGCCCGTCTCTACCTCCAGTTTTCCCGGCGAAAAGAAATAGATCTTTCCGGCGGTTCTGAATCTAACGCCTATTACCTTCGTCATATGATTAGTTCTCCTTTATGGTCAGGAACAAAAGCTCCATAACCAGATCAAAGTTAACATTCGCTTTCAGTCTGGCTTTCGCTTTCTCAAGGCTCTCCAGGATCAGTTCAATTCCTTCATAAGAGCTTTTTCTCGCCTGTTCTTTTATACTCTGTAACTGGTCTTTGAATACGACCTTGTCAATCTCTTTTGTTGCTTTATACAGTAAGACATCTCTGTACCAGATCATGATAATGTCCAGATAATCCGTGATCTCTAATTTATATACGGATATATTCTTAACCGCAGCAACAATCTCACTCAGTTCCATATCATGGATATGCTTCAGGAGCTGTACCGCTTCCTCTCTGATCTCATTAAAATGCTCCGAATTCGCCAGCATGATCGCGCGTCCCACATTTCCCTGGGCAAATGCGGTACACATATCTGCTTTGTAATCCGGTATCTCCAGATTCTCCATCAGATACTTTCTGATCAGTGTATCTTTGATGTTACGCAGCTTCAGCATAACACATCTGGAGTTGATCGTCGGAAGTAACATCTCTGCATTCTCCGTCAGCAGTAAAAATACCGCATATGCCGGCGGCTCCTCGATCGTCTTCAGAATTGCATTTTGTGCCTGAGGTGTCATCAGATCTGCCTGAGGGATAATATATACTTTGTATGGTCCCTGATACGGCTTGATATCCACGGTATTGTTCACCTGTGTACGGATATCATCTACACTGATGCTATTCGGCTTCTCATGTGTTACACGGATAATATCCGGATGGTTTCCGCTCTCTGCCTGCCTGCAGGAATGACATTTCCCGCAAGGTTCACTGTTCCCGCTCTCACACAAAAGAGTCGTTGCGAACAGATTCGCCAGCATCCTCTTACCGGAACCTCTCTCCCCATTCAGAATATACGCATGCGACACTCTGTTATTCTCCACTGCGCTACTGATATATTTTAATATGTCTTTGTGACCAACCACATCTTTAAAGCTTCCCATCTCGTATTACCTCTACTATCTCTTCCTTACATCGTACTTTATCGTCATTCTGATATCTTCTTGTAATTCCTGCTGCCGCAAGATTCTCTTCTGAGAAATCCTTCTGATCTGCCAGAAATCTTCTGCAGACTTCTTCGTATCCCGGATGTTCCTGCTGCCGCTCTCTTGCGATTGCACGCATCAGGCGTTCCCCGTCTTCCACTTCAATATAAAGCGGAACCAGATTCTCCTGTCCATAATACGCTTTCATCTTCATATAAGATTCCAGCGTACCGATCATCAGATAATCAGACCCGGTCAGATGAATCTGTCCATCATCTATTGTAGCATATTTCCAGTCACCATACACGGTCTGATAGGTACGAAGTTCAATTATTTTGCCTTCTTCTCCATACTGTTCTAATATTTCGTTCGAAACAAAATAATATTCCACGCCGTCTTTTTCACCTTCCCGCATCGGTCTGGTCGTATATAATGTCAGCGTCTTCAGCTCGGGAAGCTCTTTTCTGATCTCTTTATAGACCGTATCCTTACCGGAAGAACTCTTTCCCATCATGTAAAATATCTTACCCATCTATCCATACCTCTATGCTATCTTCTGATTGCAGTCCTTCAATTGAAAAATCGTGTTCCTGATACCAGCAGAGAATCTCCACCGCTTCCTGCGTAATGCGTTCTCCCGGAACGATCAGCGGACTTCCCGGCGGATAGAGGTACGCATATTCCAGGGAAATGCATCCGGCGCTGTCCTTGAAATTTCGTTTTTCCATCTTGCCTGGGTTCACCAAATACAGAATGTCTTCTGAATCCTTCTGGTGGTTCTGTATCTTATCTCTGCACTTCACTGCCTTCGCGATCGTCCACACCTTTTCCAGTGACGGCTGTCTTCCGGAAAGCGGGAGATCCGTGTCGGTCATTTGCATCGGTTTCTGCTCCTGCCCGGCATCTTCCTGTCCGGATCCTGACTTTAACTTTGTATCGATCTCAGCATCAATTGCAAGCAATGCATCCCGCAATCTGTCCAACCCTTCCTGCGTATCCCCTACCGTCGTCATTGCCAGGACATAGGTTCCGGCAAGCATCTCCATCTGCAAGTGATAATCACGAAGCAGTCTTTCATACAATTCACGACTGGACATCGGGGCATGCTTTACAGAGATCACAAATTTAGACCTGTCGTATCTGTCTGCATTCTCCGTCCGGATAATCTTCAGATACTTCAGTTTCTTCAATTCTTCCCGCAGGGTATCGATATGTGCCGCATATTCTTTGAAAATACTGCACTTCTGCAGTTGTGTCTCTTCCAGCAGATGAATACACGCATCGATACTTGCCATCAGTATGTACGACGGACTGCTCGTCTGCAGCATATCCAGATACCGCTTTACTTTCCTGCGGTTCACCCGCTCCCCGTTCACATGCAGCAACGCTGTCTGCGTCAGAGCCGGAAGCGTCTTATGAAGACTATTGATCACAAGATCTGCGCCATACATATTCGCACTCTCCGGGAAATACGGATCAAAGCCAAAATGCGCCCCATGCGCTTCGTCTACGATCAGCAGGCATCCCGCTTCATGTACAATCTCTGCAATCTTTTCGATGTCCGACACCACGCCGTCATAGGTCGGTGATACGATCATCACCGCACGAATCTTTGGATGTTCTTCCAGTGCTTTCTGCACATCTTCTGCATCGATCTCTGTACTCAGTCCCTGTTCTGTATCGAACTTCGGATAGATGTAGACCGGATCCAGTTCATTCAGATATATCGCATGATACACAGACTTGTGACAATTTCTTGCCACAAGTATGGAATCGCCTTTTTCAGTTGTTCCTAATATTGCACTTAAGATTCCGACGGTACTTCCGTTAACAAGAAAATGTGTCTCATCCGCATGGTACACCTCTGCCGCTCTTTCCTGCGCTTCTTTCAAAATCCCTTCTGCATGATGCAGGTCATCAAAGCCATCGATCTCTGTAATATCGATCCTGTACGGAGAGGTTCCATCCATCAGATCCAGATTCCTTTTATGACCCGGCATGTGGAATGCGTAGTAGTCGGAATCACTGTAATTCTTTAGTTTATCAAATATATTATACATGCATATATTTTAACAAAATAACATTATATTATCAAGCCATAAACTCCCGCAGAATCTGGCGTATCATCTCGTCCTTTGCAAGCTCCTCCGGTGCATCTTTCTGTTCTTCCGCTTCCGGGCTTTTACTTCCGTCCATACCGGCAAGTCCTGCCGATGCTTTTGCCAGATTTTTTGCGGTATTTTGAGTCCGTTCTCTCCGTCTGTTCTCACGCTGCATATGGACTACACTGTGATCCGGTACCGGGGCAGGTGTCTCTTCTGTTCCGGCTTCCGTCTCCTGTACTTCATCCCTTTGTATCTCATCCTTTTGTATTTCGTCTTTTTGTATTTTATCCTTCTGCATTTCCTCTTCCGCCGGTCCGTTTTCTATGTTTACACGCAAGGTCCGCTCCTTCTGATTCATCTTTTCATACTTGCGGAGACATACATTTTCCAGATAATCAACCATGTAATTCTTCGCCATCTCCATACAGTAATTCTCGTCCGTTGTCAGGTGGAACAGCCACACCAGGATTCCGAGTCCGCAGCCGGCAGCACCCGTCCGCAGGACTTCGTCTCCCATTCCGTAGACCCGATAGGTAAGCCCGGCTCCCGCAAGCCCGCTTACAATCAGAAGACCGGAACACATCTTTTCCAGTCTCCGGAGCGAATGCAGACGTAATCCACATACTTTGTATTCGTACAGATATTTATCCACAAATACCCCTACATTTTCCACCGTGTCACTGATCATACATGCATGTTCGAATTTCGCCCGGACCAGGCGCATCAACGGATGATTGCTTTTGCTCATACTTCCCGCCGCCTCTATCATACGTTTCATCGTCATACTCACGATACACTTGTCTGCCACTCCAAGTCCGGTCAGCATCCCCATAAGCACAAATAACAACTTCTTGTCCAATAACATTTCCAGCATAATAATAGCCCTCCTTTTTGATATGCATTATACTGTATATCAAAGAGAAGGGCGCTTTATTTCGTTCTTCCTATTCTGCACGGGAAATGCTGCTTTCTGTCACTTTCGTGCATATCCTGTAACATTCTGTACTGCGCAGGTCATCCCGTTATCTTAGATCATCGGAAGCAATTCTTTCATAAGCCTTACACTGTGGGCGATTGCTTTCTTTTCGAATGTCGGATAGTCCATTGTCGCACTGTTGTCAGCTTTATCCGAAATAGCACGGATAATGACATACGAAACTTTGTTCAGGTAAGCGGCCTGTGCGATTCCGGCACCTTCCATCTCTACACACATCGGGTGGAATAATGACACGATTCTTTCTTTCACTTCCTTATCGGAAATGAACTGGTCCCCGCTCGCCACTCTTCCTGTAAATGTATGAATATCCGGGTTCGCTTTTTCATTCGCTGCTACCGCCTTCTTCACAAGCTCCTTGTCTGCCGGGAATGACAATGCATCCATTCTCGGAATCTGTCCTGCCGGATCACCGAATACAGTCGCATCCATATCATGATGCAGTGCATCCGTGGAAATGACCATGTCACCAATATCAATCTGTGCATCAAGCGAGCCGGCAATACCTGTGTTGATCAATGTATCTGCTCCGAATTGACTCACCAGAATCTGTGCACAGATTCCTGCATTGACCTTGCCGATTCCGCTTCTTACGATTACAACATCTTTTCCGCCGAGTGTTCCCTTGCAGAATACCATACCTGCCATCTCTACGGTCTCTTCGATCTGCATATCTTTCTTCAGTTCTGCAACTTCTTCTTCCATTGCGCCGATAATACCTATCATATATTTATATCCTCCTGTGTTTCACGAATTTACCTATGCCTTATTATAGACGATAGGAAAATGGATTTCAACCGACGAAATGTATGGATAATTTGATGGTTTTCTGTTATAATCGGGAAGTATGGCAGTCAACAGATTTTCTGTCTGTTGATACCGAATCATGTAAAACTATGCAAGAACATTATCAGGAGGTAATAGATATGGATTACAAACCAACCGGAGTCTGTTCTCGTCTCATTCACGTAGAACTTGACGGAGATAAAATTGCTAACGTAGAATTCGTAGGCGGATGTGCCGGTAACACATCCGGAATCAGCAGCCTTGTTAAAGGAATGGATGCACACGAAGTCATCAAGCGCCTGGAAGGAACCCGATGTGGTGAAAGACCGACATCTTGTCCTGACCAGTTATCCAAAGCTTTGAGACAGGCACTTGGCGAATAATAAGCCAGCGGCTGATCTGAATAACGCAGACAAAAAAGGATACTCGTCCCCCGACCGGGAGACTTGTATCCTTTTTCATTTTGGTGATTTTTTAATTTTGGTATTTTTTCTCTTTTTTTCACACCCTGCTTTTCCCTCGTCAAAACTTCCGTTGACTGGTTACGAATAAATAATTATTAATAGTTACATTGTTTGTTTCATTGTTTTTTATTGTATTTTCTAATTATTATTCGCTCCTACATATTGTGCACTTACTTTTTGATGAATTTATTTATGGTTTTTTTATTGTCGTCTTCTTTTTTATATACATTACCTTATGGTTTGCTTTGTCTGTTTTACCTGTTTCATTCAGCTGTAATCTTCACTTTATCCCAACTACTGTTTGACTGTCATGGTCTGCATGGTTTCTAGTTTTTCCGTCCACTTCTTTACTTTAATCTCTTCATCTTTTGATTTGTAATCTTTTTGTTTTGCTCTTCTTTTTTTAGTCTTATGTTCTTATCCTTCTATGCTTTTTGAGGATCTGGTTACTCTACATAGACACCGTTGGTGAAGGAACTACTCATATCGCTGTTAGCAACATGTGTGCAACGGACACGGTAATAATAATCACCGTCAACGTAAAGCGTTCTGTTGGACATGGCTCTGTTGGTGTTTTTATTTTCTTTCTGCCATCCATCATAATATGACCACTCTGTATCTTCTTCTTTTGCACGCTCTACCATTACTGCTATCTGCACACTGTCTACTACCTGTCTCGCAATCGTTGTCCCTCCTGCGTAAATTTTGCCTTTTCCTAATTTTGTACATTTGGAGTATCCTGTCATCAAATCTACGCCCCGGGTACCTTTCGTATCATAACCTATGGATTCTTCATCATGCGTCAGCACAGAGCCATCTATCACTTTACCCTCTGCGGCTCTTGCCTCCTGCATGGATATCATCGACAATCCTCCGACCAGCATTGCGGTCAGACATACAGACACGATTTTCTTCTTCATATCTCACCTCCATTCATACTTTTTTCTGCCCTCATATATTAATACACATAATTTTTCAAAAACTGTCGCTTTTATTTTGGAAAAATTAAATTTTTTAATAATTTTTCCAAATCCTGTTGTTTCATTGTTCCACTTAATAAATAATCTATATTGTTATATGTAAATTTAGCAACACATCCTGGGATTCTTTCCCCTTCTATCTTATATATCGTGATTTTGATTTCACAACCCTTAACTTTTTCTATATATTCTTTTTTTATAGAATCTTCAAAATCTATTCCCCATGAATTTTCTTTATACGGTGCATTTATGATATACGCTATTGTTTTTCCATTACACATATAATACATTTCCGCTACTTGCTTATCTTCTTTTAAACTCATTGAATCAAATCTCATTTTCGGTAAACAAACAAAGACTTTTACCACATCTGTATTAAATACATCCTCTATCTCCTGATACGCCTTTTCCTCATCTTATTCTCTTTATCTGTATGATTTGAATCTACTTGATCAACCTCTCTATCCCCAACATTCTGCGTCATCATCCGCACGATCCTCTCCGGACCTCCCATACTGGTAATCCCCATTGCCAGCACACAGACAATAACTGCTGCCAGTGCGAGATATATTTTCAAAGGCTTCTTTTTACGGCGGACTTTCTTTCCGGAAGGTTCCTCCGGATCCTTTTGTCCGATCCCGGCCTTCAGCATCTTGCGTCCCAACTCCAAAGCCTCGCGGTCTTCTTCAGAGAGATGGTTGATTGCTTCTTCTCTTTCTTTTGCGTCTTTCTCGGCCTGTTCCCTCTCGTACGCACGGATCTGTTCTCTTACTCTTGCGAGGACAGCTTCCTTTGTCCCTTCAGGCACGACGAGACTGGTGTCATTTTTCAGAAATTCTTCTTCCTCTCTGGCAATCTCTTCAAATTCTCTGGCAATGCATTCTTTAAATTCGTCTTTCTTATCATTCATTTTGCTACCCTCAAATTTTTGACTGGTCTTCAAATTTCTCCATAGTTTTGCCACTTGACCTATTTCTTTCAGAAAGTATAATATAGATATAATCTTTATTATATTTTATGTATGCAAGAATAATACATATTCAAGTTTGGAGGTAATTATGAAACGTATTATCTTAACCGGTGGCGGTACTGCCGGGCATGTTACACCTAACATTGCTCTTCTGCCACGCCTGAAAGAATTAAACTATGATATTCACTATATAGGTTCTTATAATGGAATTGAAAAAGAACTGATTGAACAGTTCGGTATTCCGTATCACGGGATCTCAACCGGTAAACTCCGCCGCTACTTCAGCGTACAGAACTTTACGGATCCGTTCCGTGTGATCAAAGGACTCGGCGAAGCCAAAAAACTTGTGAAGATCCTTCATCCTGATGTAATCTTCTCCAAAGGAGGCTTCGTATCCGTTCCTGTTGTTCTTGCCGGTAAAAGCCGTCATGTTCCGACCATTATCCATGAGTCTGACATGACACCGGGACTTGCTAATAAGATTTCCATGCCATCGGCATCAAAAATCTGTTGTAACTTCCCGGAAACCATCGAGCATCTTCCTGCCGGAAAGGCTGTTCTCACAGGCTCTCCGATTCGTCAGGAACTGTTATCCGGTGATAAATATAAGGCATTGGAATTTCTGCACTTCACTCAGGACAAACCAGTGATCATGGTCGTTGGCGGAAGTCTTGGTTCTGTTGCCGTCAACGATGCTGTCCGCAGTGTCCTTCCTGAATTGCTTCAGTCTTTCCAGGTAGTTCATCTCTGTGGCAAGGGCAAAATTGATGAATCTTTGAAAGACCTGGAAGGTTATGCTCAGTTCGAATATATCAAAGACGAACTGAAGGACCTCTTCGCTCTGACAGATCTTGTTATTTCAAGAGCCGGAGCCAATGCGATCTGCGAACTTCTTGCACTGCACAAACCGAATCTTCTGATTCCGCTTTCTGCAAATGCAAGTCGTGGTGACCAGATCCTGAACGCCCGTTCTTTCGAACGTCAGGGATACAGTGTTGTTTTGGAAGAAGAGGAACTAAATCATGATGTCCTCCTGAAAGCAATCACGGACCTTTATCAGAACCGTGAGACGTACATTCAGGCAATGAAAAATTCTCCTCAGCAGAATTCCATCGATACCATTATCGACCTGATCGAATCTGTTGCCAGACACTGATCTGCATTTATCTCTGTAATACATAAAAAACAGGTGGTTGTACTTCCACCTGTTTTTTATGTATTGTGTAAGCGGTCATACTCATCTTTGTACCTTTTTATCATCCATTTTCTTGCTCTTTTCAGCATACCTTCCAATGCATATAATGTAACGCCCATCTGCTTAGCGGCTTCCTTCTGCGGCATATCTACATAATATACAAGTGTCACTGCCTGATACCATCTGGCCTTTTTCTGATACAGTTCCCGGAATATATCAATTCCGAGTTTGCGGAAACCTTGTTCCTTGAGCATCGCTATCACATACTCTTCTGAACTGTCATCAACCAGAGCGTCCGGATATTTCTCTTCCGACATCGTTATTTCCTCTAACGACACTTCGCGTTTATGGTCTCTTATATAATTCATGGCTCTGTACTTTGCAAGCATCAGCATCCATGCTTTGATCTGCTGCTTGGATTCATTTCCATTCTGTACATATGCCATGAAGAAGGCATCCTGCGCAATTTCTTCTGCTACGTGATGGTTTCCAGAGTATCTGAGTGCCTCCCTGTATACAACGTCAAAGTATTCGCTATATGCATCTACAAAAGCACTTTCCCCTGTAAACTCTCTTCCCACTTTACGCTCCTACCTTTTATCTACTTAATCTTTGATAAAACATCTTCTTTTTCTTCTTCTGTCAACTCATGCATCGTCCATCCAAGTCCGACTTTGTCATCTTTATGTCTCGGGATCATGTGTACATGATAATGAAATACTGTCTGTCCGGCAGCTTCACCGTTATTCTGGACAATATTGTAACCATCGCAGCCCAGTGCTTTTGTGAGCTTTGTGATCATTTTTTTCGCAAGGATCATTGACTTTCCTGCAAGTTCATCATCAATCTCATACAGATTGGCATAATGCTCTTTTGGCAGGATCAGTGCGTGGCCTTTTGCTGCCGGATTGGCATCCAGGATCACACGGAAATCTTCATCCTCATACACAGTCGCTGTCGGAATGTCTCCATTCGCCAGTTTACAAAAAATACAATTCTCATCCTTCATAATCTTATCCTTCTTTCTTTTAAAATTTATGATTGATTATTTAAACCGCCAATGCTAAACTGATACCTCAGAAAGGGGCGGTAATTATTATGTTATCATCGACAGACCATGACAAATTACAACAGATTATGCAGGAAAATCCTGAAAACGAAGCACTTATAAACCGGCTTTTAACCTCTCATCAGATGGAGATCAGTACCATAAGTCACGAGATCCGTAATCCTCTGACACTGGTTTACAGTACACTTCAGCTTATCGAATCACAACATCCGGAAGTCCTTACATTTTCCCATTGGACGGAACTGCATCAGGATATCGAATACATGAAATTTCTCCTGGAGGATCTGTCTTCTTACAATAACGGAGAACGTCTGGAACTTACCCCGGTAAGTGCAAGTACCTATTTCCGCAGGATTGCTTTATCCTTCGCAGCTTCTATTGTTGATACAGATATCGAATTTGTTTCCCGTATTCCCGAGGATCTCCCGGAAATATCTGCAGATCCCGTAAAGCTCCGTCAGGCAGTTCTGAATCTTCTTCGTAATGCCTGCGATGCACTGAACAAAAAAGCTCCTGATTCCCAGAAGCCGGTTATTACATTCTCTGTCACTTTCCAAACAGATTCTCTGCATATCGGGGTCAGGGACAATGGTTGCGGCATCGCTCCCGAAGACCAGGAGACTATCTTCGAGCCATTTGTCACTCACAAACCGGACGGGACCGGTCTTGGACTTGCAATCACCCGCCGGATCATCCAGGCACATCATGGAACGGTCACGCTTAACTCCGTCTTACATAACGGAACCACGTTTATCCTTACGCTTCCGGTACAGTAATACTCCCATCAGGAAGCCGGCTGCCAGACCTCCGATGTGTGCCATATTGTCTACGCCGCCACTGGTAAATCCATAATATAATGTCAGCACAACCATAAACACTAATCCTTTGCCGGATATCTCTCCTATCCTTCCCCGGTTACGAATCGCCACATACAGAAGTGCACCGATAATTCCGAAGATTGCACCGGATGCGCCTGCCGATACTGCCATACTTCCTGTCAGTATGTCCCACCATGCAGACAGGATATTCCCTGCAAGGCCGCTTACAAAATATACGATGAGGAACTTTATCTTTCCTATCTCAAGTTCCAGATTCCACCCCATCGCTACAAGCACAACCATATTATTGAAAAGATGATCGTATCCGAAGTGGAGAAACATACTCGTAAACAGCCGGTAATACTCTCCGTTCTTTATCAGATATGGAACATACATTGCCCCATGCTGTAACATGAATCTTCCATCCTCCGTCATTCCCTGAAATGACAGTACCAGAAAGACTATTACATTCACAACTGCCAGTAATACAGTACATGGTGCTTTTATTGTGTTCTTATTCATCTTCTATCGTCCGTTACCTTTCAATCTATTCATTTTCTGTCTTTATCAGTATAACATAGATTACTTAAATATTACAATTCCTCTTCTTCAATATGCAGTCCGTCCCATTCTCCCCATTTTGTTTTTTTATGTTTATTCAGGAAACGCTTTACCGGGATCCACAGATTATCTGTCTCACGCATGATCGAGCTTCCCATCTCCTGTTCCGTAATCCAGTCATGTTCTTCTGTATCGTAATAAGATGTCCGCTCTCTTTTTTCTTCCAGCAGTTCATCTATCATTGTTTTTCTTACTGGTTTTTCCATATCTTTTTCTTCTCTTTCCCCACATTCTGCGATTAGTTTCTCCAGACTGTAATTTTCTTCCATCGTTCCCTTATGCAGCAAAAATGCCAGCCGGACACATTCTTCTTCCTCGTAATCCGCAACTTTCACCATGTACTCTGTCAGCACATGGAATTTCTCCCATAAATCCTGCGTTGCCGGCGGATAATAGCAGAAAAAGAATTGCCCTTCCTCATAAAATATATATTCCGGTTCCAGTAGAATACAGTGGATATCCAGCAGATATTTTCCGGTTTCTTTCAGCACATTCCCAAACTGGTACATAAATTGCCGTATATCCTCCGCCTTTAACTTTGCTCTTGTATACATTGCCTGCATAGATATCTTTCCGCTTACATCATAATCATAATAACTGCTGCCATTCATGCCTCTTCCTGCCACCTTAAGGAATCCTTTCGGTGAATTGGCTTTCAGCATCTTCATCTGATAGTCCTCTTTATATAATACATGCTCTTCTATCGTTATCTTTCGTTCCATTCTTTCATTCCCCATTTATTTCTTTATCCTGCGGATATCCCGGATATACCGTTCCGGTTCTGTTACCGCTGCCCTGCTTTCTACCGCAAGTGACATCTTCCGTCTTTTCGCCACGGCCGACACACGGATCTCTTCTTTGCTCACGGAACATACCGCTACGGCTCCCGGAAAGAGGATGCACTTTTTCCCGACCCGCTCCTGAAATAAGGCTTTTAATTCCGCTTCCTGTATTCCGTCCTTTTCTCTGGCTTTCGTACTTCCGACAACAGCAGTCTCGTATGCTGCTCCCGCAATAATATTCTTGTCATGATAATAAAAACATGCCAGGGCGCACCCCATAACAAGAAATAATATTATCGGCATCAGCAGGGACATTTCCACTGTAAAGCTTCCGTTCAGAGCATGTTTCTTATCTATGTTTATGATCCGTTCCATCTCACAGTCCTCCGATACATACGCCAAACAGATAGCCCACTGTCAGAAACGGATAGAATGGGAATGCAAGACTCTTCTTCCGTCTCAGGGTCACGCATCCCAGAGCAAGAATCCCCAGAATAAAAAATGAAGTCGCAAGAACTTCCAGAAGTCCCCATACTCCCAGATAGATTCCAAGTATCAGAATCGCCAGACTGTCCCCGTATCCAATTGCTTCCCGTGTAATCTTACTGATTCCTATAAATATCATACCGATCAGCCCGCCTCCCAGCGATACTATCCAGTCTATATTCTGTGTAACTGCCTGATATAGAACCGTTCCTGCCATACACAATAACAGTACATCTCTTGGAACTTTCCTGATCTTATAATCCATAAACGACAGTCCTGTCAGTATGACCATCGCCAAGATACGGCTTACCGTCCACATTTGGAACATGCCCCCTTTCCCGCTGCCTCCGATACCGGTATCGCATAGATTGTCCGTTTTAATCCACTGCATGACAATGAACTATGATACCGGTCTCCAAAATTTGTAATGTATATAGTTCCTGCATTTCCTTTCATGCAATGTTCACATGGATAATATCTGCCGCCACTTTCATTACGAAGATCAGACACCGTACCCATATGTGTCATCCGGATCGACAGATCCAGATAGGAACAATGATAATCTTTGTGATATACAAGACCGTTCTCCGTCACATAGACCGTATCATTTCCCATATCGGATAATCCCTCTTTTTCATATCCGCTCCATGCTTTTATCTTCATGGTTTCCCTGCATTTTACCGGTCTGATACCGAATACCGGCACAGGAATTTTCACTTGATATTCTGCGTTCAATGTTCCAATCCCGGTACGCACAGACATTCTTGATGCCGAACAGTCCATCCCACTGCTGCCGCCTGCGATGATACTTCTTTCCATCCTTGTCTCTCCGATTGCATAGACGACATCACGCTCTACCTTTGACGGCATCAGCATCTGTGTGATACAGGTGTCTTTTGCCGCCTGTTTTCCTGCATACTGCAGACTGCTCCTGACTGCAGTATGTACTGCCATCATTTCCAGAAGGTACAGCAGTGTCACAACCGCCAGGAAAAACAGCGGTACCGTTGCTGCCGCCTCTACGGTAACGCTTCCCTTTCTTTTATTACGGAATAATTTTTCCAATCGTATTGAGGCGGATAAAGATACCCTTTCAGATACTGAATGATTGATAGGTTGTGAGGGGGAGAATAAATTATTTCTCATTTTGCGAATCCTGCTCCTTTCTTTATTATTTTTATATTTCCGGGATTTCTAACGATACCTGAAAGGGCATCTTTATCCGCCTCATGTTATTGTTCTTATACTCACTACTGATAGCCGTAATATGTCTGAAATCTATACGATATCCCTCTTCTCAGCTTACACACCGTGTCCACTTCCATTCTTCCAACACAGTAATCGATCCGAAATGACGGCTGGCTGTAAATCGTCTGCATATCCTTCTCGATCACTCCCATGGCTCTTACTGTTAATTTCCCTTTATCTTCCAGGAATAACAACATTCGCACATAGTCTTTGTAGTCCATACCACCTTCTACATTCGCCCCGTCACCGGTGTCTTCCTCTGTTCCAAGCTTCATAAGACCGGATAATGAGAGCTGCCAGCTTGCATCATCTTTTACAACTGCAGTCTTTTTTCCATTCAGCAATGTTCTCACATCCATCACGGATTCCCCGTATGCCCATGCCAGAAGAATTCCCTGCGCTGCAGCTTCTGTAACCGCCGGTACCGCAAGCAGTGTACATAATGTCCCTGCCGCTGCCCATGCCTCAGCCTGTCTGGTACTGTTGGTCTGCAGATACAGATAATTCGGCACGAATCTCAGCAGCACTAATTTGTTCGCGACCGCTTCCAGATTCTCCCGGTCACTTTGCCTGCCAGCCAGAATATATTCCACTTCATAGTCCAGGCTCCCACCCTTCGGTTCATCCAGAAAATCCGCAAAATGTTCCTGTATATACCCGCCCAGCAATACGGAATCCAATGTTCCCCCTTCTGATTCCACATCTTCAAATGTTCCGTGACCGGTCTGATTCTCTCGGTTCTCCGGCATGTCCTCTGACACAATCTGTTTTTCTGATACTTGTGTTTCTTTCGGTAATACCAGATTCAAAATCGGTGCCTGCTTCAGTCCTGCTACATGTTCCAACGGATTCTCTTCGCCCGGAAGTTCCATTTCCTGCCCGTTCAGAAGCTCCTCCAAATGATCTGTCTGCACTTTTTCTTCTCTGGTAATTTCATCCGCCTGCCGCTCCTGATTCTTCCAGATGGAAGTACTTCCAAGATATTTGTCTGCCCATGAGATCCCGTATTTGTGTTTCATGTATTTACCGGCCTGATCCATGAACAATTCCCCATTCTGATCTGTGAACAACCGGATTCTCTTTATATCATTTTCCATATCAGCACCGTAATATGACAGGCGGTCTAACAAATTCTGCTCACTGTATGTCCCGCTTTCATATCCTGCTTCTATGGCAAATACATCATAATGTTCCAGAAGTTCTTTTTGATATTCCGCAAATACGCACTCCACTGCCCGGTTCATATCTGCCCTTCTGTAATTCTTTGCCATCTGGATGGATGCGCTTTCCGTCAACGCAAGTACAAGCGAGACAAGCAGAATAAATGTCAGTGTCAGATATACCGTTACCTCTCCTCTTACATACCCTGTCGTCATCTCCTTCTTTCCGGTGCTCACCACACTTAAATTCCGGAACTTTCGCTGGTAATCTTTTCGAATATTGTCTGCACCAGACTGGTAAGCTGTGATTTGAAGATGATCACAAGTCCGATCAGTACCACCATAAATTTAGCCCCTAGGCTGATACCCCTTAGCACACGCCTTTTCTTCCTCATACGCACTCTGTGTAAACTGTTTCTTCTGTGCATTTATCGTACTTCTTCAGCTTATTTATATATACAAAAGCAGTAGACTCAAATTGTAGCCCACTGCCTTGATTATTTTCTTCTTTAATTTTTTATATAATAGATTTCTAATTACTGATTACTCATTTGGCTTAACTCTCTCAGTTCCTGCCTAAGTCTCTTATTTTCTTCCAACAGCTTCTGTCTTAAACTCTTTAATTTTGTAATTTGAATTCTTAAATTTATTATCTCATCTTCGGCTTCAATCGCTCTTATCACTTCCATGCTATTACATGGCATCTGCTGTTTGCTTCTAGCATTCTCCAATACTCTCCACACTTCTTGATTTCTATAAAAGAAAGATTTTGAAAAACCAGTACGTTTTCTGAGCACTTCCACTGTTATCCTCTCTTGATTTTCAAGCATCTTTTGAATTTGAGTAATTGCTATGTTTGCTTTTTTCTTGCTCTTTTCTTTACTTATGGCTACTATTTTATCATATTTCATTAGATTTCATCCTTTCTCTCATAGCCGTTACAGTTTCTTTAATAATCCAATTTCTTTTCTTCCCAGTTGCTTTTTTAGATTTTCTACTTTCTTGTTTAAGCACTTATTTTGCTCACATAATTCTTCATTTTTCAGCTGTAATTCTTCATTCTGCGCCTTTACTTTTCGAATTTCACTTTTCAAAATCATAAGCGTATTATTCATAGCTTTATCAATAATCACTTGTCTCGGATTATAGCAAGCACCTTGATTTTTTATTGCGTTATCTAGTTCTTCTCTAATCAGTGGGTTCTTATAAAAAAATCCTCTTGATAAACCTGTTTTACGAACTAATCCTGCGACAGTCACACGTTCCATATTACTTAACATCTCTTCGATAGCCTTCCTCGCAATTTCCATCTTCCTTTGACTCTCAGCTTGTGTAATCTCTACCATTTTGTCATATTTCATAATCATCCCATCCTTCTATGATATCTAATAGGATCATGTCCATT
>ERZ824473.2914-NODE-2914-length-18353-cov-16.429828_pt1 | contig 18353 bp, 16 predicted proteins | sample MGYA00519874_ERZ824473 | MGnify/ENA primary metagenome ERZ824473 (study PRJEB31778, sample SAMEA3449151) | human gut metagenome | biome: human gut; feature: human-associated habitat; material: faeces | place: United Kingdom | collected 2010/2012 ... | reverse complement strand
AACTAAAACAAAAAATCAATAGTTAAATTATTAAATATTATATAATTATAAAATTTGAAGTACGAATATTTCAATCTATTTTAAATATTTGTATTATATTAAGTTTCAAGCTTAATAAAACGGAGGTAAAACAAATGAAAAAATCTAATGGCGTAACATTAATTGTATTAATAATAACTATAATAATTTTATTAATATTGGCAGAAGTCACAATATCACAATTATCAAAAAGTGAACTTTTAGAAAAAGCAAAAACATCAAAAGAAATAACAATAAACTCACAGGAAAAAGAAAATATAATATTAAATGAATATGAAAATAAAATTGATAATTTTGCAATAAATGGAACAAGAGATGAAAATTTAAAATATAAAGAAACTATTTTGTTTGATGGCAATGAAACTAATAAAGAAATTATATTTTTAGATAATCATAAAATTTCCGAATTTGATTCTATTATTTTTGTTTATGGTCTATGTACAGCTCAAGGATATACAACAATATTAGAAAAAGAATATAGAAAAAGTACATGGGAATATGCAATTCAAAAAGGAAATAAAAATGTTTCATATGTTTTAGAATTAAATGGATGGGGACAAAGATCAATGGGAATATCTAATTTATCTGATACAGGATGTAAAATTTCATTTAATACAGAGTATCATTTATTTAGAATATTAGGAATCAATTATTAAAAAAATATTTAAAGCAAAAATAATCACCAAATTAGGTGATTATTTTTATAATTTATTTATAAATTTATTTTTGGTTTCAAACGAAGAATGTACATAAATATTCAAAGTAATAGAAACATTAGCATGTCCTAAGACCTCACTCAAAGATTTAACATCCATTCCAACTTTAATACAGCGGGTTGCAAAAGTATGCCTTAGTTGATGATATCTTTTATATTCAATATCACATTTTTTCAATATTTTCCTATATATGTATCTATAGCCTAAAGGTTCATAATATCTTTTAGTACTTCCTGTTAATACGAAAGCCTCATTATCATAATTTTTTGATATTTCTTTTAATTTTTCATACAATACTTTAGCCATCGGTATTTTTCTTATAGATTTTTTAGTTTTTGGTCTATCATATAATACTTTCGTTTCTCTTTTATTAACATATACTCTTTGTAATGTGTGATTTACCTTTATGTATTTTTTTTCAAAGTCAATATCTGACCATTTTAAAGCACACACTTCTCCTATTCTTAATCCAGTATATAGACTAATTAAAACTCCTAAATCCCTTATTTCTTTTGATTGAATACAATATTTTTCCATTTTCTTTCTGTCTTTGTCACTAAATACTTCTACTTCATTTGTTATTTGTGCAGGTGTTGATATCAAACTTATTTTAAAATTTATATCATATTTTATTTCTGCATATTTTAATATTGCCTTTAAAACCGTCATTATATCTTTGACTGTTTTATTTGATAACTTTTCCATTAATTGTTCAACAAATGAATTAAAGTTGTATTGCAATAATTCTTCTAAATTTTTCTCCCCCATTTCTTTTTTGATATTTGTTTCGATTATAAATTTGTAGTTTAAATAAGAAGATTCTTTTATTGTTGTTTTTTTATATTGTAACCACTCCTCTATTAAACTTTTAAATTTAATTTTCCTTAATGCATTTTTTTCCATTTCATTACCTCCTTCAAGTCACATTTTATTAACTTTTTGGTAAATAAATCAACTATTTAAGAGTTATATAAGATATCTTATAAAAAACAAAAAAGTTAGAAGAAAAACTTTTTATTTTCTTCCAACTTTTTTGTTTTTTATATTTTATTTTCTATAATCTTATTAAATATAATCCAATAACAGCTAATCCTAAGATTATTCTATATACTGCAAATATTTTAAAACTTCCTTTTTTTAGGTATTCTAACAAGAATTTTATTACTAACACACCAACTAAAAAGCTTGATAATACTCCTACGAAAAATGGCATTCCAAATACAAAATCTTTAAATTTGTATAGTGTTGCTCCTAATACTATTGGTGTTGATAATAAGAATGAATATTTAGCTGTTGATTCTCTGTCTATTCCCATAGCTCTACCTGTTGTCATTGTTACTCCTGAACGTGATACTCCTGGTATAAATGCTAAAGCTTGTGAAAATCCTATTAAAAATGTTTGTTTAAATGTCATATGTTCATAATCTGTTTTTGAAGGTGCTTTTTTATCTACTATGTATAGGACAATTCCCATTATTATTAATGCTGATGCTATTAATAATGGCATTTTTCCTAAGCTATCTCCCATAAAATGGTCTAGTAAAAATCCTATTGCTCCTCCTGGTATTGTTGCTGCAACTAAATACCAAAACATTCTTCCTTCAAATGTTTTTTCTTTTTTTACAACTTGGTTAAATCCTCCTTTTATTAGTTTTAACCAATCTTTGTAGAAGAATAATACTATTGCTAGTAATGTTCCAAAGTGTAATGCTACATCAAAGCTTTCTGGTATATCCCAGTTAAAAGCCCATGGTATTAAGTTTAAATGTGCTGAGCTTGATATTGGTAATAATTCTGTTAGTCCTTGTACGATTCCTAAAATTAATGCTTGTAAAATTTCGTTCATTTTTTTCATCCTTTCTTTTGTTATTTTTTATATATTTCTTTTAAAATATTATAAACTGTGTCTTTTATAAATTCTGCTGTTGTGACTGGTGCTACTTTTCCTGGTAATGCTAATGCCCATATTAGTTTTAAATTTTTGTCTTTTGCTGCTCTTTTGTCAATTCCTCCAGGATTTGAAGCTAAATCAACTAATAGGCAATCTTTTTTTACATATTGTAGTCTTTCTTCTGTTAAGACTAAGTGTGGCACTGTATTTATTATTATATCGAATTCTGATAGATTTTCTCCTATTGCATTTATATTTGTTTCCATATGTCCATATGCCCTAATCCAAGCTAAGTCTTCATCTTTTCTTGCGGCACAGGTGACTTTGGCTGATAATCCTGCTAATTTTCTGGCTAATACTTTTCCTATTCTTCCAAATCCTAATATCAACACTTTGCTACCATGTATTATTTTATTTGTATTTGCTATTATTATTTCAATAGTTCCTTCTGCAGTTGAAATTGTGTTTAAAACTGCTAGTTCTTCCCTTTTCATAATATCAATTATTTCTATATATTCATCATTTGCTAATTCATATACATCTGGAGTTATGCTACCTGCTATTAAAATTTTTGCATTTATTGCATGCATTAACTCTCTTATTGATATTGTTTTTTCACTAAATGGTGAACTTATGTCTTTTCCATTACTTGAAAATGGTATTGGTCCTATTATGATTTCTGAATTTTTTATTGCTTCTGATAATTTTTCACAGATTATTATGTTTTCATTTTCTTTTAATTCCTCTGCTTTTTCTACACCATAAGCATATATAGTATTTCCATCATTAGCCAACATTTGTGCTAATTTGATTATTCTTAAATCTCCACCAACAACAGTAAAATTTGTACTCATAAAATCCTTCTTTCCTTTTTTATTTTATTATTATTATATTTAAATTTTAGAATTTTATGAGTTTTAGTTTTATTCTTGTCTTTCTTTTTGTTCTTTTTCTATATTTATGTTTCTTCCACTTTCTTTATTTTCTTTGTTCTTTTTTAATAATCTAATATCATCATAACTTAAGTTTCTTGTTATTTCGAACATATCTTCTAGATGTGTTTTTGCTTTTATTTCTTTTTCTTCTAATTTTTCTTTTACTTGAGCTTTTTGTAAGTTAAATGGTATTGCCATTTTTGTCATTATAGGTATAAATATTGGGTCACTTTTTATTTTTGGTACTATTTTTTCTGAGTCTATATCAATTGCTATGTTTGCAAATTTTATAGCTGTATCTTTATCTCCTTTTATCATTGAGATTTTTGATAATTCATAATAGCTGTCTGCTGCTAATTCTTCATCTTCCACAGCTTGCATAAAGTACTTTTCCGCTTCTTCTAATTCTTTATAAATTAATGCAATTTCTGCTAAAGAATATTTTGCATTATATAATAAAGAATTTAGTTCCGCAGCCTTTTCATAACATACTCTAGCATTTTGGAAATCATTTAACATTGTATATGCAATTCCAAGATTATAATTTATTTCATAACTTGTTGGATTATATCTTAAAGCATTTTGATATATATTTACTGCTTCTTTATACATTTCTTTAGCTATTAAAATATCTCCTAAAAGTTCAGTAGCCTTATAATATTCTGGCTTTTTTTCTAATAAATTAAATAACATTTCTGCAGATTCATCTGTTTTATCTAAATTATTTAATAATTCTGCAACTCTAAAATATGAATCATAGTCTTTTTTATTGATGTCTATTGCTTGTACATATTCATCAATTGCTTTTCTCATTCCACCTTCTGATTCATATATTTCTGCCAACATCTTATGCCCAATGTAATTTTCTGGGTATACACTTACTAAATTAATTAATTGTTCTTTTGCTTTTTTGTTATTTCCCATTTTCACATATATTTTTGCTTTTAATACACTTGAAACTTGTAATAATGGAATATTTTTTCTTTCTAATATAATTATTCCAATAGGTACTAAAATTCCAAATAAATATTTAATAATAGTTAATAATGGACTTAATTCTTTTTTCAATAATACTTCTACAAAATTGAATGCTATTCCTAAGGCTTGTATTATTAAAACTATTATATAATCAGTTTCATTTTTTCTTATCATTTTGAAAAATGTAAAAACAAAAAGTACAAAAGCAATAATTGTAAATATTAATTGTTCTACTATCATCTAAGTTCTCCTCTTATATTATTACTTAACTATTTTATTTCATTTTTCTTCATTTGTCTAGTATTTAATATATCTTTTCATATATTTTGTAATCTCTTAATATTTTTCTTACATAATTATTAGTTTCTTTATATGGTATATTTTCAATATCTGAACCATCACTTTTTATAATGCCTTTTTCAATCCAATTATCTACTGTTCCTATTCCGGCATTATATGCAGTTATTGCAACTTCGATATTTTGATATTTTTCTATTAGTATTGATAAATATTTTGTTCCTAAGTTTATATTTGTTTCACTATCTAAAAGATTTTGTCTTACTTCTGTTCCAACTAGTTGTACATTTGCTTTTTTCGCTATGTCTTTTGCTGTATTTTCCATTAGTTGCATTAATCCAACTGCTCCTTTGCTAGAATGAGCATTAGAATTAAAATTGCTTTCTGCTTTTATAACTGCATATACTAATTCTTCATCAACATTATATTGTTTCGAATATTTTTCAACATATTGTGAATATTCTTTTTTATATATTTGTTTTAGTATTTTATTTGGTATATTGAATATTGAAAATATTGCTAATATTACACATATAATTAGTAGTATAATCAATGTTCTTTTCATTAAATCACCATTTCTCCTTTCGTGTTATTTTTTATTTACACTCATACCAATTTTCTGCTTCTGATACTTCTGCTATTAATGGTATTTTTAATGTTACTGCACTTTCCATTGATTCTTTTACTATGTTTTTTACTATTTCTGCTTCTTCTATTGGTGCTTCTATCATCATTTCATCATGTACTTGTAATACTATTTTTGATTTTAAATTTTTATTTTCTAACTCTTCTTTTACTTTTATCATTGCTATTTTCATAATGTCTGCTGCAGTTCCTTGAATTGGTGTGTTCATTGCTGCTCTTTCCCCAAATTGTCTTACCATATAATTGTTAGATTTCAATTCTGGAATATATCTTCTTCTGTTAAATAGTGTTTCTACATAGCCTTTTTCTTTGGCAGATTCTTTTGTTTTTTCCATAAAGTCTTTTATTCCCTGATATTCTTCTAGATATTCTTGAATATATTGTTTTGCTATTTTTCTTGATATTCCTAATTGCTCTCCTAATCCAAAATCACTTATTCCATAAACTATACCAAAATTAACTGCTTTTGCATTACTTCTTTGTTCTTTTGTTACTTCTTCTAATGGTGTTTTAAATACTTTTGATGCTGCTTGTTTGTGTATATCTTGACCTTCTTTAAATGCTTGTATCATATGTTTGTCTTCTGACATATGTGCTAATACTCTTAGTTCTATTTGTGAATAATCTGCATCTATATATATTTTACCAGCTTCTGGTTTGAAAATTTTTCTTACTTGTTTACCAAGTTCAAATCTTGTTGGTATGTTTTGTAGATTTGGTTCTGTTGAACTTATTCTTCCTGTAGCTGTTATTGTTTGATGGAAAAATGAGTGTATTCTTTTGTCTTTAGGATTGATATATGGTTTTAATCCTTCTACATATGTTGAGTTTAATTTCATTAATTGTCTATAATCTAATAATTCTTGTATTATTGGGTCTTCTGATTTTAATTTTTCTAAAACATCAACATCTGTTGAGTAACCACTTTTTGTTTTCTTTATTACTGGTAGTTTCATTTTTTCAAATAGAATTTCTCCTAATTGTTTTGTGGAATTTATATTAAATTCTTCTCCAGCCATTTCATATATAATTTTTGTTTTTATTTCTAATTGTTCTTTTAATTTATTTCCAAAAGAATTCAATTCTTCTTCATCTGCATACATTCCATTCCATTGCATATCTGCAAGAACTGTTACTGTTGGCATATCTATATTTTTAAATAATTCTATTGCATTGATTTCTTCTAGTTTTTTTTCTGTTACATCTTTTATTTTTGATATTATATATGCATATAAAGTATATTTTTTTACTTTATCATCTTTGTTTTCTTCTACTGTGTCAAATAGATTTATTTGTTCTTGTTTTGTACCTTCTTCTTCATCTAGTATTTCTTTTACATTTATATCTAAATAGTTTTCTGCTAAGTTTTCTATGTCTAATTTGTTATGATTTGGGTCTAATACATATGATGCTATACTTATGTCATAACTAATTCCTTTTATTGTGATATTTTGTTGTTTTAATAATATATATGTTTTACTTAAATCTATTCCTATTTTTGCAATTTCTTTATTTTCTAATATTTCTTTCCATTTTGAATCTAAGTCTTTATCTATTTTTGTATAATATACTTCATTTTCTTTTTTATTGAATATACTTATTCCTACTATTTTTTCTTTTATAATTTTTTCTGTGTCTTCATCTTTTTCTGTATTTAAGTAGAATATCATTTCTTTATTTTCTTTTATTTTTTCTATTATTTGTTCTGCTGTTTTTTCTACTGTTTTATACATATCTTCTACTTTTATATCTGTATTTTCAGTGTTTTCTTCTTGTAAGTTAAATCTTTCTATATAACGTTTAAAGTTTAATTCTTTGAAGATTTTTAATACTTCTGCTTTATTCCATTCTTCTAATTTTAAATCTTCTAAATTATCTTCTATTGGAACTTCTAGATTTATTCTTCCTAATGTTCTAGATAAAAATGCTAAATCTTTATTTTCTTCTAATTTTTCTTTTTGTTTTCCTTTTAAATCAGATTCTCCTTTTTCTAATTTTTCATATATATTATCTATGTTTCCATATTTTTGAATTAGTGATAATGCTGTTTTTTCACCTATTCCTGGAACACCTGGTATATTGTCTGAAGTGTCTCCTTGCAATCCTTTTACTTCTATTAATTGTTTTGGCTCTATTCCATAAACTTCTTTTACTTTTTCTCTATCAAATAATTCTGTTTCTGTTTTTCCTGCTTTTGTTCTTGGAATTTTGATAGTTACTTTATCTGTTGCAAGTTGAAAAGTGTCTCTATCTCCTGAAAGTATTGTTACTTCTAATCCTTGATTTTCTCCATATCTTGATAGTGTTCCTATTATGTCATCACCTTCATAACCTTCTTTTTCTATTATATCTATGTTCATTGCTCTTAATATTTCTTTTATTATTGGCATTTGTTCTGCTAGTTCTTCGGGCATACCTTTTCTATTTGCTTTGTAACCTTCATATAATTTATGTCTTGCTGTTGGTGCTTTTAAATCAAAGGCTACTGCTATATATTCTGGTGTTTCTTCTTCTAATAATTTAAATAATATTGCTAAAAATCCATATATAGCATTTGTATATTTTCCATCTTTTGTTGTTAATGCTTTACTTCCCATTATTCCATAGAAGGCTCTATTCATTATACTATTACCATCTATTAATACTAATTTTTTCATGTGTTTCTCCTCTCAAATTTTGCTCTTATATATATATCACAAAAGCAGATAATTATCAATAATTATCTGCTTATCCAATCAAATATTGTGTTATAATATTTTTCTGGTTCTCTATATTTCCCATCAGTATGACCTGCTCCATGTATAATAAGTTTTTCTTTTTTGCAATTTGTTGCATCATATAATTTTTCACACATATATTCTGGAACGAAGTCATCCTTATCTCCATGAATAAATAATATTGGTGTTTTGCTTTTCTTTACTTGTTCAAGTGATGATGCTTCTTTTATGTCATATTTTGCTTTTCTATTTGCTACTATTTGGAACATATTTAAAACTGGGAATTCTGGTAAATTAAATCTTGCTTTTGCTTCTGATGCAAATATGTCCCAAACTGATGTATAACCACTATCTGCAATAATGTTTTTTACATTTGCTGGTAATTCATCTCCTGATGCCATTAAAACTGTTGCTGCTCCCATTGATGAGCCATGTAATATTATTTCTGCATTTTTATTTTCTTCTATGATTAGATTAATCCAACATTTTAAATCCTCTTTATCTAACCATCCCATTCCTACATATTCACCTTCACTGTTAGCACAAGCTCTCATACTTGGTATTAGCACATTATAGCCTTTTTCTGAGAAATGTTCTCCTATTGTTAATACACTACTAGGATTTGACCTATAGCCATGTAAGATTATTGCCCATTTATTTGTTTTTTCTTGGTTTAAGTATTCTGTTCCTCTTAATGTTATATTGTCATTTGCTTTTACTTCTACTTGTTTTTGTTGAATTGCTTCACTCCATTTTTCTGCATTTTCTTTAGCTATTTTTTTATTGTTTTCTATTATTTTTTCATCTTCTCCTAATACTTCTATTGTGCTTTCTTGGCTAATTTTTCTGTCTCCGCCTGCTCCGCTTCTGGCTATTGCATAGTTTACAAAATAGTTTCCTATCACTTCTGTTAAACCAACTCCTAACAATATTAAGATTAGTAGTATTGCTATTATAATTTTTAGTATCTTTTCTTTTTTCATTATTTTCTCCTATTTTATCTATTTTATAATATAGTAATATATTTTTATTATAAAATAAATAGAACTGACCAGAGATTCAAAATGAAATTTTATTTAAAAAGAAACTACTAATATCATTTTTTATTTTTCTTTTTTTAAATATTCAACTCCATATTCATCTAATAAATTCATTGTTATTTTTCCTTGTTTCAAAGCTTCTTCAACTGTCATATTTTCACCATTTTTAAAATATACTCTAACTACTGCTGTTTTTTGAGATGTATAATAATATTCAAATTTATCATCTTCATAAAATTTATATTCTATTCCATCTAAATATTTTTGATAATATTTGTCATCTTCACTTACTGTAGAATCTATTATTTTAGGTTCATCATTTTCTTGTATTTTTTCTAATATTTCATCATTATCAACTTTTAAAGCAAAGTATGGTTGTTCTGCATTTTTTTCTTTCATAAATATTATAAATTTATCATCAAATTGACAGAATTTTGTTTCTTCCCCAATTCCTAAGTATTCTGTTACCATTGTTGCTTTGCTACTTAAATTGCACCCACTTTCATTTAATGAAAAATTCACATTTTGAATAATATCTGTAAAATAAAGTCCGTTTGAATTTTCTATAACTTTTCCATATAATTCATTATATGCAATCATTCCATTTACTCTAACATATGGAACTAGTAATTCATCATCTTTTGAGAACTCTCTACTTCCTGTATAAGCATTTGTTTTTTGTTTTATATCATCATAATATTCATTAAAGTTTTTGTTATCATTTGTTCTATATAATATTATTTCATCCCCTTCTTTTGTCTTTAATTTTATAGCAAAATCTTCACTTTTATTAAAATATGAATTTTTATCTTTTCGGTTATAAAATAATATTTCTATATTCTTGTTCATTTTCTCTGAGCTTGCATTATTTATTCCAAAATATTTAATATATTCTGTTCCATTTCCAAAAGTTTTTCTAGTATAATCTTTGCTGAAATTATCGAAGTTCTCTAAAAATGTTAATTCTTTCTTTAAGGATGTATCTATTTTATATCCCTTTGTTACTGTTCTTTCTATTTTTATTTCATAATCATTTGAATTTAACATATCTTTTGAAAATGTACTAGAATTTAGGTTTTCCACAAGTTGTGAACTATAGTTTTCTGTTTCTATTTTATTTTTTCCAAGCTTTTCTTCTAATTCTTTCCAAGCTATGTTTAGTGTTCCAATCCATATATTGTTTATTGTATTTTCATTTAAGGTACTTTGATATGTTGGATTCATAGTTATTTTATGATTTTTATTATATTTCTTATAAATTTTTGTTGTTGCATAAACTATTCCACTTAAAGTTATTGTTATTGCTAATAAAATTATTATTACCTTTGAAACTTTATTCATACTACCAAAACCTTTCTTTATTAAAATTTTTCTTAATTGTTGTTTTCCCCTGTGTATTAAATTTTTTGTATTTGAAAGTGATTGTCCTAATATTTTTGATGTTTCTTCATATGATAATTTTTCAATGCTTGTTAGATATATTGCATTTCTATATTTTTCTTCTAATTCATTTATTGCTTCTATTATTTCTTTTTTTGTTTCTTGTTTTGTTATTAATTCTAATATATCCTTTTCTATATATTCGTTTTGGTCTTTTAAATATGTGTCTATTATTTCACTTTTTCTTCTTTCTGATTTTATATAGTTATAAGCTCTACTTTTTGCCACAAGATATATGTAGTATTTAAATGATACATTTTCTTTCATTTTGTTTTTCATTACATAAATAAAAGTTTCTTGCATTATATCTTCTGATTTTTGGTAATCTTTTGTTATGTTGTATATAAAATATTCAATCTTGTTCTTGTATTTGTTGTATAAATATTCAAATGCTTCTTTATTTCCATTTAAATATTCTGTGTATAATTTTTTATCTAAATCTTTTTCCATTTCTTACCTTCTTTCATATTTATATACAATCCATTTTTAATAAAGTTTCATTTTTTTCTTTTTTATATCATAAAATTCTATTGGTATCAATTATATTTATTGTATAAAAAAAGAAATGTTAGAATTTAATCTTAACATTTCTTTTTTAATACAAACTATTTTACACTTTCACTATAAATATAATCCATTGTATGTCCACCAATAATTTCTCCTGTTGTTGCATCTACAAAATAACTATATGCTCCTTCTGTATATCTTTTTACTACATCATCAAAATTATCTTCATATTCCAAAACTACTACCCAAGCTCTTCTTACTCTATTTTCTACTGCATAGTAATTTCTTTCTTCTGTTGGGTAATCTGTTGTTTGCATTGCTTCATAATGTTTTTCAGTATTATTTTTTCTATCATAAGCATCTGCATTCATTTTTACTACCATTAATTTTGCTTTAGCTTTTTCTATTTTGTTTGTTTTAACATTTTGATCTTCTTTTATAGCAATATCTATCGCTTCTTGTTCTTTTATAGTTACCTCATTATTATCAAATGGAGTATTTTCAACTCTAAATAATTCCAATTCCATATTTTTTGATTCCACTATAATACTTATACTTTCATAAGGATTATATATTTCTCCATATTTTTTATTATATATTACTGTCATGCTAAATCCTACACCTGTTTTTATTCCTTCATTGTTTACATATTGAACTTGTGTAATTTCGTACTCTCCATCTTTATATCCAAATAATTTATAATATTTATTTGCTAATTCTTTTGCCTGTTCCTCTGTTATGTATTTACTTGTATCTTGAATATTTTTGTTATTATTCAATATATCATAAAACTCTCCGGTTTGACCATCAATTGTTATTTCATAATTATCTTCTGTATCAAAACGATACATTATTTTAGTTGAATCAATTTCTTTATAATGGTTTGTCCCTATTATGTTAGAATTAAATCCTATTTGATTCAATTTTTCAATTGCAACTTTTTTTGCATCTTCTTCGGTTATATTTTCTTTTTTGCTTTCTTCTGTTATTTTTGTTAATTCTTCATTATCACCAGAAGATAATTGAATTTTTTCTGGTGTTTTCCAAACTTTTTCTACAACTTTACTTCCTGCAAATACAACCCCTGTACTTAATAATATTCCTATAATTGCTGTTGCAACTGTTTTAAAAATATTTTTTGTTTTATTTTCCATAACTATATCATTCTCCTCTTTTATTTTTGATATAGCAATTTTCAATTTAATTTTATTTTTATCAAATTCCATTTCTAAATTCCTCCGTTATAATTTAATTCTTTTTTTATTTTCTTTCGTATTCTATGAAGTCTTGTTTTTACATTTAATTCAGAAATATTTAATATTTTTGCTATATCTTTAATTGATCTAGAAGAATAATAAAATAAGTTTACAATTTCTATATCAATATCTTTTAGTCCTTTTATTTTTTGTTCAACATCCATTATTAGTTCTCTGTCATTTTCATACATATTTACACTATTTAATGTATCGTTTTCGAAGTCTTTTATATCATAAACTATTTTTAATTTTCTATATTTTTCTTTTATTAAATTTCTTGTAATTCCTGCTAGATATGAGTTTAATGATACTTTTATGCTTAATCTATTTCTGTTTTTCCATAATATAAAAAATGTGTCAGAAAAGATTTCTTCTTTATCTTCAAAAGATATATCGTTATTTGTTCCATTATTTATTATTTTTGTGATATATGGTGTAAAGTCTTCTATTATTCCATCTATATCAATTTCATTATTTTTATAATAATTTTCTAGTTGCTTTAATTCTTTCAATTTAAAAAACTCCTTTATAAGATATCTTACATTTATATAGTGTATTTTAATTTGGAAAAGGTTACACTTCTTTTAATTTATTTTAGGCTATGCAAAATTTGCAATAACCTATTAATTTTAAACCTTAGAATGTTTTTATTATAACTTATAATATTTCAAAACACAAAAAATAGCAGATTCCTGCTATTTTCTCATATTAAATAAAACTAATCTGTTCATTAAAACTTGCAATCCAATTTTTTTGTTTTGCTTCTGTTATCTTATCTCCTTTTTCAATAGTTGTCTTTATCTATAAAATCTATTTGTTTTGATATTTCTTTTTTTATTCCATATATTCCAATACAAATAAAAATAACAATTATCCCAATAAAAATAAATAATTTTCCTTCATTATATCCATTATTTTCTATATATTCTCTTAAATTATCTAAGCTGTCATCATATATTACTTTTGTTGTTCCTTCTTTATAATACACCGTAAATTCCATATCATTAAATGCTAAAAAATATTGTATTTTTTTCACATCATTAAAATTAATAGTATTATCATAATATTGACTTTTTTCTATTATATTTTTTATATATTCTCTATTTTTATCATTAATATATAATATATCTTTTCCAAAACCTTTAAATATAAAATATACATTAAAAATAAGAAAAAATATTCCTACTAAAATTATAATACTTAATAGCATTTCAATAATTACCAAACTTTTTCTCTTCATAGTTATAACCTCATATTTTTTAATTCTGCTATTTTTCTAATCTCATATATAAAATTGGAAAATGATTTCCTTGTTCATCTAATTCTGTTCTTTTATATACTTTAAATCCTAAATGTTCTTAAAATCCTTTTGCATTAGGATTTTGCTCATTGACTGTTAATTCATTAACAGTATAATTTTCTATACCATAAGTTAATAATTGTTTTCCTATGCCTTTTCTTTTTAAATCAAAATAATCCACCAATTAACCACATAATACTAAAAATCAAATTCATAATATCATCTCCTAAAATTACTATTTTAAAAAATATATATTGTAATTTATATTTTGTAATTTGTCACTTTTAATTATTATAATTTTTATCAAGTTTCTTGACTTTTTATTTATAAATGTCTTATAATAAATATAGGAAATGACAAATCCACAAACGTGGTTTTGCCGATTGTTTGAAAAAACTCACACCAACTCGTCAAAGTTACAGATGTGAGCTTTTTTTATTTATGTAGTTGCTTATCAACCCAGTTCTTGTATAGAACTGCTGTCAAGGCAACGTTTAACGTTAAAGAAAACATTAAAGATTTTATTAAAAATAGTATCACTTTAACCATAAACATCACCACCTCTCCTACGATATTTCGTAAATTTTAGGTGGCAAAACCACATCTGTTTCTCATCATTTCCTATGTTAATTATTTTACTATATTACTTTAAATTTGTCTATGTTTTTATAAAATTTTACCAATAAATTTATTTTTTGTATTTTTTAGCATATACTTCGTATACATGCCAATTCTTATTTCTTTCATCAGCACTATCTTTTATATACTTCTTTTCTGCATAATAAAAAATCTTATAATCTTTAAAAAATTCAATAATTTTATCTTTTGTCCAAAAATTCATTTCACTATTATTTTTCCAATCATCTTCTTCCCCTAAAAAATTACCGTACGAAAAATCCATCTTCTTTAATGCTATCATTTATTTTTTTCATAACATTATCTAAATCTACCGGCTTAATAAATTGTAAACTAAGACATGAATAAAACAAATCTACTTTTGGTAGCTTTACCTCTTTAAATTCTTCATTTATAAATTCATATTTATTACTGCCTTGTAGTTTTTCATAAACTAATTCTTTTGATTTACTACTTTTATCAATACACGTTACGAAAAAACCATTTTCAATTAAAAATTTTGTGTCATTTCCAACTCCACAACCAAAATCAATTGCTTTTTTACCTTTTAATTTTTCATTTAATTTCATATTAAAGAACCCTCGTAATAAAGATGATGGTTTATTAAATGTCTGTGCTTGTTTATAAAACTTTTCTTTATTATTCATTTTTTCCTACTTTCATATAATAATTTTTTTCACATACTTTATGCATTCTTCATACTTATTTTATCAATATTTAACTGCACTTTCTTTTTTGTTTCTTTTAAATTTTTCTAATATCAATGTAATCCACCTGATTAATGCAAATTCTGTTATTGCAAATAGTGTAACAAGTGCTGTTGCTCGTCCTGATATTTCTTTTATAGCAAAAAAGTTTGGCATAATATTAATTGTTAAAAGAATTCCAAGAATGCATAAGGTCATAACACTTGCCCTATATTTATTCAGTGGTCTAATAATTTTATACAGTATTAAAAATCCTCCTGTAAAAAATAGATAACTACAAGCTGTTGTTATTTCTTGTCCACCTACATTGAATAATATAGAAAATCTAACCATAGCTACAATTGCTAGAAATGATGTTATTGCAGCAGGAAGCGAATCCGTAAAGACTTTTCTTAAAAAATCACCATTTTGTTGTTTCTTTTGATTTTCTTCAAATGTTAATAAAAACGCAGGTATTCCAATTGTAAATGCACTACCTAAAGAAACTTGATTTGGCTCTAGTGGATACTGCATTGCAAAAACTATTGAATATATAGAAAGCAATAATGAGAATATATTTTTGTATGTAAATAATGAGGCAGACCTAGTTATATTATTAATATTTTTTCTTCCTTCATAAACTATGTCTCTCATATTGCCGAAGTCAGAATCTAGTAATACAACTTGTGCTGTTTCTCTAGCTACATCTGCTCCAGACCCCATAGCAATTGAACAATCAGATTCTTTCATTGCTAATATGTCATTTACTCCATCACCTGTCATTGCTACTTTTAACCCTAGTTCTTTTAAAGCCTTAATGATTTGTTTTTTCTGTTCAGGATTTACTCTACCAAAAACAGTATATTTTTTTACTGCTTTTTTTATATCTTCATAGCTTTCTAATTCTCTACAATCTACATATTTTTCATATCCTTTTATACCTGCTTGTTTTGCAATTGATGATACTGTAGCTGGATTGTCTCCTGATATAACTCTAATTTCAACTTTTCTATTGTTAAAAAATCCAAAAATTTCTTTTGCATTTTTTCTTATTTCATTTTTCAAACTTATAAATAAGATAGGAATATTTTTATTATTTTCTTCTTTAACAAAAGCAAGTATTCTTTCTCCATTTTCTGCTTTCTTATTAATCATATTTTCAAATTCTTTATCTAATAATATTTCAGGAGCACCTAATTTGTATGTTAAATTTTCATCGATTTTTATAAATGAAAATTTATTTTTTGAATTAAAGTTTTCTTTGCTTATGTTAGATAGCTTTTCACTAGAAATTCCATCTAACTGCTCCTTTATAGCATCCATTGTTATGTTATTGTCATCTATTGTATTAACATATTTAGCTAAAATTTCCAATTTTGAATTTTTTCTATCTTTAATAAAACTATTTTCTTTTTCATCAAATATATCTAATATTTTCATTTTATTGTTTGTAATTGTTCCTGTTTTGTCAACACATAAAACATCAACTCTTGCAAGGCTTTCAATACTTTTCATATCATGTAGAATAACTTTTTTTCTAGCAAGTTTTCCAGCACTTATTGCTAAAGCAACTGTTGTTAATAAATATAAGCCTTCTGGTATCATTCCAATTAATGCGGATACCATTGAATTAACACTTTCTTTATAAGTGTTCCCATTCACGATATAAGACTCCCAAAATAATAGTAATCCGATTGGAATAATAATTATTCCTGCAAATTTAACAATTTTGTCAATTGCTGAAATCATTTCAGATTTTGTTTCCTTAATTTTTTTGGAATCTTTCATTATTTTTGAGGAAAAAGATTCATCTCCCACATTTGTAAGTTTTACTACTGATTTTCCAGATATAACAAAACTTCCAGACATAAGATTAGAATTTATATTTTTTTCAATTTCATCTTGTTCGCCAGTTAATAGAGATTCATTCACATACATTTTTCCTGAAACTACTATTGCATCAGCTGGGATTTGATTTCCAGCCTCTAAAATTACATAATCTCCTTCTACAAGATTGTCAGAACTTATTTTTTCTTTTTTGCCATTTCTAATTACTATATAATCATTTTTATCAAGTAATGATAATTTGTCTAATGTAATTTTTGATTTTATTTGTTGAAAAATTCCAATTAAAATGTTTATTGTTATAATAATCAAAAATGTTAAATTTCTATATGATTGTGATGTGATAAGTAAAATTGCTAATATTAAAAAAATTAAATTGAAATATGTAAATATATTTTTTCCTATTATTTTTAAAATACTTTCATTTGTTTTAATTTTTATTTTATTTGTTTTTCCTTGTTTTGTTTTTTCTTCTATTTCTTCTGTTGTTAAACCTTTTAATTCTTCCATCATTTATTTTTTATATTACGCCTTCCTTTTTGTTTTATTTTTTTATAAAAATGAAAATCACAATAATTTTACTCATCTTATCATAAAAGCAGATAATTATCAACTAATTATCTGCTCTAAAAATTGTAATTTATCTAATAAATTTTTCTATTGAATTATACGCATCTCCATTTATTCTATAAATACCATTGTATGGTTGCTCTAAATAATAATTTCCATTTTTCATATAAACAAACAATGTAGATTCTCCACTTTCATTAAATACAAAATTAACTTGCACTATATTATCGGAATTAACAGGATAGTCTTGTATGCTTTCCTCTTTTGTAGTTCTTCCATTTCCACTTTCACTTAAAACATAGATAATATCCTTTATTTCTTCATTATCTGTAACTTCTGCACTATTTGTATTGCTTTTAATAACTATACTTGATAATTTTTCTTGTTGTGGCAAATTCAATTCATAATTTCTTTTGTTTGAATTTAAGAATATTCCCACAATAATTCCAACTAATAATATAATTCCTAATACAACTAAAGCTATTTTTACTTCTTTTCTCATAATATACCTCCAATATAAATTACCATTTCTACTATAAGTTTATTTTTTTAATACAAGTATTGCTGTTATTCCTGCAAAAAATGCAGAGCCAAAAGCATATAAAATCCACATAAAATATTTCTTCTTTCAAAATCACTATATAATTGAATCTATCCACTCTTTTACTTGTTCTATATCTTTTTTGTTTGGATGTTTTAATGCCTCATCAAAGTTTTTTATACTAACTTCTAAATTTCTATCTTCTGGATGTTCTTTTATTAGTTGTTCATATCTACTTCTGATACCAATTGGCATTTTTCCCTGACAATAAAAATATCCTAATATCTGATTTGTATCATTTATATTTTCTTTTA
>ERZ824473.2905-NODE-2905-length-18401-cov-2.832334_pt1 | contig 18401 bp, 20 predicted proteins | sample MGYA00519874_ERZ824473 | MGnify/ENA primary metagenome ERZ824473 (study PRJEB31778, sample SAMEA3449151) | human gut metagenome | biome: human gut; feature: human-associated habitat; material: faeces | place: United Kingdom | collected 2010/2012 ... | reverse complement strand
CCTGAGTTCACAGATAAAACACTCTCCAGGAAACCCGGGGCGGTTCAACTTCATAATGTCTTTTGCTTAGGTTTAAACTTCGTTTAACGCTTCCTGTATTCTTCGACCAATCCATTTCATGACCGGTACAGGCATTGAATTTCCAATGGCCTTATAACGATGAGCTGGAGATGAATTTTTCCATGGAATATCTGTATATCCATCGGGAAAACCTTGTAGCCTCTCGCATTCGGTTGGCGTCAACCTACGAACCCTTGAATATGGCGCTCTTTCAACTATGAGCCCACCAGACATAGTCATGTCCTGGTTAGTTGTTCCGTTATAGCCAGCTATTACTGTGCCTGTTCGTTTTGGCAATGCTTCAAGGCAATATCGGTGCAATTTTCCTTCAATGCCTTGATCAAGAAGGGATTCGGATTTTTTCTTCTTTCCGTAATAGTTTTTATCGCCCTGCGACACAGGCGGGAACTCAAATAATACCTTTCCGGGATCGAGCCTTTTTCCAGCACTTGCCACAACAAACACTCTTCTGCGAGCCTGGGCGACTCCGAAATATTGGGCATCAAGTACTCGCCAGGCGACGATACGCGATGGTCCAGACACAACACCAGCGTTTGCCCATCTTTTCCTTGCTGGCTGTAATGCGCAACCTGCTCCGGCCAGCGCACCAAGAAAATGACCGAATGCATTGTCATGGCTACTTAAAACTCCTGTGACGTTTTCCCATACGATTATTGAGGGGGATTTATTGAGCGATGCCCGAACGGTATCTATCTGATTCGCCAGTTCAACAAAAGACAGTGTTAACTGCCCCCGTGGATCTGAAAGGCCTTTTCGTTTGCCTGACATACTGAATGCCTGACACGGAGTTCCACCTACAAGAATATCTGGTGCTTCAATAAGCCCATCCCTGATACGAGGCGCAAGCAAAGCCATATCACCAAGATTTGGTATATGGGGCCAGCGATATGAAAGAAGTGTTGACGGGAAGTCCTCTATTTCACTGAACCATCTGGCTTTCCAGCCAAGATTGCTCCAGGCTACTGTCGCAGCTTCAATACCACTGCATACTGAACCATAGGTTAGTGACTTATCAGACTGAAAGTAATGTTTCTTGTTCCCCACGGCAGGATTTCCTTGTGTATGTGGGGTGCTCTGTGGCGCTCTGAGATGTGATTTGATTGAGGGTTTTGCAGCGCGGACATTTTACTTCCAGATAACTGAAACTGGCCCGTGCCAGTAGCTTATTGCAGTGTCGGCACCGTATGTTTCGATACATGGCCGCATAACCTCCTGCTTTGTTGTTGATGCCTTTCTCATGCAATCGATCGACAAAAACGATCGATTCGGTTTGTTTAATTGATACAACAAATAGATTGAAAAGTCATCAACAATGATTCAGGGCGGTGATTATTTACTTAAAGAAAACGAAGAGTTAGGTGGTGAAAACGATCATAAAATGATCATTTTATTGACTTTTTATACAGTGAAGGTAGGATTGTGCGTATATGTAGTATGTTTCAAATCAATGGGATACTACATACATAAAGGGCGACCCAGATAGCGCGAACTATTCTGGGCCGATTTAGACAATTTTGCATCAATGCTTTACTTCGAGCTCGTGGCGTATCCTATGATATTCCCCGGTCTCCTGTAAAGCAGAGATGCATAAAAAGGAGATCTTTATCATGGATAAAGAGCCTGTTTACCCTGCCTGTAAGACTCCCTTACAGCTCATCTATCGCCGTTCTCGATCTCAAAATGGCAAGACATACAAACCAAAAAATGCTTCCTGTTTCAGGATGCTGATATGCCCTGCCTGTTCTCCCCGGAGGGAAAATACACAAAACGTGCATTAACAAATTCACCCGGCAGGGAAACCTGCCGGTCGGTATTGTTACATCATAGTACCGTCAGTTCCGGGCTGAACCGGCTCTGGTTGCTCTACGGGTTGAGGAGCATTTTCCGTGCTGTTTTCAGCCGGAGAACGGCCAACCATTCGGGCCAGCACTTCATCAACATATGCGTCGATTTGTGCCTCAAAATCCTTGCGAACCTGCGCCTTCAGCACGCGGTTCACTTCTTCAGAATAAAGTGCCTGTTTGACAAGCTCTTCAGTAACCGTGCCTTTAATCTCTGGCATGAATATTCTCCTTTTGCAGGTATATTGCCCCGTTATCAGAGCGGGGTCGGGTCGTTTGGGGATGATGGTGCCTGTGCTGTTTTACTGAGCTTTTCGGCTGCTGCGTCATCAATTTTGCGGCGAATATAATTTCTGATGACCTTATAACCGCCGCTCACCAGATATAACGCACTGACCACAGCGCAGAAATAAAGCAGCATTGTATGAACGAATGTCATATAACCTTACCTTTGATATTGACTACATAATTCGTTATCGGGTAAAAACATGACGAAGTGACTGGTAACTACTCCTTCGGGAGTATTTTTATTTTCCTTTATGGGTTAGGTAGCTCCCGCCAGCCATATCATGACCGGCGGGATTTTTTTATTCTGTTACCGCTTTTTTCACTTCCACCACAATGCTGTCAATCAGCACCGGGTAAGTTGCATTTTTGGTGATATCCGTTACGCGGAGTTTGTCCACCGGGAAAGTTCCTACTGGTGACTGCGTCAGGGTAAACGCGGCACCATCCTGACCATCAATAACCGGAATAACCTGAAGGCTGTTATTTCCTGCAAAACGGAAGGCCAGCGTATGCCATTCATTATCAAATACACCAAAGGTTCCCAGTTTCTGGTTATTTGTTGCCACTTTTGCATTGTGGTGCATCACATTCAGGTCTTTTGCGTCTGTCTGGATGTAGAACGATGCCAGCAGATTATTCCCTGCATCCCCTGTCAGGGTGACACCCTGCGGCAGAGAGGAAACCGGCCAGTAAAGCGCCATGACATACTGGTTTGCCACCAGGTCGCCAGGTACTTTAAAACGACAACTGATTAAACCACCATTTTTCAGCAGTTCAGCACCAGTACCGGCATCATGATCCAGATACCAGGATGATTTACCTGTTTCCTTGGTCAGTTTCATTGCCTTACCACCTGTGCCTCCTGCATCACTGATAATTTCAGCTTTACCGCCAGCCGGCTCCCAGCCCTGGGCTTTCAGATTTCCTTCTGACTCACTGACACGGTAAGACAGCAGTGTTGTGGTTACTGCTTCAGTTTCTGAAGGTGACGGCACTGGTGCTTCAGTTTCAGAAGATGGAACATCGGCTTTTACTGTGGTTCGCCCTGCATGAGTCAGAACAGCCGTGGCCAGACGGTCGGAAATAATCCCACGACGTGCCCATGAACTGAAATGGCTGGCCCGGCCCGCAGATGTCCAGGTGGCGGCACTGTTACGCCACGTTGAGCCGTAATAACCAATGGATTCAATATCCGGGTCTTCTGTCGGATTGTTGGTGGGTACATTCGCGCCATTTTCATCTGTCATTAATGGGACGAAATGAATGTTTTTATCTGTTTTATTTTTGTAGCCGTCATAGATTGCCTGGTATGCCTGTTCGTTTTTCTGTTTCCAGAAATACGTGGTATCGCCACAAATCCACGGAACGCCAGCAGCACTGCCACCGGTACACTGTTCCGCCTGTTCAGCCAGGTCTGCGCGGAATTTTTCCACCATCGCCAGAAACAGCGCGGAATGCTCCGTCGGCTTCGCATCAATATCAAACTCGCCCTGCATCCACACCACAGCAAGCAGGCGGTTTTTCGGGTTCTTCGCCAGTGCCGCTTTTGTCCGGCTGATTAAGTCCTTATACAGCGGCTTATCCACACCCCAGCGGGCTGAGTCCTCTGAAGCACCCGTGCTGTCACTGTACGTGCCGTCAGCACCCGCCGTGAATGCAGAACCACCACGGCAGCAGGGAACCAGCAGAATCCCCGCATCTGCCGGAATAAACGGCAGCAGTTTTTTGGCAATGTGAAGCCCCTGACCCACGGTGCCATATTGCCCTTTAGCCACATCCGCTTTCGGGTGATTTTTTCCACTCATATCCTGCACATCATGCAGACAGTGGTCGGCCAGAATGATGTCGTTATACTGACAGGCTTTACCTCCCGGCGTGACTGTACTGCGACGGGCTAACTGCATAATACGCGGTTCGGGGCGGTCATATGTCTCCGGCAGCGGCAGACCTTCACCGTAGGCCATCCCGTTTGACTGACCAGCAAGAACCACCACGTAATACCAGGAAGGGGAGCTGGAAGCAGTTTCATTTCCTGACGGACGGGTATGTGTTTCAGCATTATCCCAGTCTGACGGTTCAGCAGTACCGGCAACATCAGCACTTAACGGAATGACAGCACCAATACCCGCACCGGTAATTTCCACGCTCGGATCACCGGATACTGGCCTTACCCACAGGCAATCCCGTGTATTAAAACTGATGAGACAGTCAGCAAATGTCATTCCTCCTTTTGTTTCGGCCGGAGGAAAGGGAGCCTCAAGAAATGCCGCTGTACCACCGGAAACTTTAACAGTAAAGTTTCCGGGCATTGATGATAGTTGAACCCATTTGGACGTCATAATAATCAGCCTGTTCCTGAATAAACAGAATTATCATATCCACAGACCGATAAACGCCATTTTGCGTTAATTCAGTAAAGGCCCAACAAAGAGAGCGTCTTATTTTTCCGAAACGCTCGCAGGATAATAACGATAAAGGGTTGAAAGGCCGATATCAAAAATAAGTGCCACCTGTCTTCGGCTGACACCCCCGGCCAGTAAACGCCCGACCTGCTCGTATTGTTCCTGCGTGAGACGACGGGGTCTGCCGCCGGTTCGTCCCCTTTCACGGGCAGCAGCAAGACCAGCCCGTGTCCGTTCGACAATCAATTCACGCTCCATTTCTGCCAGCGCACCCATTATGTGAAAAAAGAAGCGCCCCATGGGGGTTGACGTATCAATGTTGTCAGTAAGACTACGAAAATTTATCCCCTGTTGCTGTAATTCATCTGTCAGCGCAACAAGGTGGCGCATACTGCGCCCCAGCCTGTCCAGTTTCCAGACCATCAGTGTGTCGCCGGGTTTTAGTTTTTTCAGTGCCCGCTTCAGTCCCGGCCGCTGCGTCGTTTTACCACTCATTTTGTCTTCAAAAATCTGCTCACATCCTGCACATTCCAGCGCATTTCTTTGTAAACCTGTGTTCTGGCCATTTGTTGATACGCGTATATAGCCAATCAGCATGTATTTACCTTCCTTAAAAAGAGGTGGAAATGCTTTTTAAAGCAGATATACGGCATCCCTGAAACCTCGGTTTACGGGAAACGGTAAATAAGGCCGCTGATGCCCTGCCATCGGACGGCACCGCTGCGGCAGCAAACAGACTCGCCACCCCAGTAAATATTAATGGTGTTCCTTTCGACGGGACGCGGGATATAAACATTACGTCAGGAATGCCGGAATCAACGGCCAATCAGCGTTATGTTACAGGGGTAAGACTGGGAGCGCAGGCATTAAGCAGCGGACTGGAATATAATTACTCCCTGTCATCAGGAAATGTGATTACCGGTTTTAAGACTGACGGAGACTGGGAAATGCGTGGTGGTGATGACCGTGTTTATTACAGACAGATACAATATTGTATTAATGGGAATTGGGTATCCGCTGCAAGTATTTAATTAACGGCTCATGGCGTACGGCAGGCAGCGCCTGATATATGCGTTATCTCAGACAACCCCTGTCCGTATATAGCGATAGTATTATTCCTGTTTTTATCATTGATTCACATGGTGATGTTTATGCAACTGATTAATGTTAAACGATATTACCCGGAAAACACCCTCTATGGTAATGATGTACAGTATTTTCAGAGTGAAGATGGTAAGGATTTCTACGAGTCCCTGCCATTATTCACCAAAAAATATAAACTTTGTATAACACCTGACAGCGGCATTATCTGCTCAATATCACAGGACGCTTCGGCGCTGTATCCTGCGGGGTTCTCTGTGGTTGAAGTCGACGAACTCCCTGAAGGTGCTGATATTTCGGGTAACTGGAAGTTTGATAATGGCGTGATCTCCCGTATTCCGGTTAACTACGCAAGAAAACTGGAAGCAATGCGCCAGTTATATCTTAATCAGGCATATGAAAAAATTAATGACTGGAGAACAGAATTACAGCTGGGCACCATCAGTGATGAAGACAGAGCCGCACTTACCCGATGGATGGCATACATCAGTCAGGTGAAAAAAATGGAACTACCAGCGATTAAAAACAAAGCTGAATTTGACGACATTAAATGGCCGGAGAAGCCTGAATAACGTAAAGGGTGCTTATCGCACCCTTTTCCTTTAATCAGACGGATGAAACTGTGCGCCAGGCATTACCGATATATATCTGCACCGGACGGTAATAAACGCCTCCGATATTATCGGCTGAATTTCTCCCGGTCTCCTGCACGTTAATACCTGAAAGCATACAACCGGAAGGCGCGCCATAACTCCAGGACATTTCATTACCTCCGGGTGAATGGTAACTCTGGGCACCAAGCTGAACGTTGCGAACGTATTTGTTATCAGCAGCAGCTTCGGTCATACCGGAGGTAATGTTGATATCCTGCGTTCCGTCAAAGGGAACACCATTAATTGTGTGGGCATTTGCCAGCCTGTTCGCGGCAACGGCCGTTCCGTTCGATGGCAGGGCATTCGCCGCCCTGTTTACCGTTTCCCGTAAACCGAGGTTATCGATAAAGGCACTTCTGTTTGCAATGTCAGAACCATTTGACGCAACCTTAAGATATGACCCATCACTTTGTTCGCGACTATATGAACCAATATCTGCGCCGCTTTTCAGATAACGCCGATCACCTTCTTCTTTACTGTAAACCCCAAGGTTGGTACGGGCCGCAACTTTATCGGGTACGTCAGACAAATTTTTGCTTTTTTCAAGCGCACCAACATCTGTTGGTGAAAGCTTATCTTTTATCGCCAGAGTCCCCAGCCCAAGAGCTTTTCTGGCATTCGCCTGAGCACCAGCTCCCGCATCCTCGATTTCTTTCAGGTTGTTTTTACGTAAAAAAGCATTGGCCGTAATAATGGCCTTGATTGCCAGTGTAAGCTGATTCAGCTTCATTTTATCTGGTTGAATTTTTCCTTCAGTCAAAATCGCAAGCAATTCTGCCTGAATGATATTAAGCCAGTCCTGCCCGATATGGCTGATACCTTTATTACCGTCGCCTTCCGTAAACCACTTAACTTCAGTACCCTGCGATGGAGCCAGCGCTGGCATCTCTGTCGTACCGGTATTGTTATCCACGAAATACATTATTCCGTCTCCTCATGCGACTTTTCGTAAATGTATAAAAACGTCTGCCAGGCCGGTTTATACCGGTTTAAAATGCATTCCAGCGCACCACCTTCATATATCCGCAGAGGCGTCAGAATGTGATCGAGCACATGCATGTGACGATACCCAACCTCGCTTTTTACGGTCACAATACTGATCCACTGCGATTCCGGTGATGGCTGAATATCAATCACATAGCCAAATTCAGCCGCAAACCGGATATAAAACTCGCGGTTCAGTGACGGCTTCATACGGTATTTATTCGCCGCGTATCGCTGGCGCTCCTGCAACGTTGCTCCTGCCATATCACATTCAGGCAACCCCAGATAACGCTCCCAGTCCTCCAGTAACATCCGGGATGTTTCCGGAAAGCGCTCCGAAAGTAACTGATTAGCCGTCCAGGATACACGCTCGGTGGCGTGACTTAGCCCAAGACATAAGGCTGACAACACGGATTCAGGACGTTTATCCCATGCCAGGCCATCGGGTAGGAGCTGCAACAATGCGCGCTGATGAGCTGCAAGCGTCAGAGCCATGTAATTTCTCCCACCGTCAGCAATTCAGCATCACCAGCCATAACCGATTTGAGGGGGCTGCGGACTTCAAAATCCTCAAGATTTTTCACACCTGCCACGGTTCGCCAGAATGAAGACGGAAGAACCAGGGCCCCCGGGCTTGATTCGTTATACAACAGGTCTGTCAGCGCCTGCTTTACAGCAGCCTGGTTCTCCGGCGTTTTCGGGACTATGCGGATTTCAAAATCCACGGGCTTATTCGTTAACTTAAAGACCTTTACCGTTGGTCCCAGTGGCTGTCCGACGGGTTGCCCCGTTGCTGGATCATCATGGCTACGGATATATTCCGCCACGCGCTGTACGTCACCTTCGCCGGGGAAAATATCAGGGTTGTTATCCTGAACAAAGGTCACTCCAACGCTGCCAGCCTGAGGCCATTCCGGTTTACACCATGCACGGGTTACCCCCGGAACTTCACGCGCCCAGCGCTCAAAATCATACTGCGTACCACCGGATGGTGGATTCTGTACACGAAACACCAGGCGGGACAGCAATTCCGGGACTGACTCAACATCCGCACCTCCGGTGATCCCCGTACCGGTAATGGTGGCTGTCTGATTTATACCCGCCTGCGGGGTGACGAACGTCAGGGGGGTACCTGCTGGGGCATTACCGGAACGACCTGCATTTTCCGCTTCAACCTGCACGGTCAGGGTTCCGGCCTTTCCGGTAACAGACCCGGTGATGCGGTACACCTCACCATCACTGCGCTGAAGTTGTACCCCTTCGGTCACCCCGGCATCTGTCGTCAGCATCAACTGGACGGGACCATCGCCACGTGATGCCGGTTTACGGATCACACCCCAGAAGGAACAGTGTTTCAGCAGTTCAGCCTCGTCTGCTTCTGTCGGAATAATCTGCCTGGCAATCCAGGCAAGGTGCTCATGCTCCTGCGCAGACAACCCGGCCTGAGCATATGCAATGGCATTTAATGTTGTTTCACTCACACCCGGCTGGGAACCGGGAAGACGCTGGCTGATATCCTGCTGTGTCTGGGTGATCAGTTGCGCCAGTGGCAAGGGCTGATAAGGCATCATTCCCCCTTAATATCAGCATAAAAAATCATGGGTTCCCGACTGCCGTCCGGCAGCGTGATTTCAACAAATAATGAAAGTTGCTCGTGCGCCGTTCGTTCAGCACGACACACAACATCCGATGCAACGCCGCTCTGACGAAGCCATGCCAGCGCCTCATCCGCATACGCCTGTGCACGACTTACCACCGAAGTAAGCGTTTTTTCCCGGCTCAGCAACCACAGACGGGAGCCTATGGGGTATTCCCGGAAGCTGTCACCCCACCATCCACGGCGATCGCGGGTACCATCTGGTATGACATCTGATGCCAGGGCTCGACGATCAGTAAACAGTGAGATAATCACTGCCGTCTGCAATGTATTGTCTGTCAGAAGATCTGCGCCATTCAGTTGCAGTGCACCATGCCCCTGTTTCCATATCACGGCAATATCAGCCATTTTCCGGTCCTCCTGTTTTACTTCCTTTGCCGTTGTCATGGTGCACATGTCCGGAATAGGTGATCCCCGCAATCTTGGCTTCAGACATAGTAAATGTGCCTTTTGACATACCGGTTCCATCGATCGCAAGATTGCCTTTCACATGCAGATTTTTTTCCACGATGACATCGCCGGTGAAGACCGTTTCAGGGGTATCAACGCTCACGCGCTCATCAGCAAAAATCTCAAGCGTCCGGCAGGTGATGATGATGCGTCCGTCTTTTGTCAGGCGAATGCGGTGCCCTTCGTAGTGATAAAGCCCACTGTCGCCGGAAGTCAGCCCGGATGGGCGGTAACGCCGGTCATCAACCACCAGAACAACGGCCTGATCACGCTGACCACCAGGACAGGCGAAGAATAGCTCCGCCCCCGGTAAGGGTACGCTGATTTGTCCGTACTGCTGTGGCCGTTCAACATCATCAAACGTTTCCCCCTCCATTCCGGTAAGCTGTACATTCTGCATTTTCAGCTCATCACGGATACCGGTAAGAACCCCCCGTCCAATCAGAAGACGCACCCCACGCATAACGGGGGCTATAAGTAGGCTGAAAACCTCTTCATTTATCATTAAAGGTGATCCCCTGTTTTTTCATCTGCTGATGGATAAAGGCATCCACGCCACCGGCATCATTTCCGCCCCGACCTTTACTGTCAGGCTCCGCAGGAACAATAAAACCATCACGGGGGGCAAGAATCAGCCGCGTGGTTTCGCCTTTTTGTGCGTCCAGGGAGAATTCAACCTGGCAAATCAGCAGATCACGCTGGTCAATACCAAACCGTGAAGCGGTAACGCGCGTCAGCAGATTAAGATCCCACAACGTGCCGTCTGAGCGGAACCAGGTACGCACCACGGCGGTAAAGCGGGAGGAACGGGCCACTGCCCGGCGCATTTCCCGTAATCCCCGCTGTGTGGCTCCGCTGGTATCAATGTGATGATCGGCGAGAACAATTTTCGGACGGTAACGGGTAACACCTTCGTCATTCACCACCCCGACCGGTGCAGACAGGCTGGCTGGTTTTGCGCTGTCACCGGATTTGCCGCCTCCGCGCCCGTGTCCTCTGATTCGGTATTCGCTGTAGCGCATACGGTGGTCATCGTTATAAATGGCCTCAAGCAAATTCTCACCCAGTACAAGCGTATCGGTCTGCTTGCTTCCAGCCTGAGTAAAAACCAGTTCACCCACAGCGTTACTGGTTACCAGAACCCCACGATGCCGTGCGGCTCGTGTGAGTGCATCCGCCACTGTTTCTGAGTTCTCAAGCGTGAAAGATGCGAACGGTTTCTCTGCCGTGACATCATTAACCTGCCAGCGAACGCTGATACCAAACGGCGCACACAAATCAGCGGCTATCTGGGCCAGCGTCCGGTTCCGCCACTGACTTCCCTGGTGAACAGCAGAGCAGTCAACCAGATCACCTGTTTTATCGCGGCCACTGATAGTAATTTGATAACGCGTGGCGCTGATACTCTGATTCACCTGATCCAGCCAGCCGCTGATGACTGTCTGACCGTTAATTTTCAGTGTCACTGACTGACCGGGCGAGATGATCGCCGGAACCGGTTCACCGGGGAGCATAAGGCCCAGCTCGAATGATCCCGCAAGATGTTCAAGAGAACGTCGTACACTGACCGTCACCCAGCCGGTAAAAATCTGGCTGCCAAGATACAGCTCCACTTTACTGTTCACTGATCACCTCCACAGTACTTCCCCCCGGCACAAAAAGCGGGTCTGAAATGTTGTTACGACGCACAAAATGTTGCCAGCGGGTGCTGTTTCCTGTTTCACGGTACAGGGTTACCAGTGCAGGTTCTGTCGCCCGGACGGATACCTGTACAGCCCCCGGCAGGGAGACCGCCCTGACCGTAAGATCTTCTGTCAACGCCAGGCGGGCATCCCTGAGAGTCAGGGCTGTGGAGGTATACCCCAGCGCAGACAAATCCATGACCTGTAATTCAAGCGCATCACTCAAATCACGGTTGATACGCTCAACATCTGCGGCACTTTCCAGCCAGACAAGACCGGCTGACTTCGTGTTATTACTTGTCCGGGCTGTTTCAAGACTGATTACCTGATCCAGCAATTTTCCCACTGTCTGAGCCTGAGACACCACGGCTGCACTCTGCATCACTGCCCTGAGAAGCCGGATATTTTGTTGAGCTGGCGGGGTAAGCCCAATCAGACGCTGTGGATCATCCTGTTCTGTCAGCGCATAACGCAGGGAGGATAAGGTTCTGTAGAGCTGAGGAAGTCCCTGTTCAAGGGTGCTCTGCATCACCACATCCAGACTCCCTGCGGGCAATTCGCCTCCACTGCCTCTGGTGTAAACCGTACCGCCATTCCCCCCGGAAGCACCGGTTACGGTACTGCCGGTATTCTTCCGGGTAAGGGAGAGCGCAGGGATCGTGGGTAATGCCGTCAGGGTGACAAACATCCCCGCCAGTGATTCCGCCATTCGCTGCGGACTTGTGAGCAATGCGGTAACGTTACCTTTAAGCGCCGTAAACGTGGCCGTAAAGGCACTGATATCCTGCACAATCCCCATCCCGGAAACGGAATTTTCCAGCGCCTCAATTTTGTCACTGATGGTTTCAGCCATTGCCTGCACATCATGCATACCATCGGAAATGACGGTCCAGCCACTTGCCAGCGTACCAAACATGCTGTTCAGGGCTGCACCACTTCTGGCCTCCAGAAGTGCAGCCGTATCCTGGCTGGCCGTTGGCGCTGTTTCATCACTGACCGGAGACACATTAATTGTGAATTCAACAATGCGCTGTTCATCGGCGCTGTAACGGCTTTCAAAGCTGTTTATCATCACGTTTAAAGTGCCATATTCCGGGTGCATAAGTTCACCCGGCCCGGGGGCGCGAAGGGCATCCCGAAGACGGCTTCGTTGCGTGTGAACATCCTCTCCCATCACCAGTACGGTGAAGGTGTATTCCGGCAGTTTTGGCCCCAGATCATCTGCACCGCCCCGTTCCTGTAACGGATATTCCCGGCGAACGATATTACGCCCACCGCGTTCACGCTGTTCGCGAAATACCAGGAATGGCACACCGCGAAACGACCCCTTGCCGTCACCAGTGGACATAGTTACCTCCGTTCCAGACATCCACATCCAGCGAACTGCCGGAGGTTTCATTGATATCAATACTTCTTGCGCTCCAGCCATCCGGGGCAACCAGCTCCACACGGGCAGAAGCCTGTTCAGCGGCTTTTCCTCCGCTGTTATCGGTATCCCCCCGTAGTTTTTGCCAGGCTTCTGTCAGCCAGCCGCCGAGATAATTACCGAGATAACTTCCCACCGTTGAACCGATAGCCACGCCGACAGGTCCTGCCGCAGCTCCCAGCGCTCCACCGGCAATGCTGCCAGCAAGAGAGCCGACAGCCTCCCCCTTGTTGGTAGCACTGGCACTATCGTCCAGCAGGACAGGGGCGGCCATCGCCCCGGCCCAAAGGGCTCCACCGCCCAAACGACCGGCAACCCCACCGGCACGGCGGAAAAGGCCGGAGAAACGCCCCATACCCAGCCGGTTACCGGCGGATGAAAGCAAGCCACCGGCACGGCTCATCATGCGCCCGAAGAAGCCCTGAGGGGGTGAGGCTGGCGGCGTTGCCGGTACAGTAACAACCGACGTCACCGGGCGTCCGCGCCCCGGCCCGCGTCTGGTGCGTCCACGCTGACGTTTTCCTTCACCTCCGCTGATCACATCAGAAACGCCCCCCGCCATGGCACCGGCTGGCCAGTTCATGACATTTACGGGCTGAATGGCTGCGGGGTTAACCCCCGTCAGAAAATTCAGGAACCGACCGCCACGCCCCGGTATGGTTTCGGGAACGGTGGTCTGTGGTTTGCGGAAGGGGGAGGTCAGAACAGAAGCGGTGGACATGCCCCAGCGAAGCGGTGTTGCCCCAAGACGCAGCGCACTTCCACCAACAGCCCTGACCAGTTTCAGTGCCCGGGTGGCCAGATACATATACAGCAGATATTTCGCAGCTGTCTGTGCACCACGAGCGATACCGTCCAGCGTATCGCCATACCCTGCATCACGCAGCGCCTGAAGCGTTTCCCGTACCTTCTGAATAGCCCGGTAAAAACCAGTTGCCGCATCACGGGCATACTCAAAGCCCTGATTCAGGGCACCCGCTGTCTGTGCCGCCAGTTTTTCCTGAAGACCGCTGGACTTTGCCTCATCAGCATAATCCAGAAAGCCTTTAAGGCTGTTTTTAAGGCTGTCAAAAGGTCCTTTGGCCATGACGTCACGGGCAAAGTCATCCCATACATCCCCCATCATGGCAGTCATGCCCGTCCAGGAGTTCATGGCATTTTTCTGTGCACCTTTTGCCTGTTCTGCCATGACCTGGAACAGGAGACGAATGCTGTCCGGTCCCAGCTTACCTTTGCCACCCAGATCACGAAGTACTTTCTGATCAACTTTCAGTTTTTCAGCCAGCAACTGATAAACGTTGATACCGTAGCCCGTCAGAATACTGGCATCAGCCGCCTGAATTGCACCACGGGAATACATCTGTTTGAGCTGAAGGGATGCGCCCTGCGCGTCAGCAAGGGACCAGCCGTGATAGCCCCCCTGATCCTGAAGCATGGTGATAAAGTTACGTGCTTCCTTATCACTCATACCAAAACCACGGCTGGAAGCGTATTCCTGCATAACGCCGGCCAGCCCCCACGTGGTTTCTTTTGCATTCTGGACAGCCCACTTACGGACGTCTTCTGTTCTGGATGTATCACCATGATTGATGGCATTGAGACGAAGAATGTAATTCTCCATCTCTGATGCGGGACGAAGAAAAGCCTTGTTAAATCCGTACGCAGCCGCACCACCGGCCAGCATCCCGTAAAGGTTGCTGATACGTCCCAGCGTACCGGTAATACTTCCCTGAAGCCGGTCAAAATCAGAGGTGACTGAACGGATACTGCCACGGACTCCGGCAAGCATACGTTGCATACGGGTGCCAACAAGATCAGTTTCCTGACCGGCACGACGGGCTGCATTACCCAGACCACCCAGCCCCGACTGTCCGGAACGGGAAAATGCCCCCAGCTCCTGCGACCACTGGCGAGATTTAGCGGAAATATTGCCGAGCAGATCGACTATCAGGGAGGCTTTCAGATTTTTTGCCATCGTTTACTGCTTCGCTTTAAGGATTTTTTCCGTTTGTTGGCAGTGCCGGTAAAGTTGCGATAAGGGGAGGTTAAGCGCCCATTCCGGGCCGCTTTTCGTCACCATCCCCAGTACTATCGCCGCTTCTTCAATCTGCGCCCGACACTGCGCCTGCTCGCCCCCGGTCAGCCGCCAGCTTTCCGGCCATGGCTGTATCCAGAATGCCGACCGCCGCCATCAGACGGGACAGGTCACGTTCACTCAACTGCCCAACCTGGCGGAGGGATAACGGTCCCTGAATCTCACCGACAGCGGCAATCTGACGGCGCAGAAGTGCAATCCCCCGTAGAGAGGGAGACGCAATCAGCATCGGACCGTTACGTGTATCCATCACTTTCTCGGCTTCTGATTCAGCATCAATGCTGTCTTTCGCGGTCAGTTCCCGGAATGTGACACGGTATTCACGGCTTTCACCGCAGGGCAGACCATCCAGCAGATCCACATACCCATTAGCCAGTTGTTCAGTCAGACCGGCGGTGCGCGGATCGCCTCCTTCAAGCGCTTCACGAATGGCCTCCATGACGCCTTCGTCTGAAACCGCTGTTTTTTTCTTACGTGATGCCATAACTGCTCCTTACTGAACACGGGTACTGGTTGCGCTGGCGAACTTCGCAGAGATATCGCCACCACCATCTAAAGACGCGGGCTCCACACTCCAGGCTTTGGTCATCATATGGACTTCACCGGTATCGGCGACGAATTCAATTGTGACTGCGTTCCAGCTGTTGATTTCATCCGTTGCCGGCGAGCCTTCACCACCGGCCGGAAATTTGCATTCCAGCGTGGCCTCACGGGGTTTCTCCCGGTAACCGTAGACCTTTGCGCCTTTCACGGCTTCACGTTCAAAACCGGATGGCGAGAAGGTTGCGCCTTCCAGCGTGGCAAACTCCTGACCGTTCACACGGATGGTTGCGGTCCCCTGATACTGTTTTCCGCTCATGAATTACCTCACAAAATGAAACGGATCTGCGCGGCCATAAAGCGGAACTGGTTAACCAGGTCCGGTGTGCACAACACATCAAGGCGGTTGCGATCTGATGTGTTACGCTCCACGAGCAGATTCTTTTTAAAAGTGTCCAGGTTCTCGACCAACCCCTGATCGACCCATTCCTCACCCAGAGCAATCAACTGAAGCGTCATGATTTCCGGGGTTACAATATTCTGTCCCGCGCTCACCGGTGTGCCATTATCCGCCAGCTTATGGCGCGGAAAACGCTGCGTGATGAACGTTCGCAGGGAGTAACGCAGATATGAAAGGGTGTAGACGGTTTCCACATCCAGATAGCTGGGGTCATTGTCTCCATAGGCGTTCTGACGATACATCGTCACCTGACGTTCGATTTGCACCACATCACCGGTTGCGACGGTTACTGTAGCGATACCGCTCCACAGCAGGCTGTTTCGCTCTTCACGGGTCAGACGATCCGCTGCGGCGGGTGCCAGTCGGGGCGTGATGGCCAGTGTCTGAAGTGGACGTGCCGGATCCGAAGATAATGACGGTGCGCATGTCGCACACACCGAGGCTGCCCACAGATAATCGGGTTCCGGTGCTTTTGGAATAGCCGTACAGGTAGCAAGAAAATCGTTACGTTTTTCACCGAACGCCTGTACTTCTCCGAATGTGCCCGTGTGAGCCATCCAGATGACTCCATCGGACATTTTGACCGGTCCCCAGCGTTTCAGCAGTTCATCGCTGATCACCTTCAGGTTTGCGTCATCCTTATAGGGCATGACGATGTAGTTGTACTGACGATCCCCCATCCCCGCCACGCTGCGGGTGATATCCGGGTTTGTGGCCTTCTGTTTTGGAGATGTTATCTGCAATGTAAGGCCGGAAGGGGTGGTTTCACCGTCGTAATAGTTCACACGTAAATCATGAACTGAGCACTCACCGGTAAAACGGGCATTCACCCCCATACTGCCTTTAAGGCCTTCAGCATTATCTCCACTGACTTCTGCTGCATAAGCCGTGAATGGTGCATCAACATCGGCGTTAATGACCTTCACAAGTGCTTCCACAAGCGCTTTACCTTTTTGCCCTGTACCGACAGCCAGCAGATAACGGCGACCACCAATATAGACGCATAACACACCGTCTGCCGTCGCCGTACCAATGATATTCATCACACACGCCTGCGGCTGACCAGTGCCCGCCCCCTGGGCAATGGCATATAACTCTGTGTCGGGATTAATGGCGATGAATTCCGCCACCATCAGCGCAATCATGGAACCACGCCCCCAAAGCTCTCTTGCCTGAGATGCACGGGTAATACGTACAGGAATGTCCAGTTGACCGGAACCCTGTACGGCGGTGTCTTTCATGGCAGCCTGCCCGAACAGCAACACAGACTGACGTTGCGCCGGGGTGCCGGTGACGGCCATGGAATTATCAAATTCAATCTGTACAAGCGGGATGCGGTTATCATCCCCAATCTGATTAAAACTGATCATCAGAGCGTTTCCTCATCTGAGACTGCGGGGCCGGATACCGTGTCACTGTCCATAACCGGGTCGGCATTCATCGCCATGTCGTTATCACTGTTTTCTTCCGTCACGGCGGGAGCTTCACTTTCCGGCAGGCTTCCAGGCTGAATGACATCGCCGTCATCAAGACGCCGACACCAGAACGGCGTGAAGGTTTTTTCCTCCCCCTCCTGTGCCAGCGGGCGCATTGTGTCGGGATCACGAATCAGGCGTCCCGGTGCGGGTTTGATAAAGATGGTTTTCATTTACAGTTCCTCCGGCGGTTCGACCGCCGTTGTCGTGTTCCCCGGCAAATCAATATGTGCCTCAAACGGCGGCGTACCGGGCGGCTCCACAAAGGTTTCGTAATGACGCAGGAAGTCGTCCAGCGAGCTGATATCGGTCAGCGGTGCGATCATTTCCTCGCAGGAGAAATAAAGCGCATACATCACCGCACCACTGTTCGCCTGGGTTTCGGTGTAACCGTTGACCGCCTTTTCAAAGTAAAGCGGTGAGGTTTTTTCGGTTCTGAAGCCGTTAAGCACGGCAATCAGCCGGGCCACAATCTGATACAGTCCGGGACGGCTGGCCTCACGCCCGTTGAGCATGTCGCCGATGACGTAGAACACCCAGTGACTGACCAGGCGACCACGGGTACGGCCTTCACCGGCACCCAGCCAGGCAACGTAGATCGCCGGAGCGTTAATCAGCATGGTGCGCAGTACGCTGTCGCTCCAGTCGCCGGGATGCGTGTCAACAGACACAAGTTCATTCCCGAAATACTCACGGATACGGGCGATGTATGCCTGTTCGGTTTCCGTAATCATATGAAGCCCTTCTGGTTGCGCCCGAATACCGCTGCATCAGACTGAACCTGTGGTAAATCCCCGGATTCAGGGGCCGCACCGTTCGTATCCACACCTACCGGCACATTGCCGTTCATGACATCTTTCAGCCAGGCCAGCGCTTCACGGTAACGGTCACGCGCCTGATCGGAGGCTCGCTGATCGCACAGGTAATAAAAGGCAATCGCGCAACAGTGCTGAACAAGAACAGCCGGGATAACCTCCAGCGGCAGCGTGTAACGGGCGGACAGATAGCTGTCGATAAGGGCTGACGCATCTGTCAGCGCCCGGTTCAGCTTGCGCGTGTCCAGCTCATCCGAACGGGGCACTGCCAGTAACGGCCTGAGCAAATCCTCGCGGTAACGCGCCCGCATATCGCTTTCAGTGGCGTAATTCATGCGCGGGCCTTTTTCGCCTGTTTCGCTTTGTTATCGGTCTTTTTCCGGGGAGCATCCTGTCCGGCTTCGGCTTCGGCTTCGGCTTCGGCTTCGGCTTCGGCTTCGGCTTCGGCTTC
>ERZ824473.2901-NODE-2901-length-18408-cov-5.936359_pt1 | contig 18408 bp, 17 predicted proteins | sample MGYA00519874_ERZ824473 | MGnify/ENA primary metagenome ERZ824473 (study PRJEB31778, sample SAMEA3449151) | human gut metagenome | biome: human gut; feature: human-associated habitat; material: faeces | place: United Kingdom | collected 2010/2012 ... | reverse complement strand
GATAGTGGCACAGGTCGTTCATCCAGCCCATGTTCCACTTCAGGTTGAAGCCCAGACCGCCCTGCTCCGGCGGATAGGTGACCAGCGGCCACGCGGTGGACTCCTCCGCCACCATCAGCGCCGCTGGGTCGGCGGCAAAGGCTGCCCGGTTCAGCTCACGCAGGAAGTCGATGGCCTCCAGGTTCTCCCGGCCGCCGTCCTTGTTGGGACGCCACGCGCCGCCCTGCCGGTCATAGTCCAGATACAGCATGGACGCCACCGCGTCCACCCGCAGCCCGTCGATGTGGTATTCCTTCAACCAGTAGACGGCGGAGGACAGCAGGAATTCCCGGACCTCCGGCTTGCCGAAGTCGAATACACGGGTGCCCCAGCCGGCGTGCTCCCATTTCAGGGGGTCGCCGTACTCATAGAGGCAGGTGCCGTCAAATTCGATAAGCCCGTGGCTGTCCTTACAGAAGTGGGCGGGCACCCAGTCCAGTATCACGCCCAGCCCCGCCCGGTGCAGGGCATCCACCAGGGCCATGAAGTCGTGGGGCGTGCCGTAGCGGCTGGTGGGGGCGAAGTAGCCGGTGCACTGGTAGCCCCAGCTGTCGTCCAGGGGGTATTCCGTCACCGGCAGCAGCTCTACGAAGTTGTAGCCCATGGCCTTTACATAGGAGGGCAGCTCCTTTGCCAGCTCCACATAGCTCAGGGGAGAGCCGTCCTCGTGGCGCTTCCACGAGCCCAGATGCACCTCGTAGATCAGCAGCTCGCCGTTCACCGGCGGCTTTTCCAGCCGCTGCCGCCGCCAGTCATCGTCCCGCCACTGGTATCCGGACAGGTCGTAGACCTTGCTGTCTGTCCCGGGACGGGTGGCCGCGTGGAAGGCACAGGGATCGGCCTTCCAGACCACCCGGCCGTCCGCGCCGGTGACCACATATTTGTAGGCGTCGTAGACCTTGGCGTTTTCCGCCGCCGTTTCCCACACGCCGGTATCCAGCCGGGTCATGGGCCGGGGCTGCCAGCCGTTGAAGTCCCCGGCCAGCGCCACGGCACGGGCGTGGGGCGCCCACACGCGGAAGGTGAAGCCCTGCTCCGCCGGGTGTGCGCCGAGGTAGGTGTAGATGTCATGGGCCGGGTGCCGCGTCATGTGCTCAGCTCCTTTTCTCTCACGCTGCTCGTCTGCTCTATGGTAGCACGCCTGTTCTGTCAAAGGACGCGAAACAGGTCGCTGGTAACGTTACCGACATTGTACCCCATTTTTCCCGTCCCGTCAACAAACAAGGCACTTTTTGTGCCGCGGCGGGGGCGGAAAAGGGCCGCAAGCACAAAAGGGAAACGCAGGCGCGCTGCGTTTCCCTTTTCGTTTACTCATCCCGCTGCTGCACGGCGCTGCTGCTGTTCAGGCCGAAGTCGTCCGCTACGCTGGCGGTGTCCCGGCGCAGCATGGTCTCCATCACCCGGATATCGCTGTCGATATCCATGGCATCGGTGCGGTACAGCTCGTCCAGCTGGTGCTCGAAGCCCGCCACGATGCTGTCCATGGTCTTTTCGATCTTGGCCTTTGCCTGGCTCAGGTTCTCGCCGCTGACGCCGGCCTCCTCGAAGCTGGCGTAGTTTTCCAGCAGCTTCAGGGTGGTGGGCAGGTAGTAGTTCAGGAACGTGCCGGCGGCGTCACGCTTGGCCTCGTCCTCTTCAATGAGTTTGAAAATACGGCCGGACACCTGCTCCATGCGGTCCAGCTTGGCGCTGATGGCCTCGTCGGCGATGCGGTCGTTCAGCTCGCGGATCTGGGCCAGAATGGCGGCGTAGCCCGCCGGCGCGGGCGCGGTCTGTGCGGGCTGATCCTGCTCCGCCTTGGCGCGGTGGGCGGCATCAAAGTACGCCGTGGCGGCGGCCTGGGACTTGAAGAGCATACCGCTGCCCATGTCGATATAGGCCTCGTCACCCCAGAGGCCCTTTTCCAGCATCAGGTTCACGTCCTTCTCCACCCGGCGGCGGGACACGTCGGCGGCCCGAGCCAGATAGTCCAGGGGCACGGCCTGCTTCTGCCCGACGGTGCGGAGGTAGGTGGCAAAGCGCCGCTGGCGGCGCTTCATGGCGCCGCTGCCCAGCAGCAGGGACGCGCCGCCGGCCATCATGCCCAGGGGATAGAACAGCTGCCGCAGCAGGTCCATCCATTCATGCCATTTGATGGCGTAGCGCAGTTCAAAGTAGTCCACCTGCTGCACCAGGAAAAACACGCCCAGAATACCCAGCACCGCGCCGATGATCTTCATGGTTTTGGCGCCCTTGTCGGAGTAGTTCGGCGTCTCTGTGACCTTGCGGACGGTGTTCTTCGCCGCGGAGGCGCGCGCCTGCGCAGGCTTCGCCTCGGCGCTGCCCGCCGCTGTCCGCTGCCACGCATCCCGCGCCTGCTGGCGCATTTTCCTGCCGCCGCCCTCGCTGAGCTTGCTCAGCAGCAGGATCAGGCCCACAGGCCAGGCCACGGCAAACATCACCGCGATGAATATCCACGAACCCAGGTCGTTATTGTTCTTTTTCGGCGGCTTCGGCTGAAGACCGTTGTTCTCGTCGTATTCGTAGCTCATGCTTCCCCTTCTCCCTTTCCCCGCAGCTTTCGCTTGTTGCCCTTTTCGTCCACGATATAGGTATTCTCCAGCACGCTGCGGGCATTGGCCATTACCGCGTTCAGGTACTCCTGCCGCAGTGCAGCGCGCTCCTCGATCTCCGCGTCTGTCAGCCCCTCGGCCTTGGCCTTGCGGGCCAGCTCGTTGATGCGTGCTATCTTCTTCTCGTCCATAGCTGTTTCTCCCTTATATGTATCGCCGTATGTCCACCGGCAGGCGGCCCTTTTTCGTGGGAGCGCCCACGCTGTCCAATACGCATTTTCCCAGACCGCGGCAGGTGATTGTATCCCCCGCCGACACGGGCTTGTCCGGTTTCACACAGGTGACGTAGTTCACCTGTACGGACCCCTTTTCCACGGCCTCCGCCGCCCGACCCCGGCTGAGAGAAAATCCCGCCGCCAGCACGTTGTCCAGCCGCAGGGATGACACCGTGTCCTTTATTTCCTTCACCGCCGCCTGCGGCGGCGCCAGCGCCGAAAGCGGCAGCGGCGTTACGGTGAGCTTCTCCCGGCCGGCGCTGTCCCAGTTCTGTAGCAGGAAATCCGTCATGGACGGGTCCAGCAGCACCTGACAGCCGCCCTTTTCCACAAGTATATCGCCTATCTTCTCCCGGGTCAATCCCAGAGCCATCAAACTGCCCAAAAAATCCCGGTGGGTCAGGTCGCCGCCGCTGCGGCACGCGGCCCGCACCGCCGCGACCTGGTCGTCAGGCGTCTCCAGCCAGTCCGGCAGGAACACCAGCCGCCGGCGCTCCGCGCCGTCATAGCCGCCCCAGAAAATGCCGGACTCCCGCGCGCCCAGCAGCACCAGAAAGCCCTGCGCCGCAGCCTGCTCCGCAGGGGAGAGAAAGCCTGTGGCCGTGGGAATGTTCCGCGTGCGGCACTGCTCACACTTATCCCACACGCGGCTCAGCAGCAGCCGTTCCTCCGGGCTGTGGGCGGCTCTGTCCAGCAGTTCTCGTCTGTCCATGTTATGCCCCCAAATTCTGCGTGCGGTACAGTGTGGCGTACACGCCGTTCCTTGCCAGCAGCTCCGCGTGGCTGCCCTCCTCGGCGATCACGCCGTCCTGTATCACCAGTATCCGGCCGGCCGAACGAATGGTGGACAGCCGGTGGGCGATGATCAGTGTCGTGCGGCCTCGGGCCAGACGGTCAAAGGCGCCCTGGATGCGGGCTTCCGTCACGCTGTCCAGCGCGGAGGTGGCCTCATCCAGTATCAGAATGGGCGGGGCCTTCAGAAACACCCGGGCGATGGCCACCCGCTGCTTCTGCCCGCCGGAGAGCAGCGCGCCCCGCTCACCCACATAGGTGTCGAACCCGTCGGGCATGGCGCAGATATCGTCGTAGATCTCCGCCTGCCGCGCCGCCTGCTCTACCTCAGCGTCGGTGGCGTCGGGGCGGCCATAGCGGATATTTTCGCGGATGGTGTCGGCGAACAGGAACACATCCTGCTGCACGATGCCGATGGCCCGGCGCAGGGAGCGCTGGGTGACGGCGCGGACATCGCGGCCGTCGACGGTGATGCTGCCGCTGTCCACGTCGTAGAACCGGGGCAGCAGCTGGCACAGGGTGGTCTTGCCGCCGCCGGAGGGCCCCACCAGGGCCACCGTCTCGCCGGCGGGGATGTGCAGCGTCACGTTGTGCAGCACCTCGGCCTTTTCGCCGTAGGCGAAGGAGACGTCGTTCACGTCCACGCGGCCCTGTACATGTTCGAGGGGCTGCGCGTCCGGCGCGTCCTGAATGGACGGCTCGGTGGCCATCAGCTCAATGAAGCGGTGCAGGCCCGCGAAGCCGTTGGAGAACATCTCGGCGAAGTTGGCCAGCTTGCGGATGGGACTGACGAAGGCGGTGACGTATAGGGAGAAGGTGATCAGATCCACATAGTCCATTTTCTCCCCCATGATGAGCCAGCCGCCCACGGCGATCACCGCCACCGGCAATATGCCGGTGCAGAACTCCATCACCGCATTGAAGCGGCCCATCTCCTTGTGAAAGCCACGCTTGGCGGTCTTGAACACCTCGTTGGCCTCGTCGAACCGCTGCTGCTGGGCTTCTTCGTTGGCAAAGGCCTTGGTGGTCCGCACGCCGGACAGGCCGGACTCGATGGCGGCGTTGATGGTGCCGGTCTTGACCTTGGCAGCCCGGGAGGCGGCGCTCATCTGCCGGCGGCGGCGCAGGGCCATGGTCAGCAGGACAGGCAGCAGCACCAGCAGTACCAGCGCCAGCTCCCAGCGCAGGGTGAACATCACCGCCAGCGCGCCCACGATGGTCACCAGGGAGATGAACAGATCCTCCGGCCCGTGGTGGGCCAGCTCCGTCAGTTCAAACAGGTCACTGGTCAGGCGGCTCATCAGCTGGCCGGTGCGGTTGCGGTCGTAGAAGTCGAAGCCCAGCTCCTGAATGTGGCGGTACAGATCGCGGCGGATATCCGCCTCCACGCGGATGCCGAAGGTGTGGCCCCAGTAGGCCACCACGAAGTACAGCGCCGAGCGCAGCACATAGGCGGCCACCACCACCGCCATGACGATGAAGAATACCCGGAACTGCCGCTGGGGCAGCCAGGTATACATGGCGGCGCGGGACACCAGCGGGAACGTCAGGTCGATGCAGGCGATGAGGAACGCGCAGGACAGGTCCAGGGCGAAGAGCCGCCGGTGGGGTTTGAAGTAGGAGAGGAATATCCGCAGGGGGCTGCGGGTCTGATAATCTTTCGTGGTCATGCTATGCCTCGCTTGGTGTTTTTTTGAACATATAGTATAGCACATCGGCACGGTGTTCGCAATAGCACGCAGCGCCCCGGCTTGCGTGTCGGGGCGCTGCGTGTTATAATTGGGCCATGACCTGGCCGATAGGGCCGTCGATGGTGACGGCGGCGCCAAGGCCGCTGCCGGCCCCGCCCTTGTTGATGACCGCCAGCTTATGGCCGCGGTAGTACTGTATCAGCCCGGCGGCGGGATAGACCACCAGCGACGTGCCGCCGATGATGAGCACGTCTGCCTGCCGGATATAGTGGATGGCGCGGGCCATCACGTCCTCATCCAGGGACTCCTCATACAGCACCACGTCCGGCTTAATGATGCCGCCGCAGGTGCAGCGGGGAATGCCGCGGCTCTCCGCGATGCGCTCCACACCGTAGAATTTCCCGCAGCGGGTACAGTGGTTCCGCAGCACGCTGCCGTGGAGCTCAAGGACCTCCCGGCTGCCGGCCTTCTGGTGCAGGCCGTCGATGTTCTGGGTGATGACGGCCTTCAGCTTCCCCTGCCGCTCCCATTCTGCCAGCTTGCGGTGGGCGGCGTTGGGTTGGGCGTCCAGGGCCAGCATTTTGGCCCGGTAGAAGTCGTAGAATTCCTCGGTGTGCGTCTCGTAAAATGTGTGGCTGAGCATGGTCTCCGGCGGGTATTTGAATTTCTGGTGATACAGGCCGTCCACACTGCGGAAGTCCGGGATGCCGGATTCGGTGGACACGCCGGCGCCGCCGAAAAACACGATGTTGTCACTGGCGTCTGTCAGTTCTTTCAGCCTGCGGATGGTGTCGTCCATACTGTCCCTCCATTTCTTTTGTAAGGAGCATACGCTATGAATATTCAGATCTTCGGAAAAAGCAAGTCCTTCGACACGAAAAAGGCGGAGCGCTGGTTCAAGGAGCGCCGCATCAAGTACCAGTACATCGACCTTGTGAGCAAGGGTGTATCGCCGGGGGAGTACCGTTCCATCCGGGCGGCCGTGGGCAGCTTCGACGCGCTGGTGGACAAGGACTGCCGGGCGTATGAGGCGCTGTACATGGCCTATATCACGCCTCAGGCGGCGGAGGAAAAGCTGCTGGAATACCCGGAGCTGTTCGCCGCACCCATTGTCCGCAACGGGAAGCAGGCTACCGTGGGCTATTGCCCGGAGATATGGCAGACGTGGGAATAGGAATAAGGGCTCTCATCCGTGCGCCGCAGGCGCACGGTTTTTTTCGGGCAGCACCGAGGCTTTCACTGTGCGGTGTTGCCCTTAGTCCGTGTAGCTGTGCTCCACCGTGACCACGGCGTAGTAATTGCCGTCCATGGTGCGGACCAGAGCGCGTATCTCCTGCGCTGCCTGGGCCGGGGTCTTGCTGCTGGAGAAGGGCAGCACCGCGTCGAAGATCAGGTTATCGTGTGTGGTGCCCCGGACCACGCGGAAGTCGTGGATGGTCAGGGACGGTTCCACCTGCTTCACCAGCTCCGCCACCTGCTCCCGCAGGCGGGCGATGGACGCGTCGTCCGTGTCCACGGGATCCATGTGGATGACGGCGTGGCAGTGGAGCTTCTCCATCAGTTCCTTTTCAATATTGTCGATCACATCGTGCATGGCCATGATGTCCCCGTGGGCGGGGACCTCCGCGTGGAGGGTGATCATCAGACGGCCGGGGCCGTAGTCGTGGACCACCAGATCGTGTACGCCCAGCACTGTGTCGTTGGAGAGGACGATATCCCGTATCTGCTGCACCAGCGCCGGGTCGGGCGCCTGCCCCAGCAGGGGGGACAGGGTCTCTTTTGCGGCCTTGTAGGCGGAGAACAGGATGAACAGCGCCACCACCAGGCCCACATAGCCGTCCACCGCCAGACCGGTCCATTTGCCGATGAGCATGGCAAGGAGCACCGCCAGGGTGGAGACGGTGTCGGAAAGGCTGTCCGTGGCGGTGGCCTCCATGGCGGCGGACTTGATCTTCCGGCCGACGGCCCGGTTGTACAGCCACATATAGACCTTCACGCACACGGAGGCGGCCATGATGGCGATAGCCATCAGGGAAAAGGTGACGGCCTCCGGATGGAGGATCTTGTCAAAGGAGGACTTGGCCAGCTCCACGCCCATCAGCAGGATCAGGCCCGCTACGATCAGGCCGGATATGTACTCGATGCGGCCGTGGCCAAAGGGGTGGTCGGTGTCCGGCTTTTTGCCCGCCAGACGGAAGCCCAGCAGCGTCACCGCCGAGGAGCCGGCGTCGGACAGGTTGTTGAAGGCGTCCGCCGTGACGGCGATGGAACCGGACAGCTGTCCGGCGAAGAATTTGCCGATGAACAGCAGAATATTCAGTGCGATGCCCACAGCGCCGCACAGGGTGCCGTAGGCGCGGCGGACGGCGGGGGAGGACACGTTGTCCCGGTCAGGAATGAGCCAGCGGCTCAGCAATCGTATCATAGCAGTCGTCTCCTTTCGGCGGGTAGACCCGGCGCTTTGTCAGCCAATAGCACAGAGGAATGGCATACAGCAGTATCTCGTAGGGGATGGCGGACATGTCCGCGCCCAGCATGGCCAGCGGGATGGACACGGAGATGTTCCAGGGAATCAGCGGCGAGAGGACGATGCCGGAGTTCTCGATGTCAAGGGCCATCTCGCCCCTGCCGTGGCCGCGCTTGGTGTAGTCGTCCTCCAGCAGCTGGTTGCACACCACCGCGCAGGTGGACTGGTTGCAGAACACCATGCTGCACACCACGGAGATCGCCGCGCAGGCGGGGAACCGCCCGGCTCTCCGGGCCAGGCGCTGGGCCAGATGCGCCGCGCCGTTCAGCACGCCCATGCCGCCCAGCAGCCCGGCGTACAGCCCGGCGCTGACGGCCATGATGGTGGCCGAGACCATGGACATCATGCCGCCGCCGGAGAGCACGTCGTGCAGCGCGCCGGGGGCGGGGAGGTAGCCCAGCACCGCATCCCGCAGGGTGGGCAGCAGAGCGCGGCCCTGGGCGAACACCGTCACCAGCAGCGCCGTCAGCGCACTGACGGCCATGGTGGGCCGGATGGGGACCTTGCACAGCGGCAGGATCAGGATCAGCAGCGCCGGGATGGCCGTCCACCAGCTGAGGCTGAAGGTGCCGGACAGCTGGTCCAGCACACCGCTGTCCACCATGGCCAGCGGGTGCGTTACGGACAGGGCGGCGTAGGCCGCGAGGCTGACCAGATAGGGCAGCCAGCCGGTGCGGTGCATCATGTGCAGGTTGTCATAGAGCTTGGTATCGGTGGCGGCGGCCACCAGCGTGGCGCTGGAGGAGGCCGGCGAGCAGCGGTCGCCGAAGTAGGCGCCGGCCACGATGGTCCCCGCCGTGATGGCCACGCTGACGCCGCCGGAGCGGGCCAAGGCCATCAGGATCACGCCCAAGGTGCCCACCACGCCGAAGGACGTGCCCAGGGCGTAGGAGATGAAGCTGGTCAGCAGGAACGTCACCAGCAGGAACAGCTGCGGCGTGATGATGCGCAGCCCGTGATAGATGAAGAAGGCGATGGTCCCGGCGCTGCGCCACAGGGCGGTGATGGCGCCGATGAGCATGTAGATCACGATCACGCAGCACATTTTGCGGCCCTGATCCCAGGCGGCGTCCCACATGGCCCGCACGGTCATCCCGCGGCGCAGGCCCAGGGCGGCGAAGGTTGCTATGCCCACCCATATCGCAAGGATCAGGGACTGGCCCAAAAGGATGCAGAGACCCACTGCGGCCAGAAACAGCAGAAAACAGAAGACAGCGCCCATGTTACCTCCCCGGGATGGTCAGCGTCATGCGGCAGCACAGATCATCCAGGTCGCTGTCGGTGGCGGCGGGAAGGCGCAGGCGTCCCCCGCATTTGGCACAGGTCAGGTCCACCGCGCCGCGGCGGACCTGCATGGTATATTCGTGGCTGCCGCAGGCGCAGGCGATACCGCCCCGGGCGGCGATATCCTTCAGCTCGGACAGCACCTCATACATGATGACGTTGTCGGTGAAGGCCTCATCGGGGGACGCTTTTTCCTTGGCCACCCGCAGGGCCAGACCCTCCATGGCCTTTCGCACCTGGGTCTCCTCACCGATGTAGCAGCATAGCTCCTGCTTTACCGGACAGGCCAGGCCGATGCCCCGGCCGTGCAGCACCGCGCCGGCGTCGCACTCCGCCTGGTGGTGCCCTCCGCACACGCCGCAGGGCACCTGAAGCCGGAAGCGCAGGCCGTCCGTTTCAGCGGTCAGAGCTTCTTTGCCGCATTCGCATTCCATCCGCACCGCGGCGGCGTTCAGGGCGAAAACGCTGCGGCTGTGCAGCACGGCCTTGCCGCAGGCCGGACAGATATATCCAAAGCTACGCATTTCTTCCATGACATACGCTCCTTTGTCAACCAAAAGTCACAACAAGTTCCTGTATTATATACCATTTATTCGCTGTTTTCCAGTATTGCGGGAAAAAGAGTTTTACATTATAATGGCGCCGTTATCCCACGCTTCAAAGGATGTGATACCGTGCAGAACAGGAGCTTTGCCGCGGCGGTGAAGGCGGCGTTTCCCTATACCATCCCCATTATGACCGGCTATCTGGCCGTAGGCATGGCCTACGGCGTGCTGATGGCCTCCAAGGGTTACGGCTTCCTGTGGGCCGGCTTTGTCAGTGCCTTTGCCTTCTGCGGCAGTATGCAGTATGTGGCGATCACGCTGCTGACAACGGCCTTTGATCCACTGCAGGCCTTTGTGCTGAGCCTGATGGTCAACGCCCGGCACCTGTTTTTCTCGCTGGCGCTGCTGCCCAAGTACCGGGGACTGGGCAGGCTGCGGTATTTTATGATCTATACCCTCAGTGACGAGAACTTTTCCCTCTCCTCCTCGGTGGAGCCGCCGGAGGACACGGACCCCACGCTGTTCTACTTTGCCATGAGCTTCCTGACCTGGCTGTACTGGGTGGCGTTCTCCATGCTGGGTGGCCTGCTGGGCGGGCTGATCACCTTTGACATCACCGGCATCGACTTCGCCCTGACGGCGCTGTTCGTGGTGCTGTTCATCGAGCAGGTCGTCAAGAAAGAGAACCGTGCCCCCGGCGCTGCCGGTCTGGTGTGCGCTGTGGCGGGTCTGGCCGTTTTCGGCGCGGACAACATGGTCATCCCGGCCATGGTGCTGACCCTGGCGGTCCTGCTGCTGGGAAGGAGGAAGCTATGCGCCTAGACACGATACATTCCCTGATCATCGTGGCGATGGTGGCGCTGGCCACCCAGATCACCCGATGGACGCCGTTCCTGCTGTTCTCTGGGGACAAGAAGCTGCCGAAGGTGGTGGAGGACCTGGGCAGGCTGCTGCCGCCGGCCATGATGGGCCTGCTGGTGGTGTACAGCCTGCGGAGCATTGATCTGATGGGCGGCAGCCACGGCATTCCGGAGGCCATCGCCGTGGCGGTGACAGCCGGGCTGCACCTGTGGCGGCGGAACACGCTGCTGTCCATCCTGGCGGGCACCGCCTGCTATATGCTGCTGGTACAGCTGGTGTTTTGAAGATCTGTGAAAGCGCCGTCCCTCGGGACGGCGCTTTCATATTTTCCCGTAAATGGTGCACACTACAGCCAATGCTATGTTTGCGAGGTGCGTATCATGGACGTAAAACGCTTGAGCCGGCAGACCTGCCGGTTTTTGCAGCCGCCGGGAGTGGTCAGCTTTGCGGCGGTGGCGGGAAAGCTGGAGGGCGAGGGACCGTTGGGCGGCTGCTTCGACGCTGTGGGGACGGATGCCTTCTGTGGGAAAAAGACCTGGGAACAGGGCGAGGCACAGATGCAGGCGGATGCCCTGCGTCTGGCCCTGCAAAAGGGCGGGTTGGCGGCGGAGGACGTGGACTGCGCCTTCGCCGGGGATCTGCTGAACCAGAACATTGGGGCCACGTTTGCCCTGCGGGATTTCAATATTCCCTTCTACGGGGTATATGGGGCCTGCTCTACTATGGGGGAGACACTGTCGCTGGCCGCTATGGCCGTGGCCTCCGGCGCGGTCCGTATGGCGGCGGCGCAGACCTCCTCCCACTTCTGCACGGCGGAGAGGCAGTATCGGATGCCTCTGCCCTACGGCAGCCAGCGTTCTCCTACTGCCCAGTGGACGGCCACGGCGGCGGGGTGCTGCATTCTGGGGGCCCAGGCGGAGGGACCGTATATCACCCATGTGACCCGGGGACGCATCGTGGATCTGGGTGTGACGGACATGACCAACATGGGCGCGGCCATGGCACCGGCGGCCTTCGACACCCTGCAGGCGGTGTTCCGGGACACCGGCACCGCACCCGGGGACTATGACCTGATCCTCACCGGCGACCTTGGCGATGTGGGCAGCCGCATCGTGCTGGAGCTGTTCGCCCGGGAAGGCGTGGCGCTGGAGAATTACACCGACTGCGGACTGCTGCTCTATGACCGGAAGAGACAGGATATGCACGCCGGCGGCAGCGGATGCGGCTGCTCTGCGGCGGTGCTCTGCGGCTATCTGCTGCCGGAGATGCGCCGGGGCCGGTGGCGGCGGGTGCTGTTCGCCCCCACCGGGGCGCTGCTGAGCCCCACCAGTTCATTTCAAGGGGAGAGCATACCGGGCATCTGCCACGCGGTGGTGCTGGACCGGACGAAGGAGGATGCGTGATGGAGTATCTCAATGCCTTTCTCTGCGGCGGGCTGCTGTGCGCCGTGGGCCAGATCATTCTGGACAAGACAAGCCTGACCCCGGCCCGTATTCTGACGGGCTATGTGGTGGCAGGTGTGCTGCTGCAGGCTGTGGGTGTGTATCAGTATATCGTGGACTGGGGCGGGGCGGGAGCCACCGTGCCGCTGACGGGCTTTGGCTACTCCCTGGCGAAGGGCGTGGCCAAAGCGGTGGCGGAGGAGGGCCTGCCGGGGGTGCTCACCGGCGGATTGACCGCCACCTCCGGCGGAATCGCCGCGGCGGTGGTGTTTTCCCTGTTGGCGGCGCTGCTGGTGCGGCCCAAAGAAAAACGTTGACAAATACCCGGTGGGGGTATATAATGCGACCGTGATCAAAAATACCCCCAGGAGGTATACGACTGTGGAAAATACTTGTTGCTGCTGCCAGGGAAAGACCAAGCACCGCACGCCAGAGGAGCAGAAAAAACTCCTGAACCGCCTGTGCCGCATTGAAGGGCAGGTGCGGGGCCTGCAGGAGATGCTGCAGAAGGACGCCTACTGTCCCGACATTCTGATACAGGTATCCGCCGTGGGCGCGGCACTGAACAGCTTTAGTAAAGAGCTGCTGGCTACCCACATCCGCACCTGCGTGGCGGATGGTATCCGACAGGGGGACGACGAGGTCATCGACGAGCTGGTGATCACGCTGCAAAAGCTGATGAAATAAGGAGATGGCAGTATGACAGAGAAATTCGTCATCACCGGCATGACCTGCGCCGCCTGCGCCGCCCATGTGGAAAGGGCCGCAGCTTCGGTGCCCGGCGTACACAGCGCGTCGGTAAATCTGATGCTGGGCTCCTTGGTGTGCGACAGGGACGAAAATGTGGACCCCGCCGCCATTGTGGCCGCCGTGACGGCGGCGGGCTACGGCGCGGCGCCGGAGAGCGAGGCCCGGCGGGACCTGCACGCGGAGCAGGACGCGGCGGTAAAGGCCATGGGCCGCCGGCTGCTGTGGTCGGTGGTGTGTCTGGTGCCGCTGTTTTACCTGAGCATGGGGCACATGATGGGGCTGCCGGTGCCCATGTTCATGCACACACAGCCCTTGCTGTCGGCCTTTGTGCTGCTGGCGCTGACGGTGCCCATACTGATTTTGAACCGCAGTTATTTCACCGTGGGATTTTCCCGGCTGTTCAAAGGTGCGCCCAATATGGACTCGCTGGTGGCGCTGGGCGCGGCGGCGGGGCTGGTGTACAGCCTGATCGAGATGGGCCTGCTGGCGGCGGGAAAGGTCACGGGTATGCCGGACCTGTACTTCGAGTCGGCGGGCATGATATTGGCGCTGGTGACGGTGGGCAAGTACCTGGAGGAGCGCTCCAAGGGCAAGACGACCGGGGCCATCACCGCCCTGCTGGCGCTGGCGCCGGAGTCCGCCGTGGTGCGCCGGGACGGCAAGGAGGTCACCGTCCCCACCGAGGACATCAAGGCCGGCGAGACGGTCATCGTCCGGCAGGGGGGGCGTATCCCCGTGGACGGCACCGTGACGGCGGGCAGCGGCACCGTGGACGAGTCCGCCCTTACCGGCGAGAGTATGCCGGTGGAGAAGACTGTGGGCGGCAAGGCGGTGTCCGCCACCATCCTCACCGGCGGCTATCTGGAGCTGACGGCGGACCGGGTAGGTGCGGATACCACTCTGTCCCAGATCATTCAGCTGATGGAGCAGGCCGCCAGCGGCAAGGCACCTATCAGCCGTCTGGCGGATAAGATCAGTGCCGTGTTCGTGCCGGTGGTCATTTCCATCGCGCTGCTGGCGGCTATCCTGTGGGCTGCGGTGGGCGGCATGGGTGTGCGCTTCTGCCTGTCCATCGCCATCGCCGTGTTGGTGATCTCCTGCCCCTGCGCTCTGGGCCTGGCCACGCCGGTGGCCATCACTGTGGCTACGGGCAAGGCGGCGGAGCAGGGTATTCTGGTAAAGTCCGCCGCCAGCCTGGAGCTGATGGGCCGGGTGGATACGGTGGTGCTGGACAAGACCGGTACCGTCACCGAGGGTAAGCCCCGGGTGACGGATCTGCTGTGCGCCGGCGGCATGACCGAGGATACGCTGCTGTCCGCCGCCGCGTCGCTGGAAAAGCCCTCCGAGCACCCGCTGGCCGGGGCCATTGTGGCCGAGGCGGAAAAGCGCGGTTTGGTCCTGCGGCCGGTGTCCGAGTTTGTCGCTGTGGCCGGCGGCGGTGTTGCCGCCCGGGCGGAGGGTATCGTGCTGCTGGCGGGCAATGAGGCGTTTATGGAGACGTCCGGCGTGGCCGTCAGCGAGGAGATGAAGTCCGGCGCGGCCAGACTGGCGGAGGACGGTAAAACGCCGCTGTTTATCGCCGCAGGTACATCGCTGCTGGGGGTCATCGCTGTGGCGGACGTGGTCAAGGCGGACAGCGCCGCCGCCATCGCCGCCCTGCGGGAGATGGGCTGCGACGTGGTGCTGCTCACCGGCGACAACCAGCGCACGGCGGACGCCATTGCCCGGCAGGTGGGCGTCAGCCGGGTCATCGCCCAGGTGCTGCCCCAGGACAAGGCCCGCGTGGTGCAGGAGTTGCAGGCCGAGGGCAAGAGGGTGGCCATGGTGGGCGACGGCATCAACGATGCCCCGGCGCTGGTGACGGCGGATGTGGGCCTGGCCATCGGCGCGGGCACAGATGTGGCCATCGAGTCGGCGGACATCGTGCTGATGAAGAGCAGCCTTATGGATATCGCCGACGCGGCAGCCCTGTCCCGGGCTACCCTGCGGAATATCCGTCAGAACCTGTTTTGGGCGTTCTTCTATAATTCTGTGGGCATCCCGGTGGCGGCGGGTGTGCTGTACCCGGCCTTTGGGATCACCCTGAACCCCATGATCGCCGCCGCGGCCATGAGCCTGAGCAGCGTGTGCGTGGTCAGCAACGCCCTGCGCCTGCGGGGCTGGAGGGGCCGCAGACGGGAGGAAACGCCGACTGCAAAAGAGCCGCAGCCGGTGCAAAATATAAATAATAACGAAAGCAGTAAGGAGGATGCCGCTATGAAAAAGACCATCACCATCAAGGGCATGATGTGTGCCCACTGCGTCTCCCACGTGGAGAAGGCGCTGACCGCCCTGGGCGTACAGGCGGACGTGGATCTGGCGTCCGGGACCGCCGTCGTCACCGGCAACGCCAGTGACGAGGCGCTGAAGAAGGCTGTCACCGACGCCGGTTACGAGGTCGTGGAGATCAAGTGATGCAAAAAAGAGCACCCCCGCAAGGGGGTGCTCTTTTTTATGTGCTTTTACGCGGCACCGTCAGTCTCGGTTTCCTCGACAACGGGAGCGGTCTGCGCGGCGGTGCGGGTGACGCTGTCGGCGGTGAGGATGGTGCCCTCGCCGTCGGCGAAGCGGATGGTGACACGGTCGCCGGTGTTGTAGATGACCACCTCCGGCTGCTGCGCGGCGGAGATGACGTAGTAGTGCTCGTCACCGGTCAGGTGCAGGTAGTAGAGGGTATTGCCGTCCACCACGGCGGAGCGGATATCCGCCAGCACACCGCTGACTTCGTTCTGGCCCGTCAGGGGCAGATCGGCGTCATCGGCGGATACCAGACCCTTCTCCGCCAGGATGCGGCGGTAGTTGGCCTCACACTGGGCCACCGTGTCGCCGGTGGCCACGATCTGGTACTGGCTGACGTTGACCATGGCGTACATCTTCACCAGCTCGGCGGCGTCCTTCAGCGCCATGAAGTAGGTGGGCTGGTCGGAGATATTCAGCAGCAGGGGGAAGGTGGCCGTGTACTTCATCTGCTGGACCTGCCCCTGGGCGCTGTCCATGGCGGAGTACTCCTTGGCGCCGGCCACCAGATAGAACCGCGTTTCCTTCGTGCGCTGGTTGGAGAGAATGAAGCCGATGTTGGACTCGTCGGACACCACGGAGGTGACACCGGTGTACATATACACATCGTCACCGATGGCGATGTAGTTATAGCCCTCGGTGGTGACGGTCACGTCCCGCTGGCCGAACAGGGAGTTGATAAAGCCGTTGACATACGCGCCGTGGTAGTCGTACTGCTGCATGATCAGCTCGGCGGTGTAGACGTGATCCACCCAGTTAGGCACGTCGCCGGTCTTGTAGTAGGCGCTCTCGCCGGTGACGGCGTTCACCAGCACGGCACCGATGATATCGCGGCCGCCGAACAGACCGATGGTGTGGCTGACACGGGGGCAGACCCACCAGGGGTCGCCGTTTTCGTCGATCTCAAAGGCCGGCTCGTCGAACATATAGGTGGGGTAGTGGAAGCGCAGATGGCGGTACAGATTGCGGCTGAAGTGCTCGGCGGTGGTGTAGTGGATACCCTCGTCCAGACGGATGACCTCCACGTTCTGGGTCACCATGTCGATAAGCAGATAGGCGGGCAGGCCGTCGGCACGGTTGTTCAGCCACTTGATGATATCGCCGTAGCGCAGGGGCGTGACGCGGACAGGGCGGCCCTGGTAGTTGATCTGGGTATAGTCGTCGGCCACCTCGAACTGGGACACCATGTCCGCCAGCTCGCCCAGCTTGCGGTTGCCCAGCTTTGTGGCGGAGTTGGCATCCAGCATGGGGATCTGGTCATAGCTGATCTCCTCCACTTCGGCGGCAAAGTCGCCGTCGGTAACGGTCAGCAGGTCGCGGTAATCCCCGGCACGGAACAGCTGCCAGCCGATCACCGCGCCCACCAGTGCCGTGGCGATCAGCGCGGCGGCCGCAATGAGTGGCACGGTGCACTGTTTTTTCAAAAAGGTGAAGTAGCCCTTGGCACCGGTGCCCTGAAAACCGGAGGTCAGTATGGCACAGCCGCCGTACACGGCGCACACCAGCAGCACAAAGACGTAGAAATCCTCGCTCTTGAGACTGATAGGCGGCAGAACGATATAGAAATACACCGCGGCGAACACCAATGTGACGGCGATGTTCAGCAGCGTGCGGCCCAGGGGCGTGCCCACGGCTTTGCGTTCCTTTTTCGGGCGGGGCTGGCGGCCGAAGCCCTGAAAGTTGGGGTCGTTCCAATTTGTATTCTTCATAGACGGTTCCTTTCTCTGTTGATATGCCTGTTGGTGCTATTATAACCGATGCATCTTCGTTTGTATAGCAACTTCAGGTTGCAAACGGCAAAATTGCCGCAGAGAGATGCATTTGGCTGTTCACAAAATGTTTACAATAAAAGTCAAAGAAAGTCAAATTACCCTATTGACAAAGTAGGAAAGGCGGTGTAATATATGCTCAAGGTCAAAGAAAGGCAAAGTCAAATTAGCCGAGCTTGACCGAGAGATGCAAACGAAAGGCGGCGAGGATTTGGGTATTTCCGATATTATCGCTGGATTTATCCAGCAGGAGTTAGACCAGGCGGGCGGTGCACTGGAGCTACAGCGAGCCGATCTGGCGCAGCGGTTCAACTGCGTGCCCAGCCAGATCAACTACGTGATGTCCACCCGGTTCTCGCCGGAGCATGGCTACATCGTGGAGTCCCGGCGGGGCGGCGGCGGCTACATCCGCATCACGCGGGTGCAGGTGGACCGCCAGACGCTGCTGATGCACGTTATCAACAGCATCGGCGACAGGCTGGACGCGGCCAGCACCCGCGCCATGGTGCAGAACCTGGTGCAGTCCGAGGCTGTCAGCCACGAGCTGGGACAGGCGCTGCTGTCCGCCACCGGCGCACGAGCCTTGCAGGCGGCGCCGCCGGATAGCCGCGACGCGCTGCGCGCCGATATATTCAAGCAAATTCTGATCCATTCCGTCTGACGGCGGAGCAAGGAGGTTATGATTATGAAATGTGATCGCTGCGGTAAGAACGAGGCTACGTTCTACTATAAGAGCAATATCAACGGCAGAGTGACCGAGACGCACCTCTGCCCCGACTGTGCCCGGGCCATGGGCTATGCCGGTTCCATGTCCGGCCGCATGAGCAGCTGGTTCAACGATGACTGGTTCGACCGTCCGTTCCGCATGCTGGAGCCGTTCTTCGGCGGCTTCGGCAGCCGGATGCTGACGGAGTTCCCCCAGCCGGTAGACGTGCTGGAGCAGGCGCAGAGCGCCGACCCGGAGAGCAGCGCCGCCGAGGAGCTGCTGCCGAAGGACGAGGCTATGTCTCTGGCGCTGGAGCGTAGGCGCAACGCGCTGGAGACGCAGCTGCACAACGCGGTGGCGGAGGAGCGTTATGAGGACGCCGCCCGCCTGCGTGATGAGCTGAAGGCTCTGGGCGGCAAGGCGTCCTAACGCCGTTCCGCTATGTTAAAATAACAAATCGAAAGGAAGTGTTCCTTTATGTCTGAGAATAAATTTACCCCCCGTGCAGAGGAAGTTCTGCGTTTGAGCCAGGAGGCTGCCGAGGACCTGGGCCACGGCTATGTTGGCTCCGAGCATCTGCTGCTGGGCCTGATCCGTGAGGAGGAGGGCATCGCCCACC
>ERZ824473.2885-NODE-2885-length-18511-cov-7.169918_pt1 | contig 18511 bp, 17 predicted proteins | sample MGYA00519874_ERZ824473 | MGnify/ENA primary metagenome ERZ824473 (study PRJEB31778, sample SAMEA3449151) | human gut metagenome | biome: human gut; feature: human-associated habitat; material: faeces | place: United Kingdom | collected 2010/2012 ... | reverse complement strand
AAATGCAAGCATTTTCCGCCTGTTTTATGAAATTTTGCTTGGCTCTGAACAGTTATGAACTTGATATAAAATTACAGGAAAACAGACAGCAGAAATCAGTGCGGCAACTATATCTGGTGCCATATGGAAGAAACAGAACGAAATCTTGTAAACCCTTGAAAATGCTGGATTTTTTGACAATTTTGCGTCATTTTTACCGTTGATTTTACATCATAAATTGCGTATAATACATTTACTTATGAAATTCGACAGCGCAAAAGACAGACGGGATAACAAAAGACAAAATGTGCCATACAGCTGTCTGAAGAGATCGAAGCGCGTGTAGGGGATTTTTGGAAAGCTGGGGAAATGGGTATGGGATTTGAACTGCCTCTGTTTATCGACTATTTAAAAGAGACAAAAAACGCATCACAGAGTACGGTCAGTTCGTATCAGCGTGATCTGAAAAAGATGGAGAATTATTTTGAGGAGCAAGGGATTGCGGATGTGGAGAGTGTGACTTCCACAAGCCTGAATTCGTATGTACTCTATCTGGAAAAGCAGGGATTGTCGACTGCGACAGTTTCAAGAAATGTGGCTTCAATGAAAGCTTTTTTTCATTATGCCTGCAAAAGCGCCCAGATCAAAGAAGATCCGGCAGAATCCATCAAAGCGCCGCATATCGAAAAAAAGCTTCCGGAGGTACTGAGCATGGAAGAGACGGTACGCCTTCTGGAGCAGCCGTCCGGGTCAAGTCCGAAGGAACTTCGGGACAAGGCGATGCTGGAGCTTCTGTATGCGACCGGTATGCGTGTGTCTGAGTTGATTACCGTAAAGCTTTCCGATGTCAATCTGATCCTGAACTATGTGGTGTGCCGCGATGGGGAAAAGGAGCGCGTGATTCCGTTTGGCGACAATGCCAAGGCAGCACTGGATCATTATCTTCAGCATGGCCGCATGTATCTGGTGCGGGAAGATGGCAGTGAGTTCCTTTTTGTGAACTGCTCCGGTTCCGGGATGAGCCGTCAGGGCTTCTGGAAACTGATCAAGCAGTACGCGTCGAGAGCCGGGATCACAGCGGATATCACACCGCATACGCTGCGCCATTCCTTTGCTGCACATCTGGTGCAGAACGGCGCGGACTTAAAGAGTGTTCAGCAAATGCTGGGTCATTCCGATATCGCGACGACGCAGATCTATCGGGATCTCAATTTCGAGCAGGTGCGCCGCGTATATAAAGAGGCACATCCGAGGCGGTGAGATTTTTTGCACCAGGTATGAGTGCGAAGAAAGAGTGTGAACAGAGAGATACGAAGCAAAATGAGACGCTCTCCTTTGGCTGTAAGGTTATTTGCAGGTTGAGCAGGAACAAAATAAAAGAGATGAAATAAGTTTAACCGAAAAAGCTCCCCGCACGGCGGACAGTGAAACTGCTGTCTGCCATGCAGGGAGCTTTTAAAAACGCTTATTTTAATGCATCATAAATATCGTAAATCAGCTGCTCTGACTTCTCCCATCCAAGACACGGGTCGGTAATCGACTTGCCATAGACGTGATTTCCGGTGCCGATCTTCTGCGCACCGTCCTCAATGTAGCTCTCGATCATGAAGCCCTTGACGAGTTTTTTGAGATCCGGGCAGTAGCTCATGCTGTGCAGGACTTCCTTTGCGATACGGATCTGCTCGATGTACTGCTTGCCGGAGTTGGAATGGTTTGTATCGATGATCGCGGCCGGGTTTTTCAGGTCACGCTCCTGATACAGCTTGTTCATCAGCATCAGATCCTCATAGTGGTAATTTGGGATGGACTGGCCGTGCTTGTTGGTCGCACCGCGCAGTACGACGTGTGCGAGATCGTTGCCGTCTGTGTAGACCTCCCATCCGCGGTAGATGAAGTTGTGCCTGCTCTGTGCTGCCTTGATGGAGTTGAACATAACGGAGAGATCGCCGCTCGTCGGGTTTTTCATGCCGGCCGGTACGTCCATGCCGCTGACCGTCATGCGGTGGTGCTGATCCTCGACAGAACGCGCACCGATTGCCACGTAGGAGAGCAGGTCGTCGACGTAGCGGTAATTTTCCGGATAAAGCATCTCATCCGCAGAGGTAAGACCGGTCTCTTCGATTGCGGTTGCATGGAGCTTGCGCATTGCCACGATACCGGCAAACACGTCTGGCTTCTTCTCCGGATCCGGCTGATGCACGAGTCCCTTGTAGCCCTCTCCGGTCGTACGTGGTTTGTTTGTATAAATACGAGGGATCAGGATGATACGGTCGCCGATCTTGTCCTGAATGGAAGCGAGACGGTGGATGTAATCGAGAACAGACACCTCGTTGTCTGCAGAACACGGGCCGATGATCAAAAGAAATTTATCAGAAGCTCCGGTAAAGACATCACGGATCTGAGCATCGCGCTCTTTTTTGATCTGTACCACCTTGTCGGAAAGCGGATACATTTTCTTGACCTCAGCCGGAATCGGAAGTTTTTTGACGAAATTCATTGACATTTTTTTACACCTCTGTTGTAAGATTTTGAACTGTTCAGAGCATTTTGGTGGTTGACGCTGAACAGTTACGATAATTATTAATATTATAGTATAAGTATAAAAAAATGTCGATACAATTTTATGTTTTAAATTTAGAAAGCATATGATACAATAGAAAACGGGAAAGAAGCAGAATAAGTGAGGCAGTAGTATGAAAAAGAACGGAAAACCGTATTTTCCGATGTTTGTGGATCTTACGGACAAAAAAGTAGTAATTGCGGGAGCAGGTACGATCGCAAAGCGGCGGATTCGTTCCATGATCGAATTTACAGATCATCTGTATGTGATCGCTCCGGAGGTCAATAAGGAATTAAAAGAGATGGAAGAAGCAGGAAAGCTTACGATTCTCCGAAAGACGTATGAGAGGGAGGATCTGTATGATGCATCGCTCGTCATTGCGGCGACGAACGATCATAAAATAAATCAGGATATTTATGCAGCGTGCAAATGCCTTGGCATTCCGGTCAACGTCTGTCAGGACAGGGATCGCTGCGATTTTTATTTTCCGGGACTTGCCATGCAGGACAACCTCGTGGTCGGCGTGAGCACAAGCGGACAGGAAAAGAAGCGGCAAAAAGGAATTGCAGGGCGGCTGCAGCAGTTTTTAGATGAGGATCAGGCAGGCATTTTGCAGAAAAAAGAAGCAGAAGGAAAGGAATAAAGTATGCTGGTAAAAATCTTTACGGATGGCTCGGCGCGCGGAAATCCGGACGGACCGGGCGGATACGGGACAATTTTGCAGTATGTGGACGGAAAAGGCACGCTGCATGAACGGACCTATTCGCAGGGGTATGAAAAAACGACGAACAACCGTATGGAACTGATGGCGGCGATCGTCGGGCTCGAGGCGCTCAACCGCCCGTGTGAGGTGGAGCTGTATTCGGATTCTCAGTATCTGATCAATGCGTTTAATCAGCACTGGATCGATGGATGGATCAAAAAAGGCTGGAAAAGAGGAAAAAGTGAGCCGGTGAAAAATACCGATCTGTGGAAACGGCTGCTTGCAGCCGCGCAGCCGCACACCATCCGCTATATCTGGGTGAAAGGACACGCCGGCCATCCGGAAAATGAACGGTGCGATCAGCTGGCGACGACGGCGGCAGACGGAGACAATCTTTTAAAAGATATCATCAGGGAAGGATGAAATAATAGGCTGAAATAATTCACAAACGGCTTGAAATGCCAGGTCGGCTGTGCTATGATGGTGAACAGACTGGCATAGTCTGCCATTATCATGCAGGAAAGAGTCAGACGGGAAAGGATGATACAAAACCGCCTGAAAACAGGAAATGGAAAGCCGCATGGAGGAATGAAGATTCCTCTTTGCAGAATCTTTGAGGACAAAATCATACAAAGAAAAGGAAGGGATGACGGGATGGCAGCATTTTTTATCGAATTTTCAAAAGAATTGATTGAACTGATTATCTTGGCAGGAGTCTCTGTGGCAGCAATTTTCTGTGGAAAGAAGCTGCGTGACAGAAAGGATGCAAAGACAGCGTCCGAACAAAAGAGTAACTGAATCTGGAGGAATTATTGTGGAAAAATACGGAGTTAATGAGTTGAGAAAAATGTTCCTTGACTTTTTCAAGAGCAAGGATCATCTGGTAATGAACAGTTTTTCACTGGTACCGCACAATGACAACAGCCTTCTGCTGATCAACGCAGGCATGGCGCCGCTGAAGCCGTACTTTACGGGAGCAGAGATCCCGCCGAAGCGCCGCGTTGCGACGTGCCAGAAATGTATCCGTACCGGTGATATTGAGAATGTCGGAAAGACGGCACGCCACGGCACGTTCTTTGAAATGCTGGGCAACTTCTCATTTGGTGATTACTTCAAGCGCGAAGCGATCCACTGGTCCTGGGAGTTCCTTACTGAGGTAGTCGGACTGGATCCGAACCGCCTGTATCCGTCCGTATATCTGGAGGACGATGAGGCGTGGAATATCTGGCACGATGAGATCGGCATCGCAGAGAACCGTATTTTCCGTTTTGGAAAAGAGGACAATTTCTGGGAGCATGGTGCAGGACCGTGCGGACCGTGTTCTGAGATTTACTATGACCGTGGTGAAAAATACGGCTGCGGCAAGCCGGGCTGTACCGTTGGCTGCGACTGCGACCGTTACATGGAAGTATGGAACAACGTATTTACCCAGTTTGAGAATGACGGAGAGGGTCATTACGAGCTGCTGAAACAGAAAAATATCGATACCGGAATGGGTCTGGAGCGTCTGGCAGTCATTGTACAGGAAGTGGATTCCATTTTCGACGTGGATACGATGCAGGCACTGCGCGACAAGGTATGTGAGTTTGCAAAGACTGTTTATAAGGCCGACGAGAATAAGGACGTCTCGATCCGTCTGATCGTAGACCACATCCGTTCCGCAACATTTATGATTTCCGATGGCATCATGCCGACAAACGAGGGAAGAGGATACGTACTTCGCCGTCTGATCCGCCGTGCCGCACGTCACGGAAGACTGCTTGGTATTGACGGAGCATTTCTTTCCAAACTGAGTGAGACCGTTATCGAGGGATCCAAAGACGGTTATCCGGAGCTGGAAGAAAAACGCGATTTCATCGTGAAGGTTCTGGCACAGGAAGAGGAGAAATTCAACAAGACGATTGATCAGGGCCTGAGCATTCTTGCAGGAATGGAAGCAGATCTGGCGGAAAGAAATGAAAAGGTGCTCAGCGGTGAGAATGCATTCATGCTCTATGATACGTACGGATTCCCGCTTGACCTGACAAAAGAGATCCTCGAAGAGAAGGGATACGAGATCGATGAGGAAGGCTTCAAATCATGCATGGAAGAGCAGCGTAAGAGAGCCCGCGGTGCAAGAGCGGTAACGAACTACATGGGCGCAGATGCGACTGTATATGATCAGATCCCGGCAGCGGTGACTTCTGAATTTGTCGGCTACGACAGCCTGACCTGTGACTCTGAGATTACCGTACTGACAACCGAGACCGAGCTGACTGAGGCACTGACCGAGGGTGTGCGCGGTACCGTTATCGTAAACAGGACTCCGTTTTACGCAACGATGGGCGGTCAGAATGGTGACAAGGGTGAGATTGTATGCGAGGCAGGACGCTTTGTAGTAGAAGATACGATCCATCTGCTCGGCGGAAAGATCGGCCACGTCGGATATCTGGCAGAAGGCATGATGAAAGTCGGCGACAGAGTGACACTTAAGGTAGATGAAGTTTACCGCAAAAATATCTGCAAGAACCACAGCGCGACGCATCTGCTTCAGAAAGCACTTAAGACCGTGCTTGGCTCTCATGTAGAGCAGAAGGGTTCCCTTGTGACACCGGATCGTCTGCGTTTTGACTTTGCTCATTTTCAGGCAATGACACCGGAAGAGATCGAGAAGGTTGAAGCAATCGTCAATGAAGAGATCGCAGCAGCACTTCCGGTTGAGACAAAGATCATGAGCATCGAGGATGCGAAGAAGACCGGCGCGATGGCACTGTTCGGAGAGAAATATGGCGACGAAGTGCGCGTGGTATGCATGGGTGACTTTTCCAGGGAGCTCTGCGGCGGTACTCACGTTGCAAATACTTCTGAGATCGCGACCTTCAAGATCGTTTCCGAGGCAGGTGTTGCAGCGGGCGTAAGACGAATTGAGGCACTGACAGGCGATGGTGTGTTCGCATATTATAAGACATCAGAGAAAGAACTGGCAGAGGCAGCGAAGCTGCTGAAGACCGTTCCATCCGGAGTGCTGGAAAAGATCACAGCACTGCAGAGCGAGCTGAAGGCAGTGATGAGCGAGAACGAGTCCCTGAAGAGCAAGCTTGCAAAAGATGCACTTGGCGATGTCATGAATCAGGTCTGCGAGATCGGCGGCGTGAAGTTCCTTCCGGCGAAGGTAGAAGGCGTTGATATGAACGGACTGCGTGATCTGGGTGACCAGCTCCGCGAGAAGATCGGTGAGGGTGTCGTACTGATCGCATCCGTCAATGACGGAAAGGTCAGCCTGATGGCAGCTGTAACGGATGGCGCAATGAGGAAGGGCGCACATGCCGGAAACCTGATCAAGGGAATTGCAGCACTTGTCGGGGGCGGCGGCGGTGGACGTCCGAATATGGCACAGGCCGGAGGAAAGAACCCGGCAGGCATCGATGCCGCACTGGAAAAAGCGAAAGAAGTACTGGCTGGGCAGCTTTCGTAAAAACTTTTCTTGAAAATTTTTATGAAAATGTGTTGACGAAAGTAAAAAATCTGGTATAATACTTGTTAGTGCAATAAAATACCCAGACAGTTGTATTCTGCACAATCTACAACTGGAGGGAGGTTAGGTGTGAGACAATGTCAAATGTTATCGTAAAAGAAAACGAGACTCTGGACAGTGCTTTACGTCGTTTCAAAAGAAACTGCGCAAAGGCAGGTATCCAGCAGGAAATTCGTAAAAGAGAGCATTACGAGAAGCCGAGCGTAAGACGTAAGAAAAAGTCTGAAGCAGCTCGCAAGCGTAAATACAATTAATGTGCAATAAAATTCCCGGTCAGGTTTATGCCAGACCGGGAATTTTTTTTATACAGGTCAGAATAAAGAGCCGGTCGGATGAATATGGATAAAGTAAAAGCCATTCTGGACGGTAATCATGAAAAGAGCGATAGAAAAGGTCACGAAAAAAAGAAGGCGGACATGGTTTCTGACGGTGCTGATGGCAGTCGTATCTGTGGTGTCACCTGCGGCAAAAGCGGCGGAGCCGGAAATCCAGACGCCGCATGCCTGTGTGATGGAAGTGTCTACCGGTGAGGTCCTGTATGAAAAGAAGGCGGATGAACAGCTTCATCCGGCAAGTGTGACGAAGGTGATGACGATCCTGCTGATTTTTGAGGCGCTGGATGCGGGAAAGCTGAAACTGGATGAAGAGGTGACGACAAGTGCGCACGCAAAATCCATGGGCGGTTCACAGGTTTTTCTGGAAGTGGGAGAAAAGCAGACGGTAGAAACACTGCTGAAATGTATCATCATTGCCTCCGGAAACGATGCGGCAGTCGCGATGGCGGAGCACATTGTCGGGAGCGAGGAAACGTTTGTTGAGATGATGAACAAAAGAGCGGAGGAGCTTGGCATGGAGCAGACACATTTTGTGGACTGCTGCGGGCTGACGGAGTCAAAGGAGCACTATACCTCCGCACGGGATGTGGCACTTATGTCGCGGGAACTGCTGCGAAAATATCCGAACTGTGTGGAATATTCGGACATCTGGATGGAAGACATCATGCATGTGACGGCAAAGGGAAGCAGTCCCTTTACGCTTACCAACACGAATAAACTGCTGCGCAGCTACGACGGCTGTGATGGACTGAAGACGGGGAGCACCAGTTATGCAAAATATTGTCTCAGTGCGACGGCACGGCGGGATGGGATCCGGATCATCAGTGTTGTGATGACTGCGCCTGACTCAAAGACCAGATTTGCGGAGGCGGGAAAACTGCTGAATTATGGATTTTCCAGATGCTCAATCTACTATGACGGAGAAATGCCAAAGCTTTCCCCGGTACCGGTGAAGGGTTCCATCCAGACGGAAGTGAGTGTGCGGTACCCGGATGAATTTTCCTATCTGAGTACGACAGGCGAAGATTTTTCGCAGATTACAAGGGAAGCGCAGTTTTCCGGGGAGATAATGGCGCCGCTGGAAGAGGGAGAGGAAGTGGGAAGCCTTGTATACAAAATCGGAGAGCGGGAAATTGGAAGAATGCCGATCGTGACGGCAGAGGAGGTCGAGAAGGCGGGATATCTTGACTGGGTGAATGCGGCGTGGGGCGCGTGGATGGTTTGAACGCAGATAAGCATCCCCTGCTTCAAGTGCGCGGAGCACTAAGCGGGAGATGGGATGCTTATCTGCGTTCATGAAATATCATAAGGGGGGACCCGCTTGCGGGAGATTCCTTATGATCCTGCAAGTAGCGAAGCGGATTGCGAATGTCCGTTTTACAAGGGATCATATGATGCGGTTACAAACAATTTGCCACAGCCGATAAAATATGTTACAATATGAGAATGGCTATATCGTAACAGGAAAGGACAGAACCATATGTCAGGATTTAAAATGACGCGGTATAAACTGCGGACAGGTGTGCGGACGAGAGGAACGGACCGCCCGTTTTCCGTGGCTTTTCTGAGCGATCTTCATAATATGAGCTATGGCGAAGACAACAGTGCCCTGCTTCTGGAAATTCGAAATCAGAATCCGGAGGCAGTGTTTGCAGCAGGAGATATGCTGGTAGGCAGCACGGAGCCGCAGATGGATGCGGCGATGTCGCTGATGGATGAGCTGACCAAAAAATATCCGGTCTACTGTGTGAACGGCAATCATGAACAGCGGCTGAAAGCGTTTCCAGACCGCTATGGGGAGCAGTATCAGAAATATTCTGACGCGATCAAGAGCTTTGGCGTGCATCTTCTGGAAAATTCGTGTGAGCGCCTGGAAATCAACCGCATGCCGATCACGGTATGGGGTTATGAGCTTCCGATCGAGTATTATCGCAGGGGACGAAAAGCGGAACTGCTGGAGATGCAGATCACAGAAGTACTTGGAGCGCCGGATGGGAATTCATTTAATATTTTGCTGGCACACAATCCGGTTTATTTTCCGACATACGCAGCATGGGGGGCGGATCTGACTTTATCAGGGCATCTGCACGGAGGCATTGTGAGGCTTCCGTTTGTCGGGGGCGTGATCAGTCCGCAGATCCGGCTGTTTCCGAAATATACACATGGAATGTATACGGAAAACGGAAAAAAACTGATCACAAGTGCCGGCCTTGGCAGCCACACGATCAACCTTCGGATCAACAATCCGCCGGAGCTTGTTGTGATTGATTTTATGTAGACGGGAGCTGTCATGGGAATACCGGTAAAACTGGAAGCGTTTGAAGGACCGCTGGACCTGCTGCTTCATCTGATAGAAAAAAACAAGATCAATATTTATGACATTCCGATCGTAGAAATTACGGACCAGTATATGGAATATATCCGTCAGATGAAGACGGAGAGCCTCGATGTAATGAGCGAATTTCTTGTGATGGCAGCGACGCTCCTCGACATCAAGTCCAGGATGCTGCTTCCACCGGAGGTGACGGAAGAGGGAGAGGAGATCGATCCGCGCGAGGAGTTAGTTGAGAAGCTTCTGGAATACAAAATGTACAAATATATGTCGTTTGAGCTTAGGGACCGGCAGGAGGAAGCGGAGTTCGTTCTTTACAAGCCACCGACCATTCCGGATGAGGTAAAGGCGTACCGCGAGCCGGTGAATATTGATGACCTGTTGGGGGATATGACGCTTGCAAAGCTGCATGCGATCTTTCGGGACATTATGAAACGGCAGGAAAACCGTATGGATCCGATCCGCAGCAAATTTGGCAATCTCAAAAAAGAAGAGATTGACTTAAGCGGTACGATGCAGGAAGTGGAGCACTATATTTCTGAAAAAAAACACTGCATGTTCCGAGAGATTCTGACGCGCAGGCGTGGAAAGCTTTACAAGATCGTGACATTTCTGACGCTTCTGGAACTGATGAAAGAGGGAAAGGTTGAGGTAGAGCAGGAAGAGACATTTGCGGACATCCGCATTGAATGGACAGGAAAAGAAGGAATGGAACCAGTGTCGGATGCTCAGGGAGATTATGACTGATTGTGCGGCAGCTGCCCGGTTATGAGCAGGCAGTGAAGTGGCGAATATCCGCTCTGACCCGAATCAGACAACAGATGACAGAAGAAAACAGGACGGGAGAATAACTGTGGGAATAAAAGAGGCAGAAGCCGCCATTGAGGCGATTTTGTTTGCGATGGGGGATTCCGTGGAACTGGAAAAGATCGCAAAGGCGATCGATCAGGATACGGCGACTACCAGAAAAATCATAGAGGGAATGATGGATCATTACCGCGCAAAAAACCGAGGGATCCAGATCGTGGAGCTGGACGGTGCGTTTCAGCTGTGTACGAAGAGCAGTCTGTATGAATATCTGATCCGCGTTGCAAAGCAGCCGAAGAAGATCACACTGTCAGACGTAGTGATGGAGACGCTCTCGATCATTGCCTACAAGCAGCCGATCACGAAGCTGGAGATTGAGAAGATCCGTGGTGTCAAATGTGATCACGCGGTGAACAGGCTGGTTGAATATGATCTTGTGAAGGAACTGGGAAGACTGGATGCGCCGGGACGCCCGCTGCTGTTTGGCACGACAGAAGAATTTCTGCGCCATTTTGGCTTGCAGTCCCTGGAGGATCTTCCGATCATCAATCCGGTACAGCTGGAGGACTTCAAGGCAGAGGCGGAAGAAGAAGTGCAGCAGAAGCTGGATGTGGAGGTATAGCGAGAGCCGCTGTTTTGCAAAAACAAATAGGAAGTTCTCACAGGCAGAACGAGAGCATATAAAAAGAAAGAGGACAAGATGCTTTGGAGGTGCCTGGGTATGCGGACAGTGCAGACGAGATGGAAGAAAATACCAGCCATAGAGAGAATGAACAGGCAGGAGAGTAAACAAGATCAGCAACGAAAGCGAAAAGAAAATTTAGGCAGAAAGAAAAAACAGACAAGTATTGTTTTTGCCGTACTGCTGGCGGTATATTTGCTGCCGGGAAATTTATGTCTGACAAAAGCAGAAGAGGAACTGAAACTATACGCCCGCAGCGCCGTATTGATGGACGGCAGCAGTGGGCGTATTCTTTATGGAAAAGAAACGAAGGAACCGCTTCCGATGGCGAGCACAACGAAGATCATGACGTGTATTGTGGCACTGGAGGAGACAAAAGAGAATATGGCCTGTACAGCGTCGGAGCAGGCAGCGCACCAGCCGCAGGTAAAGCTTGGCATGCAGACGGGTGAAACATTTTATCTGAAGGATCTGCTGTATTCTCTGATGCTGGAATCGCACAACGATACGGCGGTCTGTATCGCGGAAAATGTGGCCGGGAGCGTAGAAGATTTTGCAGAGAAAATGAATGCGAAGGCCCGGGAGATCGGTTGTGAAGATACGTATTACATCAGCCCCAACGGGCTCGACGGGGAGAATGCAGAAGGGGTGCACCATACAACGGCGGCAGATCTGGCGCTTGTGCTGCGCTACTGCATTACGCAGTCGCCGCAGGCAGAGGCTTTTCTGGAGATTACGGGTACGGCGCAGTATACGTTTACGGATATAAGTGGGAAACACAGTTACAGTTGTGCCAATCATAATGCCTTTCTTTGGATGATGGACGGGGCACTGACCGGAAAGACCGGATTTACCGCAAAAGCGGGTTACTGCTATGTGGGTGCGCTGCAAAAGGATGATCGTCTGCTGATCGTTTCCCTGCTCGCGTGTGGATGGCCTGGGCACAGATCATGGAAGTGGGCAGATACGAGGACACTGATGGATTACGGGCTGGAACAGTATCATCTTTCCGTGCTGGAAAGCGGAAAAACACGCATTGTGCCGGCAGCGGTAGAAAACGGGATAAAAAATCAGGTGGAACTTATAGAGGAACACAGGGGCTGCCGTCTGCTGCTTCGAAGAGATGAAAAAGTGATACGTGAAATGCAAGTGCCGAAAGTGCTGCGGGCACCGGTGGAAGAGGGCGCGTCAGTAGGGATCGTCCGGTACCGGGTGGGAGATATGGTCGTGCTGGCTGCGCCGGTGCGAACAGCGGAGGGCGTGAGAGGGAAAGACTTCTGGTATGGGGTGGATGCTGCATTTGAAAAACTGCTTCTGTAAAAATTGAGGAATAGAAATAGTTTGCTGCTTTTTTGTGCAGCGGTTGGGAAACGTATGCGGGTATGGAATGAGCTGTCAATAAAAACAGGCTTGAAGAATGCAAATTTGAGAGGAAACCATACAGAAGGCGAAGGAGAGAAGAATGCTTGTAAGATAATGGAGAATATTTTATAATGATACTGAAAAGCGAAAGCAGAAATACGAGAAAATGAAACATGAAACATGAAAAAGCCGGGCGATCCATACAGATGAAAACGTATGGCAGGCAAAGAGGAACGAAAAATAAAAGTGGGATATACAAGTTATAAAAAGCCTGAGAAAGCAGAATCAGCTGAGAAACAGACCGAAAATCAGACAGAAGAAAGGAATATCGATGGCACGAAAAAAAGAGAACCTTGAATTTCGCTACTATGACATCCCGCACGGCGAGCCGCTGCTGGCGCTGTATGGAGAGGACTGGATCCGCCCGTATGGGTATGATAAAAATTTAAAACCGATCGTGGATCTGCATTTTCACAATCTGATGGAGATTGGCTGGTGCTGCTATGGTGCGGGTGAGATCATTCTGGAGGGAAAAAGTGTGCCGTATCGCGACGGGACGCTGACCGTGATCCCTAAAAATTATCCGCATACGACGAACGCGGCACAGGCCAATCTGAACAAATGGCAGTACCTTTTTCTGGATATGGACAAGACGGTACAGGAACTGTATCCGGATAACCACCGTCTGGCGCAGCGGCTGCTTTACCGGATCAACAAAACACCGTGCTGTACGTCAAAGGAGGAGCAGCCGACCCTTTTTATTCTGATCCGTCAGATTTTTAAAGAAATGCAGGAACACGGTGAACTGTATCGCGAATCGGTGAGCGGGCTGCAAAAAGCGCTCGTCATTGAACTGGCACGGCTCAATCAGGAGCTGATCCCGGGTACTTATCTGATGGAGAATTTCAAAGCGCTGATTTCAAATCAGAATCTGGCGCGTGCATTGTGGAATTCGTTCCGCAACTCTTCCGTGCTCACGATCCTCTGTCTTCTGGTCTGCTCCCTTGCCGGATACGGATTTGAGATTTATCATGACAAGGCAAAGGACATCGTCTTTACGATTTTGCTTACTGCGATGATGGTTCCGTTTGCGGCGATCATGATTCCGATGTTCCGTATGTTTTCTCAACTGAAAATGGTCAATACAATGGCGGCCTTCATGCTTCCGTCGATCTCGACCCCGTTTATGATCATGATGTTCCGCCAGGCATCGCGTTCCTTCCCGAAGGATATTATCGAGGCCGCCCGGACGGACGGACTCAGTGAGATCGGAATTTTCTTCCGGATGTTTGTGCCGACGATGAAGTCCACATATTCCGCGGCGCTTATCATTACTTTTATGAATGCATGGAACAATTACATGTGGCCGAAGATCATCCTTCAGACGAACGAAACGATCACGATGCCGATGCTGGTATCGAACCTGCTCAGCGGCTATACGGTAGACTACGGTATGCTGATGCTCGGTGTACTGATCTGTACGCTGCCGACCGCAATCGTATTCTTCTTCTTCCAGAAGAGCTTTACAGAAGGTATCACAGGAGCAGTGAAGTAAAGCGGTTTATAAAAATCATTTGACTGAAAACGAAAACTCTCCCGCAGCATGGCGGGGGAGTTTTTTGCTGCCGGTTATGAAATTGTCAAAAATGCTTGTATTTTTGCTTGCAATTTTGAAACAAAAAGGGTACTATAGACTAGGCAGAAATTGGATAAACATTTTAATATAACATGGAGGGCTGAGAGAATGAGTAATACAGCACAAAACTTGGCAAGTACAAGAATTGCTTCTTTACTTGATGAGAACAGTTTTGTTGAAATCGGCGGATATGTAACTGCCAGAAATACTGATTTCAACATGCAGCAGACAGAAACACCGGGTGACGGCGTTGTGACCGGATACGGCGTGATCGACGGACATCTGGTATATGTTTACAGCCAGGATGCATCCGTTCTGGGCGGTACCATTGGAGAAATGCATGCAAAGAAGATCGCAGGTCTTTATGACATGGCTATGAAAATGGGCGCTCCGGTGATCGGATTATTGGATTGTGCAGGTCTCAGACTTCAGGAAGCTACCGATGCGCTGAACGCATTTGGCGAGATCTATCTGAAGCAGACTATGGCATCCGGTGTCATTCCGCAGATTACTGCCATCTTCGGAAGATGCGGAGGCGGACTTGCGCTTGTACCGGCACTGACTGACTTTACCTTTATGGAAGGCAAGAAAGCAGAGCTTTTTGTAAACTCTCCGAACGCACTTGACGGAAACAATAAGGACAAATGCGATACTGCATCTGCAAAATTCCAGAGCGAAGAGGCTGGTCTTGTAGATTTCATCGGTACGCAGGATGAGATCCTCGCAGGTATCCGTGAGCTGGTTGCAATGCTTCCGGCAAACAACGAGGATGATATGTCTTATGAGGAGTGCTCCGACGATCTGAACCGTGCATGCAAGGATCTTGAGAATGCAGCAGGTGATCCGGCGGTTCTTCTTTCCAATATCGCAGATGACAACAACTTCGTAGAAGTAAAAGCTGCTTATGCAAAGGATATGGTAACCGGTTTCGTTCGTCTGAACGGCACGACCGTAGGTGTTGTTGCAAACCGCAGTGAAGTTTATGGTGAGGATGGCGAAGTGACAGAGACTCTTGGCACCGTGCTCAGCGGAAAGGGCGCTCAGAAGGCTGCAGATTTTGTAAACTTCTGCGACGCATTTGAGATTCCGGTACTTTCCCTGACAAATGTGACAGGCTTCAAGGCATGCAAATGTTCTGAGCGTATGATCGCAAAGGCAGCTGCAAAACTGACCTATGCATTTGCAAATGCAACGGTTCCGAAGGTAAATGTCATCACAGGCAAGGCATTCGGAAGCGCATACGTGGCAATGAACAGCAAGGCAATCGGTGCAGACATGACATTCGCATGGGAGAATGCACAGATCGGCATGATGGATGCTCAGCTGGCAGCCAAGATCATGTATGCTGGTCAGGATGTAAAGGTTATCAACGAGAAAGCAGCTGAGTACGCAGCACTTCAGTCAAGCGCAGCGGCAGCAGCAAAGAGAGGATATGTAGATAACATTATCGCAGCAGAGGACACCAGAAAGTATGTCATTGGTGCATTTGAGATGTTATTCACAAAGAGAGACGATCGCCCGGCCAAAAAGCACGGAACAGTCTAAGCGAGGTGAATCACATGAAACGTAGATTAAGCGCAGTATTGCTTGCTCTGGGCCTGACCGTATCCGCACTCTCCACGGGCGTATATGCGGCAGAGACGGAGACAACGGCAGCGACCGAGCAGGTAACAGAGGCAGCACAGACCGAAGCGGCGACGGAAAAAGCAACTGAAGCACAGACGGAAGCTGCAGTAGCAGCTGCGGAGGAAGAGCTGACGGAGCTGGCATCAGAGGCAGCGGAAGCAGAATCAGCAGCAGCTGAGGCAGAATCAGAGTCTGAGACAGAAGCACTTTCTCAGGAAGAGCAGCAGAAGCAGTCGATGGCGCAGATGCTGGCACAGTTTAATAACTATACGGATGAGCAGCTGGATCAGATGCTGGAGAGCGATAATGCTTCCACAAAACTGATCGCAGCCAACTGGAGTTCCGTAAAAGAAGAAGTCGGCAACTTCGTAGAGGTGACAAGACTGGAGAGCAGTATGGCTGAGGATGGCTCTGCTTATATTGTTACCTGTCATGCAAAGTATGAGAAGACAGGTGACACCGATGTCGTTGTTACTTATGAGTATAATATGAAGGATCAAAGCACTTCACTTTCATGGGATATCCAGTATTCCATGGGCAAGCTGATCGAGCGTGCGGGACTGAATACCGTGATGGGTATCGGTATCGTATTCCTCGCACTTCTTTTCCTGAGCTTCCTGATCGGAAGACTTCACATCATTCCTGATCTGATTGAGAAGAAAGAAGCAGAAAAAGCACCGGTCACACCGGCAGCACCGGCACCTGTAGCAGCACCGGCTGTGGAAGAAGAGGAAGACCTGATGGACGACCTTGAACTGGTAGCCGTAATCACCGCAGCGATTGCTGCATCCGAGACAACGTCCGGTGACGGATTTGTTGTTCGTTCTATCAAAAAAGCAAACAGAAGAAACTGGCAGAGAGCCTAAAGACAGGAGGACATCAAAATGAAAAGCTATACAATCACAGTAAATGGTACTGCATATGACGTAACTGTAGAAGAAGGAACAGGAGCAGCAGCTCCGGCAGCAGCACCAAAGGCAGCTCCGAAAGCAGCACCGAAGGCAGCTCCGAAGGCAGCAGCTCCGGCAGCAGGCGGCGCAGGCTCCGTAAAGGTAACTGCTTCCGTACCGGGCAAGGTATTCAAGGTAGAGGCAAGCGTTGGACAGGCTGTAAAGAAGGGCGACAGCATCGTAATTCTTGAGGCTATGAAGATGGAGATCCCGGTTGTAGCTCCGCAGGACGGCACAGTAGCAAGCATCGATGTTGCAGCAGGCGCTGCAGTAGAGAACGGCGACGTTCTGGCTACTCTGAACTAATGATTTTGTGCGTCGTGCCGGCGTGATTTGAATCCGGCAGACGAAAGTACAAACTGGGAGGTAAAAGAATGTCTTACGTAACAAATACGTTGGCGAACTTATGGGGACAGACTGCATTTCACAACCTTGAGATCGGAAACTACGTTATGATTCTGGTTGCATGTGTGTTCCTGTATCTGGCGATCAAACATGGTTTTGAGCCGCTTCTTCTTGTACCGATCGCATTTGGTATGCTGCTCGTCAATATCTATCCGGATATCATGGCTGAGCCGTACACCGATGCAGCTGGTATTGAGCATGCAGGCGGACTGCTTCATTATTTCTACATCATGGACGAGTGGTCCATCCTTCCGTCCCTGATCTTCATGGGTGTTGGTGCGATGACTGACTTTGGCCCGCTGATCGCAAACCCGATCAGCTTCCTGCTCGGCGCAGCAGCACAGCTTGGTATCTACGTTGCATACTTCCTTGCAATTGCACTTGGATTCAATGGCAAGGCAGCAGCAGCAATTTCCATCATCGGTGGTGCAGACGGCCCGACTTCCATCTTCCTTGCAGGTAAGCTCGGGCAGACGGCACTGATGGGACCGATCGCCGTAGCGGCATATTCCTACATGTCACTGGTGCCGATCATCCAGCCGCCTATCATGAAACTTCTCACCACGAAGGAAGAGCGTGAGATCAAGATGGAGCAGCTTCGTCCGGTATCAAAGCTGGAGAAGATCCTGTTCCCGATCATCATTACGATCGTTGTCTGCCTGCTTCTTCCGTCCACCGCTCCTCTGGTTGGTATGCTGATGCTTGGTAACCTCTTCCGTGAGAGTGGTGTGGTAAAACAGCTGACAGAGACAGCTTCCAATGCAATGATGTACATCGTTGTTATCCTGCTTGGTACTTCCGTAGGTGCAACGACATCTGCAGCTGCATTCCTGAACATGAACACAATCAAGATTGTTGTTCTTGGCCTGGTTGCGTTTGCATTTGGTACTGCAGGCGGCGTACTGCTTGGAAAACTGATGTGCAAGCTTTCCGGCGGCAAGATCAATCCACTGATCGGTTCCGCAGGTGTATCTGCCGTTCCGATGGCAGCCCGTGTATCTCAGAAGGTCGGTGCAGAGGCTGATCCGACGAACTTCCTTCTGATGCATGCGATGGGACCGAACGTTGCAGGTGTTATCGGTACTGCAGTAGCAGCCGGTACTTTCATGGCAATTTTCGGAGTATGATGAAATCACTGCTTTGCAGCGATTCGATTATGTGGGCGGACTAAAAAAAGGTCTGCTTTGACAGTGAACAGTTTATGGCGCCGTTTGGCGGCGCCATTCTATACAGGAGGAACAAAATGGCTGAACAGGCAAAAAAACCAATTAAGATTACTGAGACCATCCTTCGTGATGCGCATCAGTCTCTGATTGCAACACGTATGACGACAGAGCAGATGCTTCCGATCGTTGACAAGCTGGATAAAGTTGGCTATCATTCCGTAGAGTGCTGGGGTGGTGCAACTTTCGATGCATCTCTTCGTTTCCTGCATGAGGATCCGTGGGAGAGACTTCGTAAATTAAGAGCAGGCTTCAAGAATACGAAGCTGCAGATGCTGTTCCGTGGACAGAACATCCTGGGATATCGTCCGTACGCAGATGACGTAGTAGAGTATTTTGTACAGAAATCTATCGCAAACGGTATCGATATCATCCGTATCTTTGACTGTATGAATGA
>ERZ824473.2882-NODE-2882-length-18531-cov-8.254384_pt1 | contig 18531 bp, 17 predicted proteins | sample MGYA00519874_ERZ824473 | MGnify/ENA primary metagenome ERZ824473 (study PRJEB31778, sample SAMEA3449151) | human gut metagenome | biome: human gut; feature: human-associated habitat; material: faeces | place: United Kingdom | collected 2010/2012 ... | reverse complement strand
TCGAGATATCCGGCTTTCGTAAATTCGAAGCAAGGTTAGGGTTAAATAAATCGGAATATGATATTTGAAATAGACTGTATGTGGTTTTGAAGGTACATAAGTAAGACATCGAAGTGATTCGGTGTCTTTTTTTTGTTCAAAATCTACGCTGCGGCAAATATGAGGTTGCTATTTCGATAACTTTCGTGTATACTCAAAAGTATAAAAAACAACAGAGTTTTTTCAAACTGAAATTTGGAACAGGAAAGGAAAGGAGAAGAGAATGAGAAAAATCCACAAAAAACTGAGTTACCTGCTATTGACAGCCCTGCTGCTCTGCCTGATGGTCGGTACTTCTGCGGCGGCAAGCCTTAATTACGACCGCACCTGCACTTTTTATCTGGAAGGCACAGGAAAGTATGCGAAGGGAACCGGAATAATTGGTGCTTTTGAGGATGGAAGCGGCACACCATCGATCGTCCGCACATCTTTAAAAAGCAGTGCGCCTTCTGTTGCAGCCCTGAAATACCTGCGATCAGAGACGTTCGGAGGCGAAAGCCGTGAATATCGGATCGGTCTGACACTGAAAAAGCCTGGCACGACAAAAGTGACATTTCAGTCAGGAAAGAAAACGTGTACCTCAACAGTAAAAGTGCTGTCCTATAAGAATCCGCTGTCGGTGGTAAAGCTCTCGGGCGTAAAGAGCGGAACAAATCCAAATCTGACCGGGCTTTTAAAGAACAAAAATTATGCGACGGTAAAGATGAGCAGCACACAGAAAAAAGCGGTTCTGACACTGAAAGCAGCGCCGGGCTGGACGATTACATACGTATCGTATGAGAATCCGAAGCGAGGACTGCATTATTTCATTGCGGAAGAGACAACTTCGGATACCTTTACACTTGGATATTTTCCGACCGGATCAAATGCAAAACTTCGCATCGTGATGAGAAATAATGCGAATTTTGGAACTATTGACTGTCTGTATACAATTAAATAAAACAGAAGAAGGAGGAAAGCAAAATGAAGAAGCTGTGGAAACGAATGACAGGTCTGCTTTTTATTGGATGCCTCTTTGCACTGATACTTTCTGTCACTGCGGGAGCTGAGCCGCTGTATCCTAAAACACAGTATTATTACTTAAATGAAAAGGGCGGCGAAGGACAGGGACAACTGACCATCAGCGGTCTGCCGTTTAAACAGAAACTGTCGAAATCATCTATAAAAAGCAGCAATCCGGCTGTGGCTAAAGTCAGCGGGCTGAGTCAGTCGCAGGTGACCACAGAGGAAGATCAGTTTGGAAAACTGCCGACTTCGGGAATACAGTATAAGAATGGTTATACGGTTGAACTGAGTTTTACCAGGTCAGGAACGTCAAAGATTTCGTTCAAATCAGGAAATAAAACATACACGTCAACCGTAAGAGTGCTGCCGTACACAAAGCCACTTTCCAGCCTGACCATCAGCGGAATCAAAAACGGTACTACCACGAACCTTGCGGGAAAATTTGCAAAAGGACATTGGGTATCTGTAAAGCAGCCAAAGACGCAGAACAACGGACAGATTTCCATAAAAGCAGCATCCGGTTGGAAAATCATATCCGCCTACTATATGGCAGAGGGAAGAAACCGTATGCTCACAAGTGAGAGAGGCTTAAATTCCGTCACATTATTTGCAGGCCGAATGCCGGCTGGTGAGTCTTTCCGAAGCCTTACGATGAAGTTTCGTAACAGTAAGAATGGAGCGGTGATCGAGTGTATCTGTCAGATTGACTAAGCGGATATGCGAGATCTGCTTTGTTACTTGCTTATAAGAGAATAGTTGCTTCGCTCCTGTTCTTGTAAAGTCAAAGCGGATATTCGCAATCCGCTTCGCTACTCGGTTAAAAAATGGAGGCAGTTAGAGAAGAGAAAATGAGAGAAAAATTAAAGAAAATGGCAATTTACCTGTTACTTTTGGCATTTTTCATTCCGGGAATCATAGGAAGGCGGATTGATGCACAGGCGGCCGGAGATTCCGGGAATGATACGCTGGCAGCAGCAATCAGAATCAGTAAGACCGCTGCGACACTGTCACCGAAGCAGACCGTGACGTTGCGATTAAACGGTACGACAAGAAAGCCGGTCTGGACCAGCAGCAATACAAAGGTGGCGACGGTTGGCCGTACGACGGGAAAGGTTACAGCAAAAAAAGCCGGAACGACAGTCATTACAGCGAAGCTCGGGGCAAAGACGTATCGCTGCAAAGTTACCGTTCGTGCCCGCTATAAAATCCTTTACAAGAGCTTCCTTGGCAGACATCCGGAGTATGACAGTTACTATGTCCTGAATGTGGATAAAAGCGGAGTGCCGGAGCTGGTTGTGTTGACGGGAGTAGGCGGAGTGATAGGAAATTATAATGTTTATACGGTGGCAAACAACAAGATAAAACTTCTTGGAAGCTATCAGTCGATGGGCGTTTCGACCGCAAATCCGAGTTTCATGTATGTTGCGGGACAGAAAAGTCTGTATGCATCAGGCTGGGTGAATCGTGTTGGCGGAGCCTGGGGAAAACTTTTTACGATCTCAAGAGGAAAGCTGAAAGAGACACGTTACGCTTATGAAGCACACAGCTGGAAAGATGAGTACTATACCGGTACGAGCTACAAAAACTATAAAAAAGTAAGTAAATCTGCATTTATAAGTTTTTGTAACCGCTATTTTAAAAATCATAAGACATATTCGCTGGTAAAAAATACGAAATATAACCGGGATAAGACATTCCGGTAAAAAGGAAAGGACAGGTGTGCGCAGTATGATTTTGATGCATGGAATGACAGTAGTTTTGATACTGGCAGCCTGTCTGACCGGAGTGGAAACCATGGAAATGTCAGGCGCAGAGCAGGCAGTGGAGAATCCGGCGGAAAGGTCTGGCGGGGTGGAGACAGAACAGATGCGAAGCATCGCGGAGCAGAATGCAGAATCGTTTCTGAAAGAATTCTTTTCCTTTAACAAGGATGACCGCCGTGCACTTTTTGCGGATACGGAGAGTACGGATGAGCAGATGGTGGATGCGGTGGCGGCGTATTATGAAGGGTTTCTTCCATATACAGAGCAGGCCTGCATCGAAGAGATGGCGTCCGCGCGGCTTCCGCTCAAATATGACCGGATGTGCGGTGACTGGATCGTTTCGGTAAAAGCGAAAGAGGTCTCACTGGAAGAGGACGGATCGGAAGCCTTTGGTGACGGGACGGTGTATGATTACACGGTACTGCTGGAAAAAGAAGAGTACAACACGGATACGATTGAATTGTTTGACATTGACGGGCAGATTACGGTCGATGCGGAGGGATTCGTGAAACGGATTTATGTGGACGAGCCGGAAGGACTGGAGCGGTATCTGGGAAAAGCGGCGGAGTGAAGTTGGGAAGAATCAGGTAATATAGTTTTTCAAAAAATTCATGGATAGAAGGATGAATTGCTAAAAGAAACATAACGGCGATGACGGATTTCGCGAATATATCGACTGTGAATTGAAACAAAAGACGAAATATTAGATAAAATAACAGAAAAGCGAGTCGGAAAGAAATCCGGCTCGCTTTTTTCATGAAATAAAAGTTTTTTGACCTTCAGCATAAAAACAGTTCCAGCGCAAACACCACAATACACGCTGCCGACGACACAAAAAACAGGCTTTTTCCCATCCAGGCCGCGGCGATGGCTACGACAAGCGCTGCCCAGGCGGAGAACGGGCTTCCGGTCGCATCGAGGATGGCCGGGAAGGTCATGACCGCCAGTGTTACGTAAGGAATATAATAGAGGAACGAACGGAGCGTTACGTTTTTGATTTCCTTCCGGATCAATGTGAGTGGGAGGACACGGATCAGCGTGGTAACGCCTACCATGATTGCAATATAAAGAAAGATATTATTCTGCATTTTCAGAATCCTCCTTGATCGGGAATAATACAGCGGCAAGGCCGGAAAGGATCACGGTCAGGATGATGACACGCATACCGGACGAGATGCCGGAGAGCAGCGGCAGATAAGAAAACAGGCTGCTGGCCAGCATCGAGATGATTACAAGAACTGCAATCACGCGGTTTTTCCGGGCGGGTGGAATGATCACGGCAAGGAACATTCCATACAGGGCGACGCTGAGTGCGCGCGTGATCCGCGGCGGCAGCGCGGTCCCGAGAATGACACCGAGACAGGTACCGAGCGCCCAGCCGGGAACGGCGATGCTTGCGGTGCCATACGTATAGAACGGATTCAGTTTTCCTTCACGGGAAGACGAAACTCCGAAAATTTCATCAGTGATAAAAAAACCGGTCCAGAAACGGTGAAACATTGGAGTATCAGTTGGCAATTTCTGGGAAAGCGCACAGGACATCAGCAGATAGCGCAGGTTGATGATGGCCTGGGAAAATACCATTTCGAGATAAGGTGCGCCGGCACTGATGATGCCGAGTGCGGCAAATTCTCCGGCAGAAGTGAAGTTTGTGAGACTCATGATCGTAGCCGGAAACGCATGGATGCCAAAATTCCGGGCAGCAATGCCAAGGGTGAAGGCAACGGCGAGGTAGCCGAGTGCGATCGGAACGCCGTCACGGAGTCCTTCTTTATAATTTTTCACATTTATACTTTTCATAATGCCCCCATAACAAGACCGCAGGAAAAAAGATGACAGCTGCGGTGTGATATCCAACAACATATTATAGGAGTTTTAGAATAGAAAAGCAAGGCTTTGTTTACTGGCGCAGCAGACGCCACAGCGTAGAGCGGCTGATGCCAAGTCGGCTTGCAGCCCGTGAGCGGTTTCCATTTTCCTGCTCCAGTACGATCCGGACAATATCATAATTAATAAGATCGAGTGTCTGATTGAGATTCAGAGTCTCCAGGCCGCCGCTGCCTGAGTGGGGATGAGCAGGCTGTTCCTGATTAAGAAGATGCTGGACAAGGTGGGTCGGAATATAATAGCTTTCCGTCTGCAGAACAAGTTCACGGATGATTCGTTTAAACTGCGACAGATTTTCTCTCCAGCTGTACTGTTTCATAAGTGCCATGGCTTCCGGCTCAAAGCCAACAATCTGTTTTCCGAGTTCATTATTGATCTGGCTGATATACAGGGTTGCGATGCCTGGAATATCTTCGGTGCGTTCGCGGAGCGGCTTCAGGCGCAGGACAAGACAGGAAAGTGCGTTCATGAGCGTCCGGCAGCAGACACTTTCTTCCGTGACAGATTCACCGATGGTACAGGAAAAAATAAGGCGGTTTCTGCGATGAATATCGCCCTGGATCAGATAGGAAATAAAGCTGTTGGCCAGTGCTTCATCGAGCTGCTGGATGTTTTTGATATAAATAGTGGTATGCAGATCATTCAGCGGAGAGTTTACGCTTTCCATAAGATAGGTCCATTTTTTCGGATTGGCCTGCGTACAGTCGATCGTAACGAACGGACTTTTCCGGTATTCACTGTGTTCATAAATAAACTGTGCAGCTTTATCTTTTCCGGTACCGGTTTCTCCGGTGATAAGGACCGGATACAGTGTTTTCGCATACTGCTCCATAAGACGGGCATTATTTCCGACCAGATTGGCGCTTCCGTAATAGAATGAAGAATTCTTTTTCTGTTCACGGCTGTCATAGAGTGAGATGCCGAGTTCATCGATCGAAACTGGAGCATCCTGCAGAAGCAGATAAATGTAGACATATGGCGTACCGTTAATATTGATGTGTCTGGAATAAAGAGAGAAGAGCAAACTTCCGACACGATCTTCCAGACGAAGGCGTGGATCATTTAAAAATTCATTAAGATGAGTTTCTACATAAGTAAAGAAAGGTTCTGTTGCCTGACTGCGTTCCAGACTGGAAAAAAAGAGCGAACCGTCCTTTGTGTAAACAAACAGAGATTCACGGCTCTGTACGACGGCAGTTTTCAGGACAAGAGCCTGCTGACGCTGGAGAGAAAAAAGCCTGGCGATACTGACGCACTGCTCCAGCGCCGTTTCAATGCTTTCACGCCCGGAAGTGATCAGGATAAAGTTCATGCCAAGGTCATTTGCGACAGAAGTGCCTATCATATCACAGAGGATCATTTCACATCCGTCTTTTTTCAGTGATTTTACAACTTCGTATGGATCGATTCCTTCTCCGAGTGTGATGATCTTTATATTATATTGAAGCAGATTGCAGAGAATCCGGGCACAGTCCGTGATTGCAGGATAGCCGACAATGGCAAAACTGGAAGTATAATTTTCTGCCAGCTTGATTGCATGGAGAACATCGTATACGGATATCTCGACAGCAACAACCGGGATCTGGATATGGGAGGCAATCAGACGCGCGGTACCACCTCTGGAAAGGACAATATCATAGTCGTCAAGATCACAGTTTTGCAGGATCTGGAGTCCGTTTTGCAGGTTTCCAATTTGAACGGTCAGCTCAACATCCGGCCAGGATTCCTGCAGGCTGACCAGTACTTCTTTCATCCCCTGGTAGGGCGCGATCGCCAGTATTCGTGTTTTCATAGTGTTTTCTCCTTGTATTAGGTCAACGTGTACAAAGTAACAAAATGTATCGAAACGAAACCTTAGCTGATGGCAATATTATAGCATATGTTTCAAAATAAAACAATATAAAGATTTGAACGGATTGAAATTAAGAATACAGGTGTGATAATATGAGCATACAGAAAATAAAAACAGAAAGCGATCGATAATAAAACAGTTAAAAGAGAAGGAGGATAAAAATGAAACCAGTTCTTGGAATTACAATGGGAGATCCGTCTGGAAATGGACCGGAAATTTCAATTAAGTGTCTGATGAAGCCGGAGACCTACGAAAGATGCAGACCGGTCGTGATCGGTGATGCAAAATGTATTGAGGCAGCACTTCCGACAGTAGAAGGTGCACAGAACATGAAACTTCATGTGATTCATGATGTGCAGGATGCAAAATTTGAATATGGCACAATGGATATCTATGATCTGGATGTTGTGGATCTTTCGAAGAGGCTTTATAAGAAAGACCGGAAAAAGCTTGCACAGACCATGACTGCAGAAGAACTTGAGGCTGCGTATAAAGAGAGCCAGATTATGTGCGGCGATGCAGCGTTCCAGTATGTGGTAAAGGTGATCGAACTGGCGATGAACGGGGAAGTGGACGCGACGGTTACGAATGCTCTGAACAAAGATCATATCAATATGGCGGGACATCATTATTCAGGACATACAGAAATCTACGCAGAGTATACGCATACACCAAAATATTCCATGATGCTGGCACACGGAGAACTTCGGGTTGTTCACACCAGCACACATGTTTCCTTAAAACAGGCGATTGAACTTTGCAAAAAAGAGCGGGTACTGGATGTGATCCACATGGCGGACATGGGATGCCGGGCACTTGGAATTGAAAATCCGAGAATTGCAGTGGCGGGTCTGAATCCACACTGCGGCGAAAATGGAATGTTCGGAAGAGAAGAGATCGAGCAGATCCAGCCGGCGATTGATCAGGCACTTGCAGAAGGAATCAATATACCGGACAAAGCACCGACACCGGCAGATACCGTATTCAGTAAGGCACTTGGTGGCTGGTATGATATTGTAGTAGTTCATTATCACGATCAGGGACATATCCCGCTTAAGGTACTTGGTTTTGTTTATAATAAGGAACTGCAGAAATGGGATGCAGTGGCAGGGATCAATGTGACACTGGGGCTTCCGATCATCCGCGCATCGGTAGACCATGGTACGGGCGAAGGCCATGCCGGTGATGGAAGCGCAAATGAACTGAGTTTAATGAATGCAATGGATTATGCAATTCGTATGGCACTTGCAAAGCAGAAACAGGAGTAAAAAATGAGAGAGAAGAGAGAAACACGTATTAAAGGAATTATACCACCAATCCTGACTCCGTTTTATGAGGATGAAAGTGTAAATTATGAGGAACTGCGCAATCAGGTCAATCGAATGATCGAGGCCGGAGTGCATGGACTGTTTCCTTTTGGGACAAACGGCGAGGCGTATGCACTGAGCAATGATGAGAAAATTGAAATCTTAAAAGTCGTTGTGGATGAGACAAAAGGCAGGGTTCCTGTTTATGCGGGGACAGGCTGTATTACGACAAAGGATACGATCGAGCTTTCGCTGCGGGCAAAAGAAGCGGGAGCGGATATTCTTTCCATTATCACGCCGTATTTTGCAGCAATCTCCCAAAATGAATTATATGCACATTATAAAGAGGTAGCAGAAGCAGTTGATCTTCCGATTGTACTCTACAATATTCCGATGAGAACCGGCTGTAACATTGAACCGGAGACGGTGGAGCGGCTGGCTGAGATTCCCAATATTGTCGGGGCAAAAGATTCCAGCGGAAAGTGGGAGAACCTTTCTGCTTATATCGAAATTTCGAAAAATACAGGACTTTCCATTCTTTCGGGAAATGACGGGCTGATTCTGAAAGCACTGCAGGCTGGCGCAGTCGGAGGAATCGCAGGCTGTGCGAATGTATATCCGTACAATATGGTCGCAATTTATGATTGCTTCGTGAAAGGGGATCTGGAGGGAGCGCAGCGCGCACAGGATGCAATCGGTGTATACCGTTCCTGCTTTAAATATGGAAATCCCAATACAATCACAAAAATTGCGGCAGGTCTTCTCGGCTATCCGGTAGGAAACTGCAGAAAACCGTTCTGCACACTGCCGGAAGAAGGAATGCAGGCATTGAAAGAGGTACTTGAGATAAACCGGAAAAACGGTATGAAATAACAGAGGCAGGAGGGCAATCACTAAATGAGACTCTTAATGATTGCTGATGACTTCACGGGTGCGCTTGATGCCGGAGTTCAGTTTGCCAAAAAAGGCTTCAAGACGAATGTGCTTGTAGCAGACGGCGTATGTATGAGCCAGTATGAGGATACGGAGATTCTTGTAATTGATGCGGAGACAAGACACAGAGAGGCAAAGGAAGCCGGGGCGATTGTACAGCAGCTGGCCGAAGCGGCTGTACGGTATGGCGTTCCATACATATTTAAAAAGACGGACTCTGCGCTTCGAGGCAACATTGGTGCAGAACTTTCTGCGGTGCTTTCGGCAGGAAAGGAAAAAGTCCTCACTTTTATCCCGGCTTTTCCAAGGATGAACCGTCTGACGGTCGGAGGAAGACAGCTGATCAATGGAGTACCGGTCAATGAGAGCGTTTTCGGAGCGGATCCATTTGAACCGGTGCGGACTGCTGATATAGCAGAACTGATTTGCAGTCAGAGTGATTTTCCGGTAAAGACGATGAAAAGTGGAGAATATTTAACGCAGGCGAAAGAAAAAACAATCGCAGTATATGACTGCAGCTCTGATGAGGAAATGCGACAGATCGCCGAAAAACTCAAGGATGGAGACGCCTTTCAGCTGATCGCAGGCTGCGCAGGGCTGGCAGAGATTATTCCGGAGATTTTGAACTGGAATTGTACGGAACAGGAACTGCCAAAACTGCCGGAACAGTTTCTTGTAATTTGTGGAAGTGTAAATCCGATTACGGTAAAACAGCTGGAATATGCAGACAGAAACGGATTTGTGAGGATTCAGCTTACACCGGAGCAGAAGCTTGAGAAAAATTATTTTGAATCATCGGAGGGAAAAAGATTTCTGGATCAGATTGAACAGGTCTGTATGGAAAAAAGGAAAGTCATCATTGATACAAATGATCCGACAGGCAGTGAGATGACTGCTGAATACATAAAAAGATACGGATTAAAACTTGATGACGCCAGAGTCAGGATTGCGGATTCACTTGGAGTTATTGCAAGAAGACTGATGGCTGGAGAAACAAAGCGATGCATCCTTATGACAGGAGGAGATACCCTGCTTGGATGTATCCGAAAGCTGAAAAAAGCACAACTGACCCCAATCGGAGAATTCGAAACAGGAATTGTATTGTCAGAACTGAACACAAGCCAGGGCAGTACATTTGTATTTACAAAATCAGGAGGCTTCGGAGACGAAGCGCTTCTGGTGAATATGGGAAAAGAAATCTGCGGAAACGAAACAGGAGGTATAAGAATGAGTTATCAGATAAAGCTTCCGTCCTGTGTGTATGGCGGTGAAGGAAGCATAGAGAAAATAAAAGAGATTATTGCGCGGGAAGGTGCCGGCAGAATTGTCGTATTTTCAGATAAGGGAATTGAGGCGACCGGTCTTTTGAAGCTTCTGACTTCGGAACTTGATCAGCTGGAGGTGCAGTATCATATCTTTACAGACTGTAAGCCGGAGCCGACATACCTCCAGGTGGAAGAGGTTGTGAATCTTGTACAGGGATATGCGTGTGATCTGATCATCGGAATTGGCGGCGGTTCTGTCATGGATGCGGCGAAGCTTGCGAGCGTACTGAAGGATGCACCATATACGATCCGTGATCTGATGAATGACCCGTCACTTGCAAAGAAAAAAGTGAAAACCGTGATGATTCCTTCTACCTGCGGTACCGGTTCAGAGGCAACCTGTAATGCGATCGTAGCAGTTCCGGAAGAGCAGTCGAAAAAAGGAATCGTAAATGAAGAAATGATACCGGATTATGTCATCCTGGATTCCAGAATGATCGCAAAACTGCCGAAACCGATCGTAGCGGCAACCGGTGTCGATGCACTGGCACACGTCGTAGAATGCTATACTTCAAAGAAAGCAACACCATTCAGCAATCCGTATGCACTGGAAGGCGCAAAGCTGATCTTTGGCAATATCCGCGAGGCATACAACAATCCGGATAACATGGAAGCAAAAAACAACATGATGCTCGGAGCTTATTATGGAGGAATTGCGATTACAGGAAGCGGTACGACAGCAGTACATGCGCTGTCCTATCCGCTTGGCGGAAAATTCCACATTGCTCATGGAGTATCAAATGCAATCCTGTTTGCACATGTAATGGCATTCAACAAGGATGGCTGCGAGCCGCAGCTGGCACAGATCTGCGATGCAATCAATCCACAGCTTGCAAAGGAGAGCGAATCCGTACGTGCACAGTATGTGATCGATCAGATAGCAGAAATTGTAAGAGACACAAATATTCCGACCGATTTGAACCAGTATGGCGTAAGCATGGAGGATCTGGATTTCCTTGTAACGGCGGGAAGCCAGCAGCAGCGCCTTCTCGTTAACAATTGCAAGGAGCTCAGCCTGGAGGATATCAGAGAGATTTATCTGAAGGTACTGAAATAAAGAGTCATAAAGGGAAGAAATCCTGAAAACAGGTGTCGCAGAAAGCAGATACAGACCGGCCAGAAGAAAGTCTGGCCGGATGGCTGTCAAAAAGACAGCCGGAAAGGATAAAAATGAAATATGTAATGACGGAAGCCGTGTGTGCGGAAGGAATGGCACTTTTGGATAATGGCGAACAGATTTATGTGGCACACGATGCCAATCCGGCAAATTACCAGGAGGAGATGAAAGATGCAGATGCATTGATTGTCCGTGCAGCGCCGGCAAAAATTGTCAGCCGTGAGGTGATGGAGCATGCATCGCAGCTGAAAGTAATCGGAAGAACCGGAGTGGGATATGACAGCGTGGATGTAGCTGCAGCTACGGCGCTTGGCATTCCGGTCGTAATCACACCAGGTGCAAATAACCGTGCGGTTGCAGAACATACACTGACCATGATGCTTGCACTTTCAAAAAATCTGGTAGAAGCACAGGTAGAGACGGCGAAGGGAAACTGGGCAGTCCGCGATGCACATAAGCAGTTCGAACTGTATGGCAAAAAAGCCGGAATCATTGGCCTCGGAAGAATTGGAAGAGACGTGGCATCGCTGTGCACCGGAATTGGAATGAAGGTGGCAGGATATGATCCATTCCTTACAAAGGAACAGATCGAGGGTATGGGATATGAATACTTTGCGGATGCAGAGCAGCTGATGGAGCAGTGTGATGTCATTTCAATCCATGTACCGCTGACACCGGAAACTGAAAATATGGTCAGAAAAGAACAGTTCCAGAAGATGAAAAAAACAGCGATCATTATCAACTGTTCCCGTGGCGGGATCATCAATGAAGCGGATCTGATCGAAGCGCTTAACAGCGGAGAGATCGCAGGAGCAGGTCTGGATGTATTTGTCGGAGAAGAGTTAAAACCGGGTAACCCGCTCCTTACAGCACAAAATCTCGTTTTCAGCCCGCACAGTGCAGCGCAGACCAGAGAGGCGGTCATCAATATGGCAACTATGTGCGTGAATGGATGCAAAGCGGTTTGTCAGGGCGAGAAGTGGCCGTATGTTGCGGATCCGAAGGTATATGAGCATCCAAAGTGGAGCGGAAAGTAAAACGGACAGAAGAGGAGGTCTTAGTATGAATCAGCTGGTGCAGGGAATTATTACTCCGATCTTGACGCCGATGTATGAAGATGAATCGATTAATTTCGATGAGCTTCGCAATCAGGTAAATCGTCTGATCGCAGCCGGAGTATCTGGATTGTTCTGTTTTGGAACAAACGGAGAAAGCTACATCATCAGTGAAGAAGAAAAATATGCAGTATTAAGCTGTGTGATCGAAGAAACAGCAGGAAGAGTTCCGGTATATGCGGGTACCGGATGTCCTGGAACGAAAGATACGATCCGTATGAGCTTAAAAGCAAAAGAACTTGGAGCAGATGTGCTGAGTATTATCTGCCCGTATTTCGCGGCAGCGAATCAGCAGGAAATTTATAACCATTATGCGGCAGTTGCAAAGGCGGTAGATCTTCCGATCGTCATTTACAATATTCCGCCGCGTACCGGAAATGCAGTTGCACCATCTACCGTTGGAAAGCTTGCACATGAATTTTCCAATATTGTTGGGGTGAAAGATTCCTCTGGAAATTTTCTGAATATGCAGCAGTATATTGAGGCAACGAGAGATATCGAGAACTTTAGTGTCCTTTCCGGAAACGATGCTTTGATCTTTGACAATCTGGTAAACGGCGGAGCCGGAGCAATCGCAGGATGTTCAAATATTTATCCAAAGACGATTTGCCAGATTGTGGAAAAATACAAAGAAGGAAAACTGGATGAAGCACTTGCACTTCAGAGAAGTCTGGTGTCGCTGCGTGATACATTCAAATATGGAAATCCGAATACAATGATCAAGTATGCAACTCAGCTTTTGGGATATCCGGTTGGCAGCTGCAGGGCACCGTTTAACAGCATTTCCGGAGATGGAAAAGAAGCACTGCGCAGGGTGCTGGATGAAAACAGAGAAAAAGGCATGGAGTGAGATTGGAGAAAACAAGATGAAACGATATTTAAAAGATCGCAATGTCGTGGCCGGGCTGTTCTTTCTGATTTTTGATCTGTTTTACCTTGGCTTCGGACTGCAGATTCCGGTTTCAGACACTTCCAGTGTCGGTGCGGGATTTATGCCGCGCGTATATGGTTTTTGCATGCTGGTTATTGCACTGATTCTGCTGTTTACTTCAGTAAAAAAAGTGAAGGCAGAAGACAAAGCCGGAAAAGAAGTAACAAATGATTTTTCGATGGATAAAAGAGATGCAACTCGGGTGGGGTGTTCCTTTGTCCTTATCCTGCTGTATGTGATTTTGCTGAAAGAGCTTGGATTTTTAATTTGCAGTGTTCCGCTTTTATATGGGCTGGTATATTTGCTGAGTCCGGCTTACGTAAAAGAATCTTTCATTCAGAAGCACTGTATGGATGAAAACGGAAACAAAAAGGAAGGCTGTTTTGATTCAAACGGAAAAGTGAAATTCACTTCCATGCTTCCTTATTATGGAAAGATTCTGTTTTTTGCAGTAATCTATACGGTTGTGATTTATGTTTTATTTGCAAAAGGACTTGGCCTTAAGATGCCGGCTGGCATTCTTAAAGGAGTACTTCCGTTTTAAGAAAGGAGAGAAAAGATATGGCAGCATCATTTGCAGTTGGGTTATCCAGCGTGTTTACCCCGCTTTGTCTCCTCTGCATTCTTGGCGGTGTATTTATTGGTATCATATTTGGCGCGGTACCGGGACTGAGCGCAACAATGGCGCTTGCGCTGTTTCTTCCGGTCACTTATTCCATGGATTCGGTCAGTGCGGTTGTACTGCTGACCTCACTGTATATCGGAGGCATTTCGGGCGGATTGATTTCTGCGATCCTGACCGGTATTCCGGGTACTCCGTCATCGGTTGCCACCTGTTTTGACGGATGGCCGATGACACAGAAAGGACAGGGAGTCAAGGCACTTGGAGTTGGTGTGGTAGCAAGTTTTGGCGGAAGTATTTTTTCCACGATCATTCTTATTTTTGCGGCACCGACACTGGCAGCAATTGCAATCCATTTCGGAAACTATGAGTATTTTGCAATCGCGCTGTTCAGTCTTTCTATGATGTGCGGACTTTCCGGAGAGAACATCTGGAAGGGACTTCTTTCCGGTCTGAGCGGCTGTATGTTTGCTACAGTTGGAATGGATGCAATCGGAGCGGTAAGACGTTATACTTTCGGTAGCAAAATGATCCAGAATGGATTTGATACGCTTCCGGTACTGATCGGTTTATTCGCTGTTGCAGAGATCGTTTCAAGAGTGGGGACAGCACGTGCGGCAAAAAAAGAAGAAGGAATCGATGTCGATATGCGGAATATCCGCGGCTTTGGTTTTTCGGTGAAAGAGGCAGTCGGGCAGATTAAAAACTTTCTGCTCTGTTCCGGAATCGGAACAGCGATCGGTATTCTTCCGGGTATCGGAGGAGGAGCGGCAAATGTTATGGCGTACACCGTTTCTCAGCAGACATCGAAGCATCCAGAGAAATACGGTACAGGTATCATTGACGGTGTGGTAGCGACAGAGTCTTCCAACAATGCGGCAGTCGGCGGTGCACTCGTTCCGCTTCTGGCACTTGGAATCCCTGGGGATACCGTAACAGCCATGCTGCTTGGCGGTCTGACATTGCATGGAATTTCGGCAGGTCCGCTGATGTTTACGGAGCACACAGATGTTGTTTATTCGATCTTTATCACAATGCTGATTGGTTCCTGCGTTATGCTGGTGATGGAGTTTTATGGCCTGAGAGTATTTGCAAAGCTGCTTTCCATTCCAAAGTATTATCTGCTTCCGGCAATCTTCCTTTGCTGCGTAATTGGAGCGTATGGAACAAGACACAATATGTTTGACGTGTGGTCTGTGATCGTGTTTGGACTGATCGGCTTTATTTTTACAAAACTGAAAGTACCTACGGCACCGTTTATTCTCGGATTTATTATCGGACCGCTTGCAGAGAACAATCTCCGCCGCGGACTGATGTTCGCACAGGGGGATTTCGGAAAATTCTTCACACGCCCGATCGCATGCGTATTTTTTGCAGGTGCGCTGATCAGCTTTGTATTCGGAATTTATAAAAGCGTCCGTCCGAAAAAGAAAAAGGCAATAGATGTAGACGATTGAAAATTGAAGTGAAAGAGAACAGTATTGTAAAAACGTAATGGAGTGCCACAGGCATGTAAATAAAAAACAAATACACAGGAGGTAATGAAATGAAAAGAAGATTAGCGGCAGCCCTGCTTACACTGGCAGCGATTGCGACGGGAGCAGCAGGAATCGGAGGTTCGGCATTTGCGGAGGAAACAAACTGGCCGGAAGATGACATCACAATTGTAGTTCCATTTAAAGCAGGAGGAGATACGGATTTCCATGCAAGAAATCTTGCAAGCTATCTGGGCGAAATCCTGGATGTCAATGTTGTTGTTGAAAATGTAGACGGTGCAAATGGTTCCACAGGTATGCTTCAGGTAATGGATTCCGATCCGGATGGATATACGTGCCTGTTCTTCCATGATTCCATGCTGACCAATAAGCTGGTAGGAACCTGCGAATATAATTATTCTGATCTGGATGTATGTGCGGCAACAATCGTAGATAATTCCTATGTACTGGCTGTAAACAGCGGATCCGGAATGAGTACACTGGATGATGTAGTGACAAAAGCAAAAGAAAATCCGGGAAATCTGCTTTATGCATCCTCTGTAGGAGCTTATTCCTACTATCTTGGACGTAAATTCGAGGTGGAGAACGATGTAGATTTCAATATTGTTGATGCTGGCGGCGGAACAGACCGTAATGCGGCACTGCTTGCCAATACGATCGATACGAACTGTAATCCGTACGGCGTTATGAAGAGTTACTTTGATTCTGGAGACTTTACGGCAGTTGCATGTCTGGCAGATGAGAGAAATCCTCTGTTCCCGGATGTACCGACCGCAAAAGAACAGGGCTATGACTGGGTAGCAGAGAGAAACTATTTCCTCAGCTTCCCGGCAGGAACCGATGAAGCCATTGTAGCAAAGATGGAAGAAGCGATCAAAGAGGTATGCGCAAACGAAGAATTCATTAAGGCAACAGAAGACGCATACTGTGTAACACCGACCTTTGTCGGAACAGAAGATCTGAAAGCAAAACTGGATGCTGAATTTGCTGATTTCACTGCAAATGAGAACCTGATCACTAACTAAAAAACGAAACGCGGCGGATGCTTCAATGAAAGCAGCTGCTGGCGGATGATGGAATGGTAAAAAGCTGTTTCTGTGGCTGTCGGACCGGATGGTCCGACGCTGCAGGACAGCTTTTTTTAATCGGGCAGGCCGCGAGCGGATTACGAATATCCGTTATAAAGTTTCCTGCCATAACAGGAAAGGAAGTGAAGGTATGGGGGGATTTCTGACACTGCTGCAGCTGGAACTAACTCTGTATATTTTGATAGCACTCGGAGTTTTTCTCAGAAAAAAAGGATTTTTGAACGATGAAAATGAGTCATTTTTGAGCAAACTGACATTGAATGTAATTTTGCCGTGCAGTATTATCAAATCTTTTTTGATTGAGTTTAACGGGGAGATCCTGAAAGAATTTACCACAGTGCTCGTAATTGCATTATTTGCAGCAATCTTTCAATTCGCATCAGGCAAGCTGTTCTTCCGTTTCATTTCAGAAGAAAAAAGAAAAATTCTGGCTTATGGAGTTATCAATCCAAACTGTGCTTTTCTTGGAATTCCGATGATCGAAGGGGCATTTGGGGAGGCCGGACTTGCACAGGCTTCTGTTTATATGATACCAAACCGCTTTTTCATCTGGACAGTTGGGCTTGGACTTTTCACAGAAAAGGGGGCGGATAGGAAAAAAGTACTGAAAAAATGCCTGATGCATCCATGTATGGTGGCATTATATATCGGGATATTTTTTATGCTTACTCAGATACAGCTTCCGGTATTTCTGACTGACGCGCTGCGGCTTATGAGCAACTCCATGACAGCGTTGTCAATGCTTCTCATCGGCTCGATTATTTCAAAGATATCGCCGGGGGATATTCTGAACAGGGAGTGCCTGTATTTCTGCCTGATACGGCTGGTGGTAATTCCGGGCGTTATTTTTCTGCTTTGTCTGGCAGGACAGGTATCATCATATATTACGGGAGTGTGTGTAATGATGACAGCGATGCCGGCAGCGAGCATTACCGCTGTTCTTGCAAAGCAATATCATGCGGATGAAAAGCTGGCAGGAATGGTAGTAATAGGCTCGACGCTGCTGTCAGCAGTAACGATTCCGGTATGGTTGTATCTGGTTTCTGTTTTTTTCTAACTTGCTCTCCCTGCGGGAAGTGTTTGTCCTGAAAAGAAAATGAGAAAAATAGTCAGAGGAGAGAATCGTAAATTTCTTGACAATTTTTCCCATGCGTTGTAGTTTATTAAAAGATTAGTATAAGCTAACTAACATAAGGGAGGACAAACCAATATGCGTAATCGAGATTGCGTAAAGAAGTGTCTGGCGATGATACTTTCTGTCAGCATGGCAGTACAGCCTGGCTTTATTGCACTGGCAGAAGAGACAGAGCAGGAAACGCTTCAGAGTACTGAAGCGGCAACAGAAGCGCCGCAGGCAGAGGGGTCAGAGACGGAAACACCGGTAACAGAGGCAGCGCAGACGGAAGCGCAGGCAACTGAGGCACCGGAAACGGAAACACTGGTGACAGAAGCGCCTGAGACGGAGACACCGGTAACTGAGGAACCAGAGACCGAGGCACCGGAAACAGAAGCAGTACAGACCGAGGCACCGGAGACAGAAACTTCTCAGACACAGGCGGAAGAAACAGAGGAACCGTCAGCACAGGCGGAGACGCAGTATACGTTTAAATACCAGATTTATACCTGGAATGAAGCACAGAAACGTAATACACATATTAGTATGAAAAGGATGACTTCAGATAGTGCAGTGGTGACAATTTCCATGCCGGATGCATCCAGTACACCAGATGTGACAGTCAATGGGAAGAAATATGTATTCAAGGGCTGGAGAGTCGGCCGTATCGGAGAAAATAATGAGATTCAGACAGAGCTTCAGTTTGCTGCCGGAGCAGCGGTGACAGCAGATGTCAGCGAGCTTGGCAACAAATATCTGATGATTTATGCAGTGTACGAGGAGCAGAGCACATCTTATACCTATACACTGAATTATGACGGAAATGGAACTGGCGTAACTTCTGTACCGTCAGCACAGACAGATACGAACGCAGACGGAAGTGCCGTATTTAAAGTAACCGGCAGCAAGCCAGTAAGACCGGGCTACATCTTCCAGG
>ERZ824473.2853-NODE-2853-length-18700-cov-5.514347_pt1 | contig 18700 bp, 18 predicted proteins | sample MGYA00519874_ERZ824473 | MGnify/ENA primary metagenome ERZ824473 (study PRJEB31778, sample SAMEA3449151) | human gut metagenome | biome: human gut; feature: human-associated habitat; material: faeces | place: United Kingdom | collected 2010/2012 ... | reverse complement strand
TCCCGGCAGCCTAGAAGCCAGCCCCCGACGAAGCCCCGGCGACAGGCAGCACACGCCTCGCGGGCGTCCCTTTCATGTGCGTCCCTTTTCCCACAAAAAAAGCCGAACCAGCCACACCACAGCCAGTTCAGCTTCCTCCCAGAAACTCACTCCCCATCAACCCAGGCAAGCAACTTCCCAGTAAAAACTCTATTAAAGAAATGGATCACCGGCCCCAAACCAAAAGCCGTCACCAGCGTACCAATTCCCACAACACCACCAGTCAGATAACAGATCAGTGCACAAAGCACATCATTAGACATCCTGTGCCAGAAATAAGGAATCCTCGGCCACTTCTCCGTCATGATCAAAGAAAGACTATCATAAGGCGCAACCCCCTCATCCGGCATCTGATACATCGACAACCCCAGACAGCAGATCACAACCCCAATACACAGCGCAACCAATCTCACCGGCAGCGCCACAAGCTCCAATCCCATAACTCCATGAAAAATATTATAAAAAAACGTAATAATATAAGCCAGGCACACCGCATTTACAACTGTACCAATCCCCAGAAACTTCCTTCCAAAAGCAATCTCAATAATCAACAGCACAATATTCACAATCAGCTGAAAATTACCATAAGCCATACCAAGCATATCCGCAACCGCCATATTCATTCCACTAAACGGATCCGTACCAAGCCCGGCCAGCTTAAAAATTCCAATCCCCATACCTGCAAAAACATTTCCGATGCACATGATCAGAACATGCTTCCAGTTAATATTCCTCAAATACTCCCCCATAGCATCAATTCCTCTCTCTTTCAAAACAATCATAATCAATATACACAACTTTTTTCATTTTACCACACCCAACCACCCCTGTAAAACACAAAAAGACACAAAAAGACACAAAAAGCCAAAAAAATCAACAAAAAAAGACATCCTGCAGACCGTTTAACCGAATCCACAGGATATCCTCTTTTTCATATCACGCCATTATTTTACGATCACCATTCAATCCCGAACCCCTCATGGCAGAGCTCCGGCACCTCAGATATCACGAAAACTTTTTTCAATATTATCCAAATATTATTTAATAAACTTAACCTCAGGATAAATTGCCTGCTTGGCAGCCTCTTTACGCTCATTAAATACAACCTTGTTCTCCTCAAACAGGTTACGTCCCTGTGCATCGATAGATACAATCAGCGGACCAAACTCCTTAACCTTATTGCACCATAAAGTCTCAGGCATACCAAGCTCATCCCAGTGATGCTCGACGATCTTCTCAACCTCTGTAGCAGCCACAACTGCACATCCAGCCGGGAAAACACAGTGGATCGCACCGAACTCTTTGCAGGCACGCTCAGTATTCGGGCCCATACCACCTTTACCAACGATCACTCTGACACCAGTCAGTTTTGTAAACTCATACTCGAACTTCTCCATACGCATGGAAGTTGTCGGTCCTACAGAAACCATCTCGTAATCATCCTCTGTACCTTCTATCTTGCGAACGATCGGGCCGGCATGGAAAATCGCTTTGTTGCGGATATCATACGGAAGCTCTCTTCCATACTCAACCAGACGACGGTGAGCAACGTCACGGCAGGTCATCAGATCTCCGTCCAGCCATACAATATCGCCGATTTTGATATCAGCCAGGTCTTCTGCGCTTATAGGTGTAATAAGAACTTTTTTATCTCCTCTGATTTCGATCATGATTTTTCCCTCCGTTTATATTAAGCATTAAATTTCCATGTGGAATGAGTATCACAGGTTACTGTAAGATCCGGATTTACAACCAAATGTCCACGACGGTGAGACCAGCATCCAACGTTTACTGCAACACCGATGGTAGATGGATGACGCGCGGTATTCTCGATGTTAACACCCATTACAGAATACTTTCCGCCCATACCCTGCGGTCCAAGGCCGATCGCATTGATACCGTCCTCAAGAAGCTTTTCCATTTTTGCCGCGTTTGCGTTGTCATTGTGAGAACCGATCGGACGCATCAGCGCTTTCTTGGAGTTCAGGGCAGCTGTCTCTACAGATGTACCTACACCAACACCAACAAGAAGTGGAGGACACGCATTCAGTCCATAAGTTGTCATCTGATCCAGAACGAAATCTGTAACACCCTCATAACCGGCACCTGGCATCAGAACCATTGCTTTTCCAGGAAGGGTACATCCGCCGCCTGCCATGTATGCGTAGATCTCACATTTATCGCTGTTCGGAACAATATCCCACCATACAGTCGGAGTTCCTTTACCAACGTTTTTCTTTGTGTTGTACTCATCAAAAGTCTCAACGGAATTATGTCTTAACGGTGCTGCAAAAGTAGCCTGAACAACAGCATCTTTCAGAAGTGCTTCCAGCTCATTGATATACGGGAAATTTGTTCCGCATTTCAGCCAGAACTGAAGAACACCTGTATCCTGACAGCTTGGACGGTTCAGCTCTACAGCAAGACCCTGGTTCTTTGTCATTGTCTCATAGAGAACTTTTGGAAGTGCAGCTGTTTCCTGGGAACCAAGCTCTTCCAGTTTCTTAACTACGTCATCCGGTAATTTTTTTCCAATATGGGCAACAAAATCTGCTACCATGTCTGTTAATACTTTAACTCCATTTTCCTTAGTCATGATTTACCTCCTGATATGGTTCGATGGTTTAATGTTTTTTAGTTACATAGGTTTACATAAATTTGGTTGGTTGTTTCATCATTAATTTGGCTGATTAATGGTTAAGATGGCTTTTTAGGTTATTTATTGACTTATTTATTTCTTCCCCTGCGCTTTATGATCGGCGCAGAGAGAACTAACTTAATTGATCAAAAGTTTCTCCCTTTATCCTCTTACGGATAAAACGGGAACAGGATCGGTAACAGGATCATACAGATCACAAAAGATACCAGGATCAGCGGCAGACCGGATTTTACGTAGTCTTTGAATTTGTATCCTCCAAGACCAACTACCATGGTGTTTGCCGGCATACCGATCGGTGTTGCATATGCACAGGAACCTGCGATAACCGTTGCGATAACAACAGCTCTCGGATCTGCTCCCAGGTTGTTCGCAAGAGATACCGCGATCGGGATCATCAGTGCTGTGGTTGCTGTATTTGACATAAAATTTGTCAGTACACAGGTTACAATAAAGATCACCAGAAGAAGAAGGATCGGACTTGGATCAGATCCAAGAAGTCCCACGATTTTATCTGCGATCAGCTCTCCGGCTCCGGTTGTATCCAGCGCTTTTGCAAGTGTCAGAGAACCGCCGAAAAGAAATACAACTTTCAGATCAATGGATTTCAGTGCTTCCTTCTCGGAAATAACTCCTGTCAGAACCAGGATGATCGCTCCGATACATGCAGAAACCTCAATGCTGATACCTATCTCTTTCTCAAAGATCATTGCAAGGATCACAAGGATCAGAACTACCAGAGAAACGGTCTGTTTCCACTTCGGTACATGGCTGAAATCCTGCTGATCTTCAAGCGCTTCCCCGGATGCATTCTTTCCGTCCGGAAGAAATTTATATCCGATAAGGATAAAGTAGAGGATTCCGATCAGAAGCATTGGAACTCCAACCGGTGCATACATAAAGAAGCTTGTGGAAAGCCCCATCTCCTGAAGTGCATTCACACCCATCAGGTTTCCCGGTGCACCAATGATAGAAAGGTTTCCACCAAGAGCAGCGGCAAATACCAGCGGCATCAGAAGACGGCTTCTGGAATAACCGGACTCATCAGCGATTCCACAGACTACCGGGATCAGCACTGCTGCGGTACCTGTGTTGGATAAGAATCCGGACATTACACCTACAATTACCATGATCGCGATGATCAGTGTTTTTTCTGTTCTGGCAAATTTTGTGACCAGTCCTCCGATCTTATTTGCCATTCCTGTTTCAAACAATGCCTGGCCAACTACAAACATGCCAACGCAAAGGATTACGTTACTGTTTACATACTGTGAAAACGTTGTTGTCGCATCCACAACTCCTGTAAGGGTCAGGCCGATCGCACAGATCGAAGCCGTCAGACCAAGAGGAATTTTTTCAAGGATGAAACTGATAATGGTGAACACAAGAAACAGCAATGTGATAGTTGTCTGAGACATTTCTGTACTCTCCTTCCATTAAGTTTTGGTTTTCTCCTGAAAAGTATAGGCCGTACACGTTTCTTTTGATGGTTCCATTATAACCGGTGTACATATAAAAAAACAAATTAATGAAACACATATCCCCATAAAAAATTTTTATACTCTCAATTTTTAATGATAATTTTTATGCACTATTACCACAAAACTTTCTCGTTTTCAAATGAATATGGAATTTTTCACATGTCCATGATATCTTTATAATGACAGTCAGCTCCAAAGAGCATGTCCTGTTCCGAATTTCTTTCGATAAAAAACAGCGAAATCTGTCAAAAATTTCATCTGATCATACACGGAGAGAAGGTATATTATGACACTGAATCAACTACGCTATTTCTGCACAGCCAGCCGCTGCCACAGCATCACAAAAGCAGCCGAAGAATTATATGTGACCCAACCAACCATTTCCATGGCCATTCGCGACCTGGAAATCGAATTCGGAATCAGTCTTTTTTCCAGAAAAGGAAATCAGCTGAGTCTGACCCAGGAGGGAGAATCCTTCTACAAAAAAGCTACTTATATTCTTCAATATTGTAATGAACTTCAGGCTGACTACTCCAGCATGTCCAGGGTAAAACCCCCTCTTCGCATTGGAATCCCGCCCATGCTGAGTACTGTATTTTTCCCGGAGCTGCTTATGGCATTTCATGAAAAACACCCGGAGATCGCCGTGGTCCTGGAGGAATATGGATCTGTCCGTGCCTGCAACCTGGTGCAGGATGACACCCTGGATGTAGCTCTGGTCAATATGGAACAGTATAATATTGATAAATTCCACAACGCTGTCCTGGCCAACGACCAGGTAGTTTTCTGCGTAAGCAATGACCATAAACTGGCAGAAAAAGAATCTGTCACAACAAAAGAAATGTCAAAAGAACAGCTGATCTTTTTTAACGCGGATTCTGTCCAGAATCAGATCCTGAAAATGCGTTTTGAAATGGACGGCTACAAGCCCAATATCGTGATGCGAAGTAGCCAGATCTACACTACTTTGCAGTTTGTAAAAACCGGAAAATACGGCTGTTTTCTCTATTCCAGCATGACCGATAAATTTTCCTCTTCCAATATTACCGGCATCCCTCTCAATCCACCTGTACGCATAAAAATCGGCATGGTATGGAAAAAAAGCAAATACATCAGCGGCGATATGCTGACATTTCTGCATTTCACCCGCATGTATTACAAAGAACATCCGCTGATAGAAAAATAACAATTTACCAGATCCTGATTATATGTCGATTAATATTTCTAATAAATGGAATTTTTTTAATAAAACCCATTGAAATCCGTCAATTCATGTGATACTCTGTGTTACAGTGTATTTCTACACAAAACGAATGGCCGCCACCACCGCACACAAAAAGGTCCTGGCATCATTCAAAAATAAAAAAACTCAGGAGAGTCTCTTCAAATCAAAAGGGAAGAGCGCCGAAGGTGTACGCAGCACACAAAATGCTGTAAATCTCTCAGGCAAAAGGATGGAGGAAAGAGTAATGTTTACACAAATCAACAACTTTATCACATGGTTTGACGGAGTCGTTTGGGGACTTCCGCTGATCATTCTGATCCTGTTCACAGGAATTCTGTTAACCGCTCGGTTAGGCCTTTTACAGGTAAGGCATCTCGGAAAAGCACTGAAATTCATGGTAAAAAATGAAGAAGGCGGTGATGGTGAGGTCACAAGCTTTGGAGCTTTGTGTACTGCGCTTTCAGCAACCATCGGAACTGGAAATATCGTAGGTGTTGCAACTGCTATCGCAGCCGGCGGACCTGGCGCACTTTTCTGGATGATCGTAGCCGCATTTTTCGGAATGGCAACCAAATACGCAGAAGGACTTCTGGCAATCAAGTACCGTACCATTGACAAAGAAGGCCACGTTCTCGGTGGACCATTCTACTACATCGAAAACGGTATGGGAAAACAGTGGAGATGGCTTGCAAAGATCTTCGCATTTTTCGGAGCAGGCGTTGGACTTTTCGGTATCGGAACATTTACACAGGTAAACGGTATCGCATCTGCAGTCACCAACTTCTTTGATCCGGATAAAGCACACACAGTAGCACTTTTCGGAAATACATATTCCTGGGCAACTGTAGTTGCATGTCTGGTACTTACCGTATGCGTAGGACTTGTCGTTCTCGGCGGAATCCGGAGAATCGCAAAGGTATCCCAGGTCGTTGTACCGTTTATGGCAGTTCTCTATGTTGCACTGGCACTGATCATCGTGATCACAAACATCACTGCAGTACCTGCAGCGATCGTAACTATCGTAAAATCTGCTTTCACAGGAAGCGCACTTGCAGGTGGCGCAATGGGAACCATGGTCGTAGCTATGCAGAAAGGTATCGCCCGCGGTATCTTCTCCAATGAGTCCGGTCTTGGTAGTGCCCCGATCGCAGCCGCTGCAGCTCAGACAAAGGAGCCGGTACGTCAGGGTCTTGTATCCATGACAGGTACATTTATCGACACTATCGTAATCTGTACCATGACAGGTCTTTCCATCGTCATCACAGAGACATGGAACACAGGTCTTGAAGGTGTTGCCATCACAACAGCCGCTTTCCAGAAAGGACTTCCTTTCCCACCGGTTGTAGCATCTTTCTCACTGATGCTGTGCCTGGTATTCTTCGCATTCACAACAATCCTCGGATGGGATTACTACGGTGAAAGATGTCTGGAATACCTCTTCAACCGAAATAAAGCCGCAGTTACAACATACCGCTGGCTGTATATTATCTGCGTATTCATGGGACCATACATGACAGTAGCAGCTGTATGGAACATCGCAGATATCTTCAACGCCCTGATGGCGTTCCCGAACCTGATCGCTCTTCTTGCCCTGAGCGGTGTGGTTGTAAAGGAAACAAAAGATTTCTTTAAAAGACATAAAAATTACGAATAAGAAACTGCAAACACGCACAAACCCATAAAAATCCCACCTAATATCATACAAAAAAGACGCGTACCTCTTTATCATCCGATAAAAGGCCGCGTCTTTTTCATTATAAAACTCCTACGCCAACGTCAGGATTTCCATCTGATGTGTAAGCTCTGCCGCATCCAGAGACATATCACTTCGTATATCTTTTTTCTCAATCCGGATACACATTTCCTCTCCACCTGTCATATGGAAAAAATTATCCTCAAGAATTACATCCGCATCAGTAAATCCAATAGCTGTAAACGGGCTGAAGCAGCTGCTCTTCAAATGGATCACAAACGCATCCTCCTGCTCCTCCACCTCAGCGGCGATCTCCGGTTTATCCAGTTCCAGATATTTATATGGGACAAGAGTCTCCACATCACGGAGCACACTTCCATCAGCAAGTGTCACTTCCGCCTCAAGGAAAATCTCATACTTCTTGTCTTCCCATCTGGAAACATCCACAACCAAGATCTGCCCGGACTCCTGCACACCCACAGTGCCCTTTCCGGTGATCTTCTCAAGGATCTCACATTCCATATTTTTCACATAAAAGACAACCTGGTATGGCTGCGCTTCCATACTTTCATTTTCCAGATACACCTGCATGGTATCCCCATCCCGGCACATGCTCACAGCCTGTGGCGCATAGAATTTTTTCGCCATATAGTGAAGCGCCTTCCAGCGGCCAAAATAGTCGATACTTGCCCAGGATGCCACCGGCCAGTTATCATTGATCTGCCAGTAAAGGGTTCCCATACAGCGGCCTCTGTGACGTCTCCAGTGATCTACGCCATACTTCATGGCCATTCCCTGAAGGATCTGGCTCACATAGAGAAGCTTGCGGAAATTCTCCGGATAACGGAAATTCTCCGAAAGGTAATACAGGATCTTTCCGTTGGCTGCCGGATTCTTCTGGTGTTTCTCCATCACCCTGGAAAAAATATTCCGGTCTTTTTCTTCCGTAAAGCTCTCTACTGTTTTCAGACACGGGAAGGACTGGAAACCAAATTCCGAACAGAACCGGAAATAATGCTTCTGATAATCCGTAAAAGGCTTCTGGCCATGCCATACATCCCAGTAGTGACAGTCCCCCCGGTTCTCATCATCCGGCTCATCAAAACAACCCCCGGAACTCGGAGAAGACTGCCAGAAAAAGGTCTCGCTGTCTGCCGCTTTCACTGCTTTTGGCACCACATGCTCAAACATTTTTATGTAGTCCGCACGAAGATATTTCGACTCACTCTGCACCTCCGGCCAGTGATCCCAGGCCGACTCCATCTCGTTATTTCCGCACCACAGTCCAAGGGATGCATAATGACGGAGGCGTTTTACATTCTCCGTGATCTCCTTCGTGATATTCTCTTCAAATCCTTCCGTGAGATCATAAACATTACATGCAAACATCAGATCCTGCCATACGATCAGTCCCATCTCATCACAGAGATCATAAAAATGATCCGAAGGATAATAACCGCCGCCCCACACACGGACACAGTTAAAATTGGCACGTTTGCAGGATTCCAGAAGATACTCCTGAAGCTCCGGCGTGATCCTGGAATAGATACAGTCCTCCGGAATATAGTTTCCGCCCATGGCAAAAATCTTCACGCCATTGACACAGAACGCGAACTCTTTTCCCCAGAGATCTTTTTCCTGGCTGATGGTAAGGGTACGGAGACCGATGCGTTTCGTTATGGTTTCCAGAACTGCGCCGCCCTCGTCCAGAAGCTCCACCTGAACTTTATATAGCGGCTGATCGCCGTAACCATTTGGCCACCAGAGTTTCGGGTTATGGATCGTGGATGTCAGAGTTATTTTCCCTCCTGCTTCCGGCTTGTAATCTGCACAATCACATCCACAGACACTCTCCGCATCCTCCAGGACACTCACTCTCACCCGACTCTTATCCACATCATCTCCGCTTACAGTCACCGTTGTACACACATCCACAGCATCATCCCCATGCACCTGTGTAATCTTCACATCCTCAATCCTTGGATGGCTGTACGCTTCCAGATAAATATCCCGGAAAATTCCGGCATCAATGGTCTGAGGGCCCCAGTCCCATCCAAACATACAGTGCGCCTTCCGGATCAGCTGGTTTCCTTTCATTCCACCGCAGGGAACATAGTGGATCTCTTTATTTTCTTCATACTCATAATCTTCGATATATTTGAATACGGAACGGAATACGATCCGGATCTGATTCTCCCCGGCATGAAGAAATTCTTTTACATCCAGTTTCCAGATACGGTGCATATTGTCTGTAGACCCGGCTTTTTTTCCATTGATATAAATATCCGTCAGTGTATCCAGTCCCTCACAGACCAGAACCACTTTCTCTTCTTTCAGAGCATCCTCCGCAACCACAAACGTTCTGCCAAATTCATAGTCCTTCCAGAACAGTTCCCTCGTAGCATCTTCATTGGTGCGGTAAAAAGGATCTTCGATCTTTCCGGCCCCGTAAAGTCCGGAAAGCACAGATCCCGGAACCTGCACCTCACATAATGTATCTTTCCCCACTTCCGCCAGTTCCCACCGGCCATTTAACATGATCTTCCTCATAAAATATACCTTCTCCTGTAAAAACCCTATTTTTATGCAGTCCCATATATAGGACTATTGTATTCTTTACAATCTGTCCCATAATTCAGACTTTGTTTTCACTGTTCTTACAACCCTTTTTATAACTTTCCCCCATAATTCCGGTAATTCTCAATATAATCCAGAATCTCCTCCGGATCTTTCATAAACCGACACATATCCACAACATCTCTGGCCATAAATTTTTCCCCGGCTGTATACTCCAGAAGTGCCCTCATGCTGTCATAATATCCCTGAATATTATAAAGAACGATCGGCCTGTCGATCCGTCCCAGACTTTTCAGTGTCAGGATCTCAAAAAACTCCTCATACGTACCAATTCCACCAGGTACCACGATGGTCGCATCGGAACGGCTTTCCAAAAGGTGCTTCCTCTCACGCATATTTTCCGTAAAAATAAACTCTGTACAATGCTCATACAGGACTCCCGGCTTGTCAAAAAATCGCGGTGCGATCCCCAGGATATAACCTTTCTCTCTGTCAACGCCACGGGCTGCCGCACCCATCAGACCTTCTTTTCCACCACCAAAAACAAGGCCGTGGCCACGTTTTCCCATCAACCGTCCCAGTTCCTCTGTTTTCTCATAATAAATCTTTTTCAACTCTGCACTGGACGCTCCGTATATACAAATATTCATGCTTCTGTCTCCTTTCCTGCTGCCTCCACAAATGCCCGGAGAAGCTTCAGCTGCTCCAAAGAATCATACATCATCTCCGGATGCCACTGCACAGCCACCGCAAACGGATGATTCTCAAGTTCCATAGCCTCCGGCACCCGATCCTCAGACCAGGCTGTGATCCTCACATTCTCTCCGGCACCTTTTATCGCCTGATGATGAAAAGAATTCACCCGGATGTCTCGCTTCTCATAAATCTTTTCCAATATACTGTCTCCGGCAATTCTCACTCCGTGCCACGCTACATTTCTGGGGTACTTATCCCCGAAATGATGTTCAAAACCGCCCTCTTTCTCCAGATCCTGATACAAGGTTCCACCACAGGCCACATTCATGATCTGAATGCCACGGCAGATCCCGAGGATCGGCTTTTTCTTTTCCAGCATAAAATATCTGGAAATCGCAATATCCTGTTCATCCCGCATGGGCATGATCGTTCCGCAGTACCCTTTCGGGAACGCCCCATACCTCTCCGGCCCCACATCATGTCCTCCGGAGATCAGTACTCCATCCAACTGATCCAGGAACGGCTTCGCAGCTTCCAGATCTCCATACTGTGGGATCAGTACCGGAATCGCTCCGGTTTTCTCCAGAATATACACATAATCACCGCTGACAAAATCCCAGTCCTGCCCGGTGATCCCCATACCTGAAACCATTCCAACAGCATCCCTGTAGTCAAAATTACAGGTGACGCCGATCACAGGTTTTCTTTCCCTCATCCTTCTCCTCTTTCCACCAAAAAAATAATTATTTTTTCAGTACTTCCAATATTTTTATCGTCTGTAACACATCCTCTTTTCTGCAACATTCAATCGTCCATGTCCGCTCTTCCGTCTGGGGCAGCAACGCAAGTACTTTTTCATAAGGGATATTCCTTCAGATGATCCAGATTGTCCGCAATGGAAAATTCAATACTTTCAATTCCCACTCCTGTCTGACTGATGATTTCCTTCATCTCATCGTCCGGCAGAAGATGACTGATATATATCATGATTATTTACCTCTGAATATAACTTTTGCCGGCCTCTGCTATCAAAGCAAAGACCGGCTTTCCGTCATTTCCGATACATCTGGAGTGCATCCGGAAATGCCTGTTATTTTATTATAATCTGACATACACATGGGGTCAAGCAATTGCCGCTGCCCGAAACTCCCATTTTAGTTTTTGATCGAGAACTTTTTATACGAGAACTTTTTCTACAGCGTTTTTCCAGCCGCTGTATTTCTGCTCTCTTTCTTTGGAGCTCATAGATGGAATAAACTGATTGCGGTTCTTCACCTCAAAAATGCTCTCCATCTTATAAAGTCCGCAGCTTAATCCAGCCATCAGGCCAGCTCCGAATGCGGAAGATTCCTCACATCTCGGAAGGCTTACAGTTGTTCCCAGGATATCACTCTGGAATTTCATCAGGTACTGGTTTCTTGTAGGACCACCGTCTACGCAGAGCTCTTTTACAGTCATTCCATCTTCTGCCTTCATCATCTCCACAATATCTGTGATCTGATATGCGATGGATTCCAGAGCTGCTTTTACAACTTCTTTCTTTCCGGTAGTTCTGCTCATTCCATAGATAATGGCTTTTGCATCGGATTTCCAGTAAGGTGCTCCCAGACCGGAAAATGCAGGAACCAGATAAGTAGTATCGTTCTTATTCGCCTGCTCTGACATTTCCTGAGTCTCACCTGGAGAAGTGATCAGTCCCATGTCATCTTTCAGCCATGTGATCACTGCACCTGTGTAGTTGATGTTTCCTTCCAGAACATAGGTAACTTTGCCGTTAAGTCCCCATGCAAGAGAAGTTACAAGACCAAGATCTGACATGATCGGTTCTGTTCCTGCGTTCATCATAACAGAGGAACCAGTTCCGTATGTAGCCTTAACCATTCCTTTTTCAATGCAGCCCTGTCCGAACAGTGCACCCTGAGAGTCTCCGATCACACCACAGATCGGAATCGGTGTCTGGAAATATCCCTCGAAATCTGTCATTCCGTACTCTCTGCTGGAATCACATACTTTCGGAAGCTGCTCTGCGTTGATGCCGAACCAGGTACAGATCTCTTTATCCCATTTCAGGTTATGGATATTGAAAAGCTGGGTTCTGGATGCGTTGGAATAATCTGTTGCATAAACCTCGCCTTTTGTCAGTTTAAACAGAAGCCAGGTGTCGATGGTTCCCAGGCAGAGATCGTTGTCTCTTTTTGCCTGTTTTACTTCCTCCACATTCTCCTGAAGCCATGCAAACTTCGCTGCTGGGAAATACGGGGAAAGATGCATTCCTGTCTTCTGACGGATGATCTCTGCCACACCGCCGTTTTTCTTCTGCTCACGGTCCGGGTCAATCATCACGTTTGTTTTGATCCGCTCACAGATCTCGGAAGCTCTGGAGCACTGCCATACAATGGCAGGTGCCAGAGGCTCGCCTGTGCTGCGGCTCCACGCTGCGGATGTTTCTCTCTGATTACTGATTCCGAGACACGCGATCTCTTCTTTCTGAATTCCGGCTTTTTCCACAAGGTTCTTTACAACCTGGATGGTATTGCTGTAGATCTCGGAAAGATCATGGGAAACCCAGCCTTTTTCGTTGATCAGCTGTCTGTGAGGAAGGTCTGTTCTGCAGACCAGGTCACCGTTCACATCGAACAGGATCGCTTTTGTTCCCTGGGTACTCTGATCAACCGCAAGAACATATTTTTTTTCCATAGTTTTCCCCTTATTTCAGCGCGTCTTTTACAGTTTTTGCAATTCCTTCTGCGTTCATTCCGTAGTAGTCAAATACTTCCTTGGAAGTTCCGCTTACAACCGGTGCGTCCGGAAGTGCGATGTTCAGAACTTTACGTGGGCACTCAGCGCCAACAACCTGGCTTACCATGGAACCAAGTCCGCCAAATGGTGCATGCTCCTCAGCAGTTACAACAACTTTTGCGTTGGATGCTGCTTTTACGATTGCTTCTTTGTCCAGAGGTTTTACACAGTACATATCAAGAACTGTTGCGTGAATGCCATCTTTCTCAAGAAGTTTGGCAGCCTCGTAAGCCGGGCGTACCATCTCGCCACATGCGATGATTGCTGCGTCTGTACCTTCTGTAAGAACCGTTGCCTTGTCCATTTCGAACGGGCAGTTGTCCTCTGTATAAATATCCTCAACCGGATTTCTTCCTACACGGATGTATGCCGGTTTCTCATCTTTCAGAAGTGCTTCGATCAGTTTTGCTGTCTGGAAACGGTCACTTGGAAGATAAACTCTCATGTTCGGGATTGCGGACATAGCAGCGATATCCTGTGCGGAATGATGGCTCATTCCAAGAGCACCGTAGCTGATTCCACCACTGATTCCGATAAGTTTTACATTTGTGTTGGAGTATGCAACATCAATTTTGCACTGCTCATAGCTTCTTGTGGAAAGGAAGCATGCAGGAGAAGCTGCGAAAGCTTTTTTACCACAGTGTGCAAGACCTGCAGATACGCTGACAAGATCCTGCTCAGCGATTCCCATCTCAACGAACTGCTCCGGATATGCGTCTGCAAAAGGTGCCAGAGATGCAGATCCTCTGGAGTCACTGCAGAGAACAACGATATCTTTATCGGTTTCCGCTTCTTTTAAAAGTACGTCACAAATTGCTTTACGGTTTGGAATCTTATTCATAATTACAGCTGCTCCTTTCTCTCTTCAAAATCTTTCATGATCTGCTCATACTCTTCCTGGCTCGGTACGTGATGATGCCAAGCAGCTTTGTTCTCCATAACTGCGGAGCCTTTACCTTTAACAGTATTCGCGATCAGGACTGTCGGCTGGCCTTTTGTCTGTTTTGCTTCCTCAAATGCTGCGTGGAGCTGCTCAATGCTGTTTCCGTCGGCAACATCAATTACATGCCATCCAAAGCTTTTGAATCTCTCATGAAGATCGTCATGTCCCATAACGTCCTCTGTATTTCCGGAGATCTGAAGTCTGTTACGGTCAACGATTGCACAGAGGTTATCCAGTTTGTACTGATGTCCTGCCATAGCAGCTTCCCATACAGAACCCTCTGCAAGCTCACCGTCACCCATTACTGTGTATACACGGTAGTTTTTCTTGTTCATTTTTCCGGCAAGTGCCATACCTACGCAAACCGGAAGTCCATGTCCCAGAGAACCGGAGTTCATCTCAATTCCCGGAAGTTTGTTGTTCGGATGTCCGATATACTGTGTTCCAAATTTGCTGAATTTCTCGTTTACTTCTTTGATATCAAGGAAGCCTTTCTTTGCAAGTACTGCATAATAAGCTTCTACAGAATGACCTTTACTCATAACAAAAAGGTCTCTGTCCGGATCATTCATATTCTCCGGGGAAATATTCATCTGGTCAAAATACAGAGTAACCAGAGTCTCCATAACACTCATATCACCACCGATATGTCCGCCTTTACCGGCAACGATCATATCTACTGTGTCTTTTCTGAGATCATACGCAAGTTTGCTTAATTCTCTAAAATCCATGCTGATTCCTGTCCTTTCTTTTTTCAATCTATATTTCATATTCACAGCCCGGCACATTTTTTATCCTGGAAAAACGTGCTGCTGTGTTTCCTGTTTATCATTCTCCGCGAAGATATGCCTTAACATCTTCCTCAATCGGGTCATAAAGATCCGGTGTTACGCCGATATATTTGCATGCCTCGTAAAGTACCGGAACAACGTTCTTGTGGATACCAACACAGTGATGGATGTATGGTCCCTCAACCAGTTTTGCCTCAAGACGTTTGATGTTCTCAACCTCAACCCAGAGGTAAGTTCCCATACCTTTCGGGCCATCAATACCTTTTGCGTTTCCAAGAAGAAGAGAATACTCTCCGTTATCTCCGTCAAAACGAACCAGAGAAACATCGCCGTGTTTTGCCTCAGCTGTGATGCTTCCCGGATGATCGAATGCCAGCGGGTAAGTAAGCTTCGGTGTCTCTTTTGCGATGGAAATCGGCCATGGTCCGCAGTGCTGAAGAAGCTCGCCATTCTCTACGTCAGGATGACGGATTGTCCAGTCAGCGAAGAAGCTTCTTGTCTCGCCCATGCCAGCTGCCTCTACCATAAGAGCTGTGATTGCACCATGGATATCTGTCTCACATACAGTCGGGATTCCCTCGTCATTTAACAGGGAGTTTGCTGCACATGGCATAATTCCAAGCTCGCTCTGAAGCTGGTTCCAGCACTGGATTGCGATTGCTTTGCAGCCGTATTTCTCAGCCAGATGTTTCATGGCAACCTTAAGAGCTGCTACGTTCTCAAGCTCGTCCTCTTTGATGCAGATCTCCATGTTGTCACGGCAATACTGCATAACCTCCTGAACCTCTGTCTGCTCTGCTTTTGCTTTCTTTACTTCATCGGTAAGCTCCGGCATCGGGATCGGTGCAAGCTGGATGTTGAATTTCTCAAGAAGCTCGCCCTCGTTGCACATGGTTGTCCAGAAATCAAACGGTCTTGTGGAAATCTGAAGAATACGGATATTTTTGAATGTTTTAACTACATTACAGACAGCAAGGAAATCTTTGATTCCTCTCTCGAATACCGGGTCATTCAGTCTGCAGTTTGTCATGTATGTAAACGGAACACGGAATCTTCTTAAAACTTTACCTGTTGCAAAAAGTCCGCACTGTGTATCACGAAGTCTTGTTCCGTCTGGCTCAGGTCTCTCATCCAGAGGCCCCCACAGAAGAACCGGAACATCAAGAGCTTTTGCAAGTCTTGCACACTCATACTCTGTACCGAAGTTGCAGTGTGGAAGGAAAAGTCCGTCAACTTTCTCTTTTTTGAATTTGGCGATGATCTTCTCAAGTCCCTCATCGTTGTAGAGAAGTCCCTCATCGTTAATGTCTGTGATATCTACGAAATCAACGCCAAGCTCCTTAAGTCTCTTAGCAGTAAGTCCACGATATTTTACTGCATCCGGTGCGCTGAAAATACTTCTTCTGGTTGGTGCGTAACCAATTTTAATCTTGTCCATGTTTGAACTCCTTTCATAAATCCATGTTTTACCTGTTTCTATGTGATTCATTTTTTTATGTTCATCTTTGTTATCTGTATAATATCTTGATTTCTACTTTATTTCTACAAAAAATAAAGTGATTTCCACTTTATTTTTCACTTTATTGTTGTAGATGCAAGAAAAACATTTTATAATTAAAACAGTTGAAAAAATACAGTCAGGAAAAATTATACCGATATACAGACACAACTCTACATTCAATACAGGAGGACTATCGATATGGGAATTACAGCAAAAGAACTGGCCGCCAGATTAAATCTCTCCGCCACCGCCGTCTCCATGGCCCTGAACGGAAAACCTGGCGTCAGCACAGAAACCCGAGCTCTGGTTATCCGGGAAGCAGAAAAAGCCGGCTATGACTTCAGCCGGCTTTCCATGAAAAAAAATGTGACAGGCGATATTTATTGCATTATCTGCCGTGCCCACAACGCAATTTTAAATTATACTCCAATTTTTTCAGAGCTCACCGAAGGTATTGAACAGGAATGCCGTAAAAACGGCTATCATCTGAAAACCTTCCAGCTCTACGAAAAAGCAGACGATCTCCAGAAATACATCGAAGAACTCCGCATTTCCCAGTGTGCAGGTGTCATCCTTCTGGGAACCGAAGTCTCTGCTTCCGTATGCCATGAATTCCTTCAGCTCTCCGTCCCTGTCATTCTTCTGGACTCTTACTTTGACTCTGCGGACTGCAGCTGCGTACTCATCAACAACGCACAGGGAGCCTACCTGGCCACCAGCTACCTCATCGACCGCTGTGGTCGCCAGCCGGGACACCTCTGCTCTTCCTACAGGATCACGAACTTCCGCGAAAGGACACACGGTTTTCACCGGGCAGTACGCGAACACGGGATGTCCACTGCCAAATCCATCATTCACGAACTCTCCCCCTCCATCGAAGGAGCCTTCTCCGACATGCTGGAGATCATCGACAGCGGAACCCCACTGGCAGGCGCCTACTTCGCAGACAACGACCTCATCGCCATCGGCGCCATCAAAGCCCTGAAACTCCGCGGCTACAAGATTCCCGAAGCCATCACCATCGCAGGCTTCGACAACATCTCCGAAGGCCGCGTCATAGACCCCGCCCTCACCACCATCGACGTCCCCCGTAAATTCATGGGAGAAACAGCCGCCGCCCAGCTGATCCGTGAGATCCGGACCTCCGTGCCACATTCCGTAAAAATTGAAGTATCCACCACACTGATCAAACGGTTTTCTGTATAACCGAAATCCTTTTCTGTAAGAGAATAGGTTCCGCTTTTTCCGGCAAATTTTTTCGCTTTTCAAAGCTGAGTAAATTGCGAGGAGGGGAAGCATTCATAGTTGCGAAGGCCATTTCCCCTCCTCGCGCTCCTCCCCTCCGGCCACGCAGTTATTCTGCGTTGTGGGAATGTGATTCTTTACTGACAAGAAGATGGATTCTGCTGTATTGGATATGAAACACTATGCCGATTTTAGCGAAGATGTGGACGGGAATGTGGCACTTACGTTCCTGTTCCCTGGGTGTGGAATGGGTGAATAGATGTGTAGGGTTTAATCTATGACTGACTTTTAAAGTATATCTTTTATATTTTCTGATTATTTATATTGAAACACTTTTTTGATGGAGCTATAATGTAGAAAAAAGGAGCGTGATTTTTATGAGTACGGAAACTACGAAGGATACTCTTCCTTTTACCTGCACACCGGCTTATAACCGGGATGCCTGTAAGGGGTGTGTCTGTTCTACCTGTTATGAACAGGAATTTTGTGACCGGTGCAGCTCCTGTGTGGAGCAAGGACATCGGAAGGAGCGATGTAATGCTTATGAGGGGGCTTATAACTACTGAGCGTCTGAAGTAATTCTAACATTAATGTTTCGTTCCATTACCTGTTCATGAACGAACATAGTCACTTAACAGTCTGTATTCTAATAACATCAAAAAAGGATCTGACAGAGGCAAATCTATTTGTACACTCATGCCTTTTACAGATCCTTTTTATTATCAACGTAAGTATTTACAGTAAATTATGCAATGTCGATCAGTGGTTTAATTTCCTCATCAAGAATTTTCCTTAGTTCATCTATGCACCGTGGTTTATACTTGAATTTTGGAAGAGGTTTTTCCTGTGCTGCCGGCAGAATATAATTTTACAGCATCATCCACACTTTTCCGGAACAATTTCGGAGCCTGGAAAGTTACAATCTGACCATAAGTTTTATTTCTGTCAAAAATACGGTTTGTTCTGGAAAATGCCTGTATCAGATCATGGGGTCCCATAGGCTGTCTGTCAGTGACATCCTCCCCCACCTATAGAGGTGGGGGCTTCCCAACCT
>ERZ824473.2845-NODE-2845-length-18746-cov-5.270612_pt1 | contig 18746 bp, 9 predicted proteins | sample MGYA00519874_ERZ824473 | MGnify/ENA primary metagenome ERZ824473 (study PRJEB31778, sample SAMEA3449151) | human gut metagenome | biome: human gut; feature: human-associated habitat; material: faeces | place: United Kingdom | collected 2010/2012 ... | reverse complement strand
AAAATTATAAATGGTTCAAATGGAAAGTTAAATCCACAAGGTACAGCAACAAGAGCAGAGGCAGCAGCAATGTTAAGTAACTATTGTAAATCAATAAAATAGAATTAAGGTGTTTTCGGGGCCGGACTCAAAAAACACCTTTGAAAAAAGTAAATAGGAGGAATAATGATGAAAAAGAAATTTTTAGTAACAGCAATAATAGCTGTAGCATTTATAATTCTAAATATTACAACATCAAAAGCGGCTACATATAACAAAGGAGCATTTAGTATAACATTACCAAACAGTTATAATAGTGAGATAGACAATTTATCAAATAAAATTTTAGTGCAAACATCAGATACAAGGAGAGCAATCTCATTACAAGCATCAGCAGGAAGTAATTCTATAGTAATAAATGATACATATATTGAACTTTTAGCAAATGAATTTACAAAGCGTAGTTATAAAGTAAAAAGCAAAAAAGCAATAGAACATAATAGTTGTAAAGGTGTAAAAATGGAGTTACAAAATACAGAGTCTGGTACAACAATTTATACAATTACTTATCATTTTATATCAGATAATTACTCATATATGCTATTATTCATGTCAGTAGATCCAAATGTAATATCTGCTAGTGACGAAAATGCAGTATATAATTCATTTAAGATAAAAGACACAGTAAAAAATTCAAATGGAATACCTTTTACAGATGTATCAAAAAGTAATTGGAGCTATTCAGCTGTAAAATATGCATATGAAAATAAAGTAATGTCAGGAACTAATTCATATACATTTGCACCAAATGATAAAGTAACAAGAGGAATGTTGGTAACAATGTTACATAATATGGAAAAATCTCCATATATATCAGATGCAAGCAATTTTTCAGATGTACAAAATTCAAATGAGTACTATTATATGGCAGTAAAATGGGCAGCGAAGAACAAAATTGTAAGTGGTTATAGTAATGGAAAATTTGGACCAAATGACCCAATTACAAGAGAACAATTAGCTGTAATATTAAATCAATATTGTAACTATAAAGGCAAATATAAAGCTGTAACAGCAGATTTTTCAGGATTTAAAGATAGTAATAAAATCTCAAGTTATGCAAAATGGGGAATGAATTGGGCAGTAGGAAATAAAATAATAAATGGTTCAAATGGAGTTTTAAATCCACAAGGAACAGCAACAAGAGCAGAAGCAGCAGCAATGATAAGTAATTATTGCAAAACAATAAAATAAAATCAAGGTGTTTTTGGGGACGGACTCAAAAAACACCTGATTGAAAAAATGTTTTTGAGGACGGAGCAAAAAAACACTACCTAAAATATAGAAAATAAAAGAGGAGGAGTAAATGAAAAAGATTAGAAATATATTACTAATATTTTTATTAACATTTATATTCTTCTCTTTTAGTAGTTATTCAAAATGCCAAACTATTGAAGGAGAAGAAACACTAGAAGCAGAAGAAAAAAATAAACCAAGTCAAGCATATAAAAAAGAAGAAAATGATGGAATAGCCTTGATGAGTACAGGGGATACTGTATACACAGAAGGCAATTATAAATATAAAATTCAGAAAGACTATTTTATAGCAACAACAGATGTAAATAACAAAATAATCTCACAAGAAACAACAGATATAGCAATAATAACAGAATATACAGGTACAGAATCTACAGTAACAATTCCAAAAACACTAGGAGGAAAAAGGGTTTATCAAATAGAAGAAGGAGCGTTTTATAAAAATACATCAATAAAAAAATTAATAATACCTGATAAAACGGTAGGATACATAGGAATTGGAGCATTTGCAGATTGTACAAATTTGGCAGAGGTATCTTTTGGAAATTGTGTAAATAATATAAGTTATTATGCATTCCAAAATACAGCTTTAACATCAATAAGATTACCATCATCAGTAGAACAAGTATTAAATACAGCATTTTTTCATTGCGAAAAATTAATAAATGTAACAATAGATAGTAATAATGTGCATTATAAAGCAATAGAAAATGTAATTTATAAGATAAATGGAGATGGAACTTTAAATTTAATATTATATCCATATGCAAAAAAAGCTCAAGTATTTACAATACCAACAAATGTAAAGGTGATATATAATGAATCAATAATAAATAATTATGTAGAAGCAATAAACATACCAGCTTCAACAGAAGAGATAGATATTTCTTTATATGCGTTTACAACTCCAAATTTGAAAACTATAAATGTAAATTCAGCAAATCCAAATTATACTGTAATTGATGGAGTTTTGTTTAGCAAAGATAAGAAAAAGATGTGTTTTTATCCATCAGGAAGAACAGCAACAACATATATTGTACCAAATGGAACAACAACTATAGATGAAAATGCGTTTTATAATTCAAGCAATTTACAACATATAAATATAGCAAATACAGTAAATAGAATTGAATTGCGAGGATTTTCATATGCTAGAGGATTACAAGAAATAACAATACCTAGTAATGTAACATATTTTGGAGCACAAATATTTATGGAATGTCCAAATCTAAAAAAAGTAACAGTAAGTGCAAATTCTGATGTACTTTCATACAGAACATTTGATGAGTGTCCAATTTTAGAAGAAGTAATAATAAATGGAAATATAAAAACATTAATAGAGGGATCATTTTATAAATGTCCAAAACTAACTAAAATAACATTACCAAATAGTCTTGAAAGAATAAATTCTAGAGCTGTATTTGACTGTGAATCATTAAAACAAATAACAATACCAGCAAATGTAGTACTAATAGAGAAACCAGCATTTTATAATCACTTAGAACCAGGAAATGATTATTGGGCAGATACTAAATTTGATATATCAAAAACAAAATTGAAATTGCAATCAGATGGGAATTATATGGCAATTTATGATTATCAAGTAAAAGGAACAAGATATTATGATAAGGCATATGCAGTATTAAATCTTGTAAATCAAGAAAGAAAGAAGCGTGGATATAGTGAGCTAACAATGGACAAAGACCTTCTTGAAAATGCAATGCAGAGAGCAGAAGAAATAGTAACATATTTTGAACATGAAAGACCAAATGGACTAAATTGCACAACAGCAATAACTCAAAAGTATTGGTATGCAGCAGAAAATATAGCATTAGGGCAAAATACAGCAGCATCAGTAATGAATGCATGGATGAATTCACAAGGACATAGACAAAATATATTAGAGAGAAATTATTCAAAAAGCATAGGAATTGGATGTTATTTAGCAGATGATGGAACATATTACTGGACACAAATTTTTACAGGTGGAACACCACGAACAGTAACAATGCCGCAAAATAAACAAACAACACCAACAATAAAAATATTAATGAATAGAGTACCATTTAGAGATGTAAAATCAACAGATTGGAGCTTTAATGCAATAAGAGACAGTGTAAGCAATAAAATGATATTAGGTTATAATTCAACAAAATTTGCGCCAAATGAAAAAATGACAAGAGGAATGATAGTAACAATATTACATAGAATGGAAGGATTACCTTATGTGTCAGATGCAAGCAAATTTTCAGATGTTCAAAATTCAAAAGATTATTATTATATGGCAGTAAAATGGGCAACAAAAAATAAGATAGTAAGTGGATATAGTAATGGAAAATTTGGAGCAAATGACCCAGTAACAAGGGAACAACTAGCAGTAATATTAAATCAATATTGTAAATATAAAGGCAAATACAAATCAATAACAGCAAATTTAGCAAGTTTTAAAGACAGTAATAAAATCTCAAGCTATGCAAAATGGGGAATGAATTGGGCAGTAGGAAATAAAATAATGAATGGTTCAAATGGGGTTTTAAATCCACAAGGAACAGCAACAAGAGCAGAAGCGGCAGCAATGTTAAGTAATTATTGCAAAACAATAAAATAAAACTTTAGTGTTTTTGGGGAAGGAGCAAAAAAAATTAATGTTTATTGAATCCAGCCCCAAAAACATCAATAAATAAAAGGAGATAGCAAATAATGAAAAGATTAAAAATATTAGTAATAAGTTTGATTTTAATAATGTCTTTTAATTATTTTGCACCAATAGTATATGCAGTAGAAAACAATACAAAAGATGAAGAATCAAGCAACAAAAAAGACGAAAATAAAGTAGATACAAATAAAACAGTAAGTAAAGAAGAAAGTGCACAAAAAGAAAGTGAAGAAATACAAAAAAGTGTACAAGTTCAACAAGCAGTAGAAAATGAGATAAAAGTACAAAGTTCAGAAGAAGATACAGAAATAGAATTTGCAGATGCAAATCTAAAAAAATATATGCAAGAAAACTATGATAAAAATGGAGATGGAAAAATTACAACAAAAGATGTAGCAGAAATCACAGAAATAAAAATACCATATATAAAAGAAAAAGCAATAGATTTACAAGGAATAGAAAACTTTACTGAATTAAAAAAATTAGAAATATCAAATTGTAAAAATTACAAAATGTTAGCAAATCTAACAAAATTAGAGTCAGTAACTATACCATATTATAGATTTGATTTTGAAAATTTCAATGAAATGGATGAATTGAAAAATATTCCGAACTTAAAAGAATTGATTTTAAAAGATGTAAATTTTATAAGTTATGATATTTCAAGATTACCACAAAATTTAGAAAAGTTAGAGATAGCAAATCTTACTTCACTAGATATAAGTAAAATAACAAGTTTTACAAATTTAAAAAAACTAGTGATTACAGTTATAAATGATGAAATAAAAGGATTAGAAGCAATTAATCAACTTCCAAACTTGGAAAACCTAGAAATAAGCAATTGTAAAAATTTTAAAGATATAAGTGCTCTAGAAAATAATAACAGCATAGTAAACTTAAATATAAAAAATGATAATGTAGAATATATTGCACCAGTAATAACAATGAAAAAATTAAAAACATTGAACTGTGCTGAAAACTGTATACAAGATATGTCTGTTTTGGAAAATACAACATTATTAGCAGGAGAAATGTATCAAAAATTTACAATGAATAAAGTAGTTGTAGAACAAGGAAAAAAAATAGAAATAGAATTACCAGAAACTATGAAATCAGCATTTAATCCTAGTAGTAAACTTTATATAGAAAATCTAAATGCAGGATTTGCAGAAGCTTCAGATTATGTATCATTTGATAGTAAAAACCTTAAAGTAATAATAGATGCAACAAATATGGAAACAGGAGAAAAGAATTGCACAATGTACTTATGGGGAACTGCAGGTTATTTAAAAGATACATATCTAAATATAAATTACTTAGTAGCAAAAAAAGCAGATAATAAAACAGAAATCCAATTTAAAAACGAAAAATTAAAACAATATATGTTGGATAATTATGATTATGACCAAGATAAAAAAATAACACAATTTGATTTAGCACAAATAATAGAATTAGATTTGAGACATATAGATGATATAGATAATGCAATTGATTTAAGTGGATTAGAAAATTGTATATCATTAAAAACTTTAAAAATAGGAAATTGTAGCAATTATGATATATTGACACAAATGCCAGTATTAGAAAGCATAACAATAGAAAATATGCAAAATATAAATCAACTAAATGAATTAACTAAAATACAAAATCTTAAAGAATTAAATTTACAAGACATTGATTTAGAAAATTATAATATAGGACAATTACCAACTGGAATAGAAAGATTAAATTTATATTGTAGAAATATAAATTTAACACCATTAACAAATTTCAATAATTTAACAGAGTTATATATAACAGAACAAAATGAGATAATCCCAGAAGGAATAGAAGTAATAAATCAAATATCAACATTAAAAAAATTAGAAATTACAAACTGTCAATCATTAAGAGACATAGAATTTCTAAGAGATAACGATAGTATAGAAAATTTAAATATTTCAAACAACCAAATAGAAGATATCACACCAGTAACAACAATGAAAAAACTACAAAAATTAGAATGCTACGGAAATAACATACAAGATATTTCTGTATTGGAAAATACAACATTAATAGGTGAAAACAGTGACCTAAGACAAGAACTAAAAATCCAAGATGTAGTGGTAGAAAAAGGGAAAAGCATAGAAATAGATCTACCACAAACAGTAAAAACAGCATTAAGCTCAAACAGTAAATTTTATGTACCAAATGCTGCTTTAGAAGTAACAGATAACCAAAATGTTAGTGTAAGTGCAGATAATACAAAAATAATAATAGATGCAACAAATGATGATATAGGCGAGAAGAAAGCATATATAACAGTAAAAAGTGATAGTAGTTGGGGTAATTTAATTTATACTAGAATTGAATTGCAATATAGAGTAGTAATATTAGCAGATGACAATCAAGAAATTCAATTCAATAGTGAAACTTTAAAAAATTATTTATTAAATTGTTATGATGCAAATAAAGACAAAAAAATAACAGCATATGATATGGCACAAATAACAGAATTAGACCTTACAAATTTTGGCTCTTCTGAAATGATAGACTTAAAAGGACTAGAATATGCAACATCTTTACAAGGTTTGGCAACAATTAATGTAACAAATCTTCAAGCTTTATCAAATTTAAGCCAGCTAGAAAAAATAACATTACAAAGAATGAATTCGCAAGACGACTTCCAAGCATTATGTAATATGAATAATTTAAAAGAATTAAAATTATCTGATGCAAATTTACAAACATATAATTATAGCAATTTACCAAAACAATTAGAAAAATTAGAATTATCATGTTGTAATCTTACAAATGTAAGTGCATTAAACCAATTTACAAACTTAAAAGAGTTAAAAATAGAAGCAGTAAATATGGGATATAATGAAAAATTACAAGGCTTAGAAAGTATAAATCAATTACCAAACTTAAATATTTTAGTTATGGAAAGTGATAGACTAACAGATTTAGAATTTTTAAGAGAAAATCAAACTATAAAAACATTAAATGTAAGTAATAACAAAATAACAAATATTGATGCAATAGGAACAATGAACAGCTTAGAAACTGTAAGTTTACAAGAAAACAATATTGAAGATTTATCAGTAATAAAAAGTAGACCAACTTTATTAGAAAATACAAGTGCACAACAGCAAATAAACTATGAAGCAGAAGGAATGTCAGGACAAGAAATTGAAGTAGAATTACCACAAATAGCAAAAGATATATTGAATTCAAAAGATATATTTTATATTAAAGACGTAAGTCTTGCACAATTTGCAAGTATTTCACATAATACATCAGACCCTAGAGCAAGAATAAGTGATGACAAAACAAAAATAATAATAGACACAAAAGGAATAGACATAGGAAATGGAGAAGAAATAATTGAATTTTGTGGGACAGGAGTTTTGGCAAATACAAGAGTAAGTGTAAATTATAAAGTTTGGGCTAATGGAGATAAAACTAAAGAAATAAATATACCAGATACAGACTTAAAACAAGAGTTATTAAATAAATATGACTGTGACAATGATGGAAAAATGACAGAATTTGATATGGCACAAATGCAATCATTATATTTAATAACTTCAGTAAAAGATACAGAAGGATTACAATATGCAAAAAATCTAAATTATTTACAAATATATATGCAAGGAAATTATGTAAATGGAGATTGGCAAAAAGTAGATTTAACAAACTTAGGAAATTTAACAAAATTAAAGAGTTTAATTATAAATGGATATGTAGGAAATTTAGAATTTGCAAAAAAATTAACAAATTTAGAAAATCTAACAATTAGTACAAGTGCTAATAATTTCAATGAATTAATAAAATCATTAAAAGATTTACAAAATCTTAAAACATTGGAACTTAGTGGAGACCAAAATGCAAATGATTTAAGTGCAATATCAAATATGAAAAATTTAACAAGATTAAGACTAAGTGGATATGGAAAATTTATACAAAGTATAAACACAATAAAATCATTGCCAAGTTTACAAGATTTAGAAATATATAGATATTATTTTTCAGAACAAGAAAATGAACCAATAGACTATACAGCTATCAAAAAATTTAAAAATTTAACATCATTAACAATTACAGATAAAAGTTCAAAGCTAGATTGCTCAAATATCTCAAACAAACTAACAATGTTAAATTTACAATGTGACTCATTGGAAAATATAGATAGTCTAAAAAATCTAAAGGAATTGTTAAATGTAAAAATAATAAGGAGTAAATTGGACAATATAGAATTTGTTAAAAATCTTAAAATATATAACTTAAATTTGCAAGATAACATAATAACAGACATATCACCATTAAAAGATTCAACAGTGTTTTTTGCGGATTTAACAGATAATCCAGTAAATCCAGAACAAACGCAAAATACAGAAGTAATTGAACAATATAGTAAACCAGATAAAGATGGATATTATAGAACTTTAAAATTAACAGATTACTCTAAACTAGAAAATGTAAACTTTACAAAAACAGAATTTAAAAATCAATTATTGGAATTATATGACTTAAATAGAGATGGTGAGCTTTCAAAATATGAACTAGAACAAATAACAACTCTAAATAATGTAAAAGAGTTAGAAAATACAGATTATATGCTAAATTTAAGAGTTGTAGGAATAAGTGGTACAATGATGACAATAGAACAACAAAAAGAACTAATAAAAGCTATAAATAATTTAAGTACTAATATTAAAATAGCAGACATATATTCAGTACAAACAAATTTAGGAGAATTTAATCAATCAACAGAAAAATATAAAATGACTTTAGAAGAAGCTTGTCCACTTTTAGCAGAAATGCAAAATCCAAACAGCAGATTATATCAAGGAAAAGTTGAAATACTTGATTATGATGACTCAGAATATGATAAATATTTAGAAATAAAAGATGGAAAGATAGTAATAGATAGAAGTGTAGTAGGAAACTTATCACATTACACAAGCTATAAATTAGGAAACAAACCAAATACAACTTTTGGAATGTGCTTTAGTTGGAGAAATATAACTACAGGAGACAAAACAAAAGTTATAACAGTAAAAGATTCAAACTTTCAAAAAGTATTATCAGAAAAATATGATATAGACAAAGATGGAAAATTCACAGAATATGATGCAAATAATATTGGAGAATTAGACATATCAAGCTCAGAAATATCAGACTTAACAGGAATAGAACAACTAAAAAATCTAAGAGAACTAGAAGCATCAAATAATAATATTTCAAATATTGAGCCATTAATGAGTTTATCAAATTTAACAAGAATATTAGTATATAATAATAAAATAGCAGATATAACATGTATCAAAAACAGAAAATTTAAACATATGTATAGCCTAGAATTACAAAGCAACTATATAGATTTTTCTAATGACAGTGAACAAACAAAAGTATATTTAGAAGAACAAAAGAAGGACAATCCAAATGATTTTATACAACTTACAGCAATGGCATCAACACAGAGAGTAGGAAAACCATCAGAAGAAAATAATGAAGTAAAAATGAATGCAAAAGTAAAACAAAAATTAATAGCAGCAGGAGCAGATTTAAACAAAGATGGAAAGCTAACACAAAAAGAATTAAATGATGCAACACTAGAAGATACTACAGGTGGAGAATATAAAAAACCAATAATAACAAGTTTAGACTTATCAAATCTAGGATTAACAAGTATAGAAGGAATACAATATTTAAGTGGATTAATGAATTTAAACTTAAGCCATAATCAAATATCAGACCTAACACCATTATCTAAAATGATGAACTTACAAAAACTAGATTTAAGTTATAATAATATTATAAGTATAAGCAAATTACCATATTATGCAAGTATATACTTAGAAGGAAACAAGAAACAATATATTCTAAGCCATAACAAAATAACAGACATATCATGTATAAATAATTGGAATATTACTAAATCAACAGATTTCAGCAATGGAGAAGGTATTGACCGCAGAATTTATGATATAGATTTATCATATAATCAAATAGAAAATATAAGTGGTGTAAAAAATTATGTAAGATTGAAAAAATTAAATTTAAGTAATAACAAGATAAAAGATATAGCATCATTAAAAGATTACAATTTTACTATAAATCCACACATGACTTATGAAGATTATAAAGAACTACTAGAAGATTTTGAAGCAATAGATGTATCTTCAAATAATATAAATGTAAATACAGCAGAAAACAAAAAAGCAATAGAAGTATTTAAAAACAAAAAAGTAACTTTAATTGTAGATAATCAAGTAGTAAATCCAGTAACAAATCTTCCATTTAAAGATGTACCTAGAAAAGAATGGTATTATGATGCAGTTAAATATGTATATGAAAGAAAAATAATGTCAGGAACAAGTACAACAGGATTTTCTCCTGATGTAAAAACAACAAGAGGAATGATAGTAACAATGTTACATAATATGGAAAATAGTCCATATCAAGCAGGAGCAAGTAAATTTTCAGATGTTCAAAATTCAAAAGATTATTACTATATGGCAGTAAAATGGGCTACATCTAACAAAATTATAAGTGGATATAATAATGGAAAATTTGGTCCAAATGACCTAATAACAAGAGAACAATTATCAGTAATATTAAATCAATATTGCAATTATAAAGGAAAATACAAAAAAGTTTATGCAGATTTTTCAAAATTCAAAGATAGTAACAAAGTATCAAGTTATGCAAAATGGGGAATGAATTGGGCTATAGGAAATAAAATAATAAATGGTTCAAATGGAAAATTGAATCCACAAGGAACGGCAACAAGGGCAGAAGCGGCAGCAATGTTAAGCAATTATTGCAAATCAATAAAATAATGCCTTGGTGTTTTTGGGGACGGACTCAAAAAACACCTAATGCTTTTGTGGTCGGAGTCAAAAAACATTAGCTAATCTATTGAAAAAAATTAAGGACAGAGTAAAAATTATATTTTTGGCTCTGTCCTTAATGAATCTTTAAAAACATATTAAAAATTTTGTAAAAAGTTTGTAAAAAAATAGTGTTAGGATATAATATAATAAATTCGTAAAAAAATTACGATAAAGTATTTTGAAGTAGAAGTAATAATTTTTATTATAACCCTATTAGTTTTTTGGGAAAATAATTGATTAATTTCAAAGTTACAATTTTAAAATAAACAAACCAAAAAACAAATAAGCAAAGCGAAGCAATTTTTTATTGCTAAATTTTTTACGAAGCTGAAAAGCAGCCTCATTTAGAGCACAGCGTTTATCAACAAAAGTCAAAACAAAACTCTCTTTATATTTAGGAAAACGAAAAAAAGTAACAGGCCACATATGTTTTAAAATAATATCTTTTTCCTTATCATTTAAATTAAACAACTTACTAGCATTTTCATAAGCGGTAATAGGATGAGTAAAAGCATGTAAGCCCTTTCTTCCATCAAGACGTTTTCTCCAATCATACAAAAAAAGGTCATGGAGCATAGCAGCTCTAGCACAAGAAAAATAGTCTAGATGCTGCTTCTTACAGTATAAATAGCAAAAATAAGAAGCTACTAAGCAATGTTCAAAACATGAAGTTTGGTAATGTTGTCTATAATTTTTCATTTCTTGTACTGTTTTATTTTCAATTATATCACTAATAATATTCATAAAATCTTTATCATTTTTAATCTTAATTAATAAATTATCCATATATAAGTATCCTTTCCAAAGGCACAGAATAGTTTAAATAAATTTTAAGTAATAAAATTATTCAGAAAATCTAAGGTACCTTTTATCTTATGAATTCCTAAAATAATTATAGCATAAAAAAAGTGAAAAATAAACTAAAATTTTAATGACTTTGTTCTGTCCAAGAGTTAGTGTCAAAATGAGGAGGTGAGTCTGTCCTCCCAAAAAAATATTAGTGTTTTTGACTTTGGCCCCAAAAACATTAGGTGTTTTTTGAGTCCGTCCCCAAAAACACCTAAAAATTTTCAAAAAAGTATTGAAAAAATTTTTTCAAACATATATACTATAACGGTAACATTAAAAGAAAGAAGAAAGGGAAGACCAAAGATGATAGATTTTCATACACATATATTACCAAACATAGACAATGGATCTAGAAATATAGAAGAAACATTTAATCTAATAAAAGAAGCAAAAGAAGCTGGATTTGAAGGAATAGTATTAACATCACATTATAAAGAAGGGTATTATGAAACAGACACACCAGAAAGAGAAATGTGGGTAAATGCAATAACAGAAAATCTAAGAGCAAAAGGAATAGATATAAAAATATATTTAGCAAATGAAATATATATAACAGACAATATGATGGAATTATTAGAAAGAGGAAAAGCATCAACAATAAACAATACATGTTATGTATTAATAGATTTACCATTAGATGAAGAACCAATGAATTTATACCAAGTAATATATTCATTACAAGAGAATAAACTAATACCAGTAATAGCACATCCAGAAAGATATGAATTTATCCAAAAAGAGCCAGAATTTGTATATGAATTAATAGAAAAAGGATGTTACATGCAAGCAAATTATGGAAGTATATTAGGACAATATGGAAGAAAGGCTCAACTAATAGTAAGAAAACTTTTAGAAAATCATTCTATACATTTTTTAGGAAGTGATGTACACAGACAAGGAACAATATATCCAAAAATGAAAGAAGCATTACTTGAAATAGAAGAAATTGTAGGAAAAGATAAATTAGAAGACTTAACAACTACAAATCCAAAATTAGCATTAGCAAATAAAAGAATAGAAATAGACACACCATATGAATCTAAGTTATCATTTAAAGAAAAAATAAAAATGTATATAAAAAGTTATTAAAAAATTTTTAAAAATATTGATTCATGTAAAATAGGATGTCATGAAGGGAATGAGTTATATGAGAAAATATTTTGGAACAGATGGAATCAGAAGAATAGCCAACACAGAATTAACACCAGAATTGGTATATAAAGTAGCAAAATCAGGAGCATATGTATTATCAAAATACACAGACCATGTACCAACAATTTTAATAGGAAGAGATACACGACTATCAGGAACACTAATAGAAAGTGCGATGGTAGCTGGATTTTTAAGCTATGGAGCAAATGTAAAATTATTAGGAGTAATACCAACACCAGCTGTGGCATATCTAACAAGAAAGCTAAAAGCAGATGCAAGTGTTGTAATATCAGCATCACATAATACATTTGAATTCAATGGAATAAAATTCTTTAGTAACAAAGGAATGAAAATACCAGATTCATTAGAAGAAGAAATTGAAGAAGTAATGGAATCAGGAAAAATCGAAGAATTAACAGCAGTCAGAGACAAAATCGGAGTATATGAAAATTGTGAAAATTTAATAGATGAATATGTATATTTTTTTAGAAAAAATTTTGATACAAATATGGATAAGATAAATAGAGAAGATTTTGTAATAGGCTTAGATACAGCAAATGGAGCAACATATAAAGTAGCAGAAAAAATATTTACATCATTAGGAATAAGATACAAGATAATAAATAATAATCCAAATGGAATAAACATAAATGATAAATGTGGCTCAACACATATAGAATTCCTACAAAAATATGTTGTAGAAAACAATTTGAGTATGGGATTTGCATATGATGGAGATGGAGATAGATGTTTAGCTGTTGATGAAAAAGGTAATCTAATTGATGGTGACAAAATTATGGCTATAATTTCTAAATATCTAAAAGAAAAAGGAAAACTATTAAAAGATACAATAGTGGCCACAGTTATGAGTAATCTTGGATTACATAAATATGCAGAAAAAAATGGATTGAAATTGGAGCAAACTCAAGTAGGAGATAGATATGTATTAGAAGAAATGCTTAAAAATGAATATAATCTAGGTGGAGAGCAATCAGGTCATATTATTTTATTAGATTATAATCCTACTGGAGATGGAATATTAACATCAATAATGTTGATTCAAGCAGTATTGGAATCAAATAAAAAAGCATCAGAATTAACTGAAATAATTAAACTATATCCACAAGTATTAGTAAATGCTAAGGTTAATTCAGAAAAAAAATATGATTATGATAAAAATGAAGAAATTCAAAATGCTATAAAAGAATTAGAGAAAGAATTTGATGGAAATGGAAGAGTGCTAATAAGGCCATCTGGTACAGAGCCATTAGTAAGAGTAATGATAGAGGGAGAAAATCAACAAGATATAAATAAAAAAGCAAAAGAAATGGCAAAATTAATAGAAAAAAATATGATGTAATTTTTTTGAAATCATAATGAAATAAAAATGTAATAAAAAAGTGCTTGAAAGACAAAACAATAAATGTTATAGTATAATAAGGAACCAAAGAAAAGGGGGAATTTATCATGTTTGTTTTTGACATATCAAATCCATTGACATTGGTATTAATGTTAGTAATAATAATATTGTTGATATTTTTGTCTCAAGAAGTTAAAAAAAGTTATATAGCAGTTATACCATTATTTGCATCTTTAATATTGTTACTTATTCATGGAGTGCATATGTTTGTATTACCTGAAGAATACAAAGAGTTATTGCCAGTATTAACAAGATGTTTAGCTATAGATTTTATATTTGTAGGAATTACATTTTTTGGATATCTATGGGTAGATGATTCAGAGGCAAAAATAAAAGGTATAAAAAGTGTAGATGATAGCATGGATTGGTTTTGGAAAAATGTATAAATTTTTAAAATTTTGCTTTAATTATAATACGATTATTATTAAAATTATTACAGGTAATCAAAGTTAATTCATTGAGATTATTAGAAGAAATAGGAGATAAATCATCTGTTTTTACTTCATAATTAGTAAAAACAGAATAAATATATTCATGATTTTTATTATCATAAATATAGATTTTATCTTCTTTTTTTAATTTATAAATATTACTAAAAAATTGATTATTATTGTAATTATGCCCAGCAATACATAAATTAGACTTTTCAGGAGGCATTTTACCACTGAAAATGCATGGAGCAACTTTTAGAGTTTCATCATCAAGCATGGAAAAAATTGGATAAGAAATATTAATACTAGGAATTTTTATTTCGCCAATAACAAATTTTTTACTGTAATAATTTTGTTCAGATAAATTTTTATAATCTGTAAATAAAGCATCATTAGCATATAATTTTAAAGTCTTGTAATTATATGCAATAAGGTTGCTATTTTTTTTATTTCTATTTAATACATGTAAATGATAAATATAAAATGAAAGTAGTACAAAAACAAAACAACTGGAAAATCCAAAAATATATTTTAACTTTTTTGTGGCATGTTTTAAGGATTTTCTTTTTTTAGTGTCTTTTTCAAGATTTTCTATATAATTATTTTCATCATCATTTTTATTCATTAAAATTTGATTCATACATATCATTCCTTACATGATTTAATATGTGAATTTTTGATTTTTTTTATGCAAAAAAAGTAACAAAAAAATAAAATTATAAACAAGAATATAAAAGAAATAACATGAGATTGAAGATAAATGTTAATAGGGCTATAAATTACAATAATAGTTTTACTAATATTGGAGGAGTGATATTGCAGCATTGTGTGGAGATAATGGAAATTTGACTAGACAAAAATAAGACTTAATTAAATTTAGGTCTATTTTTTATTTAAGTTTATATAATATTTTTATTGATGGTGCACTTTTAGTATGTTCTATAAAAAGATTAAGTATGATAAAATAACTTTTAAGGAAGCAAAAAAAGTTTTTGTAAAAATATAGATATAAACAGTATTTTCGAAAAATTTTATATGCAAAAGCAATATTAATCTTTGAACTTTAGTAAACATATATACTTAATTTTATAGCATATACCAACAAAAAATGCAATGTAAAAAGTTGGAAAAGTTCTTTAAATTAATGTATAAAAAATCTCAAAATGGTTAATACTGTAAGAAAATAAGAAATTTAATTTTTTTGTTAAGTTCAAAGCTTAATAAAAAATAAAAAAAGAAACGAAGGAGGATTTTTTATAATGGAAAGAGAGAAGAAAGGGGCAGGAATAACACTAATAGCTTTAGTGATTATGGTTATAGTGTTACTAATTTTAGCAGGAGTGACAATTGCAACACTAAGTGGAGATAACGGAATATTAACTAGAGCAAAAGACGCTAAAGAAAAGACAAAACAAGCACAAGAAAATGAAGAAAAGACATTATCAAATATGGAAAATTTGCTTGGAAGCTATAATTTAAAAAATATAAACACAGCAGACACAAACCCAGAAGCAACAATTCCAGAAAATTCAATAGTTTTAGAAAATGATGCAAACAATGGAATAGTAATAAAAGACAAAAACAATAACGAATGGGTATGGGTAGAAGTGCCAAAAACAACAGTATTTTCAGGATTAACGATAGATACAACACAAGAACTAACAGAGCAAAACTATAATGATATAAAAAATAAATTAGAAACATATGCAGCAACATATAGAGAAGGAGCATCAGGACAAAGAAGATACTGGACAGATGAATGGTATGATGGATGTGGACTTACTCCTGATGAATATACAGAGACATATCAAAAAATGTTAAAAAGTGTATACACATATGGGGGATTCTGGATTGGAAGATACGAAGCAGGAATAGAAGGAAGTATAAATGACGTATCAAAAGCAAGAACATCACACACAGAAATAAAAATAGGAACATTGCCAAAAGCAATAAATCAAAAAGATGCTATTCCATATAACTATATATATTGTGGTGAAGCTCAAGCTTTAGCAAAAGAAATGACACCGAATAGCGATTATACAAGTAGTTTAATGTTTGGAATTCAATGGGATTTGGTTTGTGAGTTTTTAGAAGTGAAGGAAAAACTATCAACAGCAGATATAAATTCAGATAGTAGTATATGGGGAAACTATAGTAATGTAACAAGAATAATAAGCAGTGATAAAGCAAAACAAACAACAAATAGCGGAAGTACTTGGACAACAATAACTGGAACAAAGCAGGCAAGTGGTGTTTTATTAACAACAGGAGCATCAGAAGAAACAAATAAAATGAACATCTATGATTTTGCAGGAAATGAATATGAATGGACATTGGAAAAAACTTCTTATATTGATTATCCTTGTGCTCTTAGGGGAGGTAGTTATATCTGTTCGGGTTTGAATTCTCAAGCATCTTATCGCCATAATAGTATTACTAACTATAGTAGTGTTGATATAGGTTTTCGCCCTACATGTTATGTAAATTAAAAAATAGGTTAAAAATTTTTTTACAAAAAGTAAAAAATCCACTTGAAAAACCAAAAAAATGTGATATAATGTTAATATTATAAGAAAATTAAGAAAAAACACAATAAGGACAACACATATTATATAATATCTAAAAGAGAGCCAAAGGAAGCTGAAAATTTGGTAAGTAAAAATAGTATGTTATCACCTTATGTTTCTTTGCTGAAATCGAAAGAAAATAAGCAAAGACGTAAATCTGCGTTAAAGAAAAAAGAGAGAATAATCAACCAAAAGATAGATTATTAAATTAGGTGGTACCGCGGAAGTAAAGCTATTTCGTCCTATATGGATGTAATAGCTTTTTTTGTCATATTATAGGAAAAAATATGAAACTTTTTAGTTTTGCAATATAAAATGAAAATATCTTATTTTCAAAAGAAAGTTATTCAAACTTCCTATAATATAAAACAACTAAAAAATTTGCAAAAACAAATTTTAGAACAAGCAAAGACATGAACAAAAAATGTCAAAAAACAAATTAAAAAGTACAAGAAAAAGGGGGAATTTCTATGTATAAAAAAGTAGAATTAAAAAACGGATTTGTAGGAATGGAAAGGGATGTAGCAGAATTATGGAAAGAAAAAGACATAATTCACAAAAACTTCAATATGAACGAAGGAAAAAGATATTTCACATTTTATGATGGGCCACCAACAGCAAATGGAAAGCCACACGTAGGACATATAGAAACAAGAGTAATGAAAGACATAATCCCAAGATACAAAGTAATGAAAGGATACAAAGTAATCCGTAAAGCAGGATGGGATACACATGGGTTACCAGTAGAACTAGAAATAGAAAAGAAATTAGGAATATCAGGAAAAGAACAAATAGAAGAATATGGAGTAGAAAAATTTGTAAAACAATGCAAAGAAAGTGTATTTACATATGTACACATGTGGGAAGAAATGACAAACAAAGTAGGATATTGGGTAGACATGGAAAATCCATATGTAACATATCATAATGATTATATAGAATCAGTATGGTGGGCACTAAAACAAATGTGGGAAAAAGGCTTACTATATGAAGGACACAAAGTAATGCCATATTGTCCAAGATGTGGAACAGCATTATCATCACACGAAGTTGCACAAGGATACAAAGATGTAAAAGATCTAACATGTATAGCAAAATTCAAAGTAAAAGAAGGACAAAAAATAGCTGGAGAAGAAATACCAGAAAATGCGTATATATTAGCATGGACAACAACACCATGGACATTACCATCAAACTTAGCATTATGTGTAAACAAATCATACATGTATGCAGAAGTAAAGGTAGATGTAAGTAAAGACGAAGAAGAAAGCAAAACAGAAACATATATATTAGCAAAAGACTTAATACCAACAGTATTAAAAGATAAAAAATATGAAGTGGTAAAAGAATTTAAAGGTGAAGATTTGCTAGGAATAAAATACGAACAACTAATGCCTTTTGCAAAAGTAGAAGGAAAAGCATTTGAAGTAATTCATGGAGATTATGTAACATTAACAGACGGAACAGGAATAGTACATATAGCACCAGCATATGGAG
>ERZ824473.2844-NODE-2844-length-18751-cov-5.058943_pt1 | contig 18751 bp, 15 predicted proteins | sample MGYA00519874_ERZ824473 | MGnify/ENA primary metagenome ERZ824473 (study PRJEB31778, sample SAMEA3449151) | human gut metagenome | biome: human gut; feature: human-associated habitat; material: faeces | place: United Kingdom | collected 2010/2012 ... | reverse complement strand
CCACTGCATTGGCTCCGTCTGAAACAGCAGTTACTACCTGGCGAAGTGCCTTGGTTCGGATATCCCCCGCTGCAAAAACCCCAGGTGCGTTGGTAACGCCATCTTCTCCTGCACAGATATAACCGTTTTCATCCAGCTTAAGCTGGTCTTTTACAAGTGCCGTACTGGGAACAATTCCTACCGCGATAAAAACGCCGTCTGCTTTCAGTTCCCGTTCTTCCCCGGTTTTTACATTACGGATCTTAAGACCTGTCACTTCTTCCTGGCCCAAAATCTCAAGTGGAACACTGTCCCACACCATTTCTATATTTTCGCAGGCAAAAACCTTTTCCTGAAGGGCCTTATCCGCCCGAAGAGCATCACGGCGATGGACAAGATATACTTTTTCACAGAGACCGGAAAGAAAAACCGCGTCCTCTGCTGCCACGTTTCCGCCGCCCACTACCACTGCAGTCCTGTCCTTATAAAAAGCTCCGTCACAGGTAGCACAATAGGAAACTCCAAGGCCGCCAAGGTCATCTTCTCCCGGAATATCCAGTTTCCTGTGCTCAGCTCCAAATGCAAGGATCAGCGTTTTTGCCTGGTATTCGTGTTTTTTTGTGCGGATCGTCTTGATCTCCCCGGAAATATTTTCCAGGGAAAGGATCTTCTCGCGCTGCGGTTCCAGCCCCAGTTTCCGGGCATGCTCCCCGAACGCTTCCCCCAGATCCATACCTGAGATTCCCGGCATTCCCGGATAATTATCCACCTCATAGGTAGCTGTGATCTGGCCGCCCGGTGCGAAATTTTTGTCGATCCATATAGTATTTAATCTGGCCCTGGACGCATAGATCGCTGCCGTGATCCCTGCCGGACCTCCGCCTAAAATTGCAAGATCATAGATATCGCTCATGTTATTTCTCCATAATTTATCGGCTTTTTTCTGTATTTCCGTTCACATAATATCATAGATTCCGTAATTTTCCAATATGATAGAACAAAGCATCCTGCTGAAAGGATCTCCTATGTCTTTTAAGATCCGGGGAAAAAAATCTCCTCTTTTTATCACTTTGCTGCTTGTCCTGACGCTGTTTGCAGGCCTCACTGCCGGATATTTTTCCGCTCATGGGATCACGGAAAACGGAAAATTCGAAGCCTTTTTCAGAAAAGTTTTTCAAAATGAAGTCTCCGGCAGCACCCTCACTCTTCACTATACCCTGGCACATCCGGAAAAACAGGGCATCCCACGAAAAAAAGCCTCTCTTGGCACCGTCCCGACCGACATGAAAAATACATATCAGATCTGCAGCCAGTACGAAGAAAAGCTGAAATCTTTTCGCTACAGCCGCCTTTCCACGGAAAACCAGCTGACTCTGGATTCCATGCTCCTCTATTATCATACGGAAAAATCTCTGGGCGACAATTATCTTCTCCAGGAACCACTTGGGCCAAGTCTCGGCATTCAGGCCCAGCTTCCCGTACTTCTGGCGGAATACGCTTTTTATGAAGCTCAGGATATCACCGATTATCTCAACCTTCTCACCACCATCCGGCCTTACTTTCAAAGCATCCTGAAATTTGAAAAAAAGAAATCCGAAGCTGGTTTCTTTATGAGCGACACTACTCTGGACCGGGTTCTGGCACAATGCAGCGCTTTTATCCAGAATCCGGACAACAATTATATGCTGGATATTTTTCAGAAAAAGCTCTCGGATTATGGAAAACTTTCCGTTTCAGAACAGAACGCTCTGATCCTGACCCACAAAAGTCTCATGAAAACAGAAGTCATTCCTGCCTATCAGGAACTTATGACCGGGCTGGAAGCTTTGCGTGGCACAGGGAAAAACAATCGTGGCCTGACTTATTTTAAGGGAGGAAAAGCCTACTATCTCTATCTTCTCCAGAGCCAGACCGGTTCTTACGTTCCTGTAAAACAAATGGAAAAACGTCTCTCCAGACAGCTTTCCAGCGAAATCGGCATCGCAGGAACCATGCTCCGCAAAAAACCGGAACTTCTGACTATACTCAACCAGGGAATCACTTTCAAAAAAATGAAACCCGCCCAGATGCTGAACGCCCTTCAGCAGAAGATCCAGGCAGATTTTCCAGCCCTTGCAGATGTCACTTTTGAACTCCGCACAGTCCACGATTCCATGAAAGATTACTTAAGTCCCGCCTTTTATCTCACCCCGCCCATGGATACCGGAACGCCTAATGTGATCTATATAAATCCGGCTGCCAGTTATCAGGGTCTGGAACTTTTTACCACACTGGCACATGAAGGATTCCCGGGACATCTTTACCAGACTGTCACTTTTGAGCGCCAGAATCCCTCCGGCATCCGGAATCTGCTCTGCACCTCCGGTTTTGCGGAAGGATGGGCCACTTATATTGAGCCCTTTGCCTACCAGTACGCAGCCGGTTATATAAAGGATCCTTCTGCCACAGAACTTGCCAGGATCTCCTGGCTGAACCGCAGCATCAACTTATGTATGTACTCACTTCTGGATATTGAGATCCACTACAACGGCTGGACCCAGGCCGAAGCAGCCAGCTTCCTGAAAGCCTTTGGCATCGAAGAAAGCACCGTTGTCTCCGAAATCTATCAGTACATCCTGGAAACCCCCGGGAATTATCTGAAATACTACTGGGGCTACTTAAGCATACTGGACCTACGCACCTCCGAACAGAACCGCCTGGGCCAGGATTTTGACCTCAAAAAATTCCACAGCCAGGTGCTGAAAATCGGTGGTGTACAGTACCCAGTGCTGGAGAAGTATATTGACGCGGAATTTTAACCAAATCAAGTAAGTCCCCTGCGGGGTTGCGAAAAGCGATAAGCAGTTGGTGGGGACTTGCTTGTATCAGGAGGAGTTATTTGGTTATGAGCAAGTAGCGAAGCGGATTGCGAATATCCACTTGACCTCTTTACTCCAGCCCCGCAAAAAACAGCTCATAAAAATCATCTTCACCCTCAAGCATCGGAGAATTCTCCCCGCCACCATTGGTGCTCCGCTTCATAGCCGCATAAAACTCTTCCCCCGCCGCGATCAGATCCATCTCATAAACCGGAACCCCAAGCTCCCGGCACTTTTTACAGAAGGCAGCCAGCGGCTCCTTCTCCTTACGGGTAGCCAGCAAAACCTCCCGAAGCGCCGGGTCCCTGCGGGCCTTTTCCTTCAGATTATCAAGCATCTCCACAACTTCCATCCAGCTCACACTCCCTTCACGCAATCTCTAAACAGAACATCCAGTTCCGGGATCTCCCTCTTCAGAGAAACCAGCTTCCCATCCCTGGTAAAACAATGCTTCGAAGAAGCCACCGTACAGACCTCTCCCCTGGTCACATTAAAAAACTCATAATCCAGTTCCAGAACCGAACCACTGTACTTCCTCACAGAAACCGAAATCTCCACCACATCATCAAAAAGCACCGGCTTCTTATAAGAAACCGAAACCCCGGCAACCGGAGAAACGATCCCCCGCTTCTCCACCTCGCCATAACCAAAACCCATCTCTTTCATAAAATCGATCCGGGCCTCTTCCATCCATTTCACATAATTGGAATGATGGATAATCCCCATCTGATCCGTCTCATGATACTGCGCCTTACGCCTGTAAACACCCACAAAAACACTCCCTTCCATTTTTCCTACAGTATACACCACTCCCCCACACCAGGCAACAACACCTCACCCTTCCCACTTCATTTCAAACCGACAGCGAAGCGCCTCGGCTCATCCCCTACCGTTAAACCACAAGGAAACTCAGCCTTTCCTCCACGCCGTCCAGCGCAGCGCTGACGGCTCATCCAACTCCCGGGAAACCACTCAACCTCACACTCTAAGCCAAATTCCCACCCCGCCACTCTACCCTCACACTCTGAACCTCACTGCCCGGGCAGCCATCAGCACACGCCTTGCCAGCGTCCGTCCAACAAAACCACAAACCAGACAGCAACCCCAACACGGGCGTACGTTCCCTCCCACCACCCTCTTCCCACGAAAAAAAAAATCTGCTATAATACAACCACGCAAACCAATCACATTCAAAATCCAAAGAAAGACAAGGTAAACCATAAATGAAATTCTCACCCAACATCAAAATCCCCGACTCCCTCAAACGAGTCCTCAAAAGAGAATCCACCCCTACCCCGCTGCAAGAGCCCAGGCGTCCCATCAAACGCAACCCCAAGGACAACATCCCGTTAAACTTCCGCGAACGCAGCAACGCCCGCATAAGCCTTCTGGCATCCATCGTTGTCCTTGCCATCCTGGTACTTTTCTTCAATCAGCTGGACTACCGCCTTATCCGCAAACCAGCCATTGATGCCCAGAAAAAAGCAGCTGCAATAAAAGAAAAACAAGAAGCAGCTGCCACTACCGGAGAAATCACCACAGCCTCCGTTATCGCAGTCGGCGACAACCTCTACCACCAGAGCCTCATAGACGCAGGCGCATCCTCTGACGGCAACTGGAACTACGACAAAATCTACACCCACATTCAGGACGCCATCAAAGACGCAGACATCAAAATGATCGACCAGGAAACCGTCTTCACAACCGACCACGACAGCGTAAGCTCCTACCCCTCCTTCGCAACCCCGACCGAAGTAGGCGACGCCATCGTAAAGGCCGGATTCAACGTAGTAGAATCCGCCAACAACCACATTGATGACTTCGGCGAAGGCTTCCTCACCGACACACTGAACTTCTGGAAAACCAATTATCCGGATGTCACACTTCTCGGAATCCATGACTCCCAGGAAGATGCCGACACTGTAAAAATCCGCGAAGTAAACGGTATCAAAATCGCATTTCTGGATTACACCTACGGCACAAACGTAGGCGGAATCGAAGGAAAAGACTACATGATCGACATGATCCGCAAGGACAAGATCACAACCATGATCCAGAAAGCCAAACAGCAGGCCGACTGCATCATCTTCGTAGCACACTGGGGCACCGAAGACGAAACCATGCCAAACGAATACGAAAAACAATGGGCAGCCTATCTCATGGAACAGGGTGTAAATGTCATCATCGGCGGTCACCCACATGTACTTCAGCCATACGGCCGCCTTACCGATGATAATGGCAATGAAGCTGTCGTTTTCTACTCTCTGGGAAATTTCGTATCCACCCAGCAGAAACTGGAAGAGCTCCTTGGCGGAATGGCAAAATTCACTATCCAGAAAACGGTAAAAGATGGCAAAACTTCCATCGAGATCCTGACACCAACTGTAGAACCTCTGGTTATGCATTACAACAGCGATGCCGGAGAATTTGGGCCATACATGCTTTCTGACTACACGGAGGAACTGGCATCTCAGAACGGTGTTCAGAAGTACATTGGTTCCGGTGTATTCACTCTCGACAACCTGAAAAAGAAATTCAATGAAATCATGTCCATGAATGTTACCCCATCCACAGGAACCAATCTTCTGGATGTAACCATTGATACTGATCTGAATATGATTGATGCATCCGGAAATATCGTAGAAGACACCGATTCTATCACAGCAGAAAAATATTATGCGGACAAAGGAATTGACATTAATTCCGAAAATTTCAACTCTGCAGACAATAATTCTGGCAGCACAGACAGCTCCTCGGATGACACCTCCGATGATGGCTCGGATTCTTATGATGACAGCAGCTATGACGATGGTTCCTACGATGATACTTCTTACGACGATTCTTCTTATGATGACTCCTACTATGACAGCGAAGAGTAAGTTGTATTAATTCCAGATAAAAACACCGGAGATCAGAATGTCTCATCTTCCAATGACATTCCGATCCCCGGTATTTTTTATTTTCTATTTTTTTGTCAGAACTTCACCACCTGTTTCATCCCCTGTATCACCAGCATACTTAATCCTGACAATCCATAAACGGTCAGAAGCTCTCCCATTTTAAGTGTCTGCACTGAAAAAAATCCATGCAGCACCGGAACCATAAGTACCACTGTAAGAAGTACAAATACAGCCAGAAATGCCCCCTGCATAAAACGGTTATTAAAAAATTCTCCGGTAAAAATCACCGGTTTTTTCGCCTTACAATTATACCCGTGAAGCAATCTTGACAGGCACAGCACCGCAAACGCCATAGTACCTGCCAGCACTTTATTTCCATCCCGATATCCAATCAGAAATGCCGCCAGCACTACAGCACCGATCACACCGCCTTCCACTCCAATGCGGATCAGGAAATCTTTTGTAAGAATGGATTCCTTTACGGGCCTGGGCTTTTCTCCCATCACATCATGATGGCAAGGTTCCAGCCCCAGCGCAATGGCCGGCAGGCTGTCTGTAAGCAGATTGATAAACAGCAGATGCACCGGCGCAAAAGGAACCGGTAAGCTCATCAGTGAAGCCACAATCACTACCAGAATTGCCGCAAAATTTCCGGCAAGAAGAAACTGTATAGCTTTTTTGATATTTTCATAAATATTTCGTCCACTCTCCACTGCCTTGATGATCGTGGCAAAATTATCATCCGTCAGAACCATAGATGCCGCATCTTTTGCAACCTCTGTCCCCGAGATTGATCATTGCCGTTTCTGTGGGATCTCCGATCTCCTGCCCTTCCACATTGGTGGAATCGTTGCACAGGATACTGAACCTGAGCATCTGTCCCTGAAGGGGATCTTCCGGATCGATCTCATCTGCAGGGATATCACGTCCGTCCACATAGTAGTGTTCAATAGTCATACGGTTCTGCGTCAGTGTTCCCGTTTTGTCCGAACAGATCACCGATACGCTTCCAAGCCCTTCCACAGACTGGAGCTTCCGGATGATCGCACCTTCCTTTGCCATTTTTCTGGTACCAAAAGCCAGCACGATAGTCACAATGGAACTTAAAGCCTCCGGGATCGCCGCTACAGCCAGCGCCACTGCAAACAGGAATGCATCTGCCACATTTCCGCCTTTCAGTACCTGCAGGACAAAAAGTGCTCCACACAGCAGAAGGATCATCATGGAAAGCTTTTTGCCAAACTGATCCAGATTAACCTGAAGCGGCGTTTTTTTCTCCGAAGTATTCTTCAAAAGGCTGGCGATCTTTCCAACTTCCGTGTTCATTCCAATGTCTGTTACAAGAAAAACACCTCTTCCATAAGTTACGTAACTTCCGGAAAATACCATGTTTTTCTGATCCCCCAGGGCCAGTTTCCCTTCCAGCGGGTCACTGATCTTATCCACCCCGAGGCTTTCTCCGGTAAGTGCGCTCTCATCTGTTTTCAGGCTGGCACTCTCCAGCACACGTCCATCTGCCGGAATATAATCCCCCGCCTCCAGATGAACGATATCTCCTACTGTGATCTCCCGTCCCGGGATCTGCACCACTTTGCCGTTCCTTACCACTTTTGCCTCCGGTGCAGCCAGCTGTTTCAGGCTTTCCAGGGAATTCTCTGCCTTAATGGTCTGCACAGTTCCCAGAATGGCATTCATGGTAATCACAACCAGAATTACCGCCGCACTCTCTGTTTCCCCCAGGAACAGGGAAACCACCGCCGAAACAATCAGGATCAGCACCAGAAAATCTTTATACTGTTCCAGAAAAATCTGCAGACTACTTTTTTTCTTACCTTCCGCAAGTTCATTGAATCCGAATTTTTCCTGCCTTCTTTTTACTTCCTCATTCGTCAGAAAATCCTGTTCCCCATTCAGATCTCTGCGTACAGTTTCTACCGTTTCATTGTAATAAGCTTTCACAGATACCATTCCTCCTTTACAGATCCTCAGCAGAATCCCTGTTAATAGTATGGGCAGAATCGTAAAAAAAAGAGACTTTTATTGCACAAAAAACATGCAATAAAAGTCTCGCTGTTTCATCACGATACGGACAGGCATTCACCCATCGAGATTGACGACATCATGAACACTGACGTGCCAGCTACTCGCCTTTATATGGCTTACTATACTGTCCAAAAAGACATTTGTCAACCCGGAATATCAGTATGTAAATACGCCGACTCCATAAGCTTCCAGCGGATATGCAAAAGAAAATTCCCGGTTGTCGCAGTTCTTCTTCTCTGCCTTAAATGCCTTGCCTTTCGGAAGAAGTCCCTGCTCATTCATAATCAGTTTGTACTGTTTCTTCTTCGGTACACCTACACGGTAATCCGGACGTGCTACCGGCGTGAAGTTGCATACAACCAGAATGTTGTTACGTCTTGTGGGGGATTTTCTCACAAAACTGAAGATACTTCTGTCGCCATCGTTGGCATTGATCCACTCAAATGCAGACGGATCATTGTCCGCACCATAAAGTGCCGGATATTTCCTGTAAATATGAAGAAGATCACTGACATACTGCTGCAGTTTCTGATGATTCTCCTCTCCAAGAAGATACCAGTCAAGCTCTCTGGCCTCACTCCACTCCCGAAGCTGTCCAAAATCCTGTCCCATGAACAGAAGTTTCTTACCCGGATGTCCAAACATGAAGGTATAACCAGCTTTCAGGTTCTTGAATTTATCATCCAGTTCGCCTGGCATCTTTTCCAGCATGGAGCACTTCAGATGTACTACCTCATCGTGGGAAAGAACCAGAACATACTTTTCACTGTATGCATAAGTCATGGAAAATGTCATCTTATTATGATTAAATTTACGGAAATACGGATCCAGCTTCATATATTCCAGGAAATCGTTCATCCAGCCCATATTCCATTTCAGGGAGAAACCAAGCCCGTCGTCTTCTGCCTTACCTGTTACCATCGGCCATGCGGTAGATTCCTCTGCGATCATGACAGTTCCATGATTTCTTCCCAGAACAACGGTATTCAGATGCTTGAAGAATTCAATAGCCTCCAGATTCTTGTTTCCGCCGTATTTATTAGCAACCCACTCACCGTCTTTCTTACCGTAATCCAGGTAGAGCATGGACGCAACCGCATCTACACGAAGACCATCAACGTGGCATTCCTCTACCCAGTAAAGAGCGTTTGCGATCAGGAAGTTCTTCACCTCCGGGCGTCCGTAATTGTAGATCTTAGTTCCCCAGTCCGGATGTTCACCCTGTCTCGGATCTGCATGCTCATAAACAGCAGTTCCGTCAAAATTAGCCAGTCCATGTGCATCCTTCGGAAAATGTGCCGGTACCCAGTCAAGAATGATACCGATCTTCTGACGGTGGAGATAATCAACCAGATATTTGAAATCCTGCGGTGTTCCGTAGCGGGAAGTCGGTGCATAATAGCCGGTTACCTGATAGCCCCAAGAGCCGTCAAAAGGATGCTCTGCGATACCCATAAGCTCCACATGGGTATATCCCATTTTTTTGACATACTGGGCAAGCTTCGGCGCCAGTTCTCTGTAAGAATAAAAACCATCCTCATCCTCTGCTGTCTGCGGATGCTTCATCCAGGAACCCGGATGTACCTCATAGATCGACATGGCGCTTGTATCCGGATCAAAGTTCTCACGATTTTTCATCCAGGTATCATCTTTCCATTTATAGTTGGTGATATCTGTAATACGAGAAGCTGTTCCGGGACGCATTTCAGCGGCATTGGCATATGGATCTGCCTTGTAAAGCTCCTCACCATGTGCACCTGTAATGTAAAATTTATACAGCTGTCCGATCTTCGCTCCCGGTACAAATGTCTCATAAACACCAATGGGTCCAACTTTTTTCATGGGATTCTTCTTTGTGTCCCATTCATTGAACTCACCTACAACAGAAACCGCCTGTGCATTAGGTGCCCACACTGCAAAATAAACTCCTTTTTTCCGGTTCTGCGTGTCCGGATGTGCTCCCAGCTTCCTGTAAATATCATAATTCGTGCCCTGACCGAACAGATACTGGTCAAGCTCCGTAAATTGTAATTTCTTTCCCATTTTCAGGTACCTCCCTTTATAGTTCTGCCACCGTCCATTCCCCAATTTTAAGTGGAGTTTTTTATTCTATAATTATACCAATCCCCCTATTTTCAGTCAAGGAAAAACCCTCTTCGGCTAATATGTGTCTATTATCCGACAGTGTCGGATAAAGTCAAAAAAGAGACCTGAATGACGCACATTTTGTCACTCAGGTCTCTGGTGTTATTTAACCAAATATCTTCTTAATTATTCTTCACTTCCATCATCGTAGGAACCATCGTCATAGGAACCGTCATCATAGCTTCCATCATCGGAAGAACCATCGGAATAATCACTTCCATCAGAGGAATCATCGGAACCATCACTGACATCAGAACCATCGGAAGAGCCATCGCTGACATCTGTGCTGTCAGAAGATTCGCTTCCATCGGAGGAATCTGCGGAATCACTGGAATTTCCTGCATATCCTGCAACACGTCCTGCCTGAAGGGAGCTGTCCCAGAAGTCAGAATAGGAAGCACTCTGTAAAGTAACATCTTTAGCTGCTGCAAGTTCACTGACTGTCACCAGCTTATATCCCTCATTGACCAGTTCCGGAATCAACTTCTCAGTAGCACATTTTACAGATGGCTCATGGATATCATGCATCAGAATGATAGAACCATCACTCAGATCGCTGTTCATGATCTCATTGTAATCCGCATCCGCATCCATCAGTTTCCAGTCCAGGGAGTCTGTGGACCACATGAAAAACGGTTTGCCTACTGCTGCCATCTGTTCTTCTGTGATTGCTCCATACGGTGCACGGCACACGGTTGCAGCCTGTCCGCAGGCTTTCACCAGCTCGTCATCTGTTTTCTGGAATTCCTGTACAACAGAATCCAGATCCATATTCGGAAGAGTCTGTGACGGATGATCCCAGGTGTGGTTACCAATCTCACAGCCAAGCTGAACCATTCTCTGTACGGTGGACTCACGTCCCTCAACATTCTGTCCCAGCATAAAGAAAGTAACATGAATGTTATATTTCTCAACTGTGTCAAGAAGTGTTTCTGTATATTCTCCAGGTCCGTCATCAAAAGTCAGGGCAATCATCGGACGCTTCTGAGTCGGGTCGTAGGAACCATCCTCATTGAAGTAATAATCCTTCACGCCTTTCTCAACCCATCCGGTCTGCATATATCCATTCTCATCAAAACTGTATGTAGTTCCGTCAATCTCCGCAAAACCATTGATATAATATGTACCGTCCGGATTCTGATACCACTTTCCTGTAGAATCTTCATGCCATCCTGGTGTCATAACCGAAAGCTTGTCCGCAGCCGCTGACCCCTTTACAGGCATCACCGTAGCATCTGTGCTGCTGTTATCCGAACTGCTGTCTCCAGATGAATCTGAAGATCCGGAATCGGACGACGCGGAAGCATCTTCTGTACTGTTATCCGTGGAAGTTCCTGACGTATTCGCCTGCACATTTACAGTCTCTGCATCTTTACTGCTTCCACCGCCTGCATGATTGACAATCGGAAGAATTACCCCTCGAACAACAAAAATCAGCAGAAGAATTGCCGCCACCACACAGGTTATGCGTTTCATCATCCTCCGCCGTCTTAATTGCTGCTGCTTTCTACGCATTCTTTCGCGCAAAACTCTTTTGTCCATTTTATATATCCCCATTTATATTACTTATAACTTTTCAATGTCTAAACTTTATCATACCTCATTTGGTATTCAAATACAATGGAATTTCCGAAAGAATCTCTTAATTTTTGCCTCTGGTCTTTCTGTAAAAAAAGCGGTTCCCGGAAAGAATTCCAGGAACCGCATCGCATTTCTCTGTTTTACTCTGCTGAATCTGTTTCTCCCTCTTCAGGAACCATATCTGTGGCTTCTGCTGCTTCCAGTTCTTCATCAACCGTTCCCTCAGCGCTGCTTCCGTCTTCTGACGGATCGTCTCCGTTTACGCCTTCGGTATCACCGGCAGTAACTTTTTCTTCCACTGTAGCATTATCCAGTATAAAATCTTCTACCCTGAGAAGTCCGATGGATTCATCTACTGCAGCCTGTCCATATTTATCTACCAGCGCTGCCAGATCTTTGACATTATATGCCTTAATCAGTTCATCCTGAATGCTGAGAGATTTTTCATCCTCAAGTGTCATATTCTCCGCATCCATAATTCCCTGCACAATCAGGTTCTGTTTCACCTTATATTCTGCATACTGACTGCTCTGTTCCTCAAAATCATCCATGGAAATTCCCTGCGCTTTTACAAAATCCTCCAGAGTCATATCACCCTGTTTTGCGTAATTTTCGTACAATGTCTTAAATTCTGTTTTTGCTGTGTCCATATCATCCTGAGGATATTCTTTTACTTCAGAAGCAGAAAGTACTGTATTCCATGCAGTCTCACGGAGTGTATTCTGTGCGCTTGTTTTTGCCTCATCTTCCAGTGTGGTGCGGATCTCTTTTCTGTATTCTTCTGCGGTTTTGCAGTCTGTATTCTTAGCTGCCCAGTCATCGGTAAGCTCCGGTGCACGTTTGAAGCTCTGCAGGGTAACTTTGAATACAACTTCCTGTCCGGCCAGTTCTTCAGATGAATACTCTTCCGGGAATGTAAGATCAAGATCCTTTGTCTGGCCTTTTTTCATTCCGATAATCCCATCTTCAAAACCGTCAATAAAAGTTCCGGAACCAATGGTCAGTTCATAATTGTTGGCTGTTCCTCCATCAAATGCCACGCCATCTTTGGTTCCTACATAATTGATCGTAACCACGTCACCGTTCTGGACGCTTCCTTCAGTTACTTCTTCGGCCTTATTCTGTAATTCTTCCTTAATTCTTCCGTCAACCATATCATCGGTTACCGCTTCTACAGATTTATCAAGAGACAGCCCCTTATACTGTCCGATTGTCACATATTTGCTGACATCATCCACAGATACCAGTCTTGTATCTCCGGAAACTGTGCCTGTACTTTCTTTATCTGAATCTGATTCTGCGGAATCTGCTGCTTTGGAATCTTTTTCATCAGCTGTATCCTGTGATTCCGCTGTGGATTTTGTTTCTTCTTTCTGACCTGCAGATGTGCCGCAGGCTGTCATTGCCATAGCCGCACACAGTGCAAGAATAACGAGATATGTCTTTTTCTTCATATCTTACTCCCTTCATCAAATAAAACGGATATTTACATTCCGATTCAAACTCTATATTCAACTGTGGATTATTATAATCTTTTTTTATGTTTTCCTGTAAAATCTGAATTACTTTTTTACATTTCAGGAACCGGTGTCGGCCTGGAAGAATCCCATACTTCAGATACATCAAACAGATCACTGAGCATATCCGGATTATAATACATACGATATCCATCCAGATTTCTTCTTCCCTGTCGGAAATATTCACTTGTAATCTGTACAAAATACTGGCTGGAATCCACGTTACAGAAATAACGGTAGCCACGGCTCTTGTAATATTCATACTTGGCGTTATCCGAAGTATATCCTTCCCAGTCACCGATATCTGCACCAAAGGCAAAAATAATCATGTCCGTTTTTCCCAGAATCGGAGCCACATATTTTTCCCATTTCTTATTATCGGTTTTCAGTTCAGCCGCAGTGGAAGACGTTGCATTTCTGTGTCCCCAGGTATGGCTTGCAAATTCCCAGCCGTCTTTTTTCATGGCTTTTGCCACTTTCTTGGCCTGCTTTACCTCTTTATCATAATCAAAATCCGGATTGGCTTTAAGAAAAGCCTTCTGGTCATCCTGAAGATTTTTCTTGGTTTTATAGGCACCGTCGGTACGGTATCCCAGAACTCCGTTGTAACCTGTCATCGCCAGAATTCCTTTTCTTCCATGATAGGAAAAATCCGGATGCTGTTTTATGAAGGAGTCCAGAATAGGCACCACATCGTAATCGCCGGTTACAACTGTTCCGTCTGCCTTTTTATATTCACACTTGATGTCTCCGTTGTCATCAATTACCAGCTTTGTGGCAAAACCGTCATCATCCATGTAATGGTAATAGCTGACATCATCTTCGGAAAGCACAAACGGAATCTTGCCTTCCGGAAGCATGATCTTTCCTCTGCTCATAGTTCCGTCATCATTAACAACCGCCATGTCATGAGGACTTACCAGTACGTATCCCTTCTCATACATACTCTGAATCATCTTTTTAAACTCGCTGACTGTTGTCATCATCTGATTGTATCCCGCTTCATCGGAATCTCCGTCAAAAGCTCTGGATGTGTCTACAATCAGTGAATGAAAGAACACATGGGTAATATTTTCCAGCGGATATTCCACACAGGCATCTCTTTTCTTTCTGTATTCCGATACTGCCTTCTGCATCTTATCACTGGTTGCAAACTTCCAGTTATTCTGAAGAACAGAAATCGCCCCTGTGTAGTCATACTGCTGTGCCAGTTTCTGCGCCTTCTTGAGAAGTGTTTTTTCGTCTGAGGAAGTACTTGTGGAACTGTCTTCGGATTCTTCCCGTTTCTGGGTTTCCTTCTCTGCTTTTTTTTCTTCTTTTGGTGTCTCGGTAGCTGCCGGCTGATCCTCCGGATCTGCTGCTACTTTGGCCACTTCTTCTGCTTCTTCAGACTGTGTATCCTCCTCTTCTGCCTCATCTGACTGTGTTTCTTCACTGTCCTGTGACTGGGCAATCATATTGTCCTTCTCAACGGTAACGGAAGAATTTCCACCCACAAGAAGTGACGCTGCAAGTACTGTTGTCAGTACACCTGCAATTTTTTTCTTCATAAATAATAAGCCCCTTTCTTTTAAGTCCCCTCGTATCTTTTATCTGCGGATCATCCCATCGGCGGTACCGGTGTCGGTCTTGCAGAATCAAAAACTTCTTTTGCGTTAAAAAGATCTTCCAGAAGCTCCGGATTATAATACATACGATATCCATCCAGATTTCTTCTTCCCTGTCGGAAATAGCGGTCACGGATCTGTACAAAATATTGACTGGAATCTACATTACAGTAATAATTATAGCCCTGTCCCTTCAGATATTCGAATTTATCACCGGAATAATCTGCTGCATTTGTAAGATCTGTTCCAAAAGCAAAAATAATGATATCCGTTCCCCCAATCAGCGGATCCACATTTTTTTTGAATTTTTCGGTATCGGACTGCAGTTTCTCCAGGGAAATCTGTCCTACATTCTGATGTCCCCAGGTATGGCTCGCAAATTCCCAGCCTTCTGCCTTCATAGCATCAGCAACTTTTTTTGCGGCTGCCCGTTCTTCCTCCAGACTGAAATCCGGATGTTCGTCCAGCCACTGTACTTTATTTGCATCCAGATCTGCAGGACGTGTTTCATAACTTTCGTCTGTACGGTATCCCAGAATTCCATTGTACCCGGTAAGTGCCACGATTCCCTTGGCTCCCCGGTAGGAAAAATCCGGATGCTGCTCCACAAAACGGTCAATCAATGGTACCATATCGTAATCTCCTACTGATACGCTGCCATCATCTTCCACATATTCGTTGCGGATTTTCCCCTCTTCATCCACAATCAGTTTTGTGGCAAAACCATCTCCATCCATATAATGATAATAACATACATCATCCTGCGAAAGGACAAACGGTGTTTTCCCCGGTGGGAGAAGAATTTCTCCTTCTGTAATATTGCCGTTTTCATCCACCTTTGCCATGTCTTTAATGCTTACCATGACATAGCCCTTATCGTACATGGTCTGCGTAATCTTATTAAACTCATCAATGGTAGTCATAACCTGATTATAATCTGCTTCTTTATAATCTCCGTCAAAAGCTTTGGATGTATCTTTTATCAGAATATGATAAAAGACATGCGTCACTTCTTCAAGTGGCCATGCCGTACATGTTGCTTTTGTTTCTTCATATTTTTTTACCGCATTCTGCATCTTCTGGCTGGAGCCGTAACCCGGATCTTTTTTCAGAAGATCTATTGCCTTGTCATAATTATACTGCTGTGCAAGAATATCTGCCTTTGCAAGAGTATCACCGGATAGGGTTTCTTCTAATGCGGCAGCTTCTGTAGGAACGTTCTGCTTGGAACTTTCATCCTGCGAATTTTTCTGATTTTCTGTTTCGTTTGATTCCTTTGTAGCAGATGCGCTTTTTTTCTGCTGAGAGACTGCTGTATTTTTTTCTTTAAAAGCTGTCACACCGGCGGATATGCCTCCGGAGACAAGCAAAACTGCTGCTCCTATGGCGATCAGACGATTTCTGCGTTCCCGCTGCAGACGCTTCCTGCGGCGTTCCAGCATACATTTCCGCCATTCTTCATACTCCGGAGTTCCCATTTCTGGTCTGGATCTCCGGGGTCTGTTCTCTTCCATACCAATTTCCTCCATCTCTGGTCTTTTTTCGTTTCTTACGTATAAACAAAGATCGCCCTGTTTCTGCAATCCATCTGGTATATATTGTGGACCACAGCACAATCATTATACCTTGTAAACGCTGAAATTTCCACCATTCCTCCTGTCTTTTTCACTTTTCTTTTATCTTGCCTTTTTGAGAAAACAATGCTAAAATGTTTTGTACGTAATGTAACCGATTGCGAAACAAATATACATACAGGGGGATTCTCAAATGAGTACAGTTACCATTGTTCTTCTGGTCATCCTCGTTATTCTGATCGCAGCATTAGTCGCACTCTACTTCTTCGGAAAGAAGGCTCAGAAAAAACAGGACGAACAGCAGGCTCAGATCCAGGCCAACAAGCAGACAGTTTCCATGCTGATCATCGATAAAAAGCGGATGCCACTGAAAGATTCCGGACTTCCACAGATGGTCATTGACCAGACACCGAAGCTTATGCGTCGTTCCAAACTTCCGATCGTAAAAGCTAAAGTTGGTCCGAAGATCAGCATCCTCATTGCAGATGAGAAAGTCTTTGATCTGATCCCGGTTAAGAAAGAGATCAAAGCTGAAGTCAGCGGTCTTTACATCGTTGGCGTAAAAGGAATCCGTGGTTCTCTTGAAACACCACAGAAGAAGAAAAAAGGCTTCCTCGCAAGATTCCGTAAATAATCCGAATACAAAACAACCGCCGTGCTCTCAGGATTTTCCTGATGTACGGCGGTTATTTTTTATGATGCTGATATTATAAGACAAAATCCTTACAGTCTCTTGGCTGTACCTGAATTGCCAGGTAGCAGTCTGCCACATGTTCCTCATTCATATCCAGCGCATAATCTGCTTTCATCTGAAGATTCTCTTCGCTTTCTTTAAGCTCCAGGCTTGTAGCTGCAATTCCCATCTGAAGTGTTCCATATGGAGTAGTATAATAGGTCATGTTTTTCTTTCCCTGTTCAAATACCATATGGACATTTACCAGGCCTTTTTTGCTTACTTCCAGGCCTTTTTCTGACATTTTTATGTAATTGATTGTGGGTTCGGCAGTTTCATCCAAAAGTTCCTCATATCTGAGATAATGGGAACCGTTGCGGAAATAATACTGTCCCGGCACAACGATCTCGATCGGCTCCTGGTCTCCCTGTGAGTCCATCATCTGAAGCCCTCTTACATGGATCAAAACTTCTTTTTGCATTTTTTTCTCCTAATATTTCTCAATATCGATCTTCTGTGTCTTTTCTACATTATATGGAAGAATGGAATTGGCAAAATCCTTGAATTTCTCGGCAAGGTCACTTACATAAAAGCGGTATGGAAATTCTTCCTGTGCAGCTTCATCACTGGCAAGATCCATCCCCGCCAGAAGCTTCTTCAGTTCCAGCGCCGTTTCATATGCCGGGTTTACAAGGCGGACCTCCTCACCCATAATCTTCCGGATCGTAGATCGCAGAAGCGGATAATGGGTGCAGCCAAGGATCAGCGTATCGATCTCCTGATCCTGCAGCTCCTTTAAGTATCTTCTGGCTACTTCCTCTGTAACCGGATCGTGATACCATCCTTCTTCCACCAGCGGTACAAATAAGGGGCACGCCTTTCCGATAACTGTAATCTCCGGATCCAGTTCTTTCAGATAAGAAGCATGGATGCCGCTGCCTACGGTACCTACCGTACCGATGATACCAACACGCTTGTTTCTGGTTTCCTGGGCTGCCACTCTGGCACCGGCCTCGATCACTCCCAGAATAGGAATATCCAGCTCGTCTTTCACCTCATCCAGGGCAAAAGCACTGGCCGTATTACAGGCAACTACAATTGCTTTCACCTGCTGTTCTTTCAGAAAACGGATGATCTGACGGGAATAGCGGATAATAGTTTCTTTGGATTTGCTTCCATATGGAACACGGGCTGTATCTCCGAAGTATACGATTTTTTCCATGGCCAGGTTTCTCATGATTTCTCTGGCTACCGTGAGCCCGCCGACACCGGAATCAAATACACCTATCGGTGCGTTACGATCTGTTTTCATGTCTCTTCTCCCATTCAGGTTTCCTGTTTTTACAGTTACATTTTTCTTCTGTCACTGCTTACATACTTATCATATTCTACCTGTTTCGTAAGAAGAATTCAAGTCTAAACCGGATTTTCAGCTTCTGTGGATGCAGAAGGAGGTCATAAGCATCTTCATCGAGTACCTGTTGCAGTTTTTCTTCGCCTTCTTCGGTCATGGAAGGCTCCAGCGCATCCGCAAAACACAGGGAGGGGTAGAGGACGCACCACCAGTTATGGCCTTTTGCCTGTCCGATATCTACGCGAAGGGCATCATAGATTCCTTCCGGGAAAGTACAGGTTCCATAGGTTTTTTCAGGGAACCATTCTTTCTGAAGAGTTACGGTGACGGGTTCCGGGGCGGCCATACGGGTGGCTTCTTTTCGGATGTCCGGGAGATTTTTCCTGATGCACTGTATGGTTTCTGATTTACTGGTGTTTTCGGAGAGGATGGGTGTCAGCCATTCCAGGAGGGATTGTTTTATCCGGAGTTTTTTTTGCTGGTCGGCGACGGTATCGCTGTTGGCTCTTATGTGAAAACG
>ERZ824473.2803-NODE-2803-length-18984-cov-5.055418_pt1 | contig 18984 bp, 20 predicted proteins | sample MGYA00519874_ERZ824473 | MGnify/ENA primary metagenome ERZ824473 (study PRJEB31778, sample SAMEA3449151) | human gut metagenome | biome: human gut; feature: human-associated habitat; material: faeces | place: United Kingdom | collected 2010/2012 ... | reverse complement strand
CCGAAGAACTGCATTTCCTTACCAGTCTGTGTAGCAGATACGCAGCAGCAAATAGCATAGTCATCGCCCCATACTGGCTTCATAGCGTCATCATTTTCATACTGAATAGATGATGTATTGATAGAAATCTTAGCAGCATACTTTCTGAATGCTTCTGGCAATGCAGAAGAGTAAAGTACTGTAATGTTTGGCTCTGGTGAAGGTCCCATGTTCTCTAATGTGTGTAAGAAACGGAAGTCTGTCTTTGTAACCAATGGACGTCCATCTACACCGATACCAGCTAAGTCTAATGTAGCCCATACTGGATCTCCTGAGAATAATTCGTTGTATGACTGGATACGAGCGAATTTAACCATTCTGAACTTCATTGTCATATGATCAACAAGTTCCTGAGCCTCTTCTTCTGTGATTACACCATTCTTTAAGTCTCTTTCAAGATAGATATCTAAGAATGTTGTTACACGACCGATACTCATAGCAGCACCGTTCTGAGTCTTAATAGCTGCTAAGTAACCGAAGTATGTCCACTGGAATGCTTCTTTTGCATTTGTAGCTGGCTGAGAAATATCAAATCCGTAAATCTGAGCCATTTCTTTCATACCCTTTAATGCATTGATCTGCATCTGAAGCTCTTCTCTCTGACGGATGATGTCATCTGTCATAACGCCCATACCGCAGTTTGCTTTATCTTTTTCTTTTTCTTCAATCAATAAGTCGATACCATAAAGAGCAACTCTTCTGTAATCACCTACGATACGACCTCTACCATAAGTATCTGGAAGACCTGTTACGATCTTGTTCTTACGGATAGCTCTCATCTCTGGTGTATAAGCATCAAATACTGCCTGGTTATGTGTCTTATGATAAACTGTAAAAATCTTAACTAATTCTGGATCTGGAGTATATCCATACATTTCGCAAGACTGTGTAGCCATCTTGATACCACCATAAGGCATGAATGCTCTCTTAAGTGGCTTATCTGTCTGAAGACCAACGATCTGCTCTAAATCCTTCATTGACTCATCAATATATCCTGCACCATGAGAAGTTAAAGAAGAAACAATGTGTGTATCCATATCAAGAACCCCACCCTTTGCTCTTTCTTCCTTCTGTAATTTCTGCAATGCGCCCCACAATTTATCTGTTGCTTCTGTAGGTCCTGCTAAGAATGATTCATCACCAGTATATGGTGTGTAGTTTTTCTGAATGAAATCTCTAACGTTGATTTCTTCTTTCCACTGTCTACCTTCGAATCCATTCCATCCCTGTTTTTCGAACATAATTCAATTTCCTCCTTATATGTGTACATTGGTTTAACAGTTACTAACCATCCAGAACCTGTATTTGATACTACTCTATATGGTTCTATATGTGTAAATTGTACTCTTTCATAAATACAACTTACATATATAGAACCAAGGCCCTAAACAGTTATTAGGTTACTAGAATTGCTCCGCATCCGCGCAAATTAAACAGGATAATATCCATATCCTTTTCGGGTAAAATCCCTTTTCTCAACGGACCGCAATTATGATTGATTTAAAATAAATCCCGAATTTGATTTGTCAATGAATAAGGTGAGCATTCTGCTTCAAACCTCTTTGACTAAGGTAAATATAACATTTTTTCAAATTGTATACAATGGTCTTATTGACAAAAATTATCATTAAGAATTTGTGCATGTTTTTCTTTACGTACAATTTATAGTTTTGTAAAAATTGGAAAGTTTTGTAAATTCTTGCACATTTATTTGTAACATTTCTTCTATTTTGGAATGTCTAATTCTTCTAAAATTTTCTTTAAGGTATCCGCAGATTGGCATAACATTCTCTGCTCTTTTTCATTTAATGTGATTGGCACTTTTGTCTCCAATCCATTTTTGCCAACAATTGCAGGCATACTTAACACCACATCTTTTATTCCATATTCTCCATGCATCATAGAAGAAATTGGTAAAATAGATTTTTCATCTCGAATAATCACTTCACATATGCGTTTTACTGCCATTGCAATGCCATAATAGGTGGCTCGTTTTCTCTTAATGATTTCATATGCACTATTTTTTACTTTATCCGCAATTTCAACTGTTGCATCCTGATGTTCATAGTGTCCACGCATTTCGCAAAATTCATCTAATTCAATTCCAGATACATTGGCACTGCTCCATGCAGCAATCTCGCTGTCTCCATGTTCTCCAATGATAAACGCATGTACGCTCTTACTGTCTACCTGCAAATGTTCTCCCAGCTCATATTTCAATCTCGCTGTATCCAGAACCGTACCAGAACCAATCACACGATTCTCTTCAAAGCCCGACAGTTTCAGTGCAGTATATGTCAATATATCCACTGGGTTTGCTACGATTAACAAAATTCCTCTGCAACTTCTCTTGGCAATCTCAGGTATAATGGACTTAAATATAGCCACGTTTTTGTGAACCAGATCAAGTCTTGTTTCATCAGGCTTTTGATTTGCTCCTGCAGTTACAATAATAATCGCTGCATCTACAATATCATCATAATCTCCCGCATAAATCTTCATCTGCCTTGCAAATGGAATGCCATGACTAATGTCCATTGCCTCCCCTTCTGCTTTGTCTCTATCTGAATCGATTAACACAATCTCTGAAAATAATCCACTGTTCATAAGACTAAATGCAGATGCAGAACCTACAAACCCACAACCTATCACTGCCGCTTTTCTCAGATTTACTCCGTCTAACTGTTTCATAGAAGATACCTCCTTTACTTTTTATTGCATTATCTTTCTTAACCTTATACTATCATAAAGCTTTTTCAAAATCAATAATGATTACTATTATTAAATGTATTTTATGAGATACAACAATTGCCCCATCAAAAGTAACGTACTTATGATAGGGCAACTATTCTATTCATTTCTGCAATTCTTCGTCAGTAACCATACCAATGTAATTATAGTATGACCACTTATTTTCTTTTATATCCTCGTTTTTAAATCAGAATTCAATCTGTCTATACTTTTATTAAAATGCTACATCCATTGTGCTATGCTTTGTGCGGAAACTTCCAGCCTTTGTTTTGCCATTCGAAGATTTTCTACATCTGCCTCTTTTAATTTATCCAATTTACATTTGCCAATATATTTTTGCAAAGAAGCTCTGTCTGCTTTTATCTCTTTTTTTCTTATCTTATCTAATTGCTTTCCTGCTGCCTTCATAGCATTACCAGTTTTGTCAAGCAATTGATTTGACTCCTGCAACAACTCCATCGTCTCGACTCGAAGCTTATCAATCCCTGCATATTCCTGTGCATTTCTTTTCGCCTGTTCGATTTCTGAATCCGACATACGATCATTTGCTGTAATAACGATGGACTGCTGCTTTCCAGTATCTAAATCTTTTGCGGAAACCTTTAAAATTCCATTTGTATCAATATCAAAAGTCACTTCAATCTGTGGCACTCCTGCAGGTGCCTTTTTTATCCCTTTCAAGCGAAATTTTCCTATTGTTTTGTTATCTTTTGCCATAGGCCGTTCTCCCTGCAAGACATGAATATCCACATTTCTCTGATAAGGCATAGCTGTAGAAAATATCTTGGAATATTTTGTAGGAAGTGTTGTATTCTTTTCTACCAAACGGGTTGCAACTCCTCCTACTGTTTCAATAGAAAGACTTAGTGGTGTCACATCCAGCAAAAGCAAACCATTTCCCATGGTCTGTGGAAGCATAGTTCCCTGCAGGGTTTCTCCTAAAATAGCAGCACCTTTTGCCACACATTCATCTGGATTAATATTTTGTGATGGTTCCTTACCCGTTAATTTTCTTACTTGTTCCTGTACTGCCGGAATCCTTGTGGAACCTCCTACCAACAACACTTTATTTAATTCAAGCGGTGAAATTCCTGCATCATTTAGGGCGGTCTGTACAGGATGTACTGTACGTTCTACAATATCCTTTGTCAACGCATCAAATTGCGCACGAGTAATGGTTGTCTCAAAATTTACTGCCCCCCCCTTTGTCTGTGCAATGTATGGTAGAGAAATAACAGCCTGTTGAGCCGTTGACAATGTCTTTTTTGTCTGTTCGGCAACCTCTAACACTCGCTTTTTTGCCATTAAGTCTTTGTCTATCTTAATTCCACTCTGCTGCCGTATCTGCTCTGCAATCCAATCTGCCAACTTTTGGTCAAAGTCATCTCCACCCAGATGATTATCCCCCGCAGTTGCCAGCACTTCTATTACTCCTTCACCAATCTCAATAATAGAAACATCAAAGGTTCCACCGCCTAAATCATACACTAATACTTTTTGTGGTTCTCCATGATTTAACCCATAAGAAACGGCTGCACTGGTAGGCTCATTAATAATACGTTTGACTTCCAGCCCTGCAATTGCTCCTGCATCTTTCGTTGCCTGACGCTGTATATCATTAAAATATGCTGGCACCGTAATAACGGCTTCAGAAATTGTTTCCCCCAGATACTCTTCCGCATCTTTTTTTAGTTGCATCAAAATCATAGCACTGATAATCTGTGGATTATACTCTTTTCCATCTATTACAATCTTCCAGTCAGAACCCATATGACGTTTCACAGAACTAATCGTACGCTCTGGATTTGTTACAGCCTGTCGTTTTGCTTTTTCACCAATATAGCGCTCTCCTTCTTTTGTAAAAGCAACAATACTAGGTGTCGTCATTCCACCTGCCATACTTGGAATCATTATGGCTTCTCCGTTTTCAATTACAGACACACAACTATTTGTTGTTCCTAAATCAATTCCTATCACTCTGCTCATCTTGTTCTCCTTTCTACCGCTGTCTATAAGCAACACATACAGCAAAGTTGTGATAAACATAAAGCATTACAACAAGATGCCGCTGTTCCACCATATCCTTGACTCTGTGTAGTATAAGAATATCCTGCACTACGCATACTCTGCAATGCCTGTACATAAATTCCATTTCCAGGCTCCTTTTCTACAGCCGTCTGAATCTGCTGCAACGCTACTACCGTATTTCCTTCACCATAATTTGCTAATGCACTAAGATAGTACCATCTTCCATTTCGTTCTGCACTGACTACATACATTAAAACCATAGAAGCTTCTCTATATTGGTTTTGATTTATCAGTTGAATTGCCTTAAGAAATTGCTCTGTATCTCCCAGCTGCGGCTGTGGTTTTTGTACTTCAGCAGAATAGCCACCAAATCCAAACAAATCATCAAATCCAAATCCCCAATATGTTTGTCCCTGTTGTCCAGTTCCATAAGTACCTCCATATGACTGATAGGACCCTTGGCTATTTTGCTGATAACCACCATAATTGCTCTGACCTCCGTAAGCTCCCTGACCTCCTGCATTACTTCTTCGCTGTTCTCTCTCATATTTTTCAGGATTGCTTAATCTGTCGTATGCTATATTGATTTCATTCATCTTTTCTGCCGCCTGCTCATCCCCTGGATGAAGGTCAGGGTGATACTGCTTTGCTTTTTTTCGATATGCTTTTTTTATCTCCTCTTTTGCAGCTCCCGGACTAATACCTAACACCTCATACGGATCTTTTTCCATATTTTATATCTCCTGTCTTTCTTTTATTTTCTATTTATATTCAAATTCAACTTTACTGCTTCTTTTTCTTCCATTTCGTCCAGACACCCTGAAATAATATATTCTTGAGAATTTCCTGATCTTGAACTAACGGAAGAATATCAAAACAATAGACGGCTCTTCCCATCTCAATTTTTAAAATTTCCTCCACTTGTTCTCCCTGCACCTGGAGCTTATTGAGCGGATTATATAATCCCTTCTTCAAATCCTCCTCATAATCTACCGCTGCATCCATAATGTAAATAAAGCGCCCCAAATCATATCCAAAATTACGAAGCGTCTCACTCCAATAATCCTCCTTATATACAAATAGTTCTGATAGCATCTCGCCTGAAAAATGAATTGCTGCATCCGCATCTGCCTTATAATCCTGTTCCACCTGATGCAACTTCCGAAGGCTTTCCTCTACTTTCCTACATTGTCTTGGATATTGTGTCTGCAATTGTTCATAATATTTTTTTAACTTTTTCATTCCTAGCCTTGCAATACGTTTTCCTTCATCCTTCCAATCATCTTCACATTTAAAATAAGCTAGTAAAATCGTCATATCTGCTGCATACTCTACAAAACAGTTTTCTACGGAAACTTTTGATTTTACAGCACGAAAAACACAGTGATTGGCACTCTCGCGTTCATGTGGTTCGTATAAAGAAGATAGGACAAGTGCTAAAAATGTCATATCAAAATTTAATGCAAATCGCTCCATCTGTCCATATTTTTTACGGAGCATTTTACACAATCCGCAATAAACACTTTGGTATCGAAACAGCTGTTCTTCCGATAATGTCTCTTTATTGCAACAAATTGTACCAAACACTATACCACACTCCTTCTGCCTATTTCATATATAATCAATTGTAACACCCTCAATATCCGAATTTTATTTGTGCAAATTTACTTTTCATAAACAAACTGCTTCTGACATCGTTGGTATTCACGTTTAGCACTTAATGAAGCAATTTCAAAACTGGTGCGAAGTCGCACCCTCGGTGCATTCATAACATATTGCTTTTAACTATAAAATTTTCTATTCTAAATTGCAATAGAATTTATGTTTTTTTTAGAATACTTTTAGAAATACAAATAAAAAAGCACTGCTATAGATCTCATAATAACAGTGCTCTCTCATCTGTAAATTATTAAAACAGAAACAACATTTTTTCAACGGATAACCCCCCGTTATTTATTACTCTTCTGTTTTAAATTCCCTGATATCTTCGTTCATCTCTTCAGCAATCGTATGTAATTTCTGATTCTGCTCTGATATATCATTCATGTTCTCACTCACTTCCATAACAGATGCTGTCGTTTCCTCTGTACTTGCAGCATTTTGTTGTGCAATAGAAGCTAAATTTTGTACCGCATCAATTACATCTGCTCTAAGCTCATCCATCTGCTCTGTCTTTTCTACAATTTTCTGAATAGATGTCATCGAATGTGTAATTCCTTTTTCTACATCGGCAAAAGAATCGGCAGTTTGTTCAACATCCTTGTATTGCTCCTCTACCACTGCATTTACTTCTCTCATTATGTCAACCATCTTTTCAGAGTCCGTTAATAACGACTTAATAACTGCCGCAATCTGTGCTGCCGAATCATTTGACTGCTCCGCAAGTTTTTGAATCTGCGAGGCAACTACTGCAAAACCTTTTCCCTGATCCCCTGCCCTTGCTGCCTCAATGGAAGCATTTAAAGCTAACAAGTTGGTTTCCTCTGCTATATTTGTAATAATGGAAATTGCACTTTCAATCTCCGCTGCAGATGCATTAGTTTGTATTGTTTGTTCGGAAATCTCATGTATAGCATCCTTTGTTCTCTGATTTGTTATATTTAATTTTCCGAGAATGTCCATCGCACGCTTACCTGATTTGCGCATATCTGTAGCATTTTTCTGTAGTTGTTCCATTTCATTTTTTGTATCCTCAATCATATTTCCCATAGTCAATACATTCTCTGTTGCCTTTTGTGTCTCATCAGCCTGCGAATTTGCACTTTCCGCAATTTCCTCTACGGTCTCCTGAATCTGATTTACTCTCTGTGCAGTCTCCTGAGACTTCAAACTAATCTGTTGTGCAGTTCCGTATAAATTTCCACTCTGTTGTTTTATTTCATCTACAATTCGATTCATCTTTTTTTGCAAAATAGAAACTGTTTTTGCCATAATTCCCATTTCCGTTTTTTGTGTCGACAGCCTGTCTAATGCCTCAATGCTGGTAAGATCCATCTCCGCCAAGCAATAAACTGCCTTTGATATTACATGTATAGGTTCTACAATCACACCAGCCAAAACAAAAGAAGCTACTCCAAACAAAATCAATAAAATAACCGATAATATGACACTTGTTGTTACCATATTGTGTAAATTACGAAAAACTTCTGCATTATCTGCTGTTAGAATTACAATAAATTTATGATCCTCTCCTATATAATAGGCTGCATATCTTTTTACATCTTTAAATAGATACTCAATAACATCCGGTTCTGGATATTTTCCTTTACTCATATCGTTTAAAATCTGTTTTACCGCATCGTTTTCAACTGGTTGTCCAATCTTTTCTGCTGTCGGATGATACAACATCGTTCCGTCTGCCGCAACTACATAGGTATAACTACTACTCATTCCTTCAATTCCCACACCAGAGGCAAACTTTTTAAGTTCACCTTTTTCTAACCCATTGGAACTATTCATCTCAATTTCTCGTCCCACAAGCGAAGCCATATCTTTCATATAATTTTTTGTAGTCGTTTCCACATTTTTTCGCATCTGCGTCATACTATTAAGCAAGCAAATCGATCCAGTCAAAAAAACAGCTACAATTGCCAGTAACATAATCTTACTTTTAATAGAATTAAAAAACGAAATTTTCTTATTCTTTTCTTTTGCTTTTTTCATAAATATTTCCCCCCAAAAGTTCTGCCAACCATTCTGATGTGCCTTTGTTGTTTTTTCCAAAATCTGGACATTTTTTTATATAACGCTCAAATTTTGTACGCTCATTTTCCCCATTTCCCTCCATTTCATATTTTATTAATATTTGTAACAAAAACGTAACGAAAAATTCAAAGAAATTTTTTTCTTTTTTTCACACTTTCGTCACAACATTTTTGTACAATATACTTGCTTGGTTCATTACCAAATAAACTTTTTTTCATTTTTTTCATACTTTTTTTCGGGATTTTCTTTAGAAGAAAATCCCTTTCTCCTTTTTATGGACACCACTCTACTTTCTTCTGATAATTCTTTTATACTGGAATTGGCTTATTCCTTTTCTTTTGCCTCCACATCAATAATATCCTTATCATAATCACCTCGAAAGGTTTTTCTAGTCTCATAAATTTCCTGCTCAATATTTCCCATGCGAATCAATGTAAATAATTCCAATACTCCATTCATTACCAGTACAGCTCCAAAAATGCGCATAGTCAAAGAAACTCCTCTAAGAGGAAATAGGAATAAAGCTACTCCAGCTACCACAATAGCAATTGATATAGACAAATTAAACAGGCTTCCTGACACATTTCCTCGTCTCAACTGTACAGAATGATCCAAACTGTTCATTCCAAAAATCAATATGATAAAACTAATAATTCTCGTAGTAAACTGTAAGAGTCCACCCACGTTTGTAATAAAAAAGATACCAATCAAGCAAACAATGATACCCCAGATTAAATTTCCTTTTCCCCCCATATTTTCTCGACTGGCACGCACATATTGTAAAACATCCAGAATTCCATATACTAAAATTATAATTCCTACAACCGTAACCGCCATCCCGCTGATTTTAACTGGAAATAAAAGAAACAAGATTCCCAATATTAATGTCATTAAAGCACTGGTCAATACTTTTGACCTCAATTTTTTTATTAAATCCATTTAATTCCCTCCTTTTGAATTTTTCATCGTATGATTTATTTTGTGTAGTCTTGCATATAATTAGACTAAATCACCCTATTTTTTCTTTGTTTATCAATATCTATTATAGCATAATTACAATTTTTTTCCATATATCTCACTTAATTTATTAATCTTTACTAAATTTTAACCAAATTCTACACATTATGAAGTCTGTACTTTCTACTGTCCTTTTATTGATATTTTACTTGAAAGGAAAATAAAACAAGACTATAATAAGAACCGATTATAACAATATCGCACAAATTACCAAATACAATCGCGATTGCAGTACGATTGCTTTTATGGTGTCTTACCAAGGAGGTCTTCTTAATGAAATACGTTAGACAGTTTCTAATTATTCTTTCTTTTTCTTTTGCAGGAGAGTTCTTACATACCCTGCTACCATTACCAATTCCAGCAAGCATTTATGGTATCATACTTCTATTTTTAGCATTAAACTTCAACTTACTCGCCGTAGATTCCATCCGGGAAACAAGTAATTTTTTAATTGAAATCATGCCTGTTCTCTTTATTCCTGCTGCGGTAGGTATCTTAGAAACCTGGGGCTTGATTCGTGTAAAATGGGCTTCTTATCTTGTAATCACTCTAGTCTCTACCATAATCGTAATGGTCGTATCTGGTCACGTTACACAGGCTATTATGCGTTCGGACCAAAAACAAGAAAAGCAAGAACAACAAGAAGAACAGGAAGAGGTGGCTTAGCATGAAAACAATTATACTGGATTCAACCTATTTTGGTGTTTTAATCAGTTTGGGTTCTTATTGGATTGGTACACAATTAAAAAAGAAGTGGAATATTGCCTTATTAAATCCACTTCTGATTGCAATCATTCTTACTATGGCATTTCTTGTACTGTTTCATATTGATTATGATACATACTACGAAGGTTCGAAATATATTAGTTACCTACTAACACCTGCCACAATCTGCCTAGCAGTCCCTCTTTATGAACAATTTGAATTATTGAAGAAAAATATAACAGCAGTAATGCTAGGTATCAGTTCTGGAGTTATTTCCAGTCTTGGTAGTGTTTTTCTTCTTGCATTATTATTTCACTTTGATCATAAAAACTATGTTACTTTTCTCCCAAAATCTATCACTACCGCTATTGGTATGGGAGTTTCCCAAGAACTTGGTGGATACGTAGCCATCAGCACAGCTGTCATTATTATTACTGGTGTATTAGGAAATATGCTTGCTGAAACCGTTTGCAATGTATTTCGTATTACCCATCCAATTGCGAAAGGTATTGCCATCGGAAGTGCCTCTCACGCAGTAGGAACTGCCCGCGCAATGGAAATGGGCGAAATAGAAGGTGCCATGAGCAGTCTTTCCATCGTGGTTTCCGGTGTTTTAACTGTCATTGGTGCCAGCATATTCGCCCAACTTTTATAATATGATATTTACTAACAGTCCAGAAGGTACAACTGTATATTGGGAATTTTTCAAATTGCACCTACTGACTGTTACAATTTTGTATAAGTAACATACTGATATGGAAGTTCTCCATCAAAAGATGCCTCCACCTCTCTTTGGAAGAGGGAGGTATCAAACTCTGGGAAATAGGTATCGCCTTCTATTTCTGCATCAATCTCCGTTATATACATTTTATCTACAAAAGGAATTGCTTCTTTATATAATCCCGCTCCACCCGAAATATAAACAGTTCGGTTTCCTGCTGCCTCCAACGCTTCTTTTAAAGACCCTACCGTAATGCAATTCTCAAACTGATAGTTTGCTGTCTTGGAAACTACAATCGTATCTCTGTTTGGCAAAGGTTTTCCAATTTCTTCATAGGTTCTTCTTCCCATAATTACTACATTGCCTGTTGTCAATTCTTTAAAACGCTTTTGTTCCCCTTTAATACGCCATGGTATCTGTCCTTTATTTCCGATTACCCTGTTCTTTGCATACGCTACAATCAATCCTACCATTTTTATTCCTTTCTGTTTCTATCCCTATTTGCTAATAGTAAGCCACACTCTATTTTTCTAACATTTTCATTTTCCATTTTAGAAGTCCATGCTATTCGCAATCCACGTTGCTACTTGCTCTTTTATAAACAAATGACTCTATTCTTATTTGCTTTCGCCAGCAATAAATTGTTCCAACACCTCGTAATAAGTTTCAAAGGTCTTTTTACAACACATAGGATTAGAAATCACAATTCCGTTTGCCTTTAATCCAAGTAAAGTAAATGCCATTGCTACTCTGTGATCTTCATAGGTCTCTATGACAGCAGGTGCAATTTTCCCTGGTTCAATATGAATATCATCTCCATCTTCCCAACAACCAATACCACACTTTTTTAACTCATTTACAATTGCCGCCATACGATTACATTCCTGTCCCCGTATATGCCCTATGTTTCGTATCACGGTCTCCGAATCTGCAAAGGGTGCCAACGCAGCTAATGTTAATGCCTGATCCGAAAAATCATTCATATTAATATCTACGCCCTTTAATTTTCCATCCTTTGGCCCCTGTATGGCAATTCCGTCTTGTTCTTCCGTTTTTTCACATCCCATTTTTTCTAAAACAGAAAGAAATTTCAAATCTCCCTGCATAGAATCTGAATGTACATTTTTTACAATCACTTTGCCTCCTGTCAACGCTGCCATTCCATAAAAATAACATGCCGCAGAAACATCTGGTTCAATATAATAAGTACCAATTTGTAGTTTTTGTTTTCCAGGAACGGTATAACATTCTCCATCAAATTTAACGTCTACTCCAAAACTTTGCAACATTTTCATTGTTATATGAATATAAGAGCCTTCTTTTTTCCCACTGGTAATACGAATGCAAATACCACTGTCTGTCACTGGCGTAACCATCAACATAGCACTTAAAAATTGTGTGCTTTTGCTAATATCCATATCAATATCTTTGCAGATACCACCATTTCCTTTTACTCGAACAGGTAAGTGTCCTTCTTCTTTTAAATAGGTAAATTGCGCCCCCATATCCGTAAGCACCTTAAATAGTTCTTCCATCGGACGCTTTTCCATTTGCTCCGAACAAACGATTTCATACTCTCCATCTGAGAATGCCAACATAGCTGTGATAAATCTTGCTGCGGTTCCTGCACTTCCCACATTTATTTTTGCAAATTTATTGGGAATATTCCTTCCACACCCTTGCAACTTTACCGTCTTTTCTGTTTCATTGATGTCAAGTTTGTAGCCCAAGGTAACAAGACAATCTAAAAAATGTCTGGAATCATCACTAAACAACACACCCTGTAAAATAGCTTCTTCTTCAGACAGTGCTGCTAACAAAAGCGCACGATTCGTCATACTTTTTGAGCCTGGTACCACAACAGTTCCCGATAATGGTTTATCCACCGTTTTTACCTTATATGTCTCCATAGCATTCTATTCTCCCTTTATTTACTCTTTTTCGTAGCTGGAATATACTTCTGATACAATTCTACATGGTCATAGATACATCTCCAACTTCCTGCTGAACCTGCGGTCACACAAATATAACTATGACCATCCTCATCCTTTGCCATGCTTGCCGCACAGTTTCCCGACTGATTGACAAAACCAGTCTTTGCATACAACACTTCACTGTGTGTATCTTTATCCTCAATTCTTCTTAGGAATAAATTCGATAAGAAAATTCCCTTTTTATGCTTTTTCGTTTTAATCGTATATTTTCTTGCATTTAAAACCTGTTGACACCATTCATTTTCAGAAGCAGCTTTTAGAATTAATGCCATATCATACGGAGTGCTATAATGTTTATCATTATAAAGTCCTACACAATTGGTAAAATGTGTGGTTTCTGCTATTCCCATCTCTTCTAATTTTTCATTCATCATATTCACAAATGCCTTGTGTGATCCTGCTACATACTCTGCCAATCCCAACGCCGCATCTGCGCCAGAAGGAAGAATCGTTCCATAAAACAAATCCCTTACCTTTACCTTTTCTCCAACGGCAAAACTCACTGCACTACAATCATTTGCATAACAATAATCTGTAATCTCTTTTGTTATGGTGACTGTATCATCCATCTGTTCCTCTGTAACGTGTTCTGCTGCCACTAAAACGGTCAAAATCTTTGTCATAGAGGCGGGATAAATTTGTTTTTTCCCACCTTTTTGTGCCAAAATCGTACCGTTATCCACATCAATCACAATACCATTTTTACTAACCACAGACTTCGGAAACTTTTTTGTTGCCTTTGTTTGTACTGCCGCAAAATGAAATGGCTCTTTGATTGGCTCTGGTGTAGCTGTAACTGCTGGTGATTGCGTTGTAACCTGATCTGTTTTTTGTACCGTATTCTGCTTTTTCTTTGGACGATTATGATAAAAAATCAAGCCGACTGCTGCCACACAAACAACCAAAATGATTACGCCAACAGCAATCTGCTTTTTTCTTTTTTTCTTTTTGCTTTCTCTACTTCGTAAACTAAAACTATTTGTATAAATTTTTCTTTCGCTCATTTGAACCTCTTTTCCTACTTTACATAATTTGCCATCCTTCTAATTATAGACATTGTGCCTACATATTACAAGTCAAATTTTGTAACAAGTTCATCCAGTTAGAGATGTTTCCCACTTTATTTACTTTCCAGTGGTAGTACAACCGCTGACAGCGCATAGGCAAGTAGTCCTGCCCCCAAAAAAGCACTACATAAAATCCATATAATTCGAAGCAACCACACATTGATTCCATAATGCTTTGCAAATCCATTACAAACACCACTTATTATTTTTCCATTTTCTATTCGATGAAGTTGTTTTTCCATTTTGTACCTTCTCCTTTTCGTTTATACTATTTTTAAAGAAAGCTCTTACAATTCTATCCACTGGTCTACCCAATTAACAGGTTCTTTCCATTTTAAAGCAAATGACACAGCAGATTTTTCATACACGCTGTGTCACTTTTTAAAAACTTTACTGTTGTATTACCCCGATATATGGTAAATTCCTATATTGTTGTGCATAATCTAATCCATATCCAACAACAAACAAATCATCAATCTCAAACCCTGTATAATCTGCTTGAATATCCTGTGTACGTCTACTTGGCTTATCAAGAAGGGTACACATAGTAAGTGTTTTTGGATTTCGCTCTCCAAGTATCTTCATCAACTTTTCCAGTGTTCTTCCCGTATCAATAATATCCTCCACTATAAGCACATTCTTTCCCTCAATGGAAGCAGTTAAGTCCATATCAATAGAAATATTACCAGAGCTTTCGGTTCCATCTCCATAACTGGAAACCTTCATAAAATCCATTGTTACAGGCATTGTAAGATATTTTGCAAGGTCACACATAAAAAATACACTCCCCTTTAAAATTCCTACTAAATATACCGGTTCACCATGGTATCTCTCATTCAAGAGCTGTGCCATCTCTTTTACTTTCTCTAACACTTGTTCTTGTGATATCATTACCTGAATCTCCATATGCAATCTCCTTATCTAAAGTAATCCACAAATAGTCTTCCTATCACTAAATCATGCATACCATTTTATCATAAGGTAACCTTTTCGTACAGTCGCATTAGCAGTTTTTTTGTGTTTCAACCTAATTTTACTTCTTGACTAAAAAAGAGTTTCTATTTAAGATACCTTGTCAATGATATGCGCACTTCGCTACATACTCATAGAAAGATGGCACTACGCGCCTTACGAGGTACGGGGCTTGCACTTTTATAAATCATATAATGCCACTCCCGGCACAAACTCTAAAATTCCCATCAGTTTTTGAAAGCTTGCTGCATTCTCCGTCATCTTTTTCACAGACTGTCCTACCATACTATCTGCCTGTTGTTCTGTAAACGTGAATTTTTCCTGCTTTCCATCTATATCATATACAAATTCCATATAATTCATATTATCTGTCAGTGCAATCGTGGCACTTGCATAACGCTTCATCCAAAGTTTCACTCTGTCTGCATTCTCTTTACTATACTTTTCCTTCAAATACAATGTAATACCATAAGGTTCGCCAGATGTATGCAATTCTATCGTATAATCCCCCAATTTTTCTGACAATCCAAGTACACCAAAAGAAGCTTCCATATCCTCTTTCGAACCAATATACAAATGTTTTGTAGCATAAATTTTCGCCACTTCCGGAAGAATCCATTCTCCATGATCCCACACAATACGATCTAGCACACGAATCTGTTTTAATTTTCCTTTATAGGAAATATGTTTTGCTCTTGCATTTTTGTAAAAAATAGGCGTCATGGTTTGACGAACAGAAATATATAGCACACCATCCTCCATTTTATAAGAAATCTTCGCAATTCCTTTACTAGAATCAATGAAGTTTCCATAAAAATTTATAAAACGCTCTTCTTCACTTATATTCATGTCAAAATCAAGCAAAGAAGCATTCTCCACAGGTGTCGAAACTAATGATATTCTTATAAAAATTGCTATTAAAAACAATATGCCCGTCAATATCACACCCAACATTACTTTTTTTTGATATCCCTTTTTCGTCTTTTTTAAATAGTCAATTTCCCTATTTTCTGTAACTTGCCCTTGTAAATCTATCGTCTTTGCTCTTTCTAATTTTTTTCGACAACTTTCACACTGTTCCACATGTGCAAGAATTGCCTCATTCGTTACTGTGTTTGTTAAATTTTCCACATAAGACGGTAATAAATCCTCCACAACATCACAGGTTAATTCATTTTTCATTTTGTTCAAGCTCCTTTCTGACACGTTCCTTTCCCCGATAAAATGTAACTCTCGCCCAATTTTCTGTCTTTCCCATTACTTCGCCAATTTCCCTAAAAGATAGATTCCCAAATAATCGCAAATACATCACTTCCCGATATGGTTCCGGACATTTATGTATCACTTGCATTAACTCTACTTGCCCTGCTTTTTCAATAACATCACGCTCCACAGAAGATACGGACCGCTCCATAACATCCACATCTTCCATTTTCGGATGTTTTCTTATATATACAAGAAACACATTTTTTGCAATGGCACACAGCCACGTTGTTATTTTGCAACTTCCATCATAACGGTGGATACTTTTGATTGCCTGGTAAAATGTCTCCTGTGTCAATTCCTCTGCTATATCCGAATTTCTTACCAGTGTCATTAAATATTTATACACTGTCTGCGCATGTTTTTGATATATTTCCTCTATGGACTCCATCTGTCTCCTCCTTTCCCTTTTCGCTTTATAAATGAACTGTCAACCGCTACTTTACGAACTGTTTTACTACTTGAACCAGTCTTAGGCTTGCCCCAATCTTACCCAATATTTGTAACGTGACGTATCATTTATATTGGTTAATGCTTTAATTGGCGATTTCGTTACAAGTTTTTCTTACTTTTTTATACGTATAAAAACACACCTTTCATAACAAAATTTTTCGTTATAAAAAATGTGTTTTTTCCTATTATAAATTTATAAATTCAAATCCTCTGATGGATTACTCCAGGTCCTTTTCATCTCTCAACAACAGTATCTGCATCATAAATCTGGAATTCCTATTCCTATCTCGTTAAATCGTTCCTCACAATATTCAACATTATCGCCGAACCAGTTAATTAACTTTTCTTTTTGGTTATTGCTTAACCGAAATTTATTGCAAACCAATCTTTTTTGAAATATCTGATTTACCAAAACTAATTGCTCTTTATTTGGTTCATAACAATCAATCCAATATTTCTCCAAATCATTGAAATTATATACATATGGTAATAGAGAAAATTCACTCCTTTCCATTACTTCTGATTCATTCACACAAGATAAAATCATATCATTTTCTCCCCAAAATATCATAGACAATGCAGGAATATTTTCATTCTCACTTTCAACTAAAAAATATGGCAGCAGTTCTTCTTCAGCTAATTTTAGTACTTTTTCACTTGCTGAATTAAGCAACTTAAAAAATATATTCTCTCTTCCTTCTTCATATTTCTTTTCATTTCGCACTCCACATACAAAAATATCATTTGAAAATGCAATAACTCCTCTAATTCCTTCCATATTTTGAAACAAATAATTGTTCCCATCCCAAGCTATCTCTTCTGAAAGTGAAGGATAGGCTCCAGACATTACCGCATTCATAATTGAGGCATATATACATTTATCTAAAATGTCATTCTTATTTGTAAAATTTAATATTGTGTTTATCATACATTCTCCTAATTATTCCATTTTTCTGGATTATATTTTCTAGAAATAATCCGACAAGAGCCTTACTTTACCATTTATGACATTCCTTACTATAAAACAAATCCACATCAGATGCTGCATCATATAGTCCTTTTATAGATGCCAAACTATCATATTCTGAAATTGCTCGCATTGCACCAATAATCCTCTCTTTCATCCACTTTTCACCGATATACTACAAATAACTTAGGTTAAATTATACTTATTCCATATCTTTTTTTATAATACTTATTAAAATTCATAATATTATTCCAAGGATTATTTTTTTTCATTCCATTATTAAATTCAATCGAATCTCGTAATTTATTTTCTTCTTTACAAACTTTCTCTTGTATTTTTTTTGATACAGCCTCTTTGTCAAGCAGAAAACTTGCTCTTCCCCTTTCTTCCTGAAAAATACAAGCATCAAAGTATAACACAGCAATATAAACATCACTTGCATTTCCATTAATTAAATTATTAAAGGCATTTTTAAATACTTCCTCTATGCCTCTAATATTATCAATTTGCTTGTAAAAACAATTTACAAGCACAGAATTTATGTCTGTAGGAAATACATCAGATGTAAACTCAGAAACAACTACTTCGTACTCTCCATCTCCACGTAATAATTTTACTACCTCATCATTTTCTATTGCTTTATTAATCAACTCTTTATAGTCCATTTATATCCTCCTTTAATTAATATCAATTCTTGTAATTATTGTATCTTTAAGCGGTATTGTATTTGTTATCGCTTCAGGAATCCCTCCTGAAGTCTTTCCACCAGGACTCCATAATTTATTTGCACCAGTTTCATTTCCACTTGGAATACGTATATTCAAGTCAGGAGTATTAGGAGCATCAATTCTGACTAAACCACCACCATCACTAAAATATCCCTCTTGAAACCCCAATTTTTTTTCTATGATTGAGACATTTCCATTTGCACTTGCTACTACATCATCACAATAATTCTTTGGCATAACAAATAAACTATTATCATCTGGCACCCCCACAAAACCATTAGTCTCAGAATATCGACTATATGCCCATTCGGTTTGAATAACAGATACTCCATCATCGAATTGAGCTAAATGTGCATCAATATACTCTTTACTTAAATAGCTAGAAGGATCTGGTCTACTACCTTTAGGTGTATTTACAATGCTCTCTATTTGAGACGGTGTTAGTTCAGAATTTAACCTACTCTTTCCTCTACTCCACCGTACATCCTTACCAATCAGCTCCTCTGCTTCCTCTAAAGATACTTTCCCCACTCCTGCAATTTCTACTTGTGGTCCTGCCCCTGTTTTTCTTATA
>ERZ824473.2788-NODE-2788-length-19133-cov-16.932907_pt1 | contig 19133 bp, 18 predicted proteins | sample MGYA00519874_ERZ824473 | MGnify/ENA primary metagenome ERZ824473 (study PRJEB31778, sample SAMEA3449151) | human gut metagenome | biome: human gut; feature: human-associated habitat; material: faeces | place: United Kingdom | collected 2010/2012 ... | reverse complement strand
AAGAAAAATAATGGATTATCTGATAATACATTTGTACATAATTCTACTAAATCATATATATTATTTTCAAATTGCCAAACTTCCCCATTTGCACCTCTTCCATATGATGGTGGGTCCATTATTATTGCATCATATTTATTTTCTCTTCTTATTTCTCTATTCACGAATTTTACAACATCATCTACTATATATCTTACAGGTCTATCTTTTAATCCTGAAGATTCTATATTTTCTTTAGCCCAAGTTGTCATTCCTTTTGAACTATCTACATGACACACTGAAGCCCCAGCTGATGCACAAGCAACTGTTGCACCACCTGTATATGCAAATAAATTTAAAACTTTTATTTCTCTTTTTTCTGATTTTATTTTATTAATCATCCAATCCCAATTAACTGCTTGTTCTGGAAATAAACCTGTATGTTTAAATCCCATTGGTTTAATATTAAAAGTTAAATTTTTATATTTTATTTGCCATTGTTTAGGCATTTTTTTGTTGAATTCCCATGAACCCCCACCAGAACTACTTCTATGGTATGTTGCATTTATTGAATTCCATTTTTTAGGATAACTTTTGTCTTTCCATATTATTTGTGGATCTGGTCTAGAAAGTATAACATCTCCCCATTTTTCTAATTTTTGTCCATCTGCCATATCTAATATTTTATAATCTTTCCATTCGTTTGCAAGTTTCATTTTTTCTTTTTTATAGCTTAAAAAAATAGCTACTATTCCTCCTCTTTTTAGAATAGTTCTATTTTATCATATTTTTATATATTTTGCAAAACTTTCATAAAAGTATAAATCAAATAAAAATTAACAAAAGACAATGTCAAAAAACTCGTACAAGCAACAGAAAAAAATTTATGTTTTTTTATAAAATTCAATACCTTACTTGTTTTCTTTTCTTTTGGCAATTCAAGCCTGTCCAATCTTGCATTATATTTAATATTAAAAACATTCTCCATATATTTTCTCCCCCTTATCTCTTATATGTATATGCATTAATTGGAGATTTATTCCTATTTTTTTATAAAATATTTCAACATTCAAAAAAAGTCAGACTATTTAATCTGACTTTTAATCTCTTTTGCTAAATTTTCATTTATTCCCTTAACCTTCATTAATTCTTCAACACTTGCATTTTTAATATTTGTAACACTACCAAATTGTTTCAAAAGTTCTTTTTTCTTTGCATCACCAATACCTTTTACCTCATCTAATTCTGATTTAGTAATAGATTTTTCTCTTAACTTTCTGTGATAACTAATTGCTGTATCATGAACTGTATCTTGAAATTTTGTTATTAAATTCATTAGATTTTCTGATATTTCTAATTCATTTCTATTTTCATCCATTAAAGCTCTAGTTTGGTGTTTATCGTTTTTAACCATTCCAAATACAGGAATTTCTAAATTATATTTTTTTAATGCTGTTTTTATTGCTCTTATTTGTGTAATACCTCCATCTGCAAAAAATGCATCTGGTAATTTTCCAAATCCTCCATTTGGATTTTCTATTGAATGTGCTATTCTTCTTGTAACAACTTCTTCCATACATTTAGGGTCATCTTGTCCTATTACTGTTTTTATTTTAAATCTTCTTGATAAATTCTTTTTTATAACTCCATCTTGCATTACACACATTCCAGCTACCATATATTCTCCTGAAATATTTGATATATCAAATGTTTCTATTTTTCTTGGTAATTTTTCCATTTTTAGAACATCTTTTAATTCCATTAAAATTTCTGATTTGTCTTTTTCTTTATTTTCTAAAGTAACTTTTGCATTATTTTCTGCCATCTCTACAAATCTTAATTTTTCGCCTTTTTTAGGGCTTTTTAATTCCACTTTTTTTTCTAACATTGTGGATAACCATTGTTCTATTATGTCTTTTTCAGGCAATTCTTCTCTTAACATTATTTTACTTGGAATATTGGGATTATCTAAATAGTATTGTTTTATAAATCCAGCTAAAATCTCACTATTATCCATATCTTTTAATTCATTAAAAAAGTAATGCTCTCTGCCTATCATTTTACTTCCACGTACAAAGAATATTTCTATACATACTTCTATCTCTGATTTATATAATCCTATTACATCTATATTATTTTCAGATATATTAGAAACTTTTTGTTTTGCTGATGCTCTTTCTATTGCAATTTTTCTGTCTCTTAAATATGCAGCTTTTTCAAAATCTAATTTTTGTGATGCTTCATGCATTTGCGTATCTAAATCTCTTAAGATTTTTTCAGTTTTTCCTTCTAATAAATCTATTATTTCATCTATTTGTTTTCTATATTCTTCTGGTGTAACATACCCCATACATGGTGCTAAACATCTATTTATATGGTAATTCAAGCATGCTCTTGTATTTGATTTAAAATTTTTACATTGACGTATTTTATATTTCTGTTTTATAAAGTTTACCATTTCTTTAGCAGCACCTGGATTAGCATATGGTCCAAAATATTTTGCTCCATCATTTAATAATTTTCTTGTTATAAATACATTTGGATATTCTGATTTTACGTCTATTTTTATGTATGGATATGTTTTATCATCTTTTAATAATACATTGAATTTAGGTCTATTTTTCTTAATTAAATTACATTCTAGAATCAATGCTTCTGCTTCATTATCAACTACTATATATTCAAAATGGTCTATTAAACTTACCATTTTCTTTATTCTTTCAGTTTTATTTGTTTTCCTAAAATATGACCTAACTCTGTTTTTTAGAGAAACTGCTTTTCCAACATATATAATGTTATCATTTTTGTCTCTCATTACATATACTCCAGGCTTTCCTGGTAATTTTTTTAATTCTTCCTCTATATTAAACATATTTTTCACCTATCTATTTAATATTATATACTAATTACTGAATATAAATCAATATTTTATATAAAAAGACCCCCTTATTCAAGGGAGCCCATTAGGTTTTATCCAACTAACCTCACTTTGCTAAAGTTCTCGTATCTAACAATTGATACGTTTACATCCTGAATTGCAGCTAGTAAAACATTAAGCTGTCTATTTGCTTTAGGCAAATTCACATCAATTTCCTCTGGAGTTTTCTCCTGAAGCCAGTAGCTTATTTTTTCTGCATACGTAAACGATCTTTGATGGAACCTGTGATAGCAATACGCATCACACTCTTCAGCTGTCATATTAAATGACTTGTTATCAAATTTCATCTGATACTTAGATCTTAACACAAACTGCAAATCAGACAATGCAATTTCTAATCGGTTAAGTTCTGATCTTAACCGCTGTAAATACAAATCAGGATCTTTTAATGTCCAATCTGTATTTTCCTTTTGTAATGGCGAACCATGAATTGCATCATCCAATTCAAAAGAATGCTTCGCTAAGTTTCTGGTTACATGAAATATTTTATACTCTTTCATATAAAACCTCCTTATGTCTATAAATTTTAATGCAAAAATGATTGTATCATATTATGTAAATTTTGTCAAATATAATTAAAATATTATTAAAAAAAACTTGCACTATTTTTATTTATATAGTAATATAATACCATAATTGAAAGTTGCAAAAAATTAAAGAAAGGAGTTAGTAATTAATAAGCGCCAGGACCATATTTTATGGTTGACGAGGTCTAGAGTTTATCGAAATATTCGGCGGATGCTCTAGTGGCTTTAACTTAAGGTCATAATATTAATATAAAAACTAATAGCAATATTAAAACAGAAATTAATATAATTAAGTATTGCAATACTTTCAATTCCGGAATTTTAATTTTTAGGAGGAATTACTATGTGTGGAATTGTAGGTTACATAGGAGTTAAAAAAGCTTGCCCAATTTTATTGGCAGGTTTAACAAGATTGGAATACAGAGGTTATGACTCTGCAGGTATTTCAACAATAGAAAAAAATGGATTGTCTTTAATGAAAGATAAAGGAAGAGTTAAAAATTTATCAAATTTAGATGGAATTGATAAATTAGAAGGGACTATAGGAATTGCTCATACAAGATGGGCAACACATGGAAAACCATCTAAGGAAAATTCTCACCCACATCAAGATAATTCAAAAACATTTAGTGTTGTACACAACGGAATTATTGAAAATTATAATGAATTAAAAAAATCATTAGAAGAAAAAGGTTATAATTTTTATTCTCAAACAGATACAGAAGTTATACCTAATCTAATTCATTATTATTTTAATATTGATAAAAATAATGATGATTTAAAATTTTTAAGAGCAGTTAGAAATACATGTTTAGATTTAAAAGGAAGTTTTGCAATTGAAGTTATTTCAAAATTATACCCAGACAATATGATTGTTGTTAGACAAGACAGTCCTTTAGTTATTGGAACTTGTGAAGATGAAAAATATTTATCTTCTGACATACCAGCAATACTTTCTTATACTAGAGATTTTTATCTTTTAAATGATTTAGAATTTGTATTATTAACAAAAGATTCTGCTAAATTTTATGATAAAGACTTAAATGAAATAGAAAAACATACACAAACAATAGAATGGAATTCTTCTGCTGCTGAAAAAGATGGTTTTGATGATTTTATGTTGAAGGAAATTTATGAACAACCAACAGCTATAAGAGAAACTATTGGTGCAAAAATAAATCTAAATTCAAAATGTGAGTTTGACGAACTAGGATTCACAAAAGATTATTTATCTAGTCTAAATAAAATTTATATTGTAGCTTGTGGAACTGCAATGCATGCAGGTCTTAGTGGAAAAAATGCAATTGAAAAACTTTGTAGAATTCCTACTGAAGTTGATATAGCTTCTGAATTTAGATATAGAGACCCAATTATAGATGAAAAAACTTTATGTATTTTTATCTCTCAATCTGGAGAAACAGCAGACACAATAGCAGCACTTAAACTTTCTAAAGAAAAGGGTGCTAAAACTTTAGCTATTACTAATGTAATTGGAAGTTCTATAACAAGAGAAGCTGATTATTCAATTTACACTCATGCAGGTCCAGAAATTGCTGTTGCATCAACTAAAGCTTATACATCTCAAGTTATGCTAATAAATATTCTAGCAATATATTTTGCAGAAATTTTATTTGGAGAAAATTCAAAATTAATTAAAGATTTAAAACAAGATATTTTAGATTTACCTAAAAAAATTGAAGAGACTTTAAAATGTAATGAAGAAATTAAAAAATTTGCTCAACAAATATATCAAGAAAAAGATGTCTTTTTCTTAGGTCGTGGAATTGATGAAACTGTTGCCAAAGAAGGTTCTTTAAAACTAAAAGAAATTTCTTACATTCACTCAGAAAGCTATGCAGCAGGAGAATTAAAACATGGACCTATAGCACTAATAGAAAACGGAATTACTGTTATAAGCATTATGACAGATGAAAATTTAGTTAAGAAAACTGTAAGTAATATTCAAGAAGTTATCACTCGTGGTGCTAAAACTTTAGTTGTAACAAATCAAGATATTGATAAAAATATGTTTGATGAAGTAATAACAATACCAAAAACAGATTGTTTTATTTCCCCTATTTTATCAGTCATTCCACTTCAATTACTTGCTTATTATATTTCTAAAGAAAAAGGATTAGATGTTGATAAGCCAAGGAATTTAGCGAAGTCTGTCACAGTTGAATAAAAAATAAAAGAAATCCAATTGAAAGGCTACATTTTCAGCAGCCTCTCAATTGGATTTTTTTTATTTTTTATTCTCCTATTTCCATATCACTATCTTTTTCTTCTTGAACACTATGCATTGAATCACTTTCATTTAATTCATCTAATTGTTTATCTGTATTCCACCCTAAAACAGTATTTTCATTGCTTACATGATATTGGAAACCTTTTACTTGCTCTGCAATATCCTCTGGTAAATTGCTAAGTTCATCTGGTGATATTGTACAAATTTTATTTCCTTGTTCATCTAATAAATTTAATAAATCTACTTTTACTGCTTCTTGATAATTTTTAAAATTACCTGAGTTTCCAGTACCATCTGGCGAACTATAATATTTTCCACTACTTATTTCCCATTTATTATTTACTAAATTACTTAACTTTGTAATAACTGGATTTTTTTGTTCAACATCATCAATATTTTCTATAATATCAGAAGCTTCTTTATTTTCTTGTTTTACCTTTACAATATTTTGTTCTATATTAACATGAACCTGTTTTTTAAAATCATTATCGTTCTTATTGTTTTCCATTTCATATTCTATAGCTTTATTTTCTTTATTATTAACATTTGTAATAGTTTTAGCTTGATAAATTGCTCCAAATAATGAAAGCCCTGCAATTCCTGCCATTACTGTTCTTCCAAAATATTTTTTAGCCTTTTGCTTATCTATATTAATATTTAATTTTGGCATATGAAAACTTTTAAATTTCATCTTAGGAATTTTTGATTTACTTAAACTTAATTTTTTCTTTGTTTGAACATATTCATTTCTTCCTGAATCTAACATTTTATTCTTATTTCTAAATAATCTCAAAAAACTACTATTTACTTTTGCGCCAAAGATATTTTGTTGTTTTGACACCATTTTCATATATTGAATTTTATCTTTTAATTTTACTCCTTTAAAAAATAAAATTCCCTTAGTATTATATGTAAAATCTATATTCATTTCATTTAGTGCTTTTTTCTTAGAATTAATTACTTTTGCTTTATACTTTTCATCACTTTCTGCTTGATTTCTACTAGGATTTAATGTTACCATTTTCAAATATTTTTCTGCATATTTAGTTGAGTAATCTTCATCAAAATCTTTTAATAATTTATATGTAATTGTATCTACATTTCCAACATTTTTTTCATTTACATATTTATATTGTTTTATCAACTCATTACTACGTTTTTTTATTAATATTTTTGATATACACTTTTTATATATAGAATCTTCTACACCGTTTATTACTCTTGATTCTAAAATATTGGATTCTTCATCCATTAAATAATATTTATTTTTCTTTATATCTGCTACTACATGTAATCTTCCTTCTGGTCTTATTTGTTTATAATTAGGAGTATCCTGTACAATTATTAATGGTTCCTTATTTTCTTTTTTTGTTTCTTCTTTAGTTTTTACATCATCCCTTTGTGCTCTTTTCTTATCTTCAATTTCTTTAGTTTTTTCAGATAATTCTTTTTTTAATTTTTCTGTTTCTCTTTTTTTTAGTCCTTCTTGAATGTGATTATATACTTTTTCAGTTTCTATTCCTGTCTCACTTCCTAATAATTCTGCTATTTTTTTTACAATTTCATCTTCCATATTCTTACCACCTTATCTTTTGATAAGTATATAATAACACATAAATTTTTAAAAAACTATAAAAAATCAAAAAAAATTATAATTATATTCAAAATTATAATTTTCCACTAGACAATTAATAATTTAACAATAATCAAACAAACAGCACCCGGCAAACCTAATAATCCAATTAAAATACTTGTAAAAACATTCAAACCGATATGAAATCCCCATAATCCGCCTATTAGATTAATCAAATATATTAATATTCCTCCAATTATAGAATTAATAACTAATTTTACTATTTTTGTTATAGGAACAATAAAAATTTTCCCAAAAATTATTAAAAAACAAATACAAGCCAAATATGTAAGTAAGTTCGTTTCCATATTCATCCCTCTTCAAACTTAATTTATACATTTTTATGCAAGTTTGGGACAAATATTACAATACTTTAACTTATTTCTTCTTCATAATTTGAATATTCTATTTGATTTATACTATCTATTGTGATTCCCTTTGCCTTTGCTAATTTAAATAAATAATTTAGTTTTGCCTGATTTGCTTTAATTTGATATATATAATAATCAACTAAATCTAATTCTGCAAATTCAAAGTTCTTATTATTATTTTTTAATTCTTCTCTAGTTTTTATTATATTTTTTATTAACTCTATTTCTTTATTCATTTCATTACCTTTTCTATCATCTAACATAATTTCACTTCCACTTCACTTAAATTTTAGATATTATATGCAAAAAATAATAAATTATACTAAAAAAATAATTATTCATCACCTTATTTTCCAACTTTTTTACCAAAAATACTTGTTTTTTTTGCCATTTTATAAGATAATATATATGTAGAATTAAAATATAAAAAGGGGCTATATATAATGAAATTTTTAGACAAGTTTTTAAAAAAATTAAATACAAGCAGAAATACCTTTTTTACATATATACTAACTCTTATAACTGCATATTTAGCAGTGGATAGAATTGTAGAAATGTTATTAATGTTATTCACAGGTGTTTCTTATTCTTATTGGGGACCAATAAAATATACATTTGCACTTGCATGCCCTGTATTTGCTTATTTATTTTCCGGTTCTTCTGAGTTTTCTTCAAGTAAGAAACAAAAAGTAACTTTATTTAATGTATATATTATAGGATTATCAATAATTGCTATTTCAATGTTCACCCAATGGTTAAACATGGTTGCATGGCTTTTATTAATATCACATCCAAACTATGTTGAATTAGTTACAAACTTCTCAGATTTAATAAGACATGCATTCACTTCGATAACAGTATTATTTCCATTATTCATTATACCAAAAATATTCAATTTCTTATACTTTGGTGTAAATGATAGTACTGATATGACTCGTTCTATTTGGGACTATGCTGGTATTAATTTATCAGATACAAAAAAAGATCATGGTCCATATACTTGCGAGGTATATTTGTGTCAAAATAGTGAAACTGGTGCAACTATTACAATTCCTGAAGCATCAAGATATCAAAGTATGTTCGTTTGTGGTGGTTCCGGAACAGGGAAAACATCACTTGTATACGAACCATTAATTGCTAGAGATTTGGAAAGGAAATTCTTCTTTAGAGAAGTATCAAAAGAATTAGGTTTTACTGCTTTAAAAACAGGAATTGCTACGCTTTCAAAACCTTATGATAATGATTATTTAAATGAAAGCTTTAATTTAAACATGTTAGTTCCTACTTCTGGAAACGAAAGTGTTTATAAAGCTTTTATGAAAAAAATGATATTAGATGACTCTGTTGAAACCACCTATAGAAATTGTGGTATTACAGTATTATCACCAGATAGAGAAATTACAGACCATATGACTAATGTATGTAAAAATTTCGGATTATCTTACGAAATAATTGATCCAACTGATAAAACTTCAATTGGTTTAAATCCATTCGTTTATGACAATCCAAGTAAAATAGCTGTTACTATCTCTTCTGTTTTAAAAGCAATGTATCATAATGCTCATAGTGAAATAGAAGAAGCTTACAGAGAAGATGCAGCAATCCAAGCTATTGAAAATGTTACAATTCTTTTAAAAGAAATGTACCCTAGAATGAATGAAGGAATGTTACCAAACTTAGAGGATATGCTTAAAATGCTTACAAACTTTGATTTGGTTGAAAAAATGTGTGAAATTCTATGCCATAATGAAGAATTAAAAGAAAAATATAGTTTACAAATAGCTTACTTTAAAAAACATTTTTATAAAACAGGTTCAGGCAGAGATGAAACAGAAAAATATGTCTATTCAGCAGTTACTCAATTAGATAATTTATTAAGATTACCAGGTGTAAAATCAATTTTATGTAATAGACACAATAATTTAGACTTTGATAAAATGTTAGCAGATGGAAAAATAGTTTTTGTTTGTACAAGACGTGGGGATTTAGGTGCAGCTTCTCATAAAGCATTTGGATTATTCTTCTTAATCTCAATGCAAAATGCTGTACTAAGAAGGCCTGGAACTGAAAAATCTAGAGTCCCTAACTTCATGTATATAGATGAATTTCCAGACTTTATATGTAAAGCTACTGAACCAATTTTTACAATGTATAGAAAATATAAAATCGGTACAACAATTTCAGCACAAAACTTATCTCAATTAGAAACACCTACATCAAAAGAAAATTACAGACAAGTTATTTTATCTAACTGTGGAAATAAAATTTTTACAGGTGGTGGCACTGCAGAAGATTTAAAATGGTGGGAAGTTGAATTTGGACAACATAGAGAATGGGATATGTCTAATACAATTGACTTTGATAAGATGAAATATGATTCAAAACATAATAATGTTAGTTGGAAATTTATTCCTAACTTTAAAGTTGGTAAATTACAAAGTTTTGGAACTAAGGATTGTGCATATCTTGTAAGAGATTCTGGTGGAAAGCCTGTGGCTGGTCAAGGTAAATTAAATTTCTTAGAATCTAAATATAAAGAACCTAAGAAAATTAAAACATTTGATTTTGGAAGATATTCTGATAGTGTGACAACAGCAACCGAAGATGATAATGACTTACCAACTAAAAAGAAATTTGATTTAAAACATTTAGATTTTACTGATGAAAGAAATGAATTTGATCCAGTTCAAACAGATGTAACAGATTCAGATTACTTATTTGATAATGAAGATGCAATAGTTGTTAATTTAAATAAAAAGAAACATAATTAAAAAGTACAATATGTACTTTTTAATTATGTTTACAATAACTATTATTAATTATTATATAAAGGAGTTGATTTTACTATGTTTAATACCCTTACGAGCATTAAAGAAATTTTAATTGATACTTTAATAGATTCAATAAAACTTTTACCATTTCTATTTTTTACATATTTATTTATGGAATATATTGAACACAAAATGAATCACAAATCAAAAAAAGCTATACAAAAATCTGGGAAATTCGGACCTTTTTGGGGAAGCTTACTTGGCATCTTTCCACAATGTGGATTTTCAGTATCAGCTACTAACTTATATGCTGGTCGAGTTATAACATTAGGAACATTAATTGCAGTATATTTATCAACATCAGATGAAATGCTTCCAATATTTATATCAGAAGCAGTATCTCCAGTCGTAATTTTAAAAATATTAGCAATAAAATTAGTAATAGGAATAATTGCTGGATTTATAATCGATTTTGTAATAAATGTATTATCCAAAAATAAAAGAGAAGAAAAAGAAAACATCGAACAAGTATGTGAAGAAGAACATTGTCATTGCAACGAAAATGGAATTTTGAAATCTTCAATACATCATACTTTAAATATATTTATATATGTAATTATAATTTCATTTATAATTAATTCAATAGTTAATTTTATAGGTGAAGAATCAATATCAAATTTACTATTAAACAAGCCAATAATAGGACCACTAGTTTCAGCATTAATAGGATTAATTCCCAATTGTGCTGCATCAGTAATTATTACAAATATGTATTTACAACAAATTATATCATTTGGAAGTATGATGGCTGGTTTATTAACAGGAGCCGGAATCGGACTAGCTGTGTTATTTAAAACAAATAATAAATTTAAAGAAAATATAAAAATTGTATTATTATTATATTTTATAGGATTTATTACTGGTATAATACTTGATTTTTTACAAATTATTTTTTAATAATAATCAATAATAAAAAAGGGACGATATAAAAAATTTATATCATCCCTGAAAATATTTGGAATAGATTAGTATTATTAGTGCATCATACAATCATCCCCGCAATCATAACAATCTCCGCAATCATCAGACGCACAATGGCAGTCATAACAATCATTGCCAACACAATCATCTGAACCGCAATGACAATCATAAAAATTATAAGTTTTTTTCTTATTCATAGCCTGTACCCCTATCGCAATTGGTGCTAAGATAGTCGTTCCTTTGTAACAACTTAAAATCTCACTTAAACAATGATTTTGCATATTTTATTTCCTCCTTAATTAATTTATATAATCATTGGGATCTAAAGAAAGCCATCTGACAAAGCAGCCACCTCCACATTTTTCCCAAAGATCACAACTTTGACATTTAACTGTAGGGAAACAACGTGCCTTATTTCTAAATTCCTTTACAATTTCACTTTGCATTATTTCTTCAATAGAATTTTTATTGCAGAAATCAACTGGAGAGTCTGAAAATGGAAAATCAACAAAATGATTACATGGTATAATTTTAAATTCCTCATCAAAATTGATTCCAGACCCTCTAGGAACATGACAGCAGTTAATAATTTTGCTTTCAGCAATCAACTCTTTTAATGTTTCTCCCGGTATTAAACATAATGGAAAAGATATTTCAATAGTATAATTAATGTTAGTTTCCTTTAACTTTTTATGCATATACTCAACAAACTTTCCCATTTTTCTTAAATCCATAGACTGATCAACTTTATTCATTTCTAATACAGGCTTTACAAATTGAAATGAAAAATGCCTAAAATTATTTTTTTCTATAAAAGACAATAATTTATCAAATTCTTCATAATTATCTTCAACTATTACATATGACACAGATGGATAAAATCCTAACTGAGTTAAATTTTTATAACCGTTTAACATTTCATTTAAACCATATGCTTTAGTATTTTTGAAATATTCTTTTTCTGTAATGGCCTTCAAAGAAAAATCTATACCATTAATACCTGCTTCTAATACTTTCTTTGCAAATTCTCTATCACTAAATTTTCGGCCGTTTGTTGCAATAGAAACACGAATATTCTTTTCTCGAATATACTGTATTAACTCTATAAAATTTGGATATATAGTTGGTTCTCCTCCGATAAGAATAATACGTTTTACTTCCAATCTCTGTAACTCGTCTACAAGAGCTTTTGCTTTGTCAAAATTCATTGTTGTTAAATTTTTTAATTTACTTCTTGCATAACACCATTTACAATTATTGTTGCAAGTCCGATTTGTAGTTAACCAAGCAATTTTTAATTTCATAAAATCCTCCTTATATTTTCATCATACTTTATGTTACATCTACATAATATCACAATCAGTGGTATATGTCAACATAAAACACAAAACATAAGAAATAATTATCAAAGCATAATATATAGGGATTTAAAAAACGAATTTTACAATATTATAAGTAAAATTCGTTTTTTAAATCCTAATATATCATCTTCTTCTAAAGCATCCACAAAAACTACCATTGTTTCCATTGTTATTTGGAAATACATTTGCTCTTACTGCAATAGAATCATTTGATGTATTACAATTACATGAAACACTATTGTTGTTACTGTTTCTACCATTATTAGGGCAATTTGTATTAATTGTTAACAAGTCATTTTCAACTCCATTACATCCATTGCTACTTATTGTTAATAAATTTCCATTATCATTATTTGAAAATCCACCGTGTTATTGATAATAGTTGAGTTGAATTATTGTTATTATTTGAATTTTGATTTCTTTCTCTGCTACAACAATGTGATTCTTCTCTTCTATCAAGTTCTCTTAATATTCTGCAAATTATACTTGTTAATACTGCTGTTATAAATGCTAATATAGTATATGCTATTGTTGCAACTAAATAAATTAGATTTCCTAATATAAATGTTACAACTAAAAATATTGCAAATATAATTGCAGCTACCAAAAATGGACATTTAAATATTTTTTGTAATGCAATTGATATAATTATTGTTGCTATTGGTAAAGCAAAAAATATAAGTAAATTAGTCATTTTTTTCTCCTTTCAGATTATCTTTTTTGTAATTATAAAATTCAAATTTAAATTTTATAATTATTTTTTTACTATATTTTATGCTTTTTTCGATTATTTGTTACCTTTCATAATTTACACTAACTAAGAACAATCCTTGTGGTGGTAATGTTTTACCAGCCATTGCTCTATCTTTAGCTTCTATTATACTTTTTATTTCTTCTGGTTTGATTTTTCCACTTCCGACTTCTACTAATGTTCCAGCTATGATTCTTACCATATTATATAAAAATCCGTTACCTGTTAATTCTATATAAATTCTTTCATTTGGCATTTGTATAACCTTTGCACTATAAATTGTTCTAACACTACTTTTACTACTAGTTCCACTAGCTTTGAAAGATTTAAAGTCATGTTCTCCTTCTAAATATTTTGCACCTTCTTGCATTTTTTCTATATTTAATTTTATTGGGATATGTGTTTCTAAATTTCTATATATTGCTGATGGAATATCTGAATTATTTATAACATATCTATATGTTTTCTTTTTACAACTTAATCTACTATGAAATCTTTCTTCTACCTCTTCTGCTTTTAATATTCTAATTGATTTTTTTAAATTTGAATTTATTGCTATTGCTATCTTTTCTATTGGTATATTAGAATTGGTTTTAAAATTTGCAACTTGTCCTAATGCATGAACACCGGCATCAGTTCTTCCAGAAGCATTTAATTCTATTTCTTCTCCTGTTATAGTTTTTATTGCTTGTTCTATTGTTCCTTGTATATTTAGTTTATTTGGTTGTTTTTGCCACCCATTAAATTCTTTTCCATCATATTCTATTGTTAATTTTATATTTCTCATAAAAACTCCTATAATAAAACTCCAAAAGCCGCCAAATAAGCGACTTTTATTTTAATTTTCTTTATTCTCTTCTTTTTCTTTTTTTCTTAAGCTTTGTTTTATGCTTTTTAATCTATCTTTTTTCACAACTGTTTTTTCTGTAAAACGTTTAGTAACAATATTGCTTATTAAAATTTTCTTCAAAGTATCTTCTCTTACATCTGCAATTAGTGTTCCATCTTTTGCAACTGATATTTTTCCTGTTTCTTCCGATACAACCACTACTATTGCATCAGATTCTTTTGAGACACCTATTGCAGCTCTATGTCTTGTCCCTAATTCTTTTGCAATATCAGCATCGTCAGCTAATGGTAATACACAAGCGGCTGCTGCTATTTTATTATTACTAATAATTACTGCTCCATCATGTAATGGTGTTTTTGGAACAAATAGATTAACTAATAATTGTGGTGATACTTCTGAGTTCATTGGTACACCTGTTGATATTATATCTTGAATATTTATGTCTCTTTCAAATACTATTAAAGCTCCTGTTTTTGTTTTTGAAAGTTCTGTTGCAGCTATTACAACTTTATATACATCTTCTTTTGTTTTTGTTGCTAAGTCACTTTGTATTCCAAAAAATTTTGTTAATTTATTAGTTCCTAATTGTTCTAATCCTCTTCTTAATTCAGGTTGGAATATTACAACTAATGCAATAACCCCCCAATTCATTATTCCTGTTAAAATTGAATTTAATATATTTAAGTTAAGCAATCCACTTACCCAAGTTGCAATTATTAGAAATGCAATTCCTTTTATTAATTGCCAAGCTCTTGAACCTTTTACCATTCTAAAAAATGCATATAATAAAAATATAACTATTGCTAAATCTAATATTGCTGTAAATAAACTAAAAGGATTATCTTTTAGTGATTGAAAAAAAGCTAATATATTCTCATCATAAAACTTCATCCAATTACTACTTATACTATTTCCCATAAAATACACCTCTTATATTAATGAATATATTAATGTTGCTGATGTTGCAAGTATCATAAGTAAAGCTAAAATTCCCGCCATAATTTTAATAAATACTTGTCCTTTATCAAATTGTTTTTGTTGTTTTGTTTTTATTTTCTTTTCTTTATTATTTTTCATTCCTATTCCTCCATCAAAATCTATATTTATTATAGCCTTTTTTAGGTTGTATTGCAATATGATATTTAAAGATTTATTTCTATTTTATTATTTCAAATATTATTGGTTCTGCTTTTACTTGATTTGAAGATATTTTTATTATATTTTTTATTTGTTCTTTTGCTATTGTTAATTTTTGTAAATCGTTAGCATGTATATAACCAATTACCTCTCCTTTTTCTACTTTAGCAGATACTTTTTTATCAAGAACTATTCCTACAGAATAATCAATTCCATCTTCTTTTCTAATTCTTCCTGCTCCTAAACCACAAGCAACTTTTCCTATATCTTCAGCATTTATTTCATTTATGAATCCTGAATTTTGTGCTATTATTTGTTCTATATATTTTGCTTTTTCGAACTTATCTACATTTTCTAGATATGAAATATCTCCACCTTGGTTATTAACTAATTCTAAAAATTTATCATAACCTTTTCCGTTATTTATATTTTCTAATAGTTTATTTTTATTTTCTTCTAAGTCATCACCTAATCCTGCTAATTTCACCATATATGCACCAAGTTCTAAAACAACTGCCTTTAAATCTTTTGGCATTTCTCCTTTTAAAAATTTTATTGCTTCAATTACTTCTAAGTTATTACCTACCGCTTTTCCTAATGGTTCATTCATATTTGTTAAAACACATACTGTTTCTCTATTAGCTAATTTTCCTATTTCAATCATTTCATTTGCTAATTCTTCAGCTTGTTTGATATTTTTCATAAATGCACCGCTTCCAACAGTTACATCTAAAACAATTTTTTCTGCTCCACTTGCAATTTTCTTACTCATAATACTTGATGCAATTAATGGTATACTTTCAACACAAGAAATACTATCTCTTAATGCATATAATTTTTTATCAGCCGGAGCTAAATTTAATGTCTGTGAAATCATACTTATACCAATGTTTTCAACATTTTTTATAAAATTGTTGATATCTATATTTGTTTTATACCCTGGTATAGATTCTAGTTTATCTACAGTACCCCCAGTAAATCCTAGACCTCTACCAGACATTTTTGCAACAGGTACTCCTAGAGATGCAACTAATGGTAATAAACATATTGATACTTTGTCCCCCACTCCTCCTGTTGAATGTTTATCTACTATAATCTTATTTAAACTCTTTAAATCTAATATTTCTCCTGAATGTGCCATTGCTAATGTTAAATCTGTAGTTTCTCTTTTTGACATTCCATTTAAAAAAATTGCCATTACTAATGCTGCTGCTTGGTAATCTGCAATTTGTTCATTAACATATGCATCGACAAAATATTTTATCTCATCATTTGTTAATTCTTGCTTTTCTCTCTTTTTTTCTATAATTTCTAAAATATTCATATCTTTTGTCTCCTATACAAAATTTTTTGTAAAACTTCTTCTATGAATTGGACATAATCCACATTCTTTAATTGCAGCTATATGTGCTGCTGTCCCATAGCCTTTATGTTTTGCAAATCCATATTGAGGATATACTTCATCCCATTCTCTCATAATTCTGTCCCTAGTTACTTTTGCAAGGATTGATGCAGCACCTATTGAATAGCATTTTGCATCACCTTTAATAATAGATTCATAAGGTACACCATCTGTATCAATATGTTGAAGTGCATCTATAATTATTAAATCTGGTCTAACATCTAATCCTTTTACAACACTTGTAACACCTTGTTTTGTAGCATTTAAAATATTTATATCATCAATTACATCTTGTCCTATTATCGCAACTGAATAACTAATTGCTTCTTCTATTATTTTGTCATATAATAGCTCTCTCTTTTTTTCAGATACTTTTTTTGAGTCATTTACTCCTTCTATCATTGAATCTGCTGGCATAATTACTCCAGCAACAACTACTGGTCCAGCTAGTGGTCCTCTTCCAGCTTCATCTATTCCACAAATTGCATTAAATCCTTTTTGGTGTAATTCTTTTTCTATTTGTTTTAAATTTGTTAATCTTTCTAATTCTTTTTCTTTCATTTCGTATTTTGCTTCCTTTATTTTAATCTTACTTGTTTTATATCTGTTAGTGAATATACAACATTTCCCTCATCATCAAAACCTTCTGTATTATAAATTTCAATTGTACTATTTTTTAAGTCGTATTTTACTATATAATACCCATCTTTTTCATCTGATTTTACATTTTTTAATCCCATATCCATTAAATTTTGTGTACTTAATTTATAATAATAAATATTATTTGTATTATCTTCTTTGATTTTTTCAGTTGTTATTTTTGTATTATTATTAAATATATTTCCATCAACAATTTCTTCACCTGTAAATTCGCTTTTAGCTGTATTGACTCTATTTGTTTTTTCTTCTTCTGTTGCTTTATTAAAACTTGTTCCAAGTCTAAATTTTGCATTTTCTATTTGCTCTTTAGCTTTTACTTCTATTAATAACATATTTGTTTTTAAGTTTTCCAATTTTGAGTTTTTTATTGCATTATTTCCTGCTCCTATTGATATTCCAGCAATTATTAATAATACTACTATTGTTATTACTAATGCTACCATTGTTATTCCTCTATTTTTTTTCATTTATATTCCTCCATTCTTTTACTTATTATATATGTAGAACGTGTTTTTTTCAAGGAGTTTTTAATATTTTTTAATTTTAAAAAGTGCAAACAATTTATACATTATTTTCACACAATTTTCACAATTCTATTGTATTCTTAGATAAAATTAGGTTATGATATAATCATAAATAAAATACATAATTTATTTTAGGAGGTATTCTTATGGAAGAAAACGAAAAAAACGAAACAAAATTTAAAGCAATTCCTGTTACAGGTTCATCATCTTATAATAAAAATGAAAAATCACAAAAAAATAAAACAGGTTTTGGAAAAACAGTTATATTACCATTTGTAAGTGGTGTAGTTGGATGTAGTGTTGTACTTGGAACATGTTTTGGTGTTCCATCAATAAGATCAAAATTAATAAATAATTCTTCAAGTAATATAAGTACATCTAATAGTTCATCAACTCAATCTAATGGTTATGTTACTCAAACATCTTTAAGTAATTATTCAGATACTGCTGTATATGCAGCTAATAAAATTTTGCCATCTATTGTTGGTATTAAAATTGAATATACTGTAAATACTCAATCTTTCTTTGGTAGAAGCTCTTCTTCTACCGCAACGGCTTCTGGTTCAGGTATTATTATTAGTGATGATGGTTACATTTTAACAAATAATCATGTTGTATCTTCAAGCACTTCTGAGTCAAACTCATATTATCAAATCACAGATGCTGGAAAGGTAACTGTTACTTTATTTGGAGATGAAACTGAGTATGAAGCTAAAATTGTAGGTCAAGATGAACAAACTGATTTAGCTGTTATAAAAATTGAAAAAACAGGTTTAACAAAAGCTGAATTTGCTGATTCTGATTCTGTAAAAGTTGGAGAATTTGCTATGGCTGTTGGTAACCCTGTTAATATGGACAGTACAGTAACAACTGGTATTGTAAGTGCTGTTAATAGAAAAATTACTGATTCAGATGGAAAAACTTATACTTGTATTCAAACAGATGCTGCTATAAATTCTGGTAATAGTGGTGGTGCTTTAGTTAATAGTGAAGGTAAAGT
>ERZ824473.2786-NODE-2786-length-19140-cov-19.984648_pt1 | contig 19140 bp, 22 predicted proteins | sample MGYA00519874_ERZ824473 | MGnify/ENA primary metagenome ERZ824473 (study PRJEB31778, sample SAMEA3449151) | human gut metagenome | biome: human gut; feature: human-associated habitat; material: faeces | place: United Kingdom | collected 2010/2012 ... | reverse complement strand
GTGGATGCCGTCTGGCAGTTACTTATCCAGAGATTGCCAAGATGCAGACAAGAGCTGTAATGGAAGCAGCGATCGAAGTAAAACAGGAAAAGGGATATGACATCGTTCCTGAGATCATGATTCCATTAGTAGGAGAGAAGAAAGAGTTAGCATTTGTAAAACAGGTTGTTGTACAGACAGCTGAGAAAGTAAAAGCTTACTATGAATCTGATATTCAGTACAAAGTAGGTACTATGATCGAGATTCCTCGTGCAGCATTATTAGCAGATGAGATTGCAGAAGAAGCAGAATTCTTCTCCTTCGGAACAAATGATTTAACTCAGATGACATTTGGATTCTCTCGTGATGATGCAGGTAAGTTCTTAGATTCTTACTATGATAATAAGATTTACGAATCTGACCCATTCGCTAAATTAGACCAGAAAGGTGTTGGACAGCTGATCGAGATGGCAGCGAAGAAAGGTAAAGCAACTCGTCCAGATATCCACTTAGGAATCTGTGGAGAACATGGTGGAGATCCATCATCTGTAGAATTCTGCTACAGAGCTGGACTAGACTATGTATCTTGCTCACCATTCCGTGTACCAATTGCACGTTTAGCAGCAGCTCAGGCAGTTTTAAAAGATAAATAAAATCCATTGTAATTCATATTACAGGGCAAACACTTCTATCCACTTTTAGGGCAAAAAAACTATCCAGTTGATGCTCAACAGAATAGAAAGTTTTCAGCCAGTAAGTAGTATTAAACTCACGTAAAAATATCATAAATTTTACGTGAACTGTCCAAGCATAAATTAAGACTCTTGGAACTTTGGAGAAACGACCATAAGAGATGTAAAAGTCTCTTTAGGGAATACCTCTAAAGTTTCAGGAGTCTTTTTTGTGGTGGATATAGGTGTTGAACAGGGAAATTTCTGAAGGACAAAGAATTTATACAGGATAAAAACTTTGCCCCGAAACAGAATGAAAGAGATTCATCATTATGGGGGATCTTTTTTTATATCTGCCGAGTGATCATTTATAGGAGAATTGGTCAAAAAATGATATAATCTCAGTATAAACGAAAAACAGGAGATAACGTTATGATCGATACATTACTATTTGATTTAGATAACACATTACTGGACTTTGACAAAGCAGAAGCCCATGCACTTACGAAAGCATTAGATGATGCAAGAATTTCAGTGACAGATGAGATGCTTAGACGTTATAATAAGATCAATCTTACTCAATGGAAATTGTTAGAACAAGGGAAAATGACGAGGGACGAAGTAAAAATTCACAGATTTAAGCTCTTATTTCAAGAATTTCATATCAAAGTATCACCAGAAAAAGTTGCAAGTAACTATCAGATATATCTAGGACAAGGGCATTACTTTATCGAAGGAGCCCAAGAGGTCTTAGAACAATTATCAAAGAAATACAGAATATATGTGGTAACAAATGGAACGTTATCTGTACAGATCGGAAGATTAATAAGTTCAGGAATCAAAAAATATCTGCAAGGTGTTTTTATTTCAGAAGAAATTGGCTATAATAAACCAAGTGTTGAATATTTTGAAAAATGTTTTGCACAGATTCCACATTTAAAAAAAGAAAATACAGTGATCATTGGAGACAGCTTAAGTTCTGATATTCAAGGCGGTAAAAATGCAGGAATCAAGACAATCTGGTTTCATAGGCCACAGGATCAGACAGATGATCCTAAACCAAGACCAGACTATGAAATCCAAAGTTTAAAATCTTTACTGGATATGTTAGAATAAAAATACAGAAATACAACAAAAAAGGAGTTATGTAAAATGGAAAAACAGATATTAAATGAAGTTATTGAAGAAACAAAGAAATTAATTGCAGCACCATCTTGCAGCCAGGAAGCAAAAGATGCAGCCAATGCATGGCTTGATGCTGTTGGGACAGATAACGAAGAAGCAGAGACAAAGAAATATATCGCAGAGTTAGAAGAAGATATCATGCCAATCGACGGATTGATCGGATTTGCAGGATCTGAAGCGGGAGCAGCTGTATTCGGAGCAGAGAAAGCAAAAGAAGTAGAAGCACATGCAAAAGAAGTCAAAGCAGCTGGAGGAAAATATTGTGATTGTCCTGCATGCGCTGCATGTGAAGTGATCTTATCCAAGCTAAAATAGGATTTCATAGCAATGAAGAAATTGAAAATTGCAGGAATTGTTCTGATTTTGTTTATTTTGTATGTGATCATTGGAATGCTTGTGCCATTTGTACATATGAAATCGGTAAGCCAAACTAACAAATCCAAGATTCACACCGAATCATTTTATTCAAGAGCTGATAAGAACGGATCAGACCGAGCAAAGATCGTAAGTGATAATCAGGAAGCACTGGATCTGCGTCTTGATATGATACGAAAAGCAAAGAAAGAGATTATTTTATCAACCTTTGATATTCGAGAAGGAAACAGCAGTGACGATATCTTTTCAGAATTACTCAAAGCTTCCAGGCGAGGTGTTAAAGTAAAGATTCTGGTTGATGGACTTTATGGAACGATTCATATGTCTGGAAAGGATATTTTTGCAGCAGTTGGCAGCGAGCCGAATGTAGAAATCCGCTTTTACAACACACCAAATCTTTTAAAACCATGGACGATCAATGGATGCCTGCATGATAAATATATTGTGGCAGATCACAAATATTTATTGATGGGCGGCAGAAATATGTTTGATTATTTTCTTGGAACACACAAAGGTAAAAGCAAGGGTGTGGACCGAGAAATTTTGATCGTAAATCAAGGATCAAAAGACCAGGGGGCGGTTGGACAGATCAGAAGATATTTTCAAAAAGTCTGGAATTTAGAAGTCTGTAAAACAAAATTTAACACATGTTCAAAGAATAAAAAAGAGAAGGCAGTCAAACGACTCTTATCACATGCAGAGAAAGTAAAGATTCCAGAGTATGATTACCAAAAGATCACAGTTCCAACAAAGAAGACGACACTCGTGACCAATCCGACAACGATCTATGGAAAAGAGCCAGTGGTATTTGAAACGCTGAAGCAGTTGATGTTACAGGCAAAGAATCAAGTTATCATTCACACGCCGTATGCTGTATTTTCCAAAGAAATGTACGAAGGAATCACGCAGGTAAAACAGCAGGTGCCAGATACGACTATGATCTTAAATTCGATCGCATCTGGAGACAATATCTGTGCATCTGCAGATTATCGGAAGAATCGTTCAAAGATCTTGGACACAGGAATTTCATTATATGAATATATGGGCAAACATTCTACTCATGGGAAATCACTGGTGATCGATGATGATATTGCGGTGGTAGGATCTTATAATTTTGACTGCAGAAGTACTTATGTTGACACAGAAACCATGTTAGTTGTACAAGGAAAAGAAATCACAAAACAACTGGAAGAAGATTTTGATGGATTAAAGAATGAATCTTTGAAAGTAAACAAAGATGGAAGTTATCAAAGTGGTAAAAATGTAACAGAAAGTACAATGGATGGCAAAAAGCAGTGTATGATCAGAATTTTATCTTATATCATACAGGCATTTCGATATTTAGCTTAAATTGTGCAGAAATGGAACAATTTAGCTGCATCATAAGAAAACATAAAAGGAAAAAGAAAGACATGAAAGATATTAAAATCATATTTTTTGACATTGATGGCACATTGATCGCTATGGATAAAGATACGATTTCAGACAAAACATTAGAGGCATTAAAACGACTACAGGCAAATGGAATCAAACTTTGTCTGGCAACCGGAAGGGGACCAATGCTTGTTCCACACTTTGATGGAGTTGAATTTGATGCATTTCTTACATACAATGGTTCGTATTGCTATGATCATGAAGGAACTCTCTATCGCAATTGCATTCCATCAAAAGATATTGAAACGATCGTAAATAATGCAGTCAAAATAGGAAGACCAGTTGCACTAGCAACGAAAGACCGTATGGCCGCCAATGGAAAAGATCAGGATCTGATCGATTATTATGCATTTGGGAATGCAGAAGTTGAGGTAGCTAAAGATTTTGAAGAAGTAAAAAAAGAAACAGTCTATCAAGTACTAATGGGTGCAAGGAAAGAAGAATATCAAGATATTCTAAAAGGTGTCCAAGCAGCAGAGATCACAGCATGGTGGAATCGAGCCGTTGATATTATACCGATCAAAGCAGGAAAAGGGATTGGGATTGAGAAGGTATTAAAATATTATGGCATAGAAAAGTCCCAGTCTATGGCGTTCGGAGATGGAAATAACGATATTGAAATGTTAAAAGCCGTTGGCAATGGAATTGCGATGGGAAATGCATCTGACGATCTGAAAGCAGTAGCAGATGAAATTTGTGGAGATGTTTCAGAGGATGGGATTTACCAGTATTGTTTGGAAAATGAATTGATCTAAAAAAAACAGCAGATTTAAAACTGATCGAAGTTTGAATCTGCTGTTTTTTATTTCATAGGAAAATTTGATGTAACTATCGACATCACATTAAAATGTTGCTATATTCTTAAATGTAATGATAATGATTACAACAAAAGGAGATAACTATGAATGCACAGAAATGTCTAGAAATATTAAGAAAGATCAAAGATGTATTGTTTGCTACAGTTGATGAGAAAGGGCTTCCATAGGTTCGGATTATCAATGATCATCATGTAGCGATCAGTGCGATGAATGAGAAATATCAGATGGTAAGACTTAGTGGAATCGCAGAAAAGCTAGAAGATCAAACATACTGGATCGATCGTATTTTTGAAGAAAATCCTTCGATGAATGACGTTTATCCAGGAGACAGTAGATATATTTTAGAAGCATTCTGTATAAAAGATGGAGAAATGGAAGGTGAAACAAACAGGATTTGAGATTACAAAAGACTGTATTCAGTGCGGAAAATGTGAGAAGATCTGCCCACAGCAGTGCATCAGAGGATACGAGATCAACCAGACACATTGCCTTCATTGCGGATTATGCAAGGAAGAATGTCCGGCAGGAGCGATCAAAAAGAGAGGAGAATGATCATGTTACAAAATATGTGAACGACATTTATTACAGAAAAATCTTTGTTTATCAAGTTATTTGTAGAACATATTGAGATTTCACTGATCGCGATCGTCCTTGGAGGAGTCGTTGGAATCTTGATCAGTGAATTTGAGAGATCTGCGAAATTAACTTTAGGAGTGATCAATTTTCTTTATACGATTCCATCCATTTCCATGCTTGGTTTTTTGATTCCATTTTCAGGAGTTGGAAATGTAACAGCAGTGATCGCTTTGTTAGCACTTGTGATGGATCTGATCCTGGGATTTGTTGAAAAGCGTATGGAAAAAAGAGAGAAAACTGCAAAAAAACAAGATACGATTCATATTGCAACAAAGCCAATGACAGAACAATATATTTTAGGTGAGATGTTAAATATATTGATTAAACAAGATACAGATCTGAATGTAGAACTGACACAAGGGGTTGGCGGTGGAACATCTAATATCGAGCCAGCGATGGAAAGCGGAAAGTTTGATATTTATCCAGAATACACAGGAACCGGATGGAATATGGTGTTAAAAAAAGATGGTCTGGTTGTGCGAAAAGAGATTGCAGATAAATATCACCTAAAAACATATTCTGATTTAAAAAATATTGCGGATCAGTTGACGTTTGGAGCAGAATATGATTTCTTTGAACGAGAAGATGGTTACAATGCTCTTTGTAAAACATATGGTTTAAACTTTAAGAAAACCATGGATATGGATATCGGATTAAAATATAAAGCGATCAATCAGAAGAAGATCGATGTAATGGTGATATTCACAACGGATGGACAGCTGACAGCGTCTGATGTTACAGTCTTAAAAGACGATAAACAATTCTATCAAAATTAAAGGATTGTGAGTATAGTGAAGCAGCGCTATGTGAGATATGATCCTTTTCCTTGACTTGTTTTCTTTCCTGTCATACACTAAAAATAAGAAAAATTTGAATAAAAATGGAGAAAGCAAATGAAAATCAAACGAATCAAAGAAGATTTCAGTGTGTGTAAAGGATATGAAATTGGATAAACAGATAACGATGCCAAAAGTAATGAAAATGATAACAGCTATAGGTATTTTAGTTACATTAGTTACAATGATCATTTATCAAAATAACAACAGTAGCATTTTCCTTACGCTGGCGATCACATTTGGAACGATCACATATCATTTTGGGATGCGTCTGCTGATCGGATGGCTTGTTATGATCCTTATGAAAAATAAAGCCGATTACACCAAGCAATGGTATCAATTGCATTCATGGGAAAAGGCATTCTATAAAAAGATTAAAATAAAAAGATGGAAAAATAAAATGCCAACGTATCGTCCACAAGATTTCTCACCTAAAGAACATAGCTGGCATGAGATTGCCCAGACAATGTGTCAGTCAGAAGCCGGGCATGAGTTGATCATAGGATTTAGCTTTCTGCCGATCATTGTCTCAAAATGGTTTGGAGCATTTGGGGTATTTGTGATCACATCCGTTATTTCTGCTGGATTTGATCTGATCTTTGTGATGATGCAGAGATATAACAGGGACAGGATTCAAAGATTGATAAGATAAAAAGGACAGTATCAAAGGATAAACAGCAATGGATTTAAGAGTACTACATTATTTTTTAACCGTAGCGAGAGAACAAAGCTTTACCAAAGCTTCCAAACAATTACATATCACACAGCCAACACTTTCCAGACAATTAGCAGCACTAGAAGAAGAATTAGGAGCGAAATTATTAGATCGTGGAGGGCACAAGATCACATTGACCGAAGAAGGATTATTGCTAAAACGTCGTGCTCTGGAGATCATCGACCTTGAAAATAAGATCATCGAGGAATTTAAAGGAAATGAAGAGGTGATCGAAGGTACGATTACGATCGGTTGTGGTGAATTCAACGCAGTCGATCATATCGCAAAGATCTGCAAGATATTTCAGGAAAAATATCCAAGAGTCCAGATCGCACTCCACACGGCAACTGCAGATGTTGTGCAGGAAATGATGAATAAAGGACTTGTCGATATTGGAGCTTTTATGGAACCTGTCAGCACAGAGGACCTTGATTATATCAGGATCAGAGAAAGTGACCACTGGGTTGTCAGTATGAAACCAGATGATCCGCTTGCGAAAAAAGAATATATTACAAAAGATGATCTTTTGAAACTGCCATTGATCGTTCCAGAACGATTAGGAGTACAAAGTGAGCTCGCGAACTGGTTAGGAGCAGATTTTAACAAGATAAAGATCATATTTACAAGCAATTTTAGCACAAATGCAGGGATCATGGCATTAAATGGCCTTGGATATCCAGTATCAATTGAAGCTGCGATTCAGTACTGGAGAGAAGATCTCCTGATCCAGAAAAGACTATATCCAGAGATCACGGCAAACACTGTGATCGCATGGAGAAGGAACATTCCTCATGCTTATGCTGTTCATAAATTCATTGAAGAGATAAATGCCTTTAAGGCATAATAAAAGATACAATATGAGTATTAGACATAATTAAGAAGAAAAGCTTATAATCAATGTGTAAGATATCAAAAACATATCTTACACATTTTTTGTATAGAGCAAACAAAATTCAAAGAAGGAGTTGATACTTTTGAGTAAGAAATTAGTCGCATATTTTAGTGCAAGCAAAGTCACAGAGAAAGTAGCCAATAAGATCGCAGAGGCAGCAGGAGCTGACATCTACGAGATCAAACCTGAAATTCCATATACAACCGCAGATTTAAACTGGATGGATAAAAAATCACGAAGCAGTGTAGAAATGAGTGATAAGACAATTCGTCCGGCCATCGCAGATAAAGATGCAAACGTAGAAGCTTATGATGAGATCATTTTAGGATTTCCAATCTGGTGGTATGTAGCACCAACGATCGTCAATACATTTCTAGAAAGCTATGACTTTAGCGGAAAGAAGATCGTTTTATTTGCAACATCCGGAGGAAGTGGATTTGGAAATACAGTCAGTGAGTTACAGCCATCTGTACCGGGTGCAGATATTGTAGAAGGAAAACTTCTAAACAGAGCAGACAAACAAACCATTGAAAAATTTGTAGAGACATTATAGGAGGAGAATGAAAAATGGCAAAGATCGTACAGACAGCAGGAAGAAATGTACTTGGAGAATTTGCTCCACAGTTTGCACATTTTAATGATGATGTATTATTTGGAGAAAACTGGAACAATGAAGATATTGATGTAAAAACAAGAAGTATCATTACAGTAGTAGCATTAATGTCACAGGGAATCACAGATTCTTCTTTAAAATTCCATCTTCAAAATGCAAAAGATCATGGAGTTACACAAAAAGAGATTGTAGCGATCATCACTCACGTAGGATTTTATGCAGGATGGCCAAAAGCATGGGCAGTCTTTAATCTTGCAAAAGAAGTATGGGAAGTCAATGAAGGAGATCTTCCATATGAAGATGAAGCAATGAGAGCACATGCCAAATCCATGGTATTCCCAATCGGAGAACCAAATGACGGATTTGCGCAGTATTTTGTAGGAAATAGTTATTTAGCACCGGTTTCTACAGAACAGGTTGGAATATTCAACGTAACATTCGAGCCATCATGCAGAAATAACTGGCATATCCATCATGCAAAAAATGGTGGTGGACAGATCATCATTTGTGTTGCGGGACGTGGATACTATCAGGAAGAAGGAAAAGAAGCCATCGAGATGAAACCAGGTGACTGCATCAACATCCCACCAGAAGTAAAACATTGGCATGGAGCAGCCAAAGATTCATGGTTCTCACATTTAGCAGTGGAAGTACCAGGAGAAGAAACATCGAATGAATGGTGCGAAGCGGTATCCGATGAAGAATATGGAAAATTAAAATAAGAAATGATTTCTGGCAAAATATAAATACACACAAAAAAATCAATCGTAAATATTTGCGGTTGATTTTTTGTGCGTTTTAAGTTAATATGGAAATATGATAATAGGAATTATTATTGAAAATAAAATGTAAAAATGTTGTCATAACAACATAAAACAGGAAAAGATTTTGATAGAATCATAAATGCAAACAAAAGAAGCAATGCAAAAGGAGGACAAAATTATGAGTAAAGGAATAAATAGCAGAAAAGTAGCAGTGATCGGAACAGGATTTGTAGGTTCATCTTCTGCATTTGCACTAATGGAAAGCGGATTATTTACAGAAATGGTGCTGATCGATGCGGATAAGAATCGTGCAGAAGGAGAGGCTTTAGATATTTCCCATGGTCTTCCATTCGCAAGGCCGATGAAGATCGCAGCAGGAGATTATGATGATATCGTTGATGCAGCGATCATCGTTGTAACAGCAGGTGCGGGACAGAAACCAGGAGAGACAAGACTTGATCTTGTAAAGAAAAATGTGGCAATCTTTAAATCCATTATCCCAGAGATTGCAAAGAGGAACTGTAAAGGAATTCTTTTGATCGTAGCGAACCCAGTCGATATTCTGACACAGGTAGCAGTCAAATTATCAGGATTTCCAGAAAACAGAGTCTTTGGTTCAGGTACAACTTTAGATTCAGCCAGATTAAAATATCTGCTCGGAGAACATTTACAGGTGGATGCAAGATCTGTACATGCATGGATCATCGGAGAACACGGAGATTCAGAAATCGTAGCATGGTCAAGTGCCAATGTATCGGGAGTTCCAATTTCGGAATTTTGTGAGATGCGAGGATACACAAAACATGACGAACATATGGAAGAGATCGCACAGGGAGTGAAAAACAGTGCATATAAGATCATTGAAAAGAAAAAAGCAACCTATTATGGAGTTGCGATGGCGGTAAGAAGAATCTGCGAAGCCATCATTCGTGATGAGAAATCTGTATTACCAGTATCTTCTATCCAGCATGATACATACGGAATTGAAGGCGTTACATTAAGTATGCCAGCAATCGTAGGCAAAGATGGAATTGAGAAGCAAGTAAAAATCAAGCTGAATGAAAAAGAACAGGAAGCATTGAAGAAATCAGCAGGGGCTTTGAAAAAAGTATTAGCAGATCTGGATATATAATGTAAAATGAAAAATTAAAATATAGGTAAAAACAATCAGAAAATCAATCGTAAAAATTTACGATTGATTTTCTGCGTATATTTGCATATAATATAAGCAATAAAAATGAAAGGAAACAGCTGATATGCGTGAAACAAGGACATTAGAGTTTAAAGAATCCATTACCAATACATTTTTAAAAACAGTCAGTGCTTTTTCTAATTATGATGGTGGCAGTATTCTTTTTGGAATTGATGACGATGGAAATGTGAAAGGAATACCAGATCCAGTACAAGCTTGTTTAGATATTGAAAATAAAATTAATGATAGTATTTCACCACAGCCTAATTATATCCTTGAATTACAAAATAATGATCAGACGATAAAACTTACAGTAAGACCAGGGGAACAAAAGCCTTATTTATATAAATCAAAAGCCTATAAACGAAATGATTCAGCAACGATAGAGGTAGATACACTGGAGTTTTCACGACTTGTTTTAGATGGAAAAAATATTAGATTTGAAGAATTGCCATGTAAGAAACAGAATTTATCATTCGATGTCTTGCAACATAAATTAAAAGAAAGTGTTCAAATTGAATCGTTTAATAAAGATACATTAAAAACATTGAATTTATATAATGATCAGAATGGATATAATAATGCAGCAGGCATTCTGGCAGATCAAAATGACTTTCCTGGAATTGACATTGTAAAGTTTGGTGAAAATATCAGCATTATCAAAAAGAGAGCAACATTTGACAATATATCTATATTGGAAGTGTATGATAAGTCAATTGATATATTTAGAGATTATTATCAATATGAAGTAATCGAAAGTGCTGATAGGAAGAAAGTAGAAAAGGTACCAGAAGCAGCATTCAGAGAAGCAATTGCTAATGCATTGATTCACAGAGTCTGGGATGTAGAATCACAGATTAGGGTTTTGATGTTCGATGATAAGATAGAAATAGTATCTCCAGGAGGTCTGCCAGCTGGAATTACAGAAGATGAATATTTGGATGGTAAAATTTCGGTATTAAGAAATAGAAATCTTGCAAATGTATTTTACAGATTAGGGTTTGTAGAGATATTTGGAACAGGGATTAAAAGAATTAAGCAACTTTATGAAGAAGGATTACAAAAACCAGATTTTGATGTAACAGAGAATACAATTAAGATTATTTTACCAATATTTGAAAAGAATGCGAATCTGACAGAGGACGAGCGAAGGATATATAAAGTACTAAGTAAAACGATGTTAAAATCAATCAGTGAGATTGCACCATATGTACCTTTTGGAAAATCAAAGACAACGCAGTTATTAAAAGAGATGAGGAAAAAAGGCGTTGTAGTTATTGCTGGAAGGGGAAGAGGTACGAAGTACAGGATTAAATAATTGATATGATTATAAATTCTCTTTGAACATAAAAATTAAAGAAGGAAAGGAAGATTTATATGACAACACAAGAAACAATCAAAAAAGCAGTTGATTATGCAAAAGAAAATAATATCAAAAATATTGTAGTTGCAACAACGACAGGTGGTAACCTTACATATCTGGAAGATGAAAAAGATTTACATATCGTCGGAGTTACAAACGTTTATGATCAGGGACGAAATCAGATGCTAGAAGAAACAAGAAAGCATTTTGAAGAAGCAGGAATGGACATTGTCACAGCAGGACACGCCCTAAGCGGTGCAGAAAGATGCTTTTCTACATATTTTGGAGGATATGGACCAATAGAAATTGTGGCTAACACACTTCGTATGTTCTCACAAGGTGTAAAAGTATGTGTGGAAGTAAGTACTATGGCACTCGATGCAGGTAAGATTCCATATCAGGAGAAGATCGTAGCGATTGCAGGAAGCGGAAGAGGAGCTGATACGGTGGTATTGCTGACACCATCTTATACTAGATCTATTTTGGATACGAAAGTACATAAGATTATTGAAATGCCAGAATAGGATATAGACAGGGAAAAGGATGTAGATTTATGAATCGAAAGAAGATTGCATTTATTTTATTTATTGTCATGATATTTTCAGAGCTGTTTGCAGGAATTGTATTTTTATTGCCAATCAGCGGCTTTTTTATGTATCCATTTGTATCAGGATTTGCAGTGATCATGGGAATACTTAGCGCGGTGCTTGCAAAGAATTTGATTGTAGTAAGAGTGCTTGCGATTGTGGCGGTTGTGTTTTGTCTGTTTACGATTGGTGCGGATCTGATGATGGTGTTGGAATTTATGGGTGTGATAGGTTAGAAAAACAAAATGAAAGAGGAAAATTAATTGGAAGGAAATTTAACAAAAGGACCAATTTTAAAAACACTAACGAAACTAGCAATTCCGATCATGGCATCATCGTTTCTAGGAACATTATACAATATTACAGATATGGCATGGATTGGCATTCTTGGATCAAAAGCAGTTGCTGGAGTCGGAGTTGGAGGAATGTTTACGTGGCTTTCGCAAGGCTTAGCAGCGATGTCAAGAATGGGCGGACAGGTACAAGTAGCGCAATGTATTGGACGTGGAGACAGGGAAAAAGCTCATAAGTATGCACAGGCAGCAGTTCAGCTGGCAACACTTATGGGACTTTTATTTGCAGCCGTAATGCTACTGTTTTTACATCCGCTGGTAGGATTTTTTCAACTACAAGACCCAGAAGCATTGCAGGCAGCACTGTCTTACACAAAAATAGCCTGTGGTTTGATCGTATTTTCATTTTTGACACTAACATTAACAGGAATCTACACAGCACAAGGAGATTCCAAGACTCCGTTTGTGGCGAATTTCATAGGACTTGTAACAAATATGATCCTAGATCCATTGCTGATCTTAGGCTTAGGACCAGTAAACAAATTCGGAGTAAATGGAGCAGCAATCGCGACGGTGAGTGCACAGGCAATCGTTATGTCAATTTTAATCCTAGGCGTTGTGATAAGGAAAAAGGAGAATGTATTAAAAGGGATCAATCTATTTGCCAAAATTCCATTCAAATATCTAAAAGGAATCTGCAAGATCGGTATTCCAACAGCGATTCAGGGAATGGTTTATTGTGGAATATCCATGGTATTAACTCGCATGGTTTCAGGATTTGGAGCAGAAGCAGTGGCAGTCCAGAGAGTCGGAGGACAGATTGAATCTGTTTCATGGAATACAGCCGATGGATTTGGAACAGCTCTAAATGCATTTATCGGACAAAACTATGGAGCTGGAAAGATGGATCGTGTCAAAAAAGGATATAAAGCTTCATTGTGCAGCATTGGAATTTGGGGAATATTTATTACGATGATGTTTGTTTTTCAGCCAAAAGCAATTGCACATATTTTCTTCCATGAACCAAAGGCAATTATGATCGCGATCGGATATTTGGTGATCATTGGATTAAGTGAAGCGTTTATGAGTGTGGAACTGATGACAGTAGGTGCGTTGTCTGGATTAGGAAAAACGCATTTATGCAGTGTGATCAGCATTTTATTTACTGGCGCAAGGATTCCGTTGGCAATTGTTTTAAGTGGGACATTGCTTGGTTTGGATGGTATTTGGTGGGCACTTTCTGTGACATCGATTGTGAAAGGAATCATTTTTGTGTGTACATTTTATAGGATTACAAGAGAAAACAGATAAATATACAGGCGGCATTTACCATAAGACACAGATTGACTTAACATATAATTCAAATCATATGGAAGGAAGCCGTCTGACACATGATCAGACACGATATATTTTCGAAACAAATATGATAGGAGTAGAAAATGAAGTTCTTAATGTAGATGATGTGATTGAAACAGCCAACCATTTTTGCTGTATTGATATGATTATAGATCACGCGAAAATGACATTGACAGAGAAATTTATTATCAACCCGAAAGGTACATCTATCAGTAAACTAAGTAAGGCAAAGAAATCATTTACTGTAAAATGGAAGAAACAAAATACACAAACAACAGGTTATCGTCTGATATACTCAATGAACAGCAAATTTAAAACAGGAAATAAGTATGTTATGATAACAAGTAATAAAACAACCAGCAAGTCGATCAAAAAATTGAAAGCAAAGAAAAAGTATTATATAAGAATCTGTACTTATAAAACAGTAAGTGGTACAAAATATTATTCAGGATGGTCATCTGTTAAGTCGGTAACCACCAAATAAGCATACGAATTAGTTCAAGGAAGGTTTACTTATGAAAATATATATAGATTTTGATGATGTTATCTGCGAAACAGCAAAATACTTTACAAAGATTGCAAAAGAATTATTTGATATTGATGTTCCATATCGAGAAGTTCAGTTTTTTAATCTTCAGAAATCATTTGATTTAAGTGAAGAACAGTATGATGAATTGATGAAAGCGGGGCATATTCCGGAAAATTTACTAGATTATGAAGAGACACCAGGGGCTTCCGAAGTGATCAACAAGTGGGTTGATGAAGGACATGAGGTTTCTGTTGTCACAGGAAGACCATTTGATTCTTATGAACCATCCAGAAGATGGTTGGATGAACATCATTTAGACAGAATCCTGATTTATTTTGTCGATAAATATGGACGAGAAACGTTCAAACAGGATCATACCTATAATCAGACATTGGATGAACTTTATCAGATGCACTTTGATTTTGCGATTGAAGACTCACCAGCTGCATTTGAGCATGTCCAGCATTTTAAAAATTGTAGAGTAGCTGTTTATGACCGACCATGGAATCAGAAGGCAAAATTTCCAGATGAAAGATTTGTGAGATGCATGAATTGGAAAGAAATTGATGATATATTTGAGAAAATTGTAAACAAAGAAACTATATAATAAACAAATCTAAGGAGGTATCATATGAAATCACATAAATATTGGTCAATAGGAGCATTCATTACAATGATCGGTACTTTTTACACAGGGTATAAAGGTTCAAAATCAGGTCATAAATATTTTGCATTTGGTTCCCTGATCTGCATGATCATGGCTATATATACAGGCCATAAAATGATCTCCGGGAATAAAAAAGCAAATGATACACATGATATGATCCAAAGAACTGGGAAATTTACAGTATGAGTTCTGAGTCAGGATGTACCGTTCGAATTCGTTTGGCGACATATAGTTGCAATGGCTATGAATTTGTTTCGTATTGTGGAAAGCTTCCAGATATTTAAAAATCAACTGGTATGTCTGCTTATAGTCGCGAATTTTAAAGCGATTGAGCCATTCACGTTTGATAATAGAATGAAAGGATTCAATGCATGCATTATCCCACGGAAAAGCTTTCTTCGAATAACTGCGCTGCATATTTTCGGTTGCTTTTTTATATTCCTTTGCAACATATTGGCTGCTACGATCCGAATGTGCTGTATCTGATGCCAAGATTTTCTGCACATCCACGTACTCCGAGATCTTTGTGATCCTGATAGTACTGGACTGCATCAAGTTTAAATTGTTTGTCATGTTGCTTTGCCATATGAGATCCTCCTTCAGCATGCCTCTATTGTATCATGCCTATGTGTATTTGGAATTTCTCATTTTGGCTTGTACTATTTATATTCTAGCATAAAAGATTCATACAATGGACTCTTAACAGTTCCGCCAAAGAAGAAACCTCTGTAACCTGCAGTTGGCCTTTTATAATATTTGGGTTTCGCTGTTATATGATAGTTTATATAAATTGTTGCGGCATTTTTTAAAGAAACCTTTCCACCATTTTTTATCTTTTTGGGTTTATTATTTTTATAACAGATTTCAATACTGTCCACCTTATAATTCTTGACAGTTTTAACAGTAATCTTTACTTTTGATTTTGGAGCAGTTCCTTTATCCTCTACCATCCAATGGCCTTTTGCAAGAGCAGCATAATTTTTGGAGCCGATCTTTATGCTTTTAAATACTCGAGAGTGCTTTTTGAATGTTACGACACAAGACAGGTTATAGCTCTTTCCATTCTGTTTTACTGTAAAACGGAGTTTTGTTTTTTCGCCATCTTTTGCATAATGTATGGGATCGGGACCTGATGTCGTTTGTACAAAAATAGCGTTAAGACCAGCTGCTTTTGATGCGGTATAATATTTGTTAGATGATCTTACGTTTGTGATTACAGCGGACCTGGATAAATTCTTTATATAAATATATCCATCACCTTCTGTGGGCACTTCACCGCTACTAGTATGAGCACGATAAAACTCCAGAGTCTGTTTCTTCGGGCACTGAGGTGCCTTTGCTGCTGCGCTTACTGCTGTAGGTACTGCCAGGATTACGAAAAGGCATGCCAATAAGCTGACTAAAATGTTTCTTGTCTTTTTCACTTTGATTTTCCTCCTGATTATTTTGCTTTTTCATTTTGTGCTGCTGTTAATTTCTCTTTTTCCTTCCACTCCTTTCCCATTATAACGTGCCTAAAAGTTCTGCTTCAGCTATATTGTCAGACTTTCCCTTTGAGCCGTTATATTTTTACATCATTATAATAATCTTATTATAAGCAGTCAATATTTTCCAAGATCATAATTCACGAAAATCTTTTTCGTGGTTACCGTTCACAGTAACACGCTTCGCGATGCATAGAAATAATGCTTTGCATGATTTTGTGCCGCAATTCTCGGGTTTTCTGTGAACTTTGTTCGCAAAAGGCTTTCCTATAACTAATCGGCAACTTTCTCCCTTTTATTGCCTCTTTTGATTATTAATAGTATGATTAGAGTGTCAAAAGGTACGCCCCATGAACCTTGAAAATTTCATATAAACCAACAAATCATCATCTATAGATGGTATAATAATCTCAGTTTATTTGAGAGGTGATTCCATGTCTTTTGCAAAAAATGAATGTCAGCAGTTAACTTTGGAGGATAGTATGTTTTCCCTTACCGCCCCAATACTCCTGTAAATGTGATCGTTGGCGGTATGGTGCTTGAAGAGCTTATGGGGCTGATGGATGAGGAATTCATGGATTCCCTTCTTTTTGATATCCGTTTCCAGTATGCCCTCCATACTACCAGTTTTAAAGAGCAGCCTGTCAGTGACCGTACATTTAGCCGTTTCCGCAGAAGGTGTCTTACTTACGAAACAGAGCTAACAATGGATATTTGTTGTTTTATAAGAAATTTTCAAGGAACATAGATTTCTATGGGCGATAATTATTATGTTTTGACACCCATATCAAATTTATAATTTATAGTAAATTGAAATATATAGATTTTATGAATTAAAAGATAAGGTTTGTACTGTTATAGAAGATAATAAAAGGGTATGCGAATTATCTCAGAACTACCTTTCGTTAAATAATGCACACCCCCGTCAGTAGTCTGCCCCCTTAACTGACTATGATTTGACTACTACACATTGCCTTGAATTGCCCTATTTTGAAGTGGTTTGCAAAAAGTGTAGTAATTAACAAGAAAAATACAATGCTCGAAAAAGCCGATAAAACCTTGCAAAACTTGGCATTATATGGCATTTCAGAACAGGAGAATTTTATGATTAAAGTACTTTTCATCTGCCACGGAAGAACTGTGGAAATGCAGTAAAATCGGTACTTTATGGGGCAAAAGGGGGCAGATTTTTGCGCTTGTAGTAGTTGGAGACTACGGTAATACTATGAATGGAAAGATGAAAAATAGGAAATGTGGATAATCGTTAAAATGTGAGGAGTAATCGTTAAAAAAATGAAACAGCATCCGCCATTACCGCCGTCAAGATATGAGGTTGGCATCTATTGCCGTGTCAGCACTGCAAGCAAAACGCAGGTCGTGAGCGCAGGTCATCAGATAACCGTAAGAATTTAATGCGGCTCCTGGACGATTGCAGAGCCGGGAGAGTGACTCTTGTGTACACCAAGTCCATCAGCCGATTTGCCAGAAACACGGTGGATGTTCTGACTATTGTTTGGGAACTGAAAAAGGTGGATGTCCCGGTCTACTTTGAGAATGAGCAGCTGTATTCCTTTGACAAGGAAGCGGAACTTGCAATCAGCCTTCGTGGAGCCATTGCCCAGGGCGAGTCTGAGAACAAGAGTGAGAACAGAATCAGCATGTATCAATCGTCTTATGGCACTTGAAGGGGCAATTCGTGGAGTAAAGAAAAACCAATTACCTGATGATATAAAAGCAGATTTGAAAGATTTTTATCAGTTGAAAAAGAAATAAGAAAACCGGGATTTGGAGATATTATGGACAAGAAAAAGTATTGGATAATCCGATTGTTCTTTGTGCTTTTTACAATGTCCGTATCTGTTGCGATACTTCCTTGTGGAATAATAAAAGTTCACAGCTTATTTGGTGAGATAACCACATATATATGCTTAACGACGATATCCACAAAGCGATTATTTCAGAAGAATTGTGAAATTATTCTTCGATAATCTGTACGACTGATTTACAGATATGGAGAAGAAGATATTTATGAAGAGCTTCCTCGAGGAAGGAAATATCTATGAAGCAGAACAAGAGGATGGCAGGATTTTAAGAAGTCTCAAGTTCCGTTTTCCTGTATTTTTCAATGAACAGGAATTATATGAACTTGATTGGGATAATGAAAGTACCGTTGAATCTGTGCTCCTTATGAGACGGGCAAAGCGGTAATTGAACAGAGTTTGGAGAGAAAAAACGTATGAATCAAATTGTTTCGTTGTTTATGTTTAGTTGTGGTGATTATGAGAAAGTAAAACAGGATGTATGGGAAGAAAACTGGAAAGCCATGCGGCTGTATTCTGTTGTGGCGTTTGTTGCTTCTTGGGGAAAAAACTGGTTGTATACAGCTTTTTTGCCGCGCTGCTGCTGTTCGGCATTATTACGGGAACGCTGATTACACCGGAGGAGCTCACTGTCAACTACATTGTGTTCATGATGACAGCACCGCTGCTGTTTACCGCCAGAACGGCGGTCATGAACGGGCTGATTCTGAGCAGTATGCTGCTCTATATCGGACTTGCTTTCTTTGCACAGCACAACCCAATTCTATCCAAAAACCTAGTGAATGTTATTCTGTACGTGGTGCTGAGTGTGCTTCTGACTGCCACGATGATGCGAAGCAAGCTCCAGAGAATCCTGTACCATAAGGAAAAGGAAACGTTGGAAGTCAGCAAGCGCGAATCGCAGGAACGAATCCTGAATTACGAGAGATTC
>ERZ824473.2775-NODE-2775-length-19216-cov-7.276447_pt1 | contig 19216 bp, 14 predicted proteins | sample MGYA00519874_ERZ824473 | MGnify/ENA primary metagenome ERZ824473 (study PRJEB31778, sample SAMEA3449151) | human gut metagenome | biome: human gut; feature: human-associated habitat; material: faeces | place: United Kingdom | collected 2010/2012 ... | reverse complement strand
TTGGGGAATGCCTCGGCTTTCTCTTAGGAGGCACTTGTTCTATCCATTAAACTAACAGGACAAATACCGGATTTTTGGCTTAAAATAAAGGTTTTCAGCCATTTCAACGGCATTGGATTTTATGATTTAAAACTGACTTACGTCAGCTGAATCAATCTTATATGATGAAATTTTTTGGTATGAAGCTATCGCCTTTTCCAAAAACGCATGTCCTCTTAATTGTGACATCACATAACAGAATCGAACTCAAATTCATTTTTCTGTTATACGCCGAGGCGATAACTCTGGTCACCGCTTAGGAGGCGAGTGCTCTATCCAGCTGAGCTACGAGGACATTTAACTCATAACCGTAATTTTACTATATTTAAGAAAAAATTACAAGCATAATCTGATTTTTCTCACCATGTTTCACATGAAACATAATCCTGTTTCCTCCATTCTCACTTATTACTTTTCAGAGCTGAAACAGGAAACTTACCTGATTCAAAACAGCAGCTCAGGGAAAACATATTATTCCCTGAGCTGCTATCCATAAATCGTACAATCTTAATAATGTAACTGCCCCTGGAGCCATATGATTCCTTTGAATCTACGTCCGATCTTTGGCTCCCCCAGCAAATCATTCTTATTGATACAAACATCAAACTGCATATCATTACAGTCTAATGTAAGCTGGCAGATTTCTTCTCCTGTTATAATGTTCTTGAATGTCATAAAATCCAGAATCTCACCCATGATACTATATTGATCACATTCAATTCCATATGGCATGAAATAGGAATCCACTATAGAAAAAATATCGTCTGTAACTATACGCTGAGAAATCATGGAATATGTATCCATATCGTCCATTGTAAGACTCTCCATTGCCTCCTCATCCCCGTTTCTGGCGGCTGCAATAAGATGATTTCTGTTTTTCGTCAGTTCACGTTCCGCTTTTACTGCTTCTTTATCCTTCTCCACAGGAAAAAGAATTTTTCCTTCCCTGGCCAGTCCGGAAAGGGTTAATGGCTGGCCACCGGGAAGCATCCTGCCTTTATACCGTTGCTGAAGGTATTCGGCAGCATTCTGAATATAAAAAATCAAGGTAACCCCTATTCGCAGATCATCACAGGCACCTGCAAAAGATTCTTTCTCTGCATGCCTCTCAATCACAACACTCTCCTGCGTCGTAATACCTGTTCCTCGAAAAAAGGGAAAGTAATAATCCGGATAAAACACATTGTTCTCATCATACTGTCCGCAGACAGTGATTCCACAATCGCATCCATAGTTCTTTGAAAATTCAGCAAATACACCGTCCGGATGATCCTCTATCACGATTTTATCGTCATAAGTTTCTACCACATCCGTAATAATCTGCCTGATACTGCTTCTTTTGGTGATCTTAGAAAAGCCAACTGCCCTTAAATAACTATGCATAAGAACACCTCCCTGAAAAAGCTCACTCTCCATTAAGCGCGAGTCTTTTTCTCAATCTTTGTCATACCGCCCATGTATGGCTGCAGAGCTTTCGGAATGCTTACAGAACCGTCTGCATTCAGGTTATTCTCTAAGAATGCGATCAGCATTCTCGGCGGTGCTACTACTGTGTTATTCAGTGTATGCGCAAGATATTTCTTGCCATCTTTTCCATTTACACGGATTTTCAGACGACGTGCCTGTGCATCGCCAAGGTTGGAACAGCTTCCTACCTCGAAATATTTCTTCTGGCGAGGAGACCATGCTTCTACGTCAAGAGATTTTACCTTTAAGTCTGCAAGGTCACCGGAGCAGCACTCAAGAGTACGAACCGGGATATCAAGAGAACGGAACAGATCAACTGTGTTCTGCCATAATTTATCAAACCACATCGGACTTTCTTCCGGTCTGCAGACAACGATCATCTCCTGCTTCTCAAACTGATGGATACGGTAAACACCTCTCTCCTCCAGACCATGAGCACCTTTTTCCTTACGGAAACATGGAGAATAACTTGTCAGAGTTTTTGGAAGCTCTTCTTCCGGAATGATCTGGTCGATAAATTTACCGATCATAGAATGCTCACTGGTACCGATCAGATATAAGTCTTCACCCTCAATCTTGTACATCATGGCATCCATCTCAGCAAAACTCATAACACCAGTTACAACGTTGCTTCTGATCATGAAAGGAGGTACACAGTAAGTAAATCCTCTGTTGATCATGAAATCACGTGCATAAGAAATAACTGCGGAATGAAGTCTTGCAATATCGCCCATTAAATAATAGAAACCATTTCCTGCAACACGTCTTGCGCTGTCCAGATCGATTCCGTCGAAGCTCTCCATAATCTCTGTATGATATGGAACTTCAAAATCCGGAACTACCGGTTCACCAAATTTCTCAATTTCAACATTCTCACTGTCATCTTTACCAATCGGTACAGACGGGTCAATGATATTCGGAATTACCATCATATCTTTCAGAAGTTCTTCTTCTACTTCTTTCTCTCTTGCAGAAAGTTCTTCAATACGGCTTCCGGAAGCAGCAACCTGTCTCTTAACTTCTTCTGCTTCTTCTTTCTTGCCCTGTGCCATTAATGCACCGATCTGTTTGGAAATTTTGTTTCTCTCTGCTCGAAGTGCTTCTACTTCCTGTTTGATCTCTCTGTTCTCTTTGTCCAGTTCCAGAACCTTGTCAACCAGTTCCAGTTTGTTATCCTGGAATTTATTACGGATGTTCTGTTTTACAACTTCCGGATTTTCTCTCACAAATTTAATGTCTAACATTTTGATCCTCCTGAATGTTATTCCCATTATGTAATGATGTTTACAGCAATTTTATACCTTTCTCAAACTGCTGCCGGCTAAAAGCACTGTTCTTTCTGTACACATTAACATAAACCTGCACTCTCATACAGCCATAACAGTATTTCTTCTAACCTCTGGTATCATAAACCCATTTTATCATATTATGTACATTCCTGCACAAAATAGATTACATTTCATTATTGCCTGTTTTATTCTCTATTATTCGTTACCGTCTTATCTTATCTGTCAGGCATATAAAAACAATCTCTTCTGTCTTTTACTGTTCTTCAATATCTCCCAGTCCAAAGTTTACAGCCTTACGAAGCGCTTCCACTTCTTCCTGACTCAGCATCACATAAGACTCACCTTTTACGATTTCCTTCAGATAAAGGAAACAGTTATCACGACTGTGAACTGCATTTAAGATCAGACCGGTATTATCCTTATCCAGCAATGCAAGAGCAAAACTCAGTTTTCCTCCTACATCGTCAAAAGCATCGTACTTTTCCACGCCATATTTACTGAACATCTTATCCAGATTCTTCTTAATAAAAAGAAGCTCATGGTCATGCTGGTCTTTTGCTTCATACAATCTGTCAATCTGAGCAAATTTCCTTACGAATACTTTTTCCAGAGACTGCGCATCACTGCCCTTCATAAACACTTTATATCTGCGTTCCAGACGGCTCAACCGCATATTGCTGTTAACATTCCTTATCAAAAGGTAGACAGTAAGAATCAGCAATATAATAATGATAATCCCCGAATCGATTCCCAGGCTTGCAAAAATACCACTCATATTTTACTATCACTCCTTAACCGATGGACTCAAATAAGTCAATAATTCGCTCCAGTTCATCTTTGGAATAATATTCGATTTCAATTTTTCCTTTATTATTCTTCTTTCTGTGAATCTGCACCTTGGTACCCATGATGTTCTTCATCTTCTCTTCCAGGCTCTCATAGATTGCATCTTCCGCAGAACTCTTCTGCGCCCGTTTTTCTTTCGGCGGGTCCAGAATACGCTTCACCAGTGCTTCCGTTTCCCGGACACTGAGCTTCTCATCAAAAACCTTCATCGCCACTGTTTCCTGCTTTTCCTTATCTGAAATAGCAAGAATTGCTCTGGCATGTCCGGCCGTGATCATCTCATCCACCAGCATCTGCTGTACCTTTGCACTAAGCTTCAGCAAACGCATGGAGTTCGTAACTGCAGTACGGCTCTTTCCCACTCTGTCAGCGATTTCATCCTGTTTCAAATGAAATTCATCGATCAGACGTTTATAAGCCATCGCCTCATCCACCGGATTTAAGTCTTCTCTCTGAATATTCTCGATCAGAGAAATTTCCACCAGTTCCTGCTCCGTAAATTCTTTCACAATAACAGGAACTTCTTTCAATCCGGCCATTTTCGCAGCTCTCCACCGTCTCTCTCCAGCTATGATCTCATAATAATCCTTTTTATCAGACACCAACAATGGTTGAAGTATTCCGTACTGTTTAATGGACTCAGATAATTCTACAAGAGCATCTTCATCAAATTGTTTCCGTGGCTGATTTACATTCGGCTCTACACTGGAAATCTTAACCATCATAGCAGTCTTCTTCTCCTCTGCATCATGGTTTTCCTCTTTTGCCTTTACAGAACGGGAAACTTTCTTCTCCGTTCTTTCCGCTTTCGTGACTGTTTTTCTTACAGGCTCTTTACTGGCAGCCGTCTTTTCCGGAAATAACGCATCCAGTCCTCTGCCCAGCCCATTCTTTCTGCCTGCCATCAGTCATCCTCCCTGTTGATCACTTCTTCAGCCAGAAGACGATAACTCTCCGCACCTGATGATCTCGGATCATAAATCGTAATCGGCTGTCCATAACTCGGCGCTTCTGCCAGTCTTACATTTCTGGGGATAATTGTTTTGTAAATATTCTGATTCAGGTTCTCTTTCACATTTTCCACAACCTGTAGTGACAAATTCGTTCTGGCATCATACATGGTAAATACGACACCTTCCATTTTCAGACGCTTATTCAATCTGTCCCTTACCAGATCAATGGTGTGAATCAACTGTGAAAGACCTTCCAATGCATAATACTCACACTGTATCGGTACCAGCACTGATGTCGCTGCTGTCAGCGCATTGATGGTAAGCATATTTAAAGATGGCGGACAGTCCATAATAATATAATCATATTTTCTTCTGAGCTTATCCGTAATTCCCTTCAGAATAAATTCCTTATCATCAATTCCTACCAGCTCAATTTCTGCACCGGAAAGATTAATATTGGACGGGATCAGATCTACGTTCTCTACAACGTCCTTAAGGACAGTGTCCTTAATCTCTGCCTCTCCAAGTAAAAGTTCATACAATGTATTCTCCACAGAATTCTTATCAACACCCAGTCCACTGGTCGTATTTCCCTGTGGATCTATGTCAATTGTAAGAACTTTTTTCCCCTTTTCCGCCAGACAGGCAGAAAGGTTTATTGCAGTTGTAGACTTACCTACTCCGCCTTTCTGATTGGCAACTGCTATAATTCTTCCCAATTAAATTTCCTCCTTTTATGAGGTTTTACTTGTATTTTAGCGGCTTTTCCGAGCGTCGCAGACTTATTATAACACTTTTACTTTAATCCTGCCACATAATGTTTCACGTGAAACATAAAATTTCTATAATTTTTTTCAAAAATTTTGTACAGTTTTTTATCTATAGCAATCCTCGTAAATAATGCATTTAAGACAGTTCAGCAGAGGGTAAAAGACAAGGAAGATATCTGCAGGCGTGCTGACGCACGGCAAAGATATCTGACGCAGGATTTCACCCTCTGATGGACTGGATTAAGATGCGTTATTTTAGAGGATCGCTATAGTATTCGGGAAGACGCGTTATGAGCAGACCGTCCGCCCACTACAATCTTTCTTGTAAAATCCCCCTCATTGGCGTATAATAAATACACATATCTTATATCAAAACGCATGCTCCACATGCAGAATAAAGGAGGCCCAAAATGAACAAACATAAGCACAAAATTATTACATTTGCTGCTTTGATGACTGCTGCCACAGCCGTAGTCCACTTTACTAATCGTACCATCGCAGCTGCAGCACAGCTTAAACAAGTGCTCAGAATTTCCAATGATAAATTCTTCGAATGGCGCTTCGGTAATATTTACTATACAAAAAAAGGAACCGGCTCCCCGGTCCTCTTAATCCACGACACACTTCCGGGAGCATCCGGATATGAATGGAATAAAATTGAAAATGAACTTGCCTCCGAACACACAGTATACACGATCGACCTTCTCGGATGCGGTCGTTCCGACAAGCCAGGAATTACCTACACCAACTTCGTATATGTCCAGATGATCTGCGATTTCATACGCAAAGTAATCGGTGAAAAAACAGACGTGATTGCCAGCGGTTTCTCCGGATCTTTCGTTACCATGGCATGTCATAATGAAAAAGAACTGTTCAACAAAATCATGCTTGTAAATCCACCGAGCCTCACACGCTTAAAACAGCTGCCATCACAAAGATGCCAGCTTCTGAAACTGGCACTGGAAGTTCCAATCTTCGGAACATTAATTTATCATATGGTTGTTTCAAAGGAAAATGTCAAAAACCTGTTCATTGAGAAAATGTATTACAATCCATTCCATGTAAATACCGAAATGGAAGATGCTTATTACGAAGGTGCACACAAAGGCGGCTGCTATGCCAAATTTTTATACTCCAGCATGGCCTCCAGATATCTCAACATCAACATCAGCCATGCCATCAAATCACTGGATAACAGCATCTACATTGTAGAAGGCGAAACAGAACCAAACGGAAACACCATCACAGACGAATACTGCTCTGCCAACCCGGCAATAGAAGCAGTAACGATCCACGGTTCCAAACACGTCCCTCATATCGAACAGCCGGAAAGTTTTATGGAACAGCTTAAAATCTTCTTCTGATTCACAGTTACAAAAAAGACTCTTTACCTATGATCCTCTGATCAAAGTAAAGAGTCTTTTCTTCTTAATTATATTATTACTTACTCAACAGCCTCTTCTGTATCAGTTTCCGCATTGTCCGTTGTCTCGGAACTATCGTCTTCTGTAGAAGAATCCGCTTCTTCAGAACTGCTCTCTTCTACCTCTGTCGTATCCTCAGAAGTTTGTTCCTCTGTATCTTCTGAATCTGAATCCGTTGTTTCCTGCTCATCTGCGCTCTCATCCTCAGATGCCACCAGCGTATCCAGAGCAGTAAAGAGTTCTTTTAGATTCATCTTATTGACAAGATATACTTTCTCATCAACAACTGCCGCATAGTAGTTTGTATCATAACTATAATATTTAACCTCTAAGCTGTCTCCATCCTCTTCTGTCATCGCTGCTGTCAGTTCAGGATCACCTTCCGGCTCAAACTTATCTGTGAGGCGTTTCTGCGCTGCCATATTAATAAGCTTGTTATAGAAGGTAGTAAAAGTAGTGCTGTCGATTTCCGTTCCATCCAGCTTATAAGTTACAGTTTCTGTCTCATTTCCATCCTCGTCTTCTGATGTTTCACGTGAAACATTGACCTTATGGTCTTCTCCCTGATAGTTCATCTTCAAAGTAGCAAGATTATTTACAGAAACATAACTTACTGTCATATCCCAGAAATCTTCTTCTGACTTATCAGTCAGTGCTGATAACGTATCTTCAGACATGGTATAAACTTCATTACTGTCATTTACCATTACATATCTGTTTCCATCATCTGCCACATTTCCAACTTTAATCACAAGCTGCGCATCAACCATCTCCGGTTCTGCTTCTTCTTCCGCATCAGTATCCTCAGCGCTTTCCACTGTTTCATCGTCAGAAGATGCATCTTCACTCTCATCAGAATCACTGCTGTCTGATGTTTCCTCTTCGTCTGTATCACTATCCTCTTCTGTCTCTTTCTCTTCCTGATAATCTACCGTAATTGTAGCATATGGATCATCCAGACCATACTCACTCTCATCGGTACATTTATAATTTACCAGTGAATCATACTCCATGCTGCCAAAAGAAGAAACCAGGGAACTTACTGTCGCAGAGTCTGCCTTTTCCTCATCACCGTCGCCACTGACACTCCATGAACTTGTATCTTTGTTTTTAGACAGTTCGTAGGGCTTTTCTCCTTTTACTGTAATCTTACTGATCGTATCTGTACTGGAGATTGCCGGGAAATCTTCTTCCTGTGCATAATCATAAAGCGTTTTGGCAAATGGTTCCACACAGGAGGAATCTACCAGATAAACAGTTTTTTTATCATCGTCCTTGCGTACATAGTACTGACTGGTGGACTGATTCTCATCACCTACATACAAAATTGTTGTAGTTGTAGCTTCACTGCTTTCCTCTGTATTATCAATATCCTCAGAACTCTCTGCATCAGAAGAACTTTCAGCAGAATCTGAATCACTGGTATCTTCTGATTCTTCTGTATCTTCTTCCGAATCAGACACTTTCGATACAATCTTAATCGTATTAGACGGGGAATCCAGACCATACTCAGCCAGATCATCCACATCTTCCAGCACTCTGTCAGATACTATGGATGCCACAGAAGATGCTGCGCTGTCCAGAGTAGTCTGGTTTACCGGGAAATCTTTCTCATCTTTTTTTACCCAGGTATCATCATTTTTTTCAAATGTCGTCTCTGTATCATCAACCATAAAATCCAGAGACTCAATATCATCCGCAGATGCAGAGAAAACAGTTGTACTGCTTTCCTCTTCTTCCTCAGATTCTTTCTGTTCCTGGTGGGACACGTAGTTTTTTACACCTGCGTATGCCCCACAGCAGACAACAAGAACTGCAACTGCAAGAATCATTTTTACAGTTTTATTCTTCATTTAGGCTTTTCTCCTCTTCATCCAGATTACAAGTCCAACAACAAGGAAGAATCCAGGGATCAGTGCGATCGTGCAGATTTTCCAGAATGCTGCGTCATAATCTGTCAGTGTCAGATAAGATACAGACAGGCTCTTGGACGGAATAGATACAGTCGCACTCTCCTCGGTATCTGTCATCCATTTCAGAGATTCAATGATCAGTTTTTCATTTCCGCCGGATACCATCTGATTCACCTGTGACTCCATCAGATTAGATGTTGAATAATAAACAATCTGTGTTTCTTTGCCACCATCCAGAGTTTCTGTAATGCTGACACCCAGATCAAACGGGCCGTCCTCATCTCCATCCTCTTTCTCCAATGTGTCACTGTTCAGGTTTGTCTTGGAATATGCCTGATCTGAAGTTGTCAGGATGCTGTTGATAGTTACAGTATCTCTCACATCATCCATCTTTTTGATTCCCTGTGCATACGGAGCAAGTACATAATATCCGCCGGAGGCAGTCTCAGAGCTTGCATCTGTACTATTGATCGTCGGAACCAGATAATACGGCATCTGCATTGCATAATGCTGACTGTCACCTTCAAATACGATTCCCTCTGCGCGCTGAACTCCATAGTTTTCCAGAACTGCATCAAAGTTTGGCAGATCCTCTGTTGTATAATTAGAGAAGATCATCGCTTTTCCACCATTTTCAAGGTAATCAATGATGGCATTCTTCTCATCCTCGGAAATATCTGTAGAAGGAGAATCAATAAACAGACAGTCTGCATCGTCCGGAACGCTTCCTTCTGTCAGAAGATTCAGTGACTGAATGTCCATGTTTGCTTTCTCGATATCTTCTTTGATTGTAGAATCCATCTCTTTTTCTCCGTGTCCCTCAAGCGTATAGAGGATCGGAAGATCTTCAGATGTTACATAGCCGATCGCACTTGTGATCTGACCTTCGCCATCGAAACCTGTAGTCTGAGAGCTGTAAGTCTGATAATCCATGGTGCTCTCATAAATATTATTGTAATCAACAACTTTATTTCTGTCACCGCATACCACGATCAGACTGTTTGAAGAAAGATTATCGCTTGTGTACTCTGTTACAAATTTCGGATTTACAACCGGGTCTTTTAATTCTACTTTAATATGTTTGGATTCATCTTCATATTTTTTAAGAAGATTTGTGATGTTTTCATCCTCAGAACCACTCTGTGCGATCTGATAAATGGTTACATCCTTATCCAGATCTTTCAGCATTGCTTTGGTTTCATCACCAATTGTATAAAGTTTCTCGCTGCTGACATCAATCTCTGAGTATTTGGACGGAAGCGCACTTACGATCATATTGATCACTACCACAACCGCAATAAATATCACAGACATTACCATTGTGTAAGAACCGTTTTTGATATGCTTCTTACTGATGGTACCGATCAGTTTCTTTTTGTCAAATTTTTTATGGTTTTTGTTTTTCATTTTTTCTTTCAGCTTCATCTTCTTTCACCTCCCCACTAATTCCAGCGTCTCTTCAGAATAGACTGTGTTGTAAGGAACAGACACACTGCAATCACTGAAAGAAAATATACAATTCCTTTGATATCAAAAATGTTGCTTGTAAAATTGTCAAAGTGTCCACTGAGGTTAAAGACATCCAGGACTTTCTGGATTCCGCCTTCAAAAATGCTGGATTTTACCATATAAATGATAACCAGTACCACTTCCCCGATCACACCGATCACCGCAGAGATCAGAACATTTTTGATCATCGTATAAATAATGATCGCCGCTGCCAGGATCAGTAATCCAAATGTTACACATGTGGACATGGATGTCTGGGAGAAGAAAGAAGAAATTCCGTTCATCATGTAAAATGCAAATAACAGTACAAATGTAAGTACCGCTGCAATTACCTGACTTTCTGTCAGTGCTGACATAAATACACCGACTGCAATATTTGCACATCCAAGAAGGAAAAATCCCAGAACTGCTGTATAGGCAGATGCGAAAGCGACAGTTCCGAACTTTGACATGATCAGTGGATAAGTACACATGATTGCCATAGGGATTGCAAATACAGTTACAAGTGCCAGATATTTACCGATTACAACGCCTCCCACGGAAACCGGTGCAGTTAAAAGTAACTGGTCTGTTTTCTGTTTCCTTTCTTCTGCAAGTACACGCATGGTCAGGATCGGTACTCCGATCAGGAACGCAAAGGTAATGGCACTTAAGGTATATTCAAATTTAGGATATGCTGCTGAGAGCTGATATGCAGAAAAGTAAATACCTGCAAGTACAAGAATGAAAAAGATAAATAAATATCCAACCATTGATGTCAGGTAACTTTTCAGCTCTCTTTTATAAATCGCTGTCATGATTATTTTTCTCCCCCTTCATCATTTTTCTGTGATTTTGCTGTTTCTTCTGATCCTGTTGAGGCAGAATCCTCACTGGCACCCTTTTCTTCTGATGCAGCCAGGTCTGCTTCCACAGATTTTTCAGATATTGGTTTATCTGCTGCTGTAAGTTCAAGGAAGATTTCCTCAAGAGATACTTTCTTAGATTTCATCTCATAAATCGGGCAGTTGATTTCTGCCATCTTATAAAATACCTTTTCTCTTACATCATTCTGTTCCTCAGTAGAAACTGTTGCACTCCAGAGATTCTGTTTCTCATCTTTTTCAAGTTTGACACTGTTGATTCCTTCCACACTTTCCAGTGCATTCTGAATCTGTGTCTTTTCACCTTTGATCAGCATTTCCAGTGTGTTGGAACCTTCTGCCAGTTTTCCAAGATTCTCAGGTGTATCACTGGCTACCAGTTTTCCATGAGAAATGATCAATACATAATCACATACTGCACTTACTTCTGACAGAATATGTGAGCTGAGGATCACAGTATGCTTCTTTTTCAGATTTTTGATCAGAGTTCGGATTTCTATGATCTGTTTCGGGTCAAGTCCGACTGTAGGTTCATCCAGGATAATAACTTCCGGATATCCCATAATTGCTTCTGCCAGCCCCACTCTCTGGCGGTAACCTTTGGACAGGTTCTTGATCAGTCGGTTTCTCATATCCGAAATCTTTACCATATCCATGACTTCTTCTATCATGTTCGCTTTTTTGTTCTTTGGGATTTTTTTGAGATCAGCCACAAATTTCATGTATTCCAGAACGGTCATGTCGAAATAGAGAGGCGGCTGTTCCGGCAGATAACCGATACATTTCTTTGCTTCCTCCGGCTCTTCCAGAATATCGTGTCCGTCTATTCTGACAGTTCCTTCCGTGGATGCAATGTATCCTGTTATCATGTTCATCGTAGTGGATTTACCCGCACCGTTAGGGCCGAGGAATCCATAGATTTTGCCCTTCTCTACTGTGAAAGAAAGGTGGTCAACCGCTGTATGATCACCATATCGTTTGACCAGATTATTTACTTCAATCAATGTGTTCTCCTCCTCTTATAAAATTACCGGATTTTAATTTTAAAATTTTATTTTTAAATAGGAAATAATTTTTCCGGTCCGTACATCGCCACAGTAAAATGAGTATTATCATTAACATCGTATTATTAGCGCAATCTCATTATTCTGCAAACGTTGTACAAGGATAAAAATAGAGAGTGTCCTCAGGTGAAACAGAGAATGGGGGAACCCAAGGACATCTCTATAAGAACAGTTTATGATGAAGTTGTGATGAAATTAGGATAAAAGTGTGTTTATTTTGTGATGTTTGTGTGATTAGTGTGTTGTGACAGCCAGCGGCTCCTTTAAAGGAGTTCCTGCTTTACGTGGATATTTCCCCGGTGTTGGTTTCTTCTTATCAATAATAACAAGAGAACGGTCAATTTCTGAATCCGGAAGTTTGAAATAGACGATATCTTTTACCTGGCCTCCCAAAATCTTAATTGCTTTTTCCGCTTCTTTTGCCTCTTCCTGTACAGTTCCTGATTTATAGGAAATAAATGCTCCGCCTGTTTTTACATAAGGAAGGCAGTATTCAGACAAAGTTGCCAGATTCGATACTGCTCTGGATACACAGAGGTCATATTTCTCACGGTATTCTTTATTTTTTGCATACTCTTCTGCTCTTCCATGAATCGCTTTGATTCCTTCCAGTTCCAGCAGCGCAAAACTTTCTTCCAGAAAATTAACCCTCTTTTTCAGAGAATCCAGCAGACATGCTTCCAGATGAGGAAACGCAATCTTTAACGGTACTCCCGGAAATCCGGCTCCGGTACCAATATCCATGATTGTTTTTACCTTCGTCATATCTACTGCTTTTACACAGGACAGACTGTCCAGAAAATGCTTGGTCAGTACTTCTTCAAATTCTGTAATTCCTGTAAGATTCATAACCTTATTTTTTTCTACCAGATATTCATAGAACTGAATAAACTGATCTTTCTGTTTCTGGTTAAGTTCGATTCCCAGTTCCTTACAGCCATTTTCCAATGTTGTCAGGTTATAAGTCATGTTTTTCTCCTTATTCTTTATATCTTTATTGTACATTACTTCGTACATGATTTATTTGTTATTTTCTTTATTGTTTTAACGTGGTTATTTTATAGTACTTTTTATTTATGTGTACTATTTATTTTCCTTTTTATTGTACTTTAAATTACTTTTTTATTGTTTATTGTTATTTTTCTTCCATTTTTTTCTTCATCTTTATTTGAAGTACATTAAACCGTATTGTCATTTTATATATTTATATATTCTTTTGTAATTTACTGTTATTATCGATTATTTTTTTCCGCGTTTCTTCAATCTGTTTTCTATCTGTTGCTTGAAAGATATACTAAAAGAACAGAAATATCTGCCGGAGAAACACCGGAAATTCGGGATGCCTGACCAATGGAAATCGGTCTGTACTCTTCCAGTTTCTGACGTGCTTCGATTCTCAGACTTCCAACTTTTTCATAATCAAGATCTGTCGGGATTTTCTTTGCTTCCAGTTTCTTAAACTGCTCTACCTGCTTTAACTGTCTGCGGATATATCCGTCATATTTGATATTGATGTCTACCTGCTCTTTGACATCCCATGGAAGTTCCGGACGTTCTTTATCCAGTGGTGCGATTGCTTCATAGGAAAGTTCCGGACGACGGATCAGCTCTGCAAGTGTACTTCCTGATTTTAATGGTGTACTGTTATATTGTTCCAGAAGTTCCTGAACCTCTTTTGTTGTTCCGATCGTTGCATGTTCCACTCTCTCAATCTCTCTGGCGATCGCTTCTTCTTTTCTGAGCACTTTCTGATATTCTTCTTCACTGACCAGACCTACCTGATAACCTTTTTTGCGAAGTCTCAGGTCTGCATTGTCCTGACGGAGAAGCAGTCTGTATTCTGCACGGCTTGTCATCATACGGTATGGTTCATGATTTTCTTTTGTTACAAGATCATCGATCAGTACACCGATATATGCTTCCGAACGGTCAAGGATCAACTGTTCCTGTCCTTTTACTTCCATGGCAGCATTGATACCTGCGATCAGTCCCTGTGCAGCAGCCTCCTCATATCCGGAACTTCCGTTAAACTGTCCGCCGCTGAAAAGACCTTTGATCTTTTTAAATTCCAGAGTCGGATATAACTGGCGTGGATTGATGCAGTCATACTCGATTGCATAAGCATTTTTTACAATTTTGGCATGTTCAAGTCCCGGTACGGAATGATACATTTCTTCCTGAACATCTTCCGGAAGGGAACTTGACATTCCTCCGATATACATTTCATTCGTATAAAGACCTTCCGGTTCGATAAATACCTGATGACGGTTTTTGTCTGCAAAACGGACAACTTTATCTTCGATAGACGGGCAATAACGTGGGCCGGTTCCTTCGATCATTCCGGAATATAATGGAGAACGATCCAGATTTGCACGGATGATCTCATGTGTTTTTTCATTTGTATAAGTCAGCCAGCAGGATTTCTGTTCAATCTGAACATCCTCCGGGTTGGTGGAAAAAGAAAACGGAACCACTCTCTCGTCACCAAACTGTTCTTCCATTTTGCTGTAATCAATGGTATTTCCGGCAATACGTGCAGGTGTTCCTGTCTTGAAACGGAACATTTCGATTCCCAGTTCCTTCAGAGAATCCGTAAGATAATTGGCAGCCTGCAGTCCGTTTGGACCTGTGTAATTACTGATATCACCATAAATACATCTTGCTTTGAGGTAAGTTCCTGTACATAAAACAACTGCTTTACAGTTATAAATCGCTCCTGAGTAAGTTTTTACACCTGTGATCTTCCCGTCTTCTACCAGAAGTTTGGTTACTTCCCCCTGTTTAATTGTAAGGTTTTCGGTATTTTCCAGAGTTTTTCTCATTTCGTTACTGTAAGCCTGTTTGTCAGCCTGTGCGCGGAGAGAATGTACGGCCGGACCTTTGGAACAGTTCAGCATTTTTGACTGGATAAATGTTTTATCAATGTTTTTTCCCATTTCGCCGCCCAGTGCATCCAGCTCACGTACCAGATGACCCTTGGAACTTCCGCCTACGTTTGGGTTACATGGCATCAAAGCGATACTGTCTACGCTGACAGTAAACATAATGGTTTTCAGACCCAGGCGTGCGCCTGCAAGCGCAGCCTCGCAGCCGGCGTGGCCGGCCCCAACTACGACAATATCATAATCTTCCACTAAAGTTTTCATTTTGTCTCCTTTTTATATCATATGACTCTACATACTTTTTTTAAAAATCGCCGAAGGCGATTTTTTCATTTTTAATCAATCAGTACAATCAATACATGCAATTTATCCGCTAAACTACAAAATTATTTACCCATGCAGAATTTACTGAAAATCTCATTAACCAGATCTTCTCCAACAGATTCTCCCAGAATCTTACCCAGATTTTCGTAAGCATTCATCAAATCTATGGAAAAGAAATCTTCCGGCATTCCCATCTCAATGCTGTTTCTGACCAGATCAAGGCTTTTGTCCGCCTCTTCCAGAGCTGCCTTATGACGGGCATTTGTAATATAAACCTCATCATTAAAGGAAAGCTCTCCGCCAAAGAACATCTCTTTGATTTTTTCCTCCAGCTCAGTAATTCCAGTCTCCTCTTTTGCGGAAACAGGAATCACCGCATGTCCGGTTTTTTCTTCCAGCGTATCCATCCGGATCACCGGTTTCAGGTCAGTTTTATTATACAGGATAATTGCTTTTTTTCCAGACAGCATGGAAATAATTTCTTCGTCATTTTCGTCCAGCGGAACCGAAGAATCCACAACATAAAGGATCAGATCCGCTTTCTGAGCAATCTCTCTTGCCTTATCCACGCCGATTTTCTCCACAATATCTTCTGTCTCACGGATTCCGGCAGTGTCAATGATCTTCAGGGAAATTCCATGCAATGTGATATATTCCTCCAGAATATCTCTGGTCGTTCCTGCGATGTCAGTCACGATCGCACGATTTTCTCCGATCAGAAGATTCAGAAGGGAAGATTTTCCTGCATTTGGTTTACCAAGGATGACTGTCTGGATTCCTTCCTGGATCATTTTTCCGTCAGAAGAACTTTTCAACAATCGTTTTACTTTCTGCTGTTCTTTATCCACAACTTCCAGAAGTTCCTGCGGATATCCGTCCAGACTGATATGTTCCGGATCATCCAGCGCAGACTCAATATATGCAATATGGTAGATCAGTTTTTCTCTGATCTCACGGATTGCTTTCTGCACGGAACCCTTTAACTGATCCATGGAACTGCGCAGTGCATATTCATTTTTTGCCTGAATCACGTCCATGACCGCTTCAGCCTGTGACAGATCCATCCTTCCATTCAGGAATGCTCTCTTGGTAAATTCTCCCGGTTCTGCGATCTCTGCACCGTTTTTCAGTACGGTTTCCAGAACTCTCTGCATGGCAAATACACCACCGTGACAGTCGATTTCTACGGTATCTTCTCCTGTAAATGTTCTCGGTGCATGCATGATCATCACCAGAACTTCATCGATCAGTTCCTCACCGTCATAAATATATCCATAATGTATGGTATGTGTGGGAACCTCTTTTATCTTTTTCTTCCCGCCTTTTGATCTGTAAATACGGGAAATCACATCCATGGCATTCTCTCCGCTGATACGGATGATCCCGATTCCGGATGCGCTCATGGCTGTGGAAATTGCTGCAATTGTCGTTTCCATTTTTCCCTCCTGCAAATATTTCTCTATACAGATATCAGGAGCAAAGTAAAATACCTTTTGACTCCGGATATCATATAAACAAAAAAATGTTACCCTCGATAAAAGCATACACGTTGTTACGTGTTATTCATGCTTTCACCTAGAATAACATTTTTTTGTATTTCTTACACTTGATTTTTAATTTCTTTTTAATTTTACCACTACATGGCGGTAAGGTTCTTCACCTTCGCTGACTGTTTCCACGAATTTATTTCCCTGGAGAGCAGAATGAATGATTCTTCTCTCATAAGGATTCATCGGCTCCAGTACAACAGTTTTTCTTGTTTTCTTAACTTTGTAAGCAATTCCTCTTGCAAGATTTTCCAGAGTTTCTTTACGGCGCTTGCGATAATCTTCGGTATCAAGTTTTACACGGATGTAATTTGATTTTCCTTTGTTTACCACAAGGCTTGTCAGATACTGAAGGGAATCCAGTGTCTGTCCGCGTTTACCGATCAGAATACCCATATCCTGGCCTTCAAAATCAACTTCCAGACTTCCGTCTGCTGGATTATATTCAGAAGTGATCTCTACTTCACCCAGATTCATGGAAGCGAATACATCATGAAGGAAAACTTTCGCTCTGTTTTCCACTTCTTTGATTTCTTCCGGATCTGTAAGAATCTCTACAGGCTTACTTGGTTTCACCGGTTTCTCTTTCGCTGGTTTTTCCTTTTGCTCTCTGAACTGTTTTGGTTCTTTTGGCTGTTTTTCTTTTACAGGTCTTTCCTTTGCAGGTTTCGGCTGTCTTGGTTTTTCCTGTTTCGGAGAAACTGCTTTCGGCTCTCTCGCCTCTTTTGCTGCTTTCACAGGCTCCGGCTTTTTCTCTTCTTTAACAGGGGCTTCCTCCTTGAAAGAATCAAGTTTGACCGTTTCCACGATCTCTTTCATCTCTTCTTCTTCAGAAACCGGTTCAACCTTACGAACCTTTATGATAGCAGGCTTACTTCCGATTCCGAAGAATCCGTTGCTGCCTTCACTTACTACCTGAATTTCAAGCTGGTCACTGGATACGCCAAGCTCGATACATGCTTTTGTAATTGCTTCACTCTTTGTTTTCGCTGAAAACTGGATATAATCCTCCATGCCAACCCCTCCGTTCCTGACTACTTCTTCTTATTACGTTCATCAAATGCCTTTACCATGTTTGCCTTGGCTGTGATGCTGCCTGTTTTTGCATTAGATGCTTTCTGGTAAGATTCTTCTACTTTCTGTGCTCTGGTAGCTGCATCTGTATTGCTGCTGCCTTTTTCAATCTTATTGATATTCTTCACACTCTGATGAGCCTGATTGGTGATCTTCTGAGGTGGAAGTCCCGCTTTTTCACGTTTCTTTTCCATCTTCTTCATATTCTCACTGATCAGATCTTCAACCTGAATCTTGTCCATGTGTTTGTTAATGATAAGCTGCTGTACACTTCGAACTGCTGCACTTGCAACCCAGTAAATACCAAGACCTACCGGGAATGTGAAACAGAATACGGCTGACATCAGCGGCATTACTGTGTTCATGGTCTTCATGGAGTTCATCATCGCATCCTGCTGTGCATCTCCGCTTCCCTGCTGTGCAGCCTGAGGCATCAGCTTTAAGTTGATCATCTGAGTCGCCCATGCAAGGATCGGGATCAGGATTGCAGCGATTGCGATAAGAATAGATCCGCCTACAAAAGCGGCTTTGATATAAGTCAGCGGCTGATCAGCGATGTTCAGTCCAAAGAAGTTCTGTACATGTGAAATCTCTTTTGCTGTGCTGTTCAGTGTATCCGTAAATCCGGAAAACTGGCTTGTCTCAGCAAGAGTCTTCCACTGGGACGGTGATAAAGCGTATAAAAAGTCTGTTACAGAATTGCTTGTGGCATTGCTTCCATCCATAACAAGCTGAACTCTGGTCATCTTATTATCTGTGATAAACTGCTGCAGGATCTCTGTATATCCGCTGACACCTGTAATGCTGGTAACTGCGGATGCAAGAATATCTTTTACACTTCCAACATATGCCGGAATCTTATAGATAACCTGGTATAATGCCATCAAAATAGGGAACTGAATCGCAAGCTGTACGCAGCTTCCAGTCGGAGATACGCCGTATTTCTGATATACAGCCTGTGTCTCTTCCTGCATCTTCTGCATGGATGCCTGGTCGTTCTTTCCCTTATACTTCTTCTGAATCTTCTGAAGCTCCGGCTGCATGATCGCACTCAGTTTGGAAAACTTCTGCTGTTTGATCTGCAGTGGAGTCATAAGAGCATAAATAAGGATACTGAAGATGATAATGCAAAGACCGATATTCTGAATGCCAAAAACGTTCAGAAGTCTGTAGATACCATCCATGATCCATCCCATGACGGTCGCAAGCTGACCGATAATAGGAGTGCTGCTCTTTGTCGCTAAAATCATTT
>ERZ824473.2757-NODE-2757-length-19342-cov-23.913154_pt1 | contig 19342 bp, 17 predicted proteins | sample MGYA00519874_ERZ824473 | MGnify/ENA primary metagenome ERZ824473 (study PRJEB31778, sample SAMEA3449151) | human gut metagenome | biome: human gut; feature: human-associated habitat; material: faeces | place: United Kingdom | collected 2010/2012 ... | reverse complement strand
TGATTCCTTCTACGGATACGACATCTCCGATCTTCTTTCCAAGTAAAGCTCTACCAATTGGTGCTTCATTGGAAACCTTGTTCTGAAGGATATCTGCCTCTGTAGAACCTACGATATGATATGTTACTTCTTTTCCAAGAGAGATGTCTTCTAATAATACATAACATCCAAGGCTGATGACACCTTTTTCGAATTTCTCATCGATAACAACAGCGTTCTTTAAGATCTGTTCGATCTCTTCGATACGTGCTTCCATATCACGCTGTTCATCTTTGGCTGCATCATATTCTGCGTTCTCTGATAAGTCACCCTGTTCTCTTGCTTCTTTGATCTTCTGTGCGATCTCTTTACGTCTTACGACTTTTAATTCCTGTAATTCATCTTCTAATGCTTTTAAACCATCTGGGGTTAATATATTCTTCTTTGCCTCTGCCATAACACTATTCCTTTCGTTCTAAATGTTAACTGATTAATTATAGCTTACCTATGTTTCTTTTGTCAATTCCTAATCCCTTCCTGGATTAGCTTTGAGATAAGTTTGCAGTAATTCTTCTAAGTCTTCGTATGTTTCTGTATGATTTACCTTCTCACGAAGTTTTGCTGCCCCCGGAAAACCGAATGTATACCATGCAACATGTTTTCTCATCTCCCGGACTCCAATGTATTCTCCTTTAAAGTCGATCATCATCTGTCCGTGTCTTAACATCATTGCTACGACTTCTTCTAAGGATGGTCTTGGAAGTTCTTCCCCTGTCTCAAAGAAATGTAAGATTTCTTTAAAAATCCATGGATTTCCTTTTGCTCTTCTTCCAATCATAAATCCATCACAGCCTGTTTCTTCCTGCATTCTTAATACATCCTTGGCACATGTGATATCACCATTTCCAATGACAGGAATATCAACAGCTTCTTTTACCTTGCGGATAATGGACCAGTCTGCAGTTCCTGAATAATACTGTTCTCTTGTTCTTCCATGAACTGCGATTGCTGCTGCTCCATTCTCCTGTGCAACCTGTGCCATCTCTGGTGCATTGACCAGATCATCATTAAATCCCTTACGAATCTTAACTGTAACTGGAATATCAACAGCATCAACAACTGCTTTGATCACTTTTCCTGCTAATTTCGGATTCTTCATCAATGCTGATCCATCGCCGTTATTTACAATCTTTGGAACTGGGCAACCCATATTGATGTCGATCATCTGGAATCGTCCATCATTAACTTTCGCTGCCATCTGTCCCATGATATCTGGATCAGAACCAAAAATCTGGATCGCTACTGGAATCTCCTTTGGATCTGTTGCCATCAATGGCTCAGATTTACGGTTTCCATAATATAATCCCTTAGCACTTACCATCTCAGTGCACATCATTCCAGCCCCCTGTTCCTTACATAACAGACGATATGGAAGATCTGTAACTCCTGCCATCGGTGCCAGTGCTAATGGATGTTTGATTGTAATATTTCCAATAACTAAAGGTTTTAATTTATTGTTTCTCATAAATGATCTGTAATCCCTTCAATGTTAATGTTGGATCGTAGTAGTCGATTTCATCAACTGTCTGCGCGATCATCTTTCCAAGACCTCCTGTTGCGATAACTTTCATGTTATCAAAACCTGTCTCTTCTTTCATCTTCTGTACTATATATTTTGTTTCACCAACAACTCCATAATACAGACCTGCCTGCATACTGTCGATCGTACTATTTGCAAGGATTGTCTTTGGCTTTACGATCTCAATCTCTGGGAGACGTGCTGCATCTTTGTATAATACATTAGCTGAAGTACGGATTCCTGGTGCAATCACTCCTGCTAAGAATATGCCATTCTCTGTGACAATATCGTATGTTGTTGCAGTTCCATAATCAATAACGAGTGCTGGCCCACCATAAAGCTCATATCCTGCAACCAAATCCACGATTCTGTCTGCTCCAACTTCTCTTGGATTAAATCTTCCAAGATTGATTCCTGTCTTGATTCCTGGTCCTACAATAATTGGTTTTACATCAAAATATTTGATCAGCCCACTTGTCAGTGAATGCATGATATTCGGTACAACAGATCCAATGATCGCTGCTTTCACTTCGTGTTCGTCTAATCCTTTTTCTTTTAATAAATTTGAAATCAGAATTCCGAATTCATCGGATGTTCTTGGTAACTTTGTTGTAATACGAAATACTTCTATAATTTCTTTTCTTTTGAATACACCGATCGTTACATTTGTATTTCCAACATCGAGTGCTAATAACATAATTTATACCTCATCTTCCCCCAAAAGGAATATTCTATAATATAATTCCAAGGACTCCCAGAAATCCTGTTTTTCCTGTCTTAGTTTCTTGATCATCAGTTCGCTTCCGATCTCATCATAGAAGAAATCGTTCTCTTCCACATGAGTAACAAAATTTAATTTTCCATCTTCATCGAATTCCAGTGTCAAGATTCCGCCGACTTCTGCTGTAAATAATACACATGCGATCTGCAGTTCCTGTTTGATCTGTTCTGGTAATCCGTTAAAATCTGGATTCAGGTAATATTTTTTCTCATATGCATTAGAACCGCATAATGTAACTTTATCCTGATACATATTTTTGTATTTCTCCTTGTCTATCATTCTATATGCCTTGAGATATTATACATATCCCAAGATACCTCTTACTGATACCTCTCCTGATGAAACTTCTGATACCTTTCCATCTTCATCCTCTACCAGTAGTTCTCCACGGTGATTGATGCCTCTTGATAAAAATGTCTCTTCTTTGGAACCTCTCACAACCTTGATCTTCTGATCTGTATGTACCAGAAGTTTATTGTATTCATCCTGTAACAGGCTTAAATCTTCTGTCTTTAAAAACATTTCATAATATTTTTCAAAACATTCTAATACTTTGGCTACCAGTGGAGCTCTCTTGATTTTTCTTCCTCCTTCGATCTGGAGTGAAGTTGCCTTATCAATTAAATCTTCTGGAAAATGATCGATATTTACATTGATGCCAAGTCCTACCACAATGTAATTGATCTCATCCATCTGAAGGCTCATCTCTGTTAAGATTCCACAGATCTTCTTTCCATTCACAATGATATCATTCGGCCATTTTATCTTTGCACAGATTTCTGTTATCTCACAAATGGCTTTATTGACTGCTAATGCTGTCACTAATGTAAGCATTGACGAATTCTGTGCTTCGATCTGAGGTTTTAAAAGAAAACTCATTGCAATCCCTGTTCCGGCTTCTGCCATCCAGCTTCGTCCTCTTCTTCCTTTTCCCATCGTCTGCTCTTCTGTGATCGCAACAGTACCATGCTTAGCACCTGCTTCTGCCAGACGACGGATCTCGAGATTTGTGGAATCCATTGTCTCATAGCAGTGAAGATCTTTTCCAAGCCATCTCGTGTGTAGGCAGGATGAAACTTCCTCTTTTGTTAAGAGATCTGGTTCCATCACAAGTTTATAACCTTTATTAGTCACAGAATCGATCTCATATCCTTCTGCTCTTAATGCTTTAATATGCTTCCAGATCGCAGTCCTTGAAACTCCCAACCGCTCGCAAAGCTGCTGCCCGGATACATAATCGTCTGCATTTTTTAATTCTTTCAGAATCTTGCTTTTCATTGAATATTTTTATCTCCTAATATTCTCCTAAAGTTGCTACCATCACAGCTTTGATCGTATGCATGCGGTTTTCTGCTTCATCAAAGATCACATCCGCAAAATGTTCAAAGACATCTTCTGTGATCTCATGTCCTTTGACTGCTGGAAGACAATGCATAACAATCGTTGAATCTTTTCCTGTCATCTCTAACATTTCTTTATTTACCTGATATGGTCTTAATAAAGCGATTCTTTCCGCTGCCTTATCTTCTTCACCCATAGATGCCCATACATCTGTGTAAATGCAGTCTGCACCTTCTACGGCTTCTTTCACGTCTTCTGTGAAACGAATCTTAGCTCCTGATTCTTTTGCATATTCTTCACACTGTTTTACCAGTTCTTCCTTTGGCCATAAGCTCTTTGGTGCTAAGCATGTGAAGTTTAATCCCATCTTGCTGCATCCGATCATTAAAGAATTGCTCATGTTATTTCTTCCATCTCCGGCAAATACGAAGTTTAATCCTTTGATCTCTCCGAATTGTTCTCTTAATGTTAAGAAGTCAGCTAAGATCTGTGTTGGATGGTAATCGTCTGTTAAACCATTCCATACTGGTACTCCACTGTATTTCGCTAATTTCTCTACATTCTCATGTAAAAATCCCCTAAATTCGATTCCATCAAACATTCTTCCAAGAACTCTTGCTGTATCTTCTACAGACTCTTTATGTCCTAACTGAATATCATCTTTTCCAAGATATTCTGGGTGAGCACCTTCATCAACACAACCGATCGTAAATGAACATCTTGTTCTTGTACTTGGTTTTTCAAATAAAAGAGCGATATTCTTTCCTTTTAAACTGTTTCCTGTGATTCCTTTTTTCTTATCTGCTTTTAATTTTGCTGCTAAATCTAAAAAATAACCAATTTCTTCTGGTGTAAAGTCTTTTAATGTTAAGAAACTTCTTCCCTTTAAGCTTGTCTTTGCGTCCATCTTTTGTTCCTCCATTTTCTTGTATCGTCGATGTCTCTGCCCTTTAACCCACGGCAGGCATCATATAGTTGTTATTATATAGGAATGCATCTTTGAAAACAACCCGAAACCGCTATATTTCAAGGATTTCCTTGCATTTTTTGGCAACCATTTTGCCAAGTTTTCTATGGCTTTCTCTTGTCAGGTGACAGGCATCGATTTCAGAGGGGTTTGCATACTTTGCTGCATCCAGAAATTCGATATTGTGAAACTTGGCCCAGTCTTCATAAATCGGTGCCAGTCTCTTTGAATAACTGATTCCTCTTTCAAATCCCATTTCCTCTCCACTTGGGATGTCAACAAGATTATCTCCAAGATGTGGCGGTGACATTAAAAGAATCTTTGCTGACTGCCCATCTTGTCTCTTCTGCGGAGTGATTGATTTGATCATCTTGATCAGTCGGTCAATTCCTTTTCCGATGTCTGTTGGTGTCGCCTGAAAACGAATCTTTAGGTCATTGGTTCCAAGCATCAAAACTACCAGATCGATCGGTCCGTGGCTGTGTAAACATGGATCTAAATATGTTGCACCATTTCTTCCAGGTCTTAACTCATCTTCAAAACTTGTTGTTCTGCCATTTAATCCTTCTGGAATCACGATCGCTGAATCTTTTAGTTCCTTTTGTAAAATGGTTGTCCAACGTTCTTCGTATTCGTAACGAAAGCCATTTTCTGGATTATATCCGTATGTATTGGAATCTCCATAACAAACGATTGTTTTCATTTTCTTACCTCCTGTCAGTATCAAACGTTGCAAAAGCCGGAACACATTTTTGTGTTCCGGCATACCTGCCAATAGTTGTTATATTCTCGTAGGCATCCTTAAAATTTACTGTTCTTTTACATTTTCCTGAGCCTGTTCTTCGATCAGATCTGTAATATTTTTTTCATCGTCTTTTGCAACTTCTGTGATAGATTTTACAAGACCTGCCATTCCTTGAATCTCAGATGGAATAATGATCTTGGTTGCTTTTCCATCAGCTGCTTTGGCAAATGCTTCTAGACTCTTTAACTGGATGACTGCATCATCAGCTTTCGCTGCCTTGATCGATTCAATACCCTGTGCGTTTGCTTTCTGGATCGCACGGATTGCTTCTGCCTCACCTTCGGCTTCACGGATTGTTGCTTCTTTCTTAGCTTCTGCACGAAGGATTGCTGCTTCCTTATCACCTTCTGCCTGAAGAACCATAGATTCTTTCTGTCCTTCTGCACGTAAGATTGCAGATTTCTTTTCACCTTCTGCGATCAAGATTGCTTCTCTTCGTTCACGTTCAGCCTTCATCTGTTTCTCCATTGCATCTTGAATAGCTGCTGGTGGAATGATGTTCTTAAGTTCCACACGGTTTACCTTGATTCCCCATGGATCTGTTGCAACATCAAGAGTTGCTCTCATCTGAGTATTAATTGTCTCTCTGGAAGTTAATGTTTCGTCTAATTCCAGATCACCGATAACATTTCGAAGTGTTGTCGCTGTCAGATTCTCAATCGCCATGATCGGATTTTCTACACCATAGCTGTATAATTTTGGATCCGTGATCTGAAAATATACAACGGTATCGATCTGCATTGTAACGTTATCTTTTGTGATAACTGGCTGTGGTGGGAAGTCCACTACCTGTTCTTTTAAATTTACTTTCCTTGCAACACGATCGATAAATGGAACTTTCACATGAAGTCCAACAGACCATGTACCCTGATACGCTCCTAATCGTTCCACAACATAGGCATGTGCCTGTGGTACGATGCGTACAGTTGATGTAATGATCATGACAAGTAATACAACAACGATAAAAAATAAAATAATTGACATATTCCTATACCTCTCTTTCTACAATCAGTTTTACACCCTGAATCTCTTTGACAACAACTTCGCAGCCTGCTGGAATAATTTCTCCAGCTTCAGCACTTCTTGCTGTCCAATCCTGCCCATTTAGCTGAACATATCCTTTACTTTCCATGTTATTAATAGTTTCTTTTACAAGTGCTGTCTGCCCGATCAGTGCATCTGTATTGGTCTTTTGCACTCGATTATTTAAATATCTTTTTGCAACTGGTCTTGTTAAAGCAAACAATAAGCATGTTACAACGATAAATAATAACATCTGTACAAGAAATGGTACTCCAAATAGTGCTGTAATTGCTGCAACAACTGCGCCACCTGCAAACCAGATACTTGTAAGTCCCAGTGTCAGAATCTCAATAAGTAAAAATACGGCTGATGCGATCAGCCAATAAACTGCATACATCTAATCCACCCCCTGTCGCTGGCGTCTTGCCTCATAAACCAAGAGTCCAGATGCCATAGCTGCATTTAATGATTCTACCCTGCCGCACATTGGAATCTTAATCTTCTTCTGTGCATTGTCTGTCAGTTCATCTGTTAATCCATTTCCTTCATTGCCTATCAAAAATGCCGTTCCTGATGTATACGATTCTCTCGTATAGTCTGTGCCATTTAAATGTGCTGCATACGTTGTGATATTCCTGTCTTTCATCATCTTTATCACTTCAAAAAGATCATCTACATAGACAAATGGGACTCTGAAGATCGATCCCATCGTAGAACGTGTTACTTTCGGATTATAAATATCTACTGTTTCACGACTCATAATGATTCCATTGATTCCGGCTCCCTCTCCTGTACGAAGGATAGTTCCAAGATTTCCTGGGTCTTGCAGATTCTCAAGAACCAGCAATAATGGATTTTCCTGCTGCAACAGATCTTCAAGTGAATATTCAAGCATTCGGACTAAAGCTAACACTCCCTGTGGTGTCATAGTGTCTGAAATTTCTTTCATTACCTGATCTGAAACAAGCTCAACCTCCATTCCTTCAAAAACAGCCTGATGTTCCTTATAGAAATCTTCTGATGCATATACTTTGTATAAATATTGTTCTGGAATCTCTGTAAACATACGGATTCCTTCTACAAGGAATAACTGCTGTTTTCTTCGTTCTCTTGCATTCTTCTTTAATTTCATGATCTGCTTGATCTGTTTATTCTGAATGGTCGTGATCATTTCTCATACACCTCCCATCTATTTTCTGAATCTTGCCAGATCACGTTTCTTACCGATCAGTACAAGATTATCTTGTTCATTGATTGGCTGTGTTGGATCTGGTGCTCCGTCAACACCTGCATTTCCTTCAATTGCAATAACATTGACATTATATTTTCCACGAAAATTAATATCTGCTAATGATTTATTGATCCATTCTTTTCTGGCTGGTACTTTCACAATACTTGTATCGGCTGAAAGATCAAATAAATCTGTCATACTTCCACCAAGAAGATTGTTGGCGATTCTTGCCCCCATCTCTTCTTCTGGATAGACAACTTCATCGGCTCCTACTCTCTTTAAGATTTCTCCTTTTAAAGTCCCATCTGCCTTTACAAGGACATAGGGAACTCCGATTTCCTTTACGATCATCAAAGCCATAACACTGGCATCAAGATGTTCTGCCGTTGCGATCACAACAGCATCCATTCCCTCCAGTCCAATATTATTCATCATCTCTTTATCTGATACGTCCACACAAACTGTACATGTCACTTCATCTGCAATCTCTCTGACAAGATCTTCATTCTTATCTACTGCCAACACTTCTGCTCCACCTTTGGTCAGTGCTCTTGCAACACTGCTTCCAAACTTCCCGAGTCCCAAAACTGCAACTGATTTCTTCATTCTATTCCTCCGCTGTGAAATAATATTCTTTCTATAAGATCAGATCCTGTTCTGGATACATGACCTGCTTTTTCCTATTCTTCTGTGAAAAACCGATTGCCATAGAGATCGGTCCTACACGTCCAAGATACATGGTAATGATGATAATCACTTTCCCTGCGATTGTCAAATTCGGTGTTAATCCCTTTGTAAGCCCAACCGTTCCGAGTGCTGAAACACACTCATAACAAGACTCCATAAAATTTCCATGGTCAAATACTAAGAGTAATAACACAGAAGTCATTAATACCATTAAATTGATCACAATGATCGCTAGTGCTTTTGACAAAAGATTACCTGGCACTCTTCGTTTAAACAGACTGATCGACTCTTCTTGCTTAGCTGCTGAGATCACACAGAATATAAGAATCGCAAAGGTCACTGTCTTAACACCTCCCGCAGTTCCAGCCGGTGATCCTCCAATGATCATCAAAAACATCGAAACTAAAGAAGAGGCATCTGTTAGTGCTCCCTGTGCAACTGTCTCAAACCCCGCAGTACGTGTCGTCACTGCCTGAAACAGTGATGCCATGACTTTACCTGGTAATGACAGATTTCCCATCGTTGCTGGATTATGATATTCAAACAAAAAGATCAAGACTGTTCCAAATAAAATAAGGAATGTTGATATTGCTAACACGATCTTTGTTTGAAATTTCAACTGTTGCACAATTCTTTTTACTGGAATCTTCTCTTTTATAAGCTTTTTCATACTCTGCCAAAGATCTTTCCATACAATAAATCCAAGTCCTCCAAGAACGATCAATGCCATTGTTGTAAAATTAATAACAGGATTCGTCACATAACTTCGAAAACTATCCTCTTTTACGATATCCATTCCTGCATTACAAAATGCGGAAATGGAATTAAAAACTGCTGCCCAGATTCCATAACCAACTCCGAATTCCGGTATAAACTGTGTTGCATAAAGCACTGCACCGGCCCCTTCTACAATCGCCGTTCCAAGAATGATTTTCTTAACCAATGGCACTAGCCCTGTCAATGTATTAAGCCCCAAAGATTCCTGAATCAGCATCCTGTTTCCAAGTGTGATCCTTCTTCCTAGCACATAGAACATCCCAGTTGTGATCGTTACTACTCCAAGTCCTCCGATCTGGACTAGTAAAAGAATCACAACCTGCCCAAACAGACTCCAATGTGTCATTGTGGTTTCAACGACCAGCCCTGTTACACATACCGAAGTTGTCGCTGTAAATAACGCATCTATATATGAGGTTGCCTGCCCGCTTTTAGCTGCAATCGGCAATGTCAGCAAAATGGAACCTGCAAATATTGTAATAAAAAAGCCAAGCAATATGATCTGTATCGGCCGTAATTCATTCATAAAATACTCCTGTCATCTTGTTTATATAAGATCATCTCTAGATAATTTTTAAATATTTATAGAGAAAAAATAGAGCAATCCTAGATAAATAAGGATTGCTCTAAGATTAAGTTCTATTTATTTTCCTAATAAATGTGCGATCTGAAGCTGATAATCATCGATATCTTTATGCATTGCAAGTCCTTCTTCAATGTCCATATCCATAAATCTTCCGTTCTGATATCCTACAACACGATTTGTCTTTCCTGCACATAATAAATCTACTGCGTAAGCACCCATCATAGAAGCGTATACACGATCTTTCGCTGTTGGGCTACCACCACGCTGCATATGTCCAAGGATTGTTGCACGTGTTTCGATACCTGTTGCGGATTCGATTCTCTTCGCCATACTGTAAGAATGTCCAACACCTTCGGCATTGATTACCATATGATGTGTTTTACCTTTTGCTCTGTTACGAAGTAAATGTTCAATGATCTGCTGTTCTACTTTAGGAAGGTTTCCATCAAAGCTTTCTGGGATCAGAATATCTTCTGCTCCTGTTGCCATACCACACCATAATGCGATATACCCAGCTCCACGTCCCATAACCTCTACGATACTACATCTTTCATGAGATGTTGATGTATCACGGATCTTATCGATTGCTTCCATTGCTGTGTTAACAGCTGTATCGAAACCGATTGTATATTCTGTACAAGCGATATCTAAGTCGATTGTTCCAGGAACAGCGATTGTGTTGATTCCAAGTGCTGCTAACTTTCTAGCTCCCTGGAAAGAACCATCTCCACCGATAACTACTAATCCTTCGATTCCGTGTGCTTTACAAATCTCAGCTCCACGTTTCTGTCCTTCTTCTGTCTTGAATTCTTCACATCTTGCTGTGAAAAGGATTGTACCACCACGGAAAATAGTATCCGCTGTTTCTTTTGGTGTTAGGTCAATGATGTCTTCATTTAATAATCCATTATAACCTTTGCGGATTCCCTTAACGTTTAATCCTCTTTCTTTACCAATTCTGGCTACGGCACGTACTGCTGCGTTCATAGCAGGTGCGTCTCCACCACTTGTTAAAACTCCAATTGTTTTAATTTTTGGTTTTCCCATTTGCAATATCCTCCAATTATTAATCCATACAATTCTTAACTTGGCTTTTATTCTAATCCATTTAAAGAAATTTTTCAATAGTCTTTGTTATATTCCTAACGATCTGATGCGAATATTTTCTTTGCCATAGCGTTTTTCAAGGTCAAAAATCAGATTTTCATCATCTGAAACCATAAAACTGCTTCCAAGTCGATTAACAGCGCGCTCCGCCTTACAATATATAACAACTGGATTTTTTCCAGGATATGAAGTCAGAATTGCTTTTAAATCATTTTCATCTGTAAAAAATGTTTCTTTATCTGCAAATTGTACCCATAACTCTTGTCTTTGATCATCAAAGCTTATGATCTGATCACATATCAATTTACTTTCTTCTTCTGAAATCTGTGTTTTCCCTTTAATAAATACTTTCGCATCTTCTCTTAAAAGAGACTGATATGCTGCATACTGTCTTGGAAATACAACAACTTCCACAGTTCCTCTTAAATCTTCCAGTGTGATAAATGCCATGTTCTGATTTTTCTTTGTGAGTTTTACATTCATCTCACTGATCAGCCCGCCAATGATACAGCTTTCCTGATCACGGATCTTTGTCTTTCCTGTTTCCTCATCAATCACAAAATCTGAAGTATGTGCTGTAACACTTCTCTCTAACCGTTCCATATCATCTTCTAGCGGATGGCCGCTGACATAGATTCCAAGAACTTCTTTTTCCATCGCAAGTTTCTGTTCCTTTTCGTATTCCCCAACATCGGGATACGTGATCTTAAAAGATTGCTGATCTTCTTCTCCAAGAAGATCCATAAGGCTCATCTGTCCTGCAATCTCATTTTTACGTTCTTTCTGAATGCTGTCGATCACACTGGCATAGACGATCATCTGCTGTTTTCTTGTAACTCCAAAACAGTCAAGTGCTCCAGATTTGATCAGATTCTCTACTGTTCTCTTATTGATCTCTTTGCTTGAAAGACGTTCTACAAGATCTTTGAAATCTCTATATAGACCATTTGCTTTTCGTTCTTTGATGATTGCTTCGATCACCGGTTTTCCAAGGCTCTTGATCGCTGTCAGTCCATATCGGATATTGCCTCCATCAACTGAGAATGCCCCTTCTCCGTAGTTGATATCCGGGGGCAGAATCTTAATTCCAAGCTTCTTGCATGCATAACTATACTCTGAAATCTTATTTGTGTTTCCAAGCACTGATGTTAACAATGCTGCCATAAATTCTACTGGATAATGACATCTTAAATATGCTGTACGATAAGCAACCACCGCATAAGCAGCAGCGTGAGATTTATTAAATGCATATTTTGCAAAGTCTAGCATCTCATCCCAGATCTGGTTAGCTGTCTTTTCATCGATTCCATTATTGATACATCCTGGAATTCCTTCTTCTTCATTTCCATAAACAAAGTTCTGACGCTCCTTGATCATAACATCGCCTTTTTTCTTAGACATGGCACGACGCACAAGATCACTTCGTCCAAGAGTATATCCGGCAAGTTTCATAACGATCTGCATAACCTGTTCCTGATAAACAATACATCCATAGGTTGGTTCAAGGATTTCTTCCATCTGTTCACACTCATAATGAATACTTTCCTGATGATTTTTTCCTTCGATATATCTCGGAATAAAGTCCATTGGTCCCGGACGATACAAGGAAATCCCTGCGATAATATCTTCCATATTCGCTGGTTTTAATTCCTTCATAAAAGATTTCATTCCTGAACTTTCCAGCTGGAACACCCCTTCTGTATGGCCATTTCCGATCATCTCATAAACTTCTTTATCTGTCGGATCAATTTTTGTAATATCGAATTCTGGCACTTTTCTGCGCACCATTTTCTCTGCATCCTGAATTACTGTTAATGTACGTAATCCTAAGAAGTCCATTTTTAGTAGTCCAAGTTCCTCGATCGTTGTCATGGTAAATTGTGTAACCGCTGCATTATCTGCACCTGTCGCTAAAGGTACATATTCATCGATTGCTGTCTTACCGATCACAACTCCAGCTGCATGCATGGAAGCATGCCTTGGTAAACCTTCCAGTCTCTTTGACATATCGATCAAATAATGTGTCTCTTCATCCTGTTCATAAGCTGTTCTTAAATCTTTACTGATCTTTAATGCTTTGTCGATCGTAATATTATTTTCATTCGGCACCATCTTGGAAATGCTGTCAACTCTTGCATATGGAATATCCAAGACTCTTCCAACATCTCGGATCACAGCTCTTGCTGCCATTGTTCCAAATGTAATGATCTGTACAACCTGATCTTTGCCGTATTTTCTTACGACATAATCGATTACTTCCTGTCTTCTTTCATAGCAGAAATCCACGTCGATATCAGGCATGGATACACGCTCTGGATTCAGGAAACGCTCAAACAGAAGCTGGTACCTGATCGGATCGATGTCAGTGATCTCAAGACAATAAGAGACAATACTTCCGGCAGCAGAACCACGCCCCGGTCCAACAGCGATCCCATGTTCTTTTGCATAATGAATAAAGTCCCATACGATCAGAAAATAATCAACATATCCCATATTTTCAATCGTTTTTAATTCATAAGCTAATCGTTCTCTCAATTCATCTGTAACTTCTGGATATCGACGTTTTAATCCTTCCTCACATAAATGATGCAGATAAGTGACTGCCGTATATCCCTCTGGAACATCATATTCTGGTACTTTCTGTTCTCCAAATACGATTTCTACGTTACAGCGTTCTGCAATCTTCCCTGTATTCTCAATTGCCTCTCTCGCATATGGGAACAGTCTTTGCATTTCTTCTGGTGATTTTAAATAATACTGTCCGCCCTCATAACGCATACGGTCTTCGTCTTGTACTTTCTTCCCTGTCTGGATGCAAAGCAGGATATCGTGTGCCTCTGCATCTTCCTTAAATGTATAATGAATATCATTTGTGGCAACCAGATCGATCCCTGTCTCTTTCGACATCTTAAGAAGTGCCGTATTTACCTTTGTCTGATCTGGAATTCCATGATCCTGTAATTCTAAGAAAAAGTTATCTTTTCCAAATAAATCCTGCAATTTCAGTGCTGTATCTTTCGCTTTTTCATAGTTATTTTCACGAATATATGTTGCAACTTCCCCAGCAAGACATGCACTTAATGCGATCAGACCTTCGCTGTATTTTTCCAAAACTTCATAATCTACTCGCGGTTTATAATAAAACCCTTCAGTAAATCCTCTGGAAACGATCTTCATCAAATTGTGATATCCTGTATCATTCTTGGCAAGGAGGACCAAATGGTAATATCTTTTATCTCCCTGACTTGCTTCCTTATCAAATCTTGAACCAGTTGTTACATAAATCTCACATCCGATGATTGGTTTGATCCCTTCTGCTTTCGCTGCCTTATAAAAATCGATCACTCCATACATAGCTCCGTGATCGGTAATCGCAATACTGTCCATTCCAAGCTCTTTCGCCTGATGAACAAGTTCTTTTATTTTACTCGAACCATCCAGAAGACTGTATTCTGTATGGACATGTAAATGTGTAAAACTCATGAAACACCTCTTTTCTAATATCTTCTATATTCATATGTCAGTTTTGTACATCTTATGGATATTTTATGTTTTTTGTATTTTCTGGCTATCATTTTATCATACTATCGTATTTTGTGCTATAATCTGTAGATAACAGCATGATTTTTTATGATAGCTGATCTTGCTGAAATATAAAAGCGAAAGAAACGAGGTTTTCTATGGAAAATATAACAATTCAAGACATTTTAGACGCAACTGGCGGAACACTTTTATGCGGTGATCCTTCCATGAAGATTGACCATTTAAGTACAAATTCTATGGAGGTGGGTCCAAACACTTTATTTGTACCGATCATCGGTGAACGCGTTGACGCACACATCTTTATTCCAAATGCATTAAAAGAAGGCGGTGCTTGTTTAACACAGGAACATAATGAAGCCGAAGGGGATGCCCCTTATATTAAAGTCCCTGATACTTTAACAGCAATGCAGCAGATTGCTTCTTATTATCGAAATAAAATGTCACTTCCAATCATTGGTGTAACTGGAAGTGTTGGAAAGACAACAACCCGTGAGATGATCGCTCACGTTTTAAAAGGAAAATATAAAGTATTCGAAACAATCGGTAATCAAAATAGTCAGGTTGGTGTGCCTTTAACTTTAGATCATCTGACATCAGAAGATGAGATTGGTGTTCTTGAGATGGGAATGAGTGAAAAAGGCCAGATCACAACTCTTGGCAACATTATTCATCCAAACGTTGGTGTTGTCACAAATGTTGGCGTTTCTCATATTGAAATGATGGGTTCCAGAGATAATATCTGTATCGAAAAATTAGATATTCAGAATGGACTTCCAGAAGATGGTGTTCTTTTCTTAAATGGGGACAATGACATGATCCGCAAACATATTGACTATGTAAAAAAACCATATGAATTTTATGGTTTTGCAGATGATTGTACATATCGTGCAGAAAAGATCCGTGAAAAGAATGGACAAACTTTATTTGAATTCCACTACGGTAATATGAAAGAAAATATCACATTAAATGTTCTTGGAAAACATAACGTATCCAATGCCCTGGCTGCAATTGCGATCGGTCTTCGCTATGATGTTCCAATGGATGCGATCAAGACACAATTATCCACATTTTCTGGTCAGAGACAGAATATTGTCCACGTAAATGACTATACTCTGATCGACGATGCATATAACGCAAGTCCTGATTCCATGAAAGCAAGCTTGAGCATTTTATCTGATTTTAAGACAAGAGGACGTAAGATCGCTGTCTTATCTGATATGCTGGAACTTGGACCGGATTCACCAGAATATCATAAAGAAGTTGGTCGTTTTATCGCTACAACGAAAGTAACAGACCTCTTTATCACAGGTGAACTTTCCAAGAATTATATTGAAGAAGCATGGAAAGAAAATCCTTCCCTTCATACACGTGCATTTTCTTCCAACGACGAGCTGATTGCTTTCCTTGAAACTTACTTAAAAAAGAATGATGTCATACTGATCAAAGGATCTAATGGTATGAATCTTAAAGAAGTAAGTAAAGCTTTGATGGCATAATTGTACAAAAAATAGAACATTATTTTTTCTTGACAATCTTTTTTTACAGGTCTATTATAAGTGCAACGAAATACAGAATGCAATGCAATGAGCAGGACACATTGATATTTGAATTCTTTTCAAGAGAGTTGCCGGAAGCTGCGAGACAATAAAGAACTTATATTAATATCCCCTGCGAGCAGTCAGCTGAATGTGAATTTTCATTAGTAAGTGCGACCGGATTCCTTCCGTTATCGAGGAACACATTAAATGATGTGATTAAGGGATTACGATTTGAGTAATAAAAAGAAGTGGTACCGCGGAGAATATTCGTCTTCTGGAATGTTGATAAAACATTTCAGGAGACTTTTTTATTTTTAAATAATTTTATTATAAATGACCATAACCCCATGGATACACATCCTGTAATTTTATTTTTTTTACTAGTTTTTATTGTATCCTGTGTTTTGAATACATCATACTTTATAATAAAAATTTTAAGAGGAGTGATTAAGAATGAATAGCTTAACAATCGTAGCAATCGCAATCGTCGTATTAGTTGCTGGTTATGCTCTATACGGACGTTGGCTCGCCAAAACTTGGGGAATCGATCCTAATGCGAAAACCCCAGCTTACACACATGAGGATGGTGAAGATTACATCCCAACACCTAAAGCTGTTGTATTTTCCCATCAGTTTTCATCCATCGCAGGTGCAGGTCCTGTAACCGGACCAATCATCGCCGCAATGTTTGGATGGCTGCCAGTTCTTCTCTGGTTATTAATTGGTGGTATCTTCTTCGGAGCCGTTCAGGATTTTACATCTCTTTATGCTTCTGTAAAGAATGAAGGAAAATCCATGGGTGTCCTGATTGAAAAATACATCGGTAAAACAGGAAGAAAATTATTCCTTCTGTTTTCTTGGTTATTTACTTTACTTGTAATCGCAGCTTTCACAGATATGGTTGCCGGAACATTTAACGGATTTACTGTAACCGGTGCTAAAAGCTCACCGAACGCTGCAGCTGCTTCTATCTCTATGTTATTTATCTTAGGAGCCGTTGTTTTTGGATTATTTACAAAATATTTTAAACCTAATCAGAAAGTAGAATTCGTTGCAGGAATCGTATTACTGCTCGCTATGTTAGCTGTTGGTATCGCTTTCCCATTGTATTTCAGCAAGAATGCATGGATTGGTGTAGTCATGGTTTACTTATTCCTTGCATCCGTTATGCCAATGTGGTTAATGATGCAGCCTCGTGACTATTTAAGTACTTTCCTATTAGTCGGAATGATCATCGGTGCTGTCCTTGGTGTATTCGTTGCACATCCAGCAATGAACTTACCTGCATTCAGCGGATTTAATGTTGGTGGAAAGAGCTTATTCCCTACATTATTTATTACGATCGCCTGTGGTGCTGTTTCTGGATTCCACAGTCTGGTATCTTCAGGAACATCATCTAAGACAGTCAGCAATGAAAAAGATATGCTTTGCGTTGGATATGGATCTATGATGATTGAATCTTTATTAGGTGTCATCGCCTTAGTTGTTGTCGGTGCAGCAGCTGTTGGTGGTAAAATGCCTGAAGGAACACCATTCCAGATCTTCTCAGGAAATGTCGCTGGATTCTTAACATTACTTGGAATTCCTAAACATGTTGCTACATGCTTTATGACAATGTGTGTTTCTGCATTAGCATTAACATCTCTTGACTCTGTAGCAAGAATCGGTCGTATGTCATTCCAGGAATTATTCATGGGAGAATCTGCTGACGGATCTGATCTTACAGGTGTAAGAAAATTATTTACAAATAAATATTTTGCAACTATTATCACATTATTCTTCGGATTCTTATTATGCTTAGGTGGATACAACAACATCTGGCCATTATTCGGAGCAGCAAACCAGTTATTAGCATCCTTAGTACTGATCGCATTATCTGTCTTCTTATTAACAACAGGAAGAAAAGGATGGATGTTATACGCACCTATGTGCATCATGTTAGTCGTAACATTTACAGCTCTTGTACAAGCTGTTATCGGAATCTTTACTAAGATCTTTGTAACAGGTGGATTCGTATTTATGATCGATGGATTACAGTTGATCGTAGCTTTACTTCTTATGGCACTTGGACTTATGGTCGCAATCTCTTGCTTTAAGAAACTGTTCCAGAAGAGTCATGAAGGATCTTCAAATAGCTCTACACATGCTACAGTTTAAATGCTGATTTGATAGTCTTTCGTATATGTGACAAAAATAAAATAAGCAACCGAAAGCGATGCAGTGCTTTCGGTTGCTTATTTATTTTTTATCATATACTCGAATTCTACAGTTGGCCAACTACAAATTAAAATTTTAGTTCATTACATTCACTGGATTTCCTTCCATCCAGTATTTTACATTGTCAAAATCAATGATCGCACGTTTTACTAATGCTTCTTTTGTTGCAAATGCTACATGTGGTGTTGCGATCAAATTCTTTGCGTGTAAGAGAGGATGATCTTTTGCTACTGGAGGTTCATTTTCAAAAACATCAACTGCTGCTCCTGCAATCTTTCCTTCATTTAATGCATCTGCTAATGCTTTACTGTCAACAACTGGTCCTCTTGATGTATTTATGAGAACTGCATTTGGCTTCATGAGTGCGATCTCTTTCTCGCTGATCAGACCTTTTGTTGAGGCGTTTAATGGTACATGCAGTGAAATAATATCACAAGTAGATAAAAGCTCTTCTAAGTCCACATACTGCACTCCTGCAAGGTCTTTGACTGTTCTTGAATATGCATAAACTTCGCAGCCAAAAGCCTGTGCGATATTTGCTACCCTGGTTCCGATTGCTCCTGTTCCTACCACTCCAAATTTCTTTCCTTCTAGTTCAAATCCAACGAGACCATCTTTAGTTCCTTCTTTTCTAACAACCTCGTTGCAGGAAATGATATTGCGATACAATGAGATCAGAAGTCCAAAAACAAGATCTGAGACTGCTGCATTTGAGTATCCTGCACAATTGCACACCATAATTCCCTGTTCTTTGCAGGCATCCATTGCAATATGATCGATTCCTGTAAATGCTACTGCAAGCATCTTAAGATTCTTACATCCTTTAATCACGTCTGCATTTAATGGCAGGTTTGCAACCATGATAATGTCTGCATCTTTTCCTCGTTCAATTAAGCTTTCTGTGTCAGTTACTTTGGTCTGGTAAGATATGATCTCAACGGAATCTGGCAATGCTTTGTGTGCGATTTCCATCAATTTATCTTCTTCTACACCTAATGGTTCAATAATCACTAATTTCATAATCATCGAATACTCCTTTCAATTATCTTCTTTTCTATTCTATCATCAAAGTCTTTATAATACAAAAAACTGCCACACCAGTTTTCACCAATGTGACAGTTTTGTTTACTTTATAGAAAATCTACTGGAGTAAATCTCTTAATTATTTAAGAGTTACTTTA
>ERZ824473.2754-NODE-2754-length-19382-cov-13.419465_pt1 | contig 19382 bp, 20 predicted proteins | sample MGYA00519874_ERZ824473 | MGnify/ENA primary metagenome ERZ824473 (study PRJEB31778, sample SAMEA3449151) | human gut metagenome | biome: human gut; feature: human-associated habitat; material: faeces | place: United Kingdom | collected 2010/2012 ... | reverse complement strand
TTTGAGTATTAATAACTTATTTAATAATCGTCTCGTTTTAACGGGACACTAGTGACCATCAATAAAGAAAATATATGGAGCATTACTTAAAGAGAAGTTCGGAATAACAACGGGGCAGTTGCAATATCGAAAAATGCCAGCATGTATTATTGCAGAAGAACTACTTGATGCAAAAAAGCAGAGCATACAATCTTCTTCGCTTGTCGATTACAAGATCTGGTGTTTCAATGGGTATCCTGAATACATATTTGTCTACACCAATAGGAATAAGAGTAATGCAGAATGTATGGTTTTTGATATAAATTGGAATGCGCATCCAGAATACATGATAACCTCATCCGACTTCAGTATCATAAATTATGAGATTCCAAAACCAAGCCATTTGGATGAAATGCTTAGGGTTGCTGGCAAGTTGTCAGAAGATAATCCTGAAATGCGTGTAGATCTGTACGAAGTGGACGGTAAGGTGTATTTTGGAGAACTTACTATGACTGCTGCTTGTGGATTGATGAATCATTTTACTAATGATTTTCTGACCTTGATGGGTAGTAAAGTAAATCTTCCTAATATAAACAGCTAAATAAAACATGTATGTCTACAATTATCAACAAAATCAATCGGGGGAGGTATTTTTTATTGTCTTTGCCTAAAACTATATACTTTAATATTGTTTCGCTCCCGATATCACAGGCTATCAAGATACCTGTTTTCTTGGGATGGAATGTAAAGATAATAGAAAAACATAAGAACATCTTACGTTTTCCCAATGGAGTTAAACCTTTTATGGTAAGAATAGGTTATGGAGGTTCGCCAACTTTGCCGACCCTAAAATCAAGTATACGATTAAGAGAGGGTTCTTTAACTTTCAAAGGAAAGGCAAGAATGTCTGCAGGAACTATTATTCATGTAAAAGGAAATATGACTATCGGGGAAAATTTTAGCTCAAATAAAAATGCATTCTTGTCATGTACAAATGAGGTAATTTTTGGTGATGATGTCCTACTGGGGTGGAATTGCCATGTGCTTGATGACAATGGCGGGCATTCTATTTTATACGATGGCAAAGAAAGTAAGTCGAGTGAAATTATAAAAGTTGGCAACCATGTTTGGCTTTGTTCTTATAGCCATTTGTTGGCTGGAGCTGAAGTATCAGACGGTTCAGTTGTAGCATATAAAAGCTTGTTGACAAAAAAAATAACAGAAAAGAATGTTATGGTTGCAGGTGTTCCAGCTACCATAAAGAGACAGAATGTAGAATGGCATGTATAGTATTGTTTAACTCTACATTTCCTCTGTTACATTCTGTAAATATTTGAATTTATGGACAGATACAAGAAGGGTTTGGTCAGTGTAATAATTCCTACATATAAGCGAACAGACAAATTAGATCGAGCTGTATGGAGTGTATTAGGACAGACATATAAAAATTTGGAATTATTACTTGTTAATGATAATGTACCAGATGATGAATATACAAAGTCTTTATTAGAAAAGGTTAAAGCATATCAAACAGATTTTCGCTTTCATCTATTATTACAGGAAAGGCATATTAATGGTGCTGTGGCACGCAATTTTGCCATAAAACAATCAACAGGTGAATACATCGCATTTCTTGATGATGATGATTGGTGGGAAAAAAACAAACTGGAAGAACAGGTAAAAGAACTATCTGCATTGGACGAAAGTTGGGGAGGTGTATCATGTAAGATGACATTCTATGATGAATCGATGCGGGTTATCTCAAAGTCGAAAAAATATCGAGATGGAAATATCTATAGAGACATACTAACTCTGCAAAGCGATGTAGCTACAGGAACATTATTATTGAGGCACACTGCATTGGATGATGCGGGATATTTTGATGAAAAACTATTACGGAATCAAGATTTACAGCTACTTGTATTCTTCACATATAAATATAAGCTTAAAGAAGTTGATGAATATCTACATTGTGTTGATGTTAGTGACAACCAGAATAGAGCCTCAGATGGATTTAAGGCGATAACAATCAAGGAGAATTTTTACAAGTCTGTTAAACCAATACTCAAAACATTGACAAAGTCTGATATGACTTGTGTGGATAGTATGCGGAATTTTGAAATAGCATACATTTTCTTAAGAGGGCATGATTATAAGAACGCGATGAAATATGGTCTTTCAATTTTAAGAAGTCCAAAGGCTTTCTATTTAGCAATGCGTAAGACTATAAATAAATTATCAAGTAAACAATAATATGGATAAATTTTCTGTAGTTACTTCTGTTTATCGAAATGATAAACCAGAATTTGTACGTGTGGCATTAGATAGTATGCTTGTTGAGCAGACGCTTAAACCTTCAGAAATTGTCTTAGTTCAGGATGGATTTGTTCCAGTTGATTTGGAAAGATTACTTTTTGAATATGAAGCGAAGTACTCTGATGTAATGCACATTATTCGGTTGGATAAAAACGGAGGACTAGGTAATGCTTTGAAACTTGGGGTTGAGAATGCGACGTATAGGCTTGTGGCCCGTATGGATTCTGATGATATTTGTCTGCCAAAACGTTTTGAGAAACAGGTGGCTTATATGGCAGAGCATCAAGAATGCGATATAGTTGGTGGTCAAATGACAGAGTTTATAGGAGAACCGACAAATGTTGTCGGCAAACGAGTTGTTCCAGAAAGCAATCAAGCAATATATGAGTACATGAAAAGTCGCTGTGCATTGAACCATGTAACCGTGATGTTCCGCAAAGACACCATCTTGAAAGTTGGAAACTATCAAGATTGGTTCTGGAATGAAGACTATTATCTATGGGTGCGCATGATGATGAATAAATGTGTTTTTGCAAATCTTAGTGATGTACTTGTAAACGTTCGAAGTGGTGAAGACCAATATGCCCGTAGAGGAGGAATGAAGTACTTTAAAAGTGAGGAAGGAATACAACGCTTAATGCTTGACAAAAAATTGATTAATCGGTGTGAATACTCAGTGAATGTTGCAAAACGATTGATTGTTCAGCTTTTACTTCCTAATTGGTTAAGAGGTTGGGTTTTCCGAACTTTTGCAAGAAAGAAATAAACTCTATTTTTGAAAGCATGAATTTTATAACTAATACTATATGAAAAATCCATCCATAGATAATCTGATGAACAATACTCATGATTCTCGAAGCAAAGAGAGTATATATGAAAATATAGATTAGTAGATATTATGGATAAGTTGTTTTATGAGTTGATTCGTTTGTCGGTTGGGTCATGTTCTGTGTTATCCTCTCACCCTTCTTCTCATGAATGGCAGTCTTTACTTACTGAAGCAATAAAGCAAGCTATTGATGGGGTTTTATTTGAAGGATTCTTGAAATATCAAGAGTATTCTGAAAATGTACAGGAAAGCAAAAAAATAAAACTCCAATGGATTGCAAGTGTATTGCAGTTAAAGCAACGCAATGAGTTGACCAATCTTCGTGCTCGGCAATTATCAGATTTCTTTAGCAAAGGAAAATTCAGAACCTGTGTTCTTAAGGGCCAAGGTGTAGCATTGCTTTATCCTAATTCTAAGCACAGACGTTGTGGTGATATAGATCTTTGGGTGGAAGGTAAGCGAGATGACATTGTAAATTATATACGTTCTAAAGGTGTTAAAGTTTACGATGTCCATTTAGTTCATGCAACTGCTGAGTTCTTTAAGGATGTGCCCGTAGAGATTCATTTCTGTCCAAGCTGGATGTATAATCCAATTTTGAATAGAAGACTGCAATTTTTCTTTGCATCACAAGCATCAGCGCAATTTGCGCATTATGATGAGAAAGTTGGCTTTGCTTATCCTACTGTATTCTTCAATCTTGTACACTCTATGGTGCACATCAACCGACATGTGTTTGAAGAAGGTATAGGCCTTAGGCAACTGATGGACTATTACTTTATATTGAAACATTCTTCTCGTGAAGAACGGAGTGAGGCTTATAATGTGTTATGCTTTGTAGGATTAAGGAAGTTTGTCGGAGCTGTGATGTATGTCATGCAGCAGGTGTTCTTGTTGGAAGAAGACTTGATGTTATGCAGACCTAATTCAATTATTGGTTCTCGTTTGCTGGATAGCATTATGGCTGGAGGAAACTTCGGTAAGGCTCTCGGCTTGAAGCATGGACGTAATAAACTGGAGAAAGGATTGCTGCAATTAAAACATAACCTACAACTAATGTTGCCTTATGCCAATGAAGCCATGTGGATACCATTCTTTCAAGTATGGCATTATGGGTGGAGAAAGAAGCATGGGTATTTATAGTGAATAATAAATTGAAATGCTAATCATATAAACAATATAGAATGAATAAGTCTGATATTTTTTGGCAAACATATTTAAATCTCGAAAAAGAGATGATAGAAGTGTCAAGGTACATCTTTATTACAGATGAGATAACTGTGCGACATAATGGTACGGAAACAACGCAATCTTATGATGCACAACTGAACACTTTTTCCCCACATTTGGCAGACTTATTAGTGCGTTGTTGCGTTCAGATAGAGGCAATCTCAAAAGAATTGTATCATGCTAATGGTGGCACAAAAGCGAGGGGTGATAAAACTCTGTTTTTTGATGAGGACTGCTTGAAACTAATTGATATAAAGTGGGCAACTCATAACAAAAGAGTTTTGGTTGTTGCTCCTTTCTTCAATCTTAAGAAAGATGAAAACAAAGTGTTAAGGCCATTAAAAGAAGCCCATAAAAGAGGAGGTACATATTGGGGTAAAGCATATCAAGCAGTAAAACATGATAGATTCGCTTCTCTAAAGTATGGTAACGTAAAAGCTGTATTACATGCTTTGGCTGCCTTATATTTATTAAATGTATATTATAGGAATGATTCATGGGTTGTACCTTATAAGGATTTACGTAAGACAGATTATAGTTTGAACTCTTCAATATTTGCAGTGAATCCACCAATAGTAGAACACCTATGGTATGGAAATGAACCAAAACAAAGTGCTAGTCCTTATGTCGTAAGATATAAAGCAGAAGACTATAAGCGTATAGAAGAAATGCAAAAGTCTGATACTGATGCTTTAAATGCTTATTGGAGACAGCAGCCAGAATTGCAAGATGCAGAATTTTTATCGATACTTTTAGAAGAACAAGAGAAGCAAAGACAAAATCCCACATATAGGGTGATGTATATATGGGAACTCGCAAAATTCAGACTGAAGAAAATGCTTCCTTCAACAATGCCTTTTGAAGAAAGGAAACGTCAATTGATAAACAGTGAGGCTTGGAATTGCTGGATTAATCAAAATAATAAACATTTATCTGTTGATGAAATAAAGGAAGGTAATATCGAAAAAGAAATAGAGAATGTAGGAATTCATTGGGGAATGGATATAGAAAAAAGATACAATACCTTTAAATGGATTTTCTTAGCTACGAATGAAGCTATGTGTGAAGTATCAATTCCTCAATGAAACGATGGAATAATTTACAATATATTTGGATGAGATGATGTTTAAAAGGTTATTTGATATTGTTGCATCCCTTTTGGGGTTGCTTTTGATATGGTGGATATTTCCCATTATCGCTTTTTTGATTCATAAGAAGATGCCAGGTGGTCCTGCATTCTTCTGCCAGAAGCGTGTGGGCAAGGATGGTAAGCTCTTCACTTGCCATAAGTTTCGCTCCATGACGGTAAAGCATAACGGTTCTACAGTCTCTGTGGCTGGAGATAGCCGTATCACGCCTTTTGGTGCAAAACTCCGTCATTACAAGTTGGATGAGTTGCCTGGTTTGTGGGACGTGCTGATCGGGAACATGTCGTTTGTCGGTCCGCGCCCTGACGTGCCAGGGTATGCAGACAAGTTGCAGGGTGACGACCGGGATGTGTTGAAGCTTCGCCCAGGCATCACGGGTCCTGCTACGCTGAAGTATCGGCTGGAGGATGAAATGATTTCGGAATATGTGGCAAAGAAACAGGCAGAGGGGGATGAACGCCCAATGCAAGAGATTGCGACCGAATACAACGACAACGTGATCTATCCAGACAAAGTGCGCCTGAACTGCTACTACTATCGCCATTACTCGTTTATCAAAGACATACAGATGATTCTTTGTACTGTCTTAGGTATGAATATGGAGTATGCTGGCGAAAAAATATAATTAAGATTCTTACTTATGGCTATATTTGTAGAAACAAACACTCCTAGGCGATTAATCCGATATATTAAAGAGGCTATCGATGAAGGAACAATCGATACATGGTCCTATGACTTCGATGGTGACTTTACGCATGAAACGGATCAGTGGAGAAGAAGAGCATGGATAGGTGCTGTCGCGGAAGACCATCGCGTAGTCTTTTATGCGATTTGTCGTGAAGATAGAAATATGAGTATAACAGAATATGCGGTATTTCATGGCAGATTTCTTGAAATGTTGTTGGCTCACTTTGATCATGAGTGTAGTAGGATAGAGGTTACTCCTTTAGCCACAAAATATGATCGTGTAAATCATAATTAGTAGAAATTGTAATGAGAACAAAATTTCCTGCTTATTATCGTTTACATCAAACTGAACTATTGGATAAATTTTCCGATTGTTCATTTGTCTTTGATTCAAGTGCATTGCTAGATATATTTCGTCTAAAATCCGATTTGACAAATCGTGTTTTTGACGTGATGAATCATTATAAGGATCAGATAGTTGTTCCGTATCACGTTGCAGAAGAGTATAATAGGAATATCTTGAAAGTTTTAACGAGCCAGATTAAAAAGATTGAAGAGTCTAGGAGGACATTTGCTGCATTTAAAGAAACTTTTAGTGCAAAGCGAAATTATCCGTATATAAGCAAAGATACATCGGAAGCACTTGCTATACTAGAAGAACAGTTGAATAAAGACTTGGAGGAGCAAGAAAAGTATCTCAAGCACCAGATTGTTCAAGGAGAGTATCAAAATAAGATGGCTTCTCTTCTTGATGGGCAAGTACTTGAACCTTTCGAAGAAAATGAAATGAAAGAGATCTACAAAGAAGGTGCAGAAAGATACTCAAAAAAAATCCCTCCAGGATGGAAAGACGCTTCAAAAGATGAAAATCGTTATGGTGATTTAGTAAATTGGAAGGAGATTCTTAAATATGCTAAAGAAAGCGGTAAATCTATTATTTACGTCGTAAATGATCAAAAGCCTGATTGGGTTTTAAAGGAAGGTGGTATTACTATAGGTCCTTTGTATGAACTGCTAAGTGAGTTTTACAAGGAGGTTGGGAACAATGACCAGCTTTTCCATATCTATACACTTGATGGCTTTTTAGACTTTGTTCACAAGAAAGATTCTCAAGTAGTTTCTGAAAAAATAGTGGAAGATGTAAGAGAATCAATAGCTAGTACAATTGTTCCTAGTATCCCAGACATGAAGTCTTTATTGAATATATATCAAATACTAGGAGTCGCAAAAAAGTACCAAGATATTCAGACGGAAATGTTTAGTTTTGCGAATAGATTTAGTGAAATTCAAGATAGGATGAATGCACTATCTCCTATTAGCGGCTATCAACCGCAAATAGGGAAGATTAAGATGGTAAATTTCACCGATGAAAAAGGGTCAGACGATAAGGCTTCCTTGATAGTGGATGACGGCACAAGAGAAACTATTGGTAAGGCTACTTTTGAACGAAATGACGACAAGCAAGGATATGTCGATGAAAAATGATTAATTTGTATAGGTAATTGATGTAGGCTAGTGTGCTGAGAAAAATTTCATACCATTACGCTGTACAGTGTGCCATTGGTTACTGCTTTGCTTGAGTATATGCAATACGGTGCTTGGTGAGTTTTTATATTTCTTGTTTTCTCAGCCCTCTTGTGTTATATATTATAGTGTCGTTCGTATGACTGTTTTTGTTGGTTTTTTGGAAAGATATTCTGAACTGTTATCATTTCTCACATCTTTTCTAATGCTTGTTGTGACGGCTATCTATGTGTATTTTACTCGAAAACAGGCAAAAAGTGCTCAAGATGCTTTTCTGGCAACAGTGATGCATTTCAAAGAATCAAAGCAGCCTTGTATTGTCCCTTCAATTAAAAGGGTGAAAGGGTGTGCATTTGATGCGTCGGAATATATTAGGATCCAATTTGCATTTGATTATCAATTGGATAATGTTGGAGATACACCTGCCTTGTCGATTTATACAATAGCATCTATGCAGTTAAAATATTCTCAGAAAGAGAATGTTGTGTTTGCTCATTTGATGCCGAATTATAAGCACGTTATTCCAGTCAATTCAAAGGTGGAAGATAATTTCCATTTTGAGACAGAGGAGTTTAGAAGTATATTGGAAGACATACAAATTAGTCATATCAAAAATCTAAAGAGGATAGAGACTGATCCTAGTAAGCCTCCTTATAGATGCGCAACATTGCGCCTCGACATATACTACAAGAACATGCAGGGCCAATGGTATCAAACTACGATGGATCAGGATTTGTTGGATATACAACGCCAAGTGCGGGGTGAAGAAAATAGCCAAGAAATCTCTAAAGAAGAGAAATTTGAATACGAAGACATCGATGGGCAAAATATAAATAGTGGTGATATTCTTCAAGGAACAATGATAAATCCCGCATATTCTCATTTAAAACATAAGAAAATCGATGAGGCTAGTGTTGTGGCAATAATAGAAAAGTGTGAACATCGTTTGGATTAGCGTCTAGTTTGATTGAAAGACAAAACTCGGTGAAGAGGTTCGGCGGCGTAGAGAAGACAATGTTTAGGCAAGAGAAGGTGGGGACTGTATGAGAAACTCGGATATCGAGAGGTTGACTCGTGACATGGTGATGGACAAGAAGCGTTGGCTCTGCCGTGACTTGGATGCCTACGAGCGAGTAGTGATATTCTACTTTTTGTTTGGCGCTTGCAGGAAACTGGGTGAAATCCGCGTTATTGTTTAGCTTGAGTTTATTCAATACGTTGTTCACCGAATATTTGCATTGAATAGGCGTCTGCCTGTGGAGCGAAACCACTTCCTGCTGCATTTATGGGTAAAAAGTTCCCAAACGTGCGAGCTTTTTGGATTTTTATTTGTACTTTTGCCATGTCATTCGGTGAGTTACCGTGCCTTTACGCAACACCAAAGTGGGTGAGTATACTGATATGATAAAAATCCTGAACTGCAAAAAGTTGCTTAGGCGCTTAAAAAAACTGTTTTGTAGTATTGCGGAAATTAGGTAATAAGTTTTTTAAACAAGATACAATGCAAACGATTTTAGAGTTATCTCATACAAAGGCTTGTGCGTTTTTTTTGGAGTCTGAAAATTACTGTACCTTGAATCTACCGAGATACATAGATTTTGATGCTATTTTATGTTTCGTAAAATCTAAGCTTAAAGGTAAGGAGTTAAAAGATGTACTAGCAAACCCAAAGGATATGCCTTCAAAATTTGATGGGGTAAATTATAAGATACTTGTGAAAAAGGATGCTATGTACTCTTATCGTCCTATTCAGTTGGTTAATCCGTTTCTTTACTATCTTTTAGTAAACAAAATTACAAACCTCACAAACTGGAACAAGATAAAAGAAAGGTTTCAAAAATTCAAGGTCCCTCAAATTGAAGTCGCGAGTATTCCGAAAGTCAAAGGGAGTGTTGATAAATCTCACCAAGCAGCTAATGTGGCTTATTGGTGGGAAGGAGCCGAGCAAAGAAGCCTGGAGCTTGCTTTACGTTATCGCTACATGTTTGTGACAGATATAACAAATTGTTATTCTTCTATATATACGCATTCAATTGCTTGGGCTATAATGGGCAAAAGTAAGGCCAAGCTCAATATCGGAAAAGGTGGGCAGCTGGGCAACGAAATTGATAAATTTATTCAAGGAATGCAATATGGTCAAACTAATGGTATACCGCAAGGAAGTGCGCTTTTTGATTTTATAGCAGAAATAGTTTTGGGTTATGCAGACAAAATTTTGAGCTTAAAACTACGAAGAATAGGTATTGAAAAATATCGAATTCTTAGGTACAAAGACGATTATAAAATCTTTTCAAATTCGAAACAAGAAGTAGAGCGTATTTCTTTCCTGTTACACGAAGTGTTAGCAGGATTGAACCTTCAGCTGAACATAAAAAAAACACATTTAACAGAGGATATTATCAGCGACTCTATTAAACCAGATAAGTTATACTACTTGTCTAATGCTCCTTTTTATCTCAAAAAAAAACATAGTGTGTTCACTATGGCCTCCACCCTTCAGCAAGAGGCGATGTATATTCATCAGTTTGGCAAAAGATATCCTAATTCGGGTATGATAGTGAAATTGTTGACTTTGTTTGCACAAGGTATGCCTCATAAGTACTCGAGCTCAGAAAACAAATCTGTCTTAATATCTATCTTTATTGATGTTGCCTTAGAAAGTCCAAAGACATACAAGCAGGTCTTATTGATTGTAAGTTGGTTACTTAACAAATACTCGTTCTCTGACGAGAGGGAGAAAATTGTAAGACTAATCTACGAAAAGTTTCAACGATTCCCAAATATTGGTGAACTTCAAATATGGCTCCAACGTATTGCATTCAAATTACCAACACCTATAAAATTCTCGGAGAAAATCTGTAAAATCGTCGCGAATGAGCCAAATGTTCATCTTTGGAACAATGCTTGGTTAAAGGCAGAGTTTTCCAATGGTTTTCCGGACAAACTTCTTTGTAATTCGGCCATCCGAGATAAACTTACTCCAATAATAGATGTTGACGAGGTCTCGTTGTTTGACGAATACAACAATTAGGTAAGCATTCGGTGAAAACCGTCTTGTGTGCATAGGGAAAGTTTCGCACCTTTGCACCGTGATTTTAAAATGTTCAAATTATGGTACAAGGCAAGAAAACATACAACAATATGTGTGATTGGTTGGGGGGGTCGTATGGGAGAGAATAAGATGATGATGTCTTCGAGTTCCTTGTCTAAATATGTCGTTTTGTGGATGGAAAGGCAAGTTTTTACGAGGATTTTTGTAAGGCTTGGGAAAAAGTGCTAAATTTGCAGAGATAAACTTTGCGTAAGTTTGATATGCTCTATATTGTGAATTTTGACATAAAGGATTCTGCAAGGGTGGAACAGTTTGCTCGGCAGCTCGACGAAGTTGGTGAGACGTTGTTGTTTATGCCCAGATGCTATTTCTTGAAGACGAACGAAAGCGTTTCGGGAATGAATATTTACAATAAGCTGAAATCTGTTTTGAAAGATGAGGATTTGTTCGTTCTTGCTCCCGTGAAAGTGGCGGATATGAACGGATGGCTTGCCACTAGTACTGTGACGTGGCTAAGCAATCAAGAATAACACATTTTTTCTTTGTCAAAGCAAGATGATGCCGAATAATTTGCCAGTGTCGAGGAAATGATGGCTTGATAGGAGTAAGCCGCCAGGATTTCCGTCCTTCCATGTCTCCCGACAAGTTTTCCGCGGATTTTCCCTCCAAAATTTGCGGTAGTCGTAAAAATCCCATACCTTTGTAAAAAATCAAAGTTATGCGAAATTCAGAAGAACGAGCCTATCGCGAAATCAAAAACTCGTTGGATACCGCAAAAGCTGAAGGTCTTGCGGAAGGATTTGGCAAGGGGCGTGTTGAAGGTCACGCCGAAGGTCGTGCCGAAGGCCTTGTTGAAGGTCGTGCCGAAGGTCGTGCCGAAACCCTTGCAGAGGTCGCCAAAAACCTCTTGTCAATTGGTACACCGATTGAAAGTATCATGAAGGTGACGGGCATGACCGAGGATGAGATCAAGAATTTGGCGTAACAAATTCAGCGAAGTTTATCGCCTCTTGGTAGAAAGTAAAGAATAGCGGGGACGCTGTGTTGGTGATATACAGTATAAAGAAAAAGAGTGTGCCTTGTGTGACACACTCTTGCTATTAAAATTCGTTATCTAAAATCTCCATCATTTGAGCTGCAGTAATGACTTTGGGTGTCTTTGGGAAATGCTTGAGGTTGCCAGTGACGAGGAACGAGTCCTCCTTGCTTAAAGAGACTTCGTAGAACACACGATCGTCTTCGTCTGGCATATCACCATCAAATGGGATACGTTCAGAATGTACTCCGCATTTCTTTATATACTCAAGAATGGCATTAATTTGCTCTTCGCTTATCCTGAATTTAGGACGATGCAGAACTTCGTAATATTCGGAAAGAATTTCTTCATTGAAAACTGGAATGATCCTGTTTTGAAACACATTAGCAACAACTTTTACTGTTGCAGCCAGCGGATTCTTGCTTATTCTTGAAGATACAAGAATATTAGTGTCAATCACCGCATATACCATTGTTGCGCTCCTTTCTTAATCGTCTGACTTCGTTTATCTCTGCGTTAATCTCATCTAAAGTCATTTCAGGCTCATTGCTGTTTTCCGCATCAGCACGTAGTTTGTTGAATACATTCAATGCTTTTTCTCTAATGTCATCCTCAGAGTCCGCAGAAATAATGAAAGGAATTCTTCGGCAACGTATCACAGCCTTTACAAAGATGTTGATAGCCGTGTTTGCGCTCATGCCAAACTGGGCGCAGAGTTCGTCGAATATTGCTTTCTGCTTGTTGTCCAAACGGACAGTCATAGATGTCTGTGCCATATTATTCGGATAATTTGGTGAATTATAAATGTGATTACGGTGCAAATTTACGGCATTATGGCGTAAGTACAAAATAATTTAACGATATTTTTTTGTGTTGGAAGAAAGAAAGACTATTTACTTGTGTCTTGCCCACATGAGTGAGGCGGGTGTGGAACAGAAGTAAGTATTCGATGAAAGCCGTTTGGCTCGACAGAAAAAGCTTGCGTCTTTGTGCCGAATTTCAAATAATTCTTCTAAAGGAGTTTTTTTCTCTGATTTTATTTGTATCTTTGCATAAAACTTAGACGTCATGCAGACAATAGAAATACGAAATATTGGACCTTTGGTGGAAACGGGAAATGTTCCAGTTTCTCAAGTTATGTTGTTGATCGGCGAGCAGAGCACTGGAAAGAGTACTTTCATGAAGATTCTGTGTTTTTGCTGCTGGCTCGAAAAGCAGGTGATGATAGGTGGGGAGGGGATCGTTTCTAAGTACACGCATTATTATCGCTTTTGGAATGAACTGAAGAAATTTCATCATCTCAATGACGACTTTCTGTCGGATAGCAGCTATATAAAATATGATGGCCCTGCTATCCAGATAGAGATGGACGGAAAGAAGCGGAATGCGAAGATAGTAAGAAAGGCCAACTTTGCGGAAAACAAGCACAATCTAAAAATCAGTTTCTTGCCTTCGGAACGCAATTTGTTGTCGTCTATCCAGAATATCGAGAATTTGTACAGGTCAAAGGAGGTTGATGTGTTGTTCAATTATATTTTGGAATGGGGGGAGGCACGGGCGCAGTTTGATGCTGCGCATCCGCTCAACTTGGTTTTTGTTGACAGAATGAAGTATCACTTTGATGCCAAGAACGGTGATGTTTTGACTCTTGCCGATGGCCGCTCAAAAATCAAGCCGTATTATGCTTCGAGTGGTGTGCAGTCGGCTTTGCCTATACAGGTGCTGGCTACTTATCTTGCGGCTGAGGTGGGAACTGTGGCCAAAAAGAGTCCTGCAGAGTATTTGAAGCAATTTGACAATTTGGATCCTGAAAATGTAAAGGCTCTGCTCACGGAATGGAATAATTTCCAGAATCGGTCATCTTACCAGTCGTTTCACATGTTTGTTGAAGAGTTGGAGCAGAACTTGTTTCCAAAGGCTCAGTTTGAGCTTGTCAAGCTGTTGGTGGGCCTCTTAAAGCAGATGGAAAAGAAACCTACGGGATATAAGAGTACTGTGTTTTTGACAACGCACAGTCCGTACGTCTTGACGGCTTTGAATGTTATGATGTTGGCTTCGGTGGCTTATGGCAAATCTCCTGAGAGGGTCAGGGAGTTAGGGCTTGAGGAATATGTTCTTCCCTATGGCTCTTACTCGGCATATTGCATTAAGGACGGTCGTTTTGAGAGCATTGTCGATGAGGAGTATGATTTTATAAAGGGTGATTTCTTGGACTCTGTCTCGGAAATGGTGGATAGTTATACTTTTGAATTAAACTCAATCGTCTCTGGAGGCGCGGAAGGATGAGTTGCGCGCTTTGACCTCAATGATCTTTATCCCCATCCGAGTGGCGGCGTAGCGCAGAGCGATACTGCGATGGGGAACTATTCAATTCTTTTTTTATTTTTTTGATCCTTGGTGCTTTCCGCCAAGTCGGTATGTCATCCTTGCAGCGTGTGGGGGTGGCTATGGTGGCGTGATGGTATGGGGCTGAGGACGCATTGTATTGAATCATCATTTGTACTAAAAATATTATTTCAACTATGGAAAGAAAAACGATTTATCTTTGTCTTGCCCACATGAGTGAGGCGGGTTTGGAACAGAAATATGTAAAGGAGGCGTTTGACACCAACTGGGTGGTGCCGATGGGCCCGAACGTGAATGCTTTCGAGGCGGACCTGGAGGCGTTTGTCAACAGCGGGAAGGATGGCGCCGCGGATCTGGACAGAAAGGTGGTGTGTCTCTCGGCTGGCACGGCTGCCGTCCACCTGGCGTTGATAGGCTGTGGTGTGAAGGCTGGCGACGAGGTGCTGGTGCAGAGTTTCACGTTCTGTGCCTCTTCTCACCCGATCACGTATCTCGGGGCCAAGCCGGTCTTTGTGGGTTCGGAGCAGGAGACGTGGAACATGAATCCGGCCTTGTTGGAGCAGGCGATCCTTGACCGCAAGGAGAAGACGGGCCGCCTGCCGAAGGCGATTGTGCCCGTGGCGCTCTATGGCATGCCTTACCGTATCGACGAGATCATGGCGATAGCGGAGAAGTATGGCATTCCCGTGGTGGAGGATGCTGCCGAGGGTATGGGATCGCGCTTTGACGGTCGGGTGCTGGGCACGTTTGGCCGCTATGGCGTACTCTCGTTCAACGGCAACAAAATGATTACTACCTCGGGTGGCGGTGCGCTGATCTGTCGCAATGCGGAGGAGGCTAATGAGGTGATGTGGTATGCTACGCAGGCGCGGGATGCCTATCCTTACTACCAGCATACGGCGATCGGCTACAACTATCGCATGTCGAACGTCTGTGCGGGAATAGGCCGTGGACAGATGACGGTGCTGGACGACCACATTGCCCACCACAAGCATGTGCAGGGACTCTTCGAGGAGTTGCTGGCGGAGGTGCCGGGCGTGCATATCCATCGGCAGCCGGCGGATCCTCGCTATGACGCCAACTTCTGGCTTTGTGCTGCGACGCTGGACGAGGACGTGAGGATCCAGGGGCAGGAGAATGCTTACAAGGAGGTGGTGAAGACGGCCGTGGGTGGTGCCGCGGGTGTGATCCATGCGGTGGACACGGCCGTGACGGACTGCCAGCCCAATGAGAATATCGAGGCACTGCGCGTGTTTATGCTCTCGAAGCGGGTGGAGTGTCGCCCGCTGTGGAAGCCAATGCATAAGCAGCCGGTCTATGCGGGTGCGCCGGTCTATACCAACGGCATAGAGGAGCGTCTCTTCAAGGTGGGTTTCTGTCTGCCTGCGGGTCCCTGTGTGACGGACGATGACGTCCGCTATATCGTGGACTGCATCAAAGAGGCGATCGTGCAGTAGCTTGAGGTGTAGAATGGTTGCGAAAGGTTGAGTCAAGCAACCTCAGATTATTTTGTTCAGATGGCTGATGCTGAATGGGGTAAAATGTGGAATGCGGGAACCTTGAACGAAGAACGAATCGAGAGTTTTTGTTGCTGAATAATTTGCATGTGTCGGGAAAATGCCGTAATTTTGCGAGCACTTAGATCCTCTAATGGAGCGTGTGGATAGGTTATGACGAAAATGTATAGCAAGCAACGACTTGAAAAGGTGGTTATCAAAGGTTATAAATCAATAAGCTTTGATAACCCTGTGACCCTTTCTCTTGGTTCTGTTAATCTATTGCTTGGGGCTAACGGTGCTGGGAAGAGTAATATAGTCAGCTTCTTCAAGATGCTGAATTATATGATGAGCAAATCGTTTGCGCGCTATGTAGAGACGGTCGGTACTGCAAACTCTTTGTTGCACTACGGTTCAAAGCGGACGCCTGGCATGGAGGGCACTTTGACTTTTTCAGATGGGAAGTCAGAAGATATATATCACTTCAGGCTCTCTAATGCTGCCCCTGATCGCTTGATCGTAACCGAGGAGACCATACGTTGGCACAGACAAGGCGAAGATAAACCTTACGAGGCGATATTGGATCCTGTGTTCAAGGAGTCTGCATTGGTTGACTGTCCAGAATCTGTGGCTAAGTCTATTTACAGGATGTTGTCAAACTGTAAGGTCTATCAGTTTCATGACTCTTCTGCTGCAGGTCCTTTGCGTCAGGCTTGCCCTGTAGTGACTTCAAACTACTTGCAGGCTCATGGAAACAATTTGCCCAGCTTCCTCTATTTCTTGCGCGAGAATCATAAGGACTCGTACGATCGTATCGTCAGTTATGTGAAAGATGTTGTGCCGCAGTTTGAGGACTTCTATTTGGAGCCAGTGGGCAGCACCATCTCGCTCAGGTGGATTGATAATTCTGCCACCGATTATGTGTTTAATGCTCATCAGTTCTCTGACGGTTCTATTCGTTTTATAGCTTTAGCAACTCTCTTGTTGCAATCGAAAGAAACAAAGCCCAATGTCATTATTTTGGACGAACCAGAGTTGGGCCTTCATCCTTATGCCGTGGCACAATTGGCTCAAATGGTAAAGGATGCGGCGGTCCATTCTCAGATAATTATAGCGTCGCAGAGTAAGGACTTGGTGGATTGCTTTGATATAGGCAATGTGTCGGTTGTTGAAATGGATGAGGAAGGACTGTGTACAACAGTGAAAACTTTGGACGAGGGGGATTATAAGCTATGGCTCGAACGTTATGCCATCAGCGAGCTGTGGGACAAGAACATCATTGGAGGACGACCAGTATGAGGGCTGTAATAATTCATGTGCTTTGTGAGGGACAAACGGAGCAAGGGTTTGTGGAGGAAGTGCTCAAGCCGTATTTGATAGAGCAAGGTGTTAGCTCCGTGAAGAGCGTCCTTGTGACTACTAATAAGAAGAAAAATGCCCGTGGAGGATTGGTGGCCTACCAGCATGCATTCGATGACTTGTCTATCTTGATGAAGTCTAATCGTGATGGTGAGTATGAGAAGCATGTCTTTACGACCATGTTCGACTTGTATGCGTTGCCCAATGATTTTCCAGGATATTCGGAGGCGAATTCCATAGGCGATAGATACGAAAGGGTCTTGTCGTTTGAGAAGGCGTTTTCCAAGGCTGTTGCGTCTGAACGGTTTATCCCGTACATACAGTTGCATGAGTATGAGGCTCTTGTCTTTTGTGGTTTGGATTATTTGCTGCAGATGTACAAGGGGTGTGAGAAAAGTATTGAAAAACTTAAGTTGGATTTGACAAAAGTAGATAATCCAGAGTTGATCAATGACAATCCGGCAACGGCTCCGAGCAAGCGAATCATCAAGGCCATCGAGGGCGAAAAGAAAAAGCGCTATAACTATGACAAGCCAAAAGCTGGAAAGTTTGTAGCTCAAAAAGTCGGTATGGAAACGCTTCGTTCCCAATGTCCGCATTTCAACGAATGGGTAGAGAAGCTGATGTCCACATGTGACTGCGCGTGACCGTAGCAGTGTATGGATAGACCCTTGCTCTGAGAGTGGAATGGCATGAGTACATGGATTTTATGCTGAAGGATAATTGTACAGCATAAAATCCATGGGCGTGGTTTACACTCGATCTGAGGTCGTGATTTTTATTATTTGCGAAACGGCATAGAGGGGGATGACGCTGACATTGCGGGCGGTATCTCCGTCTTCTTTGTCGGTGTGGCTGAACGATCCGAAATTTTCTAATGAGCAGCGAATGGCTTCTGTGAGGTGCTTTTCGCGCATGAACGACCATAGGCTTTTCATGCCGCCTTGGCTTCCTGCCTTGACTTCGATAGGTAGGATCTGAAGGTGGGATGGTAGCAGATAGTCGATCTCTGCTAATGAGTTTTTGGACAGGCGCACCCAATAGTATAATTCATGGCGCAGGTTGGGGGTCATATAGTGAAGCATTTCCAACCCTACGACAAGCTCTGCTATGGTGCCCTTGTTGACAAGGTCGGCTGCCGTGGAGGTAAGGATCTGAGTGGCAAGCGTGGTCGTGTCTCCTGTCGTAATGCCCAAGAGGCGCAACATAAGGCCACAGTCGAAAAATAGGATCTTGCGATAGGAATGGTCTGCCTCGCTACCTAATGGAAGTCCGTTGGCGCTGGTATGGGTGACGGGAATGAGCAGTCCTGCGAGAATGAGAAGGTCGAGGGCGTTCTTGACCTCGATGTTCTTATAGTCGCCGACCTTGCTATAGACAAACTTTTTTGTGGCTTGTATGGCTGCGCTACGCAAGATGTTGCGAAGTAGATTGACGTCGGCTTTTTTCTTGTATTTTGGAAAGTCGTCCTCATAGCTCACAAGGATATCGTCTTGTACTTCCTGGCAAAGAAGGTAGTTGTGGGTCTCAACCCATTTGGCAACACACTCGGGCATTCCTCCTACAAGCATGTATGTGCGAAGCAGATTGACCAACCTCTCGTGCAAGGGGTCTGGAAGAGGGGATAGGGCAGAGGCTCCATTGCGGGCTTCGAGTAGCAGGTCTTCTTTGTTGGCAAGCAGAAACTCGTCGAAGGTCATTGGGTACATGAACATAGAATGGATTCTGCCTACCCCAAATGTCGGCAGTTCGGCAAGAGCGAACTCCAAGAGGGAGCCTGCTGCAATCACATGAAGTTTGGGCAGGTTCTCTTTGAAAAAGCGCAAGGACATGATAGCCTCGGGACACTCCTGTATCTCATCCATAAAGAGGAGCGTCTCGCCTTCTTCTATCCTTGACCCCGACAGGGCAGCAATCTGCATGACGATACGACTGACGTTGAGGTCGGGCTTGAAGATGGCTTTGTATTGTGGCTCCATCTCAAAATTGATCTCTACGTAGTTTTTGAATTGCTGGCCCAAATGGCGCACAGCAGAGGACTTGCCCACCTGTCGTGCTCCTCGAAGTAGAATAGGTTTGCGCGTGTCGCGAGAAGCCCATTCTGATAAATAGTGGTCTATGATTCTCTTGTAGTACATGGTGATGCGTAATTACTTGTATTTCAGGTGCAAAGGTAGTAAAAAGAAATTATCCAAACAAATAATTCGCTGAAAATCGCAATTTTCCAAACAAATAATTGGTCGAAAATCGCAATTTTCCAAAGAAATAATTGGCTGGAAATCGCAATTTTCCAAAGAAATAAATCGTAGGGGATGTTTGTGCTAAAGCAGAATGGTATGAAGGAGAGGCAGCTTTACGATTATCAGCTTGATATGAAACG